>Ga0209985_10000083_pt1 | contig 101526 bp, 93 predicted proteins | sample NOAtaG_FD_187305 | JGI IMG/M metagenome (GOLD analysis project Ga0209985, IMG submission 187305) | Freshwater lake microbial communities from Lake Erie, under a cyanobacterial bloom - NOAA_Erie_Diel6S_1000h metaG (SPAdes) (version 2) | ecosystem: Environmental > Aquatic > Freshwater > Lake ... | reverse complement strand
CCCCTTCTCGACCGTGACCGGTCGTGCCCTGATGTATATTCGCCGGCTGGCAAAGAGCCAGACATGCGGTCAACGATTGGTCGCAGGAACTGCCGGTGTAGGCCATGCTGGGTTCGGGAGTGCTCCGGCGCGCAGAGGTGCCTGAAGCTTGCCTAGTCTGTGCGCCCTGATCGCTCTACTCTTCTGATGATGCTCCGGGTGTACACCGCCTCTCGAATCCTGCTTAGTGCATCGCTGTTGCTGGCTTTTGCGGTAGGGCTTGCATCCGCGCAGCCGGCGCTGCCTTTCAACGACGCGTCGCCTGTTCCACCCGCCGGGGCTCCGGTTCGCCTGGCCCAGCCAAGCCAGATGACCCCCAGGGTGGAACCGGCCTCTGAGATCGCACCGGTTGCTGCGAGAGCGGTGCTGGTTGGGGACTTCGAGGCTTTTGCGCGATTGCCGCGCTTTGGATCCGATGTCGTCGCCAAACTGGCCGCTGGGGCGCCCGACCACGCTCCCCTGGTCCCCCGCGATTACATTCTCCAGACCGGTGACGAGGTCTTGATTACGCTGTGGGGCAGTGTCGAGGCGGATCTTCGTCTCGTGGTGGACCCCACCGGCCGGGTTTCGGTGCCACGTGTCGGTTCGATCCAGGTGTCTGGCGTCCGCTTCTCCGATCTGGAGTCCCTGGTCACGCGCCGTGTCGAGCAAGTCTTCCGGAACTTCCAGATTTCGGTCGGCGTCGGGCGTTTGCGTGGGGTCCGGGTGTTGGTCACTGGCTATGTCGAACGGCCCGGCGCCTACGTTGTCAGCTCGCTGTCTTCGGCGATGACTGCGGTGATGCGCGCCGGAGGGCCGTCGGGTGCTGGCAGCTACCGCCGCATCGAGGTCAGGCGCGGCGCTGAAGTGGTGTCCCGCATTGACCTCTATGACCTGTTGCTGCGCGGTCAGCGCCGCGGCGACATCGTGCTTCAACCCGACGACGTGGTCCATGTGGCACCTGCCGAGACCTTGGCCGCCGTTGCGGGCAGCGTCAACAAGCCTGCCGTGTATGAACTCCTGCCCGAGGACACGCTGAGCGAGTTGTTGGAGTTCGCGGGCGGCTTCTCGGCTGTCGCTGATCGCGCTCGCGTGGTTGTCGAGCGCTTGAAGGACCGGTCCGAACGTCGGGTCGTCGAGTGGATGCTGCCGGCCGCCAAAGGCGAGCGCCTCCAGCCAGGTGATGTCGTGCGCGTCCTCAGCGTTGTCGACACCGTGGCCTCGACCACCCCGCAGAACCGACGCGTCAGAGTCGAAGGCGAGGTCCGGCGGCCCGACGTCTACATCCTGCCCCCGGGCAGCACGTTGCGCGATGCGTTGCGTGCCGCGGGCGGCTTGACAACCGATGCGTTCGTCTTCGGTACCGAGTTGTCCCGCGAGTCCACGCGTGAGCAGCAGCGGCGGAACTATGACCGTGCCCTGGGGGAGCTCGAGACGCGGCTGGCATTGCTCGCAGCGACCCAGCGGCCGTCCAGTTCCGACGCGGCGGTACGCTCGGATCCTTCGGGAGCCGTCGCCGGGCGCCTCTTCGAGAGGCTGCGTGCCGAAAAGCCGTCGGGCAGGCTGGTGCTCCAGCTGCCGCCAGACGCCACGGAACTGCCTCCGCTGCTGGTCGAGGACGATGATCGAATCTATGTTCCCCCGCGCCCGAACTCGGTCGGCGTGTTCGGCAGCGTCTTCAATGCCGGCACCTACCTGCATGCCGATACCCGAACGCTGGCCGACACCTTGCGGCTCGCTGGCGGGCCCACCAAGGGCGCAGACGAGGGCAGCGTGTTCGTCGTGCGGGCCAACGGCCAGGTCGTGAGCAGCCTGCAGAGCCGGGGCTTCTTCCAACGCGGCAACACGATTGGCGAGCTCGCGATGCTGCCCGGGGACACCGTGTTCGTCCCGGAGGAACTGGACAAGAGCACCTGGATCCAGGCGGGCAAGGACTGGAGCCAGATCCTCTACCAGTTCGGCCTTGGGGTTGCCGGCTTGCGCACCTGGTGGCGATGAACCTCCAATCTGCATCGGATTCCGGGGTCGCTGTACCGCCAGTCACGGGTCTTGAAATCGCCGTGGTGTTGGCCGAGAAGCTGCGCTGGCTCGTGCTGGCGCCGCTGCTCGCGTCAGCGCTGGCGCTTGGTGTCAGCTACCTGGTCAAGCCGACGTTCACGGCACGCACCAGTCTTCTTCCTCCCCAGCAACCGCAGAATTCCGCGGCAATGGCGCTGGCGTCGCTGGGTGCGATCGGCAATCTGGCGGGTGCGGCGGGCGGGCTGCGAAACCCGACCGATCTTTATGTCGCACTCGTCCAGAGCAGGACCATCCAAGATGAACTGATTGCGACCTTCGACCTCGCCCGGGTCTATGACAAGGACCTGCTCGTCGACACGCGAGAGAAGCTGCAGCGCAACGTTCGAGTCGCAGCCGGTCGCCGGGACGGCATGATCACGATCGAGGTCGATGACCTTGACCCCAAGCGGGCTGCGGCGATGGCCAGCCACCATGTCGAGGCCCTGCGAAAGCTCAGCGGCCAGTTGCTTCTGACCGAAGCGCAGCAGCGTCGCGCGCTTTTCGAAACTCAGCTCAAGCGCACGTCCGAGCGTTTGCGCGCGGCCCAGGTCGCCCTGGAGGGCAGTGGGTTCAACCGGGGTGCGCTGAAGGCCGAACCACGTGCCGCAGCCGAGCGCTATGCCCGACTTCAGGCGGAGGTCACGGCAGCCGAGGTCCGCCTGCAGACCCTGCGCAGCGCACTGGCCGACACGACGCCCGAGATACAGGCGCAGATGCAGCAACTGTCCGCGCTCCGCGCACAGCTTGCGCGGACCGAGACCGCAGCGCCGGCGCAAGGTGATGCCGACTACATCACTCGATACCGCGAGTTCAAATACCAAGAGACCTTGTTCGAGCTCTTCTCTCGCCAGTACGAACTCGCCAGGGTCGACGAAAGCCGGGAAGGTGTCTTGATCCAGGTCGTTGATCCGGCCCAGCCGCCGGAGCGAAAGTCCAGCCCGAGACGATCTTTCTGGATGGTCCTGGCCTTTGCGAGCACGCTTGTCGCCCTGGTCGTGATGATCGTCGGTGGCCACCTGTGGCGTCGGCCCGCCGCCGACGACGAGAGCCGGGCCCTTCGGCTGCGTCTTCGGCGGGCCCTGGGCTTCGGTCGGCGCGCCACGGCCTGAACGGGCGGCCGACAGGCTGCGCCGTTCATGCTGCGCGCCCTTCTTCCGCGGTTGTCGGATCGGGTTCCATGCCATTGCTAGACCGCCTGCGTGCAGCAGTGTCCGGGAGCTTTGCTCGCGCGGTCGGGGTGCTCGTGGGCGGGACAGCGCTGGGGCATGCGGTCACCGCGCTCGCGCTGCCGGTACTGAGCCGCCTCTATTCACCCGCGGAGTTCGGGCTGCTCGCGGCCTTTTCTTCGATCGTGTCGATCATCGCCGTAGCGGCCTGCATGCGGTATGAGATCGCGATCGCACTTCCCGAAGACGACAACGAGGCCGCCCGCCTGACCCTGGTTGCGGTCGTTGCCTCAACGGTCATCGGGACGATGACGGCCATCCCCGCTGTCCTGGCCCCCGCCTGGCTGGCTGCTGCGCTGGGTCAACCGGGCCTGGAGGGCTACCTCTGGATGTTCCCCTTGTGCGTGTTCCTGGCCGGTACCTTTGCCGCACTTCAGTACTGGAACCTTCGCCTCAGGAGTTATCAGACGCTTGCCGCAACCCGGGTCGTGCAGTCGGCTGCGGCTTCGGGTAGCCAGCTTGCGCTGGGCGTTGCGAGTGCCGGGCCGGCGGGCCTGATGGCCGGCCCGGTGTTCAACAGCTTGGCGGGCACCTTGATGCTTGTTGCGAATTCGATGCGCCGGAACGCCAGAAGCCCAATCCCCGTCGGCGCAAAGTGGGGACTCTGGCAGTGTGCCCTTCGTCACTTTCGGTTTCCGATCTTCTCTGCACCCGAGGCATTGGCCAACGCAGCCAGCATCCATTTGCCGGTCTTGATGATTGCCGCGATGGCCGGGCCTGGGGAGGCTGGACATCTCATGCTGGCGATGGTGGTTGTGCAAGCGCCGATGGCATTGCTGGGCAACGCTGTCGGGCAGGTTTATCTGTCTCGTGCCGCGGAGGAACTGCGCGAAGGACGCCTGGCTGCCTTCACCGCCGATGTCTTCGGGGGCCTGGCGCGCAACGCGGCGGGTCCGCTGTTGTTCCTGGGCATCGTGGCACCCTTTGCATTCGTTCCGGTGTTTGGCGAAGCCTGGAGTCGAGGGGGGGTCATCGTCGCTTGGCTGACGCCGTGGTTCGTGCTCAACCTGTTGACCGCTCCCGTTTCGTTGGCGCTGCACATTGCCGGGCGCCAGCGGCTCGCGTTGCTGCTTCAGTTTGCGGGCCTGGGGCTCCGCACCGCGGCGGTTTGGGGAGCCGAGGTCTTCTTGCGCACCGGACACACCGAAGCCTATGCGCTCTCAGGGTCGGTCTTCTACGCGCTGTACCTGGCGGCAGTGCTTTGGGTGGTGGGTTGCACGCCTGCGCAGGCGTTTGGCGCGTTGACTCAAGCGGTCCCTCGATGTGCCGGGTGGATCGGCGCTGGGGCTCTGGTCGCGTCGGCACTTGCCCTGGCGGGTTGAGGAGCATCATGGGGAGGTCCTGGATCGATGCCCGCCCGACCTGTGGGCCCTCGAACAAGGGGACGACAGCCAACATGTGTCCTTTACATTCGTCGTCCAGACTGGTGTCGTTCATTGACTGGCTGATCCGCCGTGCAGCCGCCGTCGTTCTCATGGCCATGACTGCTGACCCAGACCACTAGAGCCCCGTACCGTGTCGCTTCCACTCGGAAATCCGCAAGTCCCGTTCGACCCGCGTCGCAACTACATCTTCGGGCCCTATCAGCCTTCCCCGGTGGGAGAGGGCAATGTCGGGTTGGGCGAGGTCGTCTTCTACAGCCTGTCCAGCGGGAGCCGAAACAGTGCCGCAGGCGATCAGGCGCTGTTCTGGCACCGCAGCGGCAACGACAACGTGGCGGTGGGGTCGATCGCGATGTTCACGTCCGAGACCTGCCTGGACGTGACCGCTGTGGGCACGGCGGCGGTGCACCTGGCGGTCGAAGGGGAGGGCACGACTGCCATCGGCCGGCTGGCGGGCTTTGCGGCGGTCCGAACACAGGCCGACACGGCTTTGGGCGACAGCACCTTGCGCTTCCTCACTGAGGGTGGCGAGAACGTGGCCATTGGATTCCGGACGGCAGAGAACCTTCAGCGGGCCAGTGCCACCGTGGTGGTCGGCACGCTGGGGGCCCTGGAGTGCCGTGCCTTGGAGCGTTGCGTGCTCTTTGGCTTCGAGGCCTTGGGCTACGCCGGAGCGACGATGCGGTCGGACAACGTGGCCGTCGGCGATCACGCGATGACGTACACCCAGGCCAGCCGGAATGTGGCGGTCGGCTCGTTCGCCGGCATTGGTGTCACTTCGGGCGAAGGCAACACCATGGTCGGCGCCGGGGTCGCCGTGAGCTTCGCCCAGACTGCGGCGGTCGACAACGCCGTCATCATCGGCCAGGACGCCTTCTCCACAGGTTCGAATCAAGTCACTGTAGGCAACGGCGACTCAGACTCGGTGGTCCTGGCCGGTGTGCCGTTCTCGCGCGCCGACCTGCTGGCGCTGCTTTCGGTCGCCAGCGGTCGACCCCGCAATCCACCCGCCCCCCGAGATGGACGTTTCTGGAGCACGAGATTGAAAGACTTTGTTGTTCGCGCGCAGGACCAGCGCTCCAAGCCTCCAGTGCCGCCGGTCCAGGACCCGTTGCAACGCGATCGGCGCTTGTGCCTCTCGGCGCTGCTCGCCGGAGCGGTGTCGGCTTGCGGCGGCGGCAGTGAAGTGGTGGCGCCAACTGGCATGAACCCCGGGGTCTCTGGCGCCGACGCCGAACGCGCCAGCCCGACGGCGGTCACCGGCAGCGCCCGGTCGTCGTTGCAACGGGTGGCGCCGTCAGACTCGCCGCTCGGCAGCCCCCTGGTGCCTGCCAACCCGTTGCGCAACTATGTCTTCGGTCCCAACCAGATCCAGCCGACCGCCGACACTGCGATGGCCAACGTCGGCATGGGCGAAGCCGCGCTCAAAGGGATCACCACCGGGTGGGCCAACACCGCATTGGGTGACAACGCGATGGGTCGCCAGCAGTCGGGCCTGAACTGCGTGGCCCTGGGTTCTGTCGCCATGTTTGCGGCGGTCCACGCGATCGATTGCACGGCCATCGGTTCCGGTGCCTTGCAAGCCGCCGTGGATGGCGTCGGGGGCACGGCAATCGGTCGCCTGGCCTGCGCGTCCCTGACCAGTGCCAACAACAACACCGGCATCGGAGCCCACGCCATGAGGCTTGCAGTCTCCGGCATCGGGAACACCGCCGTCGGCTACAAGGCGTCCGAGTCCAACGTCGAAGGGAGCGGCAACGTTGCGGTGGGCGCGCATGCTGCGCGCTGGGTGCCAGGAGGCGACCGCAATGTCGCGATCGGGTTCTATGCCTTGGGCGATGCGCGTGGACAAAGCAGCGACAACGTGGCGGTGGGAGCCAATGCCTTGTTGTCCGCCACCGGCGGGCGCAACACCGCGGTCGGCTCCGGAGCGGGTCAGCGCCTGAGCACAGGAAGCGGAAACGTGTTCATCGGATTCCTGGCCGGTGCCGACGAGCGCCAGAACCCGGAGGCCTCCAACTCCATCGCCATCGGCGACGGGTCCTACACCACCGGCAGCAATCAGATCGTGCTTGGCAATGACCGCACCGAAACCGTGATCCTCGGCGGTGTTGCCTTCACGCGGTCGCAGCTTTCCCAGCTCGCCGCGCTGGCATCCAAGATCAGGCGCTGACAGGACGCCTCAGGGTTTTTGGTGCGAAGCTCCTCCTTGTCTATGGAGGCGGCCGGATCGTCCCGGCTCGCCCACACCGGGCTCCTGGTGTTGTTCCCCGGCTTCTTTGTCTATCACGCGCTGGTGGACCTGGGGCTTCCGCCTGTGCTCGGCGGCTACTCGGTGTTGGCCGCCGCGTTGATGGTGCCCGTCGTTCTGCTGGCCTACACGATGTCCCTGCGGGAACGCGGCGCGGTGTGGATGGACATCGCGCTGGCGTTGCTGCTGGCCTGGACCTTGGTTGCGATGGGCATGGCCGCCGGTCGCAACCGGGCCCCGGCCATCGTCGTGTCCTACGCAGGCGCGATGATCCAGTGGGTGGCGCTGTATGGCGTGGCCCGGAGTCTGGCCTTGGGCAGCCCGCGTCTGAATCGGTGGTGCCAGATCAGCTGGTGGTTGATGACGCTGGTTTCGCTGTCCAGTCTGTCGCTCGAAAACCTGCTCCAGGGCACCCTGGGCCTGGGCGTCCTGGAAGATGACGAGTCGCTGGCGAACTACCAGGACTTCGGACTCCTGTACCTGATCGTGACTCTGCTGTGTATCGCACTCTCGGAGCGGGCCTGGTTTCGCTGGGGTGTGCTGGTGGTCTCCGTCGCGATCCTGTTCCTGAACGGAGCGCGTTCGGAGTTTGCTGCGCTGGTGCTGGGGGTGTTCATGCTGGCGGTGCTGCGGTCGCGTCACCCCTGGCTGCTGGTCCTGGCTGCGGTCGTGGCTGCGCTGGGCATCTGGGCGAGCACGGATGCGCTGGTTGCGCTGTTTCCGGACAACCGGATCGTCGCGCTGGTGGAGTCCAGCTACGAGTACTCAGCCACGGAGCGTCAGGAAATGGCCGAGCACGCTTGGAACCTGGTGCAGACCAGCCCCTTGGCTGGCGACTTCGGCAACTACCGGCCGGGGGAGTACGCCCACAGCATCCTGTCCGCCTGGGTCGACCTGGGCATCGGGGGCTTGCTGTTGATGCTGCTGATGCTGGGCCTGCCGATCCTGGATGCGCTCAGGCGCATGGGTGGGCATGCGGGCGCGATGTCGAACCACCGGAGGGTCATGCTCGTGCTTCTCCTGCTGGCCTTGCTGCTGCTGTTTGTCGCCAAGACCCATACCTACAACCTGTTGCCCTTTGCACTTGGCCTGTACGCCAACGATGCAGCGCAACGACTGCGGCCGATGCCGTCGGCAGCCACGGCATGAAGATCGTGATGTTGTGCGACTTCTACAACGAGTCGCTCGAGTACCAGGAGAACCTCCTGGTCAAGTACTACCGCAAGCACGGGCATGAGGTGACGGTGATCGCCTCGACGTTCGACTCCGTGTTCGATTACTACAACGATCGCCATGACCCGACCTGGCCTTCGAGGACCTACTTCGACCAGGGTGCCAAGGTCGTCAAGCTTCGATACCGCTACAACCTGTTGAACCGGTTGAGGGCCTATACCCGGATCGACGGTCTTCTGGCCGATGAGGCGCCGGACCTGATCTATGTCCACGACATCATGCTCAATCTTCCGGAGTGCGTCGCCTATGTCAGGAAGCACCCGCACTGCCGGATGATCCTCGACTACCACGCGGACTACAGCAATTCCGGCAAGAACTGGTTGTCGCTGAAGCTGCTCCATGGCGTCGCCCGCAAGTGGTTCCTCGACCGTGCTCGGCCCCACCTTGACCGCATCTTCCCCATCGTGCCTGCGGGAGCGGTGTTCCTGAACGAGATCTACGGCGTTCCGATGGACGCGATGGAGGTCCTGCCGCTGGGCGCGGATGTCGATCTCGCCCGCGAGGTCCACGCGCGTGGCGAAAGGGCCACCCTGAGACAGGCGCTTGGATACGCGGACTCCGACATCGTCATCTTCACGGGGGGAAAGCTCGCACCCCCGAAGCGAACCGAGCTGCTGATGGAAGCCATGCGCCGGCTTGCGCATTTGCCGCTGAAGCTGGTGGTCGCTGGCGAGGCCGCCGATGCGGACGCCGAATACATGGCCGGCCTTCGGCGATTGGCCGGCGAGGTGGGCAACGTCCACTTTGCCGGCTGGCTTGGCCGCGAGGACATCTATCGCCATCTCGACATGGCCGACCTCGCGGTGTTCCCGGCCAGCCAGTCGATCCTCTGGCAGCAGGCGATCGCCTGCGGTCTGCCGCTCGTGTGCGGCAACACGGGTCACCAGGACATCTCCTACCTGAACCTGGCCGACAACATCGTGGTCCTGCCGGCCGAGCAGATCCGAGCCGATCGGCTGGCCGGCGAGATCGAGGCCATCGCCGGCCAGCCGACGCGGTTGCAGCAGATGCGCCAGGGAGCTGCCCGCGTCGCAGAGGAGCATCTCGACTGGAATCGGCTGATCGAAAGGACCTTGGCGCCATGTCGATCCAGGGCCCTGATCGGCCAGAATCTCCAGCCGTAGCGCCCGAGCGTGGACGTGCCGCATCGGCAATGGCTGCCGGGTTTGTACAGACCCTAACCGAGGCTGCCATAGGCATGAGCGACCTTCTGGAAGCGATCACAGAGGTGATGCGCGAGGTGTTCGAGGACGACGCCCTTGAGGTCGACCGCCAAACCACGGCTGCCGACGTTGCCGGATGGGATTCCCTGCAGCACGTGACTCTCGTGCTCCGGGTCGAAGCGCGTTTCGGGATCCGGCTGACCAGCGCAGAAGTTGCCGATCTGCGGGACATTGGCCACCTGGTCGATATCGTGCAACAGCATCTGGCGCGTCGCTGAATGGAGCGCGATCAGGCTCTGGTCGGGCGTCTGTTTGAGGAGTTCCGGCTACGACACCCGCGCTCGATGGCCGGAATCGAGGAAGCGAGAGCGTTGGCGCCGATGGAGTTCGACCGCATTGCCGGCACTTGCTTGCGCTGGTGCGAGCTGGCGCTTGGTGTCGACGCGCTGCCGAAGGCCGCAGATGCGTTCGCGCGCTTCAGCAGCGACGTCAACCTCGCTCAGGGCCGGTACGAGCTCGCCGGGCACTATGAGCACAAGAGCTACGAGGACTGCCGACGCGCGGTGTACGACTCGCCGGAGACGATGTCGGACTACCTGTGGGGTGTCTACCTGACCAACTTCCTTTGGGCACACCACCTGGAGTTGCTGCTGTTCTTCGAGCGCAGGTTCCTGCCGCGCCTGATTGGCAAGGATCGGATCATCGAGATCGCCCCAGGACATGGAGGTTGGGGGTTGCAGGCGCTTCACCGAACGGCGGGATTGCGGCTGGAGGGTCACGACATCAGCGCCACCTCCGTAGAGATCGCCAGTCGTCTCGCAGCGGCTGCCGGACTGTCCGGGCAGGCCCGTTATCGACAAGGGGATGCGCTCGACCTTCGCGATCTGCCTTCGCCCGCCGCTGACGCCTGCATCTGCTGCTTTCTTGTCGAGCACCTGGAGCAGCCAGCCCTGCTGCTGGAGTCCATGGCCCACGTCCTGGCAGAAGGCGGAGTCGCGTTTTTCACCGGTGCACTGACAGCCGCGCAGGTCGACCACATCCATGAGTTCCGCCGGGAGTCCGAACTCGTCTTGATGGCCGAGCGGGCGGGGTTCCGGGTCCTGGAGGCACTCTCGGTTGCGCCAGGCCGCAGACTGCAGCGCGCGCGATTCCTGCCGCGATCGATGGCCTTGCTCCTGCAGAAGAAGTCCAACGCCGACTGGTGAGGCGATGTCGACACCCTTGGATCTGCCGGCGGTCAGACAACTTGAGCGGGCCGGCGACCTGATCGCGGCACTCGAACTGCTGCGCCGGCAGTTGCGCAGGCCCGAGATCTCGCCGCCCGACCGTGCTCCGGCCGGTCCTGTGCTCACTCGCCTGTTGTCAGCGGCTGGATCGGCCCTTGCGCCGCCCGTGCGCGTGCTGGTTCTGGCGCAGTGTTCGACGGGGTGGCTGGCACAGGCCCTTCCGGCGGCCGCATGGCGACAGGGTGTTGTCCTTTCCGTGCAGGAGGGTGGATACGACCAGGTCCGCCAGGCCGTCGAAGCCATCGAGGCTCAAGCCCCACCCGACGTGCTGGTGCTGTTGCCCTGGAACCAGCGCCTGCTGCACGATGAAGACAGCGGCGAAAGTCAGGGCAAGCGTGTCGCTGATGAGGTGGCGTTCTGGAGCCAGGTCTGGCGACTGGCCGCGACGCGGGGCGTGCCTCGTATCGTCCAGGTCGGTTACGACTGGCTGGAGCCGGGGGCTGCAGGCTACCTGCTCGGTACCGGGAGCACAGGACACCTGCGCAATGTGCAAGCGGCCAACGAGGCACTGCAAGGGGCCTTGCCTGACGCCACAGCCTTCGTGCCGCTCGATGCGATATCGGGTGTGATGGGCCGTCATCGCTTCTATGACCGGCGGCAGATGGCATGGACGCGGCAGCCGTTCAGCGCAGCCGGTGTGGCTTTGCTGGCAGAGCACCTCTTCGCTGCCATACGCGCGCTGACCACAGGACCCCGCAAGCTGCTTGTCGTCGACCTCGACGACACGCTTTGGGGTGGTGTCGTGGGCGAACTCGGGGCGACGGGAGTCGAACTCGGCGACAGCCCTCGCGGCGAGGCCTTTCGCGCCTTCCAGCGCCACCTGCGGGCTCTGGTCCGGCGTGGAGTCCTGCTGGCCGTTTGCTCGAAGAACAACCGCGAGGATGCGCTGGGGCCGTTCGAACGACATCCGGACATGGTGCTGAGACTGGACGACATCGCCTGCTTCCATGCCAACTGGGAACCCAAGGTCGAGAACCTCCAGCACATCGCTCGCGAACTGCGTCTAGGACTCGACAGCATCGTGTTCTTCGATGACAGCGCCTTCGAGCGGGACGCGGTCCGCCACGCGCTCCCGGAGGTCGAGGTGGTTGACGTGCCCGAGGATCCGACGGAGTACGTCGCGGCGCTCCAGGCCGGCCTCTGGTTCGAGTCGGTGTCGCTGACCCAGGCCGACCAACAGCGTGCTGCTCAATACAAGGTGATGCAGCAGCAGCAAACCGCCGCGGACACGGCTCCTGACCTCGAGGCCTTTCTGGCGGGGCTGCAGATGCGGGCGTCGACCCGGATCCTCAGCGAGGAGGATCTGCCTCGCGCCGTACAACTGCTGGGCAAGACCAACCAGTTCAACCTGACCACTCGTCGCCACACAGCGGCCGCCCTGCGATCCCTTCTGGCCCTGCCAGGCATGATCGCCTTGACTCTGAGGCTGGTCGACCGGCAGCTCGATCATGGCCTGGTGGCCTTGGCGATCGCCATCCCGGATTCGGAGTTCGGGGCTTCGACGATGCGTGTCGATGTCCTGCTGATGAGTTGCCGCGTGATCGGCCGCACAGTGGAGGATCACCTTGTCGATCAGCTCCTGCGACGGGCGGCGGCGGCCGGTTTCCAGCGGATCGTGGGGGAGTTCATCCAGTCACCCAAGAACGCGCTCGTCGCGGGCCTCTACCCACGTTTGGGTTTCACCGCCGAAGGAGCGACCCGCGGTGGCGGGGTCCTCTTTGCGCAGTCGTTGGTGGAGCTGCCGGTCTCCAAGAGCCACGTTCGCGAAGACACCTGATCCATGGGGGGCGCCGCGTTCTACGACGTTGCCGGAGTCACGTTCTGGCTCTTCATCGCAGTCGCGGTGCTGCTGATGAACGCCACCCCCACGGGCATGGCACGCAAATCGCTGTTGGCGTTCTTGAACCTGGGTTTCTGCGCCCTGGTGGTGGGCCTGCCCGCGGCGGTGGTGGTTGCCGTCCTCTTGTTCTTGCTGCATGGCGTGATCCGCATGCCGCGCCGTACTCCTCGGCGGATGGCACTGGCCGTGACAGCGCTGGCCTTGCTTGCGGCTTTCCTCTTCCACAAGTGGCCGGCTTCGGGATCCGAGTCGACACTGGAGGCGGCGTTGGCCGCCTTGGGCTTCTCGTACATCGCCCTGCGAGTCGTTGAGGTACTGCGGGCTGCCGCGGAAGTGGCACCGGACGAGAGCGCTTTGGTCGATACCGTCAACTACGTGATTCCGTTCCACATGTTGATGGCGGGCCCGATCATGGCTTTGGCCGACCATCGACGCGAGTCCAGTGTCTCGACTGCATTGGACGGTGAGGTTGTGCTGATTGCGTTCGAACGCATCGCGCGCGGCCTGTTCAAGAAGTTCGTGCTCGCCAATGGGTTGATCGACACCGTCTTCCTGACTGGCTTCCAGAGTGAAGGGGTGCACTGGCTGCTCGAAGTCCAGATGTACTACTTGTTCATCTACCTGGACTTCAGTGCCTACAGTGACATCGCCGTTGGCATCGGCCGCCTGCTGGGTGTGCCGACACCCGAGAACTTCAAGCGACCGCTGCTCGCCCGCAACATCGTCTCCTTCTGGGAGCGATGGCACATTTCGCTGTCGCAGTTCATTCGCCGCAACGTCTTCATTCCCGTTCAGCTCGCCGGCATGCGGCTGACCCGGGGGCAGCATGCACTGTGGGTGGCAGCGGTGGCATTCACGGTGTCGTTTGCGCTGTGCGGGCTGTGGCACGGCCTATCCTGGCGGTTCCTGCTCTGGGGCCTGGGGCATGCGGCAGCGCTCATCGTTTGCAATCTCTATCGACAGTTCCTGCTGAGGCGCCTGGGCGCCCAAGGCCTGACGCGCTATCTGGCCCGGCCTGGTGTCAGGGTGGTGTCGACCATCCTGACCTTCGAGTTCGTTGCCTTCTCATTGGCATTCCTGGCCGATCCGGCACTGAAGCACCTGGATTGATGCAAACCATGAAGTGGCGTCCCTCCCGTTCGACCCTCATGCTGCTGCGCTGCGCCTGGATCGTGGCCCAACTGGTCATGGCGGCCTGGATGGCACGCACCGGTGTCCAGTTCTACTACCAGGGCTTCTGAGGAAGGGCTGTGACTGCGACACCTTGGGTCAGGGCTCCAGTGACTGCGATCGGCCTTCGCCCGCTGGCGCGGGTGGTTGGCGGCGTCGTTGGGGTCTTTCTGTTGGCCAACCTGATCCTGTCCTGGGCGATGCAGGGGCCATCAGGGTCCTGGCAGAGAGCCGCTCGCATCGATCCCCATCTGCTGCTTGAGATCGAGGCCAGGGTGGCTGCGGCACACCAGGATGTGACCGCCGGTGCGCTGGACCCGGGTGCGCTGGTTTCAGTGGTCGGTCTGTCCACTGCGCGCGTCGGACTGGACTCCGCCGAGTTCGCCAAGGCTCTTGAGGGGCGCGGCCAGCTGCTCAACATCGCGGCCACGGGTGGCAGCTTCCAGGAACTGCAGCGCTACGCCCAGCCGCTGTTGACTCATGGGCCCAGGTCACGACTCGTGCTGGTGGCCATTCACCCCAGTTGGCTGGCCGGTCGGGAGTCGGCATCGGCATCGAGGAGCCTCGATCCTCTCTGGGCGCTCACCCACCGCGGCACGATCCACGCCCGACTGCAGGCCATGCTGGTGCAGGCACGGGTGGCCTTGCTGCGCCGGGTCGAACTGCAGCCCTCAAGCTGGCAACTGCGCTCCGGAGATCCTTGGCAAACCGGCCGGCTCTACCAGGAGCCGAAGGCGTCACCCGAGACGCTTGCAGCCCAGCTTCGCCACTGGACGGAATTCGGCTGGTTCGATCCGACGCGCTTTTCGACCGCCAACGCCGAGGCCAAGGCGCTGGGGCAGTTGCTACAGGGCTTGCGGGGCCACGCGCAGCACGTCGTCGTGGTGCTTCTTCCCGAGGCCGCTGAGTTCAGGAGCCGTGTTCCGATGGTTGCGCTCGAGACCACGCGGAAAGTCGTCGACCAGATCGATCCAGGCTTGCGTCTGGTGGATCTTCGCGACAGTCTGGGCCCATCGGCCTTCCATGACCTGGCACACGTGAATCCAATGGGACGCATGCTTCTGGGCGCGATCGTCGCCGATCTGGCGCGGCCGTACCTTGCGCCACCACGACACTCGGAGCCCTCGGCCGGTACCCGTTGATGCCTCGGTCCGACCCTCCTGGATGGATGGCTCGCCAGGGAGCCAAGAAGTGCTGAGCGCGGTTAGGCTGCTGGGCGTGGCGCTGCTGGCCGGTCTTGCTGTTGCCTGCGGCGAGCCGTCGTCGACGCCACAGGTCGAGCCGCCGGCCTTGATCGCGCGCTTCGCAGTCCCGAGCCGCATCGAGGTCCAGGTCGAGCCCTACGCGTCGGTCGACGCGGCCTTGGCTGCCGATCCGGATGCAGCGCCCGCCAGCCCTGAGCATGAATCTGCGTTGATCCTGGCCCAGGCGGCTTCGGAGCTGCGCCGCCACCTCACGGACGTTGGCCTCCCGGTGGCGATCGGCAGCAATACCGCCGACGCCGGTCCACCCGCCATCGTGATCGTTCTCCGTGGCCAGCGTGTCCTGCCCGGGGTCGACTACCCGATGCTGGGCGATCAGGGCTACGCCGTCGTGCCGCACGAGGGCCGCGTGTTCGTCGTCGCCAACAAGGCGGAAGGCGCGCTCTATGGCACCTATCGACTGCTCGGGCTGCTTGGCTTTGCCTGGCACGATCCGTTCGAGACCCTCATTCCGGGGCTGGCCTCGCTGCTGCAACCGCGGGACTGGTTGTCGCTCCAGGAGGTGCCACGCACGCGGCTGCGGGGCTTCTGGGTCTACGACACCGACCCGATTCCCGATGCGTTCGCTCTCTGGCTGGCTCGGAATCGCTTCAACCTGTCTGCACCGGCTCGGCCGGCGTTGCAGCGTCGTCTGGGATTGAAGGCTTGGGCCGGTCACCATGAGCTTCTCCAGCAGGAGTTCTCGCGGGCGGGCCTCTTCGCGCAGCATCCGGAGTGGTTTTCCGTCGTGCGCGGCTCCCGGCGGCCGGTATCGCCAACCGGCAACTACATCAACCCCGCTTTCGGACACCCCGGTGCCGCGGAGTACTTTGCCAGCCGCATGCTCCAACGGCTGGAGCATGGAGACCTGCGCAGTGTCGATGTGCTCAACATCTGGCCGGCGGACGACCGGTTCCGCCCGTTCGACGAAAGCGACCAGGCGCGTTCCATCGGCAATCCCACCGACAACCTGCTGACCTTCTACGGCCGGGTTGCCGCCTACCTGCGACACGCGCACTCCGACGGTCGCCTGTCGCGGCCGGTGACGATTGCCGGAATCTCCTACTTCCAGACCATGGAGGCGCCGACTTCACAGGCCGCCGTGCGTGCCGTCGCACACGAAGACTATGTGCATGTGTTCTATCCGATCGACCGGAGCTGGGGAGGGCCGGTTGCTGATCGCGCAGCCGGTCGGGACGCGAATGACCGGATCATGGAGGCGATGGCGCGCTGGCAGGCCGTCGCCAGATTGCCATATGGCGTCGTGGACTATCACAACGTCAGCACCTTCGCCGGCGTCGCAGTGACCGATCACCCGCATCTGCAGGCGAACCTGGGCACCTTCACCGAGGGACGTACGGCCCTCTTTGCGTCGATGCATCCGCTCCTGCGCAATCCCGGACCGCGACGATTGACCAATGTGCTGCTCGCCGAGTTGCTCTGGCTCCCTGTACGTGGCGGTAGCGTCGGCTCGCCACCCGATGCCGAGCCCGTGGTGCGTCAGTTCTTCGAGCGTCGATACGGCCCTGCAGCCAGCGAGTGGCGCGCGGTCCACGACACCATGGCGAAGTCTGTTGACAACGCCGCGGAGCTGTTCGGCATCAACTCCCTCTATTGGATGCTGCACCAGGATCTGATCTGGACACCGCCCTTCTATCGGGATGCCGAAGCGGTTGCTTTTCTGCCCCGCTTCATGGCTGGAGGGGCCCAGGACGTGCCGGCGGCCTATTCGGGAATTCCGAGCTTCCGTGCCCGCTTCCGTGGCCTGCACGAATCGGTGTCCATGCAGCAACAAGCGTCCACAGCCGGGGATCAGGTGCTCGCCCAGCTCCTATCGCCCGCGATCAGGAGCCGGATGGAGAGCGATGTCGTCTGGTTCCAGTCCACCGCAAGCCGCTACCGGCTCATGTCGGCCAGCATCGACCTGGCAGTGCGCGGTGCTCGGGGAGAGGACACCTTTGCCGCCCGTGTCATCATGGCGCGGGAGATCGACCTGCTGGCCGGCTCCGCGACAACGCTGGATACGGTGTCCCCGGTCGACCAGCGCGCTTTCCTCGACTTGCACCGGATCAAGTCAGGGCTGCCAGTCGCCCCGGCGCGTACTGCGGAGGTGCCCTGACTGCTGCGGGCCACGATGCCCGTGGCGGGCGACCCACAGCCATCGGCGACAATCGAGGGTTCCATGGCTGAAACCCGACTTGAGACCATCGCCTGCCCGTATTGCGGCTCCAACCACCATGAGGCCTGGGCGCAGGAACTGGGCTTTGTCACGGTGCGGTGCCAGCAATGCGGCCTCTTGTACTGCAATCCAAGACCGGCTGCAGCCTTGATCGATGCCGCAGTCCGTACCGGAGCCCATGGCCCCGAGGCCCAGGGGCTGGTCGTGACGGCGCGCCGCATCCCGGGCAAGGTCAGCCGCTACCGGCGGGTCTTCACTGAAATGTTTGGCGACCTCTGGCACCGCGGGCGGCCGGTTTCGTGGCTCGATGTCGGTGCCGGATATGGTGAGGTCGTCGAGGCGGTCAAGGCACTGGCACCGGCCGGAAGCCGCGTCGTCGGGCTCGAACCGATGGGTCCCAAGGCTGCCGAGGCCCGCCGGCGAGGGCTCGAGATCATCGAGAACTACCTGCACCCGGGACTGGACAAGGTCCAGGTGGTGTCGGTGGTCGATGTCTTCTCCCATGTTCCGGATTTCGGCGCCTTCCTGAGCGACGTCCGTGCGGTCCTCGAACCCGGCGGCGAACTGTTCCTCGAGACGGGCAATCTCGCCGACCTGGACCGACGCGAAGAGTTTCCGTATGAACTGGGCCTGCCGGACCATCTGGTCTTCGCGGGTGAACGCCACCTGCTCGGCTATCTCGAGCGCGCCGGTTTCGAGGTCGTGGGGATTCGTCGATGGCGCATCGACGGACTGCTGAACCTGGCCAAGAACATCGTCAAGAAGCTGATCGGCCGGCCCGCGGCGTTCGGTATTCCCTACACATCCCGCTACCGACAGATCCAGGTCCGGGCTCGCCTTCGCATCCAGGCGGCCTGACGCGACGCTGTTGTCAACCCTGACCGTTCACTCATGCTCAAGCGCGCTTACCAGATCTGCAGCAACTGCATCATGGACACGACCGACTCCGGCATCGTGTTTGACGATCAGGGCGTCTGCGACTACTGCCACAACTACCGAGACAACATCGTGCCGAACTGGCACACCGACGCCCGCGGCGAGGCGGAACTTGCGCGGATCGCGGCCGAGATCAAGGCCGGCAGCAAGGGACAGAGTCACGACTGCCTGCTGGGCATCAGCGGGGGGGTCGACAGTTCCTACCTGGCTTGGGTGGCCAAGGAGAAGATGGGCCTCAACCCGCTGGTCTTCCACACCGACGCGGGCTGGAATTCACAGCAGGCGGTGCACAACATCGAACGCATCGTCGAGGGGTTGAAACTCGATCTGCACACCGAGGTGGTGAACTGGGAGGAGATGAAGGACCTGCAACTGGCCTTCTTCCGCGCCGGGGTCCCGCACCTGGACACGCCGCAGGACCATGCGTTCTTCGCCGCCTTGTACAACTTCGCGGTGAAGCACGGCTTCAAGTACATCCTCAACGGCGGCAACTTCTCCACCGAGTGCGTCAACGAGCCCAGCGAGTGGCACTACCACGCCAGTGACCTGAAGCAGCTCAAGGCGGTCCACCGCGCATTTGGGCAGCGTCCGCTGAAGCAGTTCCCGCTGTCGGACATCTTCACGTACCGGATCTGGTATCGGTACGTGAAGGGCCTGAAGGTGTTCCGACCGCTGAACAGCGTGCCCTACATCAAGCACGAGGCAATGCAGTTCCTGGTCGACCGTTTCGGCTGGCAGCCGTACGCCCACAAGCACTACGAGAGCCGCTTCACCCGCTTCTACGAGGGTTACTGGCTGCCGACGCGCTTCGGTTTCGACAAGCGTCGCGCGCACTTCTCCAGCCTCATCCTCACCGGCCAGATGTCGCGCGAGGTCGCCTTGGCCAAGATCGCAGTGCCGGCCTACGACCCGGAGACGATCGAGCAGGACTTCGAATACATCGCGACCAAGCTCGATGTGTCCGCCGACGAACTGCGCGCTCTGCACAAGTCTCCGCTGCGGACCTATCGCGATTTCGACAACAACATGAGCCTGATCCAACTGGGGGCCAAGGTCATGAAGACCCTCGGCATGGAGCGCTCGATCAAGCGATGATCAGGATCATCGACTATGGCCTGGGCAACATCCAGGCGTTCCTGAACGTCTACAAGCGGCTGAACATCCCTGCCGAGCGCGCCCGGACGGCTGCTGACCTGGGCGACGCCGACCGACTGATCCTGCCGGGGGTCGGGGCTTTCGACCATGCGATGGACCTTCTTGATGCCTCGGGCATGCGCGAACCGCTCGAGGAACTGGTTCGTAATCGCGGCCTGCCGGTGCTCGGCATCTGCGTGGGGATGCAGATCCTGGCCGATACCAGCGACGAAGGTCGCCGCTCCGGTCTGGGCTGGGTGCCGGGCAAAGTCCGCAGCTTCGCGTCCCTGGGGCAGCCTGGACTGATGCTGCCGCATATGGGTTGGAACGATGTCGTCCCGGCGGGTGGGAATCCATTGTTCTCGGACCTCGAGTCAGACGCTCGTTTCTATTTCCTGCATTCGTTCTACTTCGAGTGCGCAGACTCCGGGCATGCTGCCGCACGCGCGTCCTACGGTCTGGACTTTGCCTGCGCCGTGCGCGCCGGCAATGTGCACGGTGTGCAGTTCCACCCCGAGAAGAGCCATCACTTCGGCAACGCGCTGCTGAAGAACTTCGCACTTGCCTGCTGATCCATCATGCTTCGTCCGCGTGTCATACCGTGCCTGCTGGTCCATGAAAACGGACTGGTCAAGACCGTTCGCTTCCAGGATCCGAAGTACGTCGGCGACCCGATCAATGCGGTCAAGATCTTCAACGAGAAGGAAGCCGACGAACTGGTCGTGCTGGACATCGATGCCACCGTCCAGGGGCGCGAGCCGAACTTCCGTCTCATCGGCCAGTTCGCGGCGGAGTGCCGGATGCCCCTGTGCTACGGCGGGGGCGTGACGTCGGCCGAGCAGGCCAAGCGCATCATTGCGCTCGGTGTCGAGAAAGTCGCGCTGTCGGCGGCGGCGCTGGCACGTCCCGCGCTGATCGGCGAGATCGCCGAGGAGATCGGTCGCCAGAGCGTCGTGGTCGTCGTCGACGCGCAGCGCAAGTTGCTCGGCGGCTGGGAGGCCCGCACCCACAACGCCAAGCGCGCCAGCGGACGATCGGTGGTGGACTGGGCGGTCGAGGCTGCCGAGCGAGGCGCTGGCGAGATCGTCATCAATTCGATCGACCACGATGGCGCCATGAAGGGCTACGACATCGGACTCGCGCGCAAGGTGCGCGAGGCGATCCGCGTTCCCATGTCCGTGATTGGCGGTGCCGGCTCTCATGAGGACCTGGCTCGACTGGTTGAGGCCTGCGGCGTGGTCGGCGCGGTTGCCGGCAGCCTGTTCGTCTTCAAGGGCGTCTACCGGGCCGTGCTGATCAACTACCCGAACCCCGCGCAGAAGGAACAGATCATCGCGGCTGCGCGCGCCTAGCCGATGTGCGGCATCGTCGGCAGCATGGGGCGGTCCTGGCTGGACCGGCTCGAGACGATGGTGGCGGCACTGGCCCACCGGGGCCCTGACGACCGCGGCCTGTACGTGGACCGTGACCACCTGATTGCGCTCGGACAAGCCCGGTTGTCGATCATCGACCTCTCTCCGGCCGGCCACCAGCCGATGACCGATGGCTCCGGTCGGTACACGGTGGTCTACAACGGCGAGATCTACAACTACCGGGAACTGCGCGCCGAACTGCAGGCCGAAGGCGCGGTGTTCCGTGGTCACAGCGACACCGAAGTGCTGCTGGAGTTGTATGTCCGCCAAGGAGCGGCCATGCTGCCGCGGCTCAACGGCATCTTTGCGCTCGCCATCTGGGACCGGCAGTCGCAGGAGCTTCTGCTGGCGCGCGATGCGTTGGGTGTCAAGCCCCTCTACTTCACGGTTGACCGCGACGGTCTGGCCTTCGCCAGTGAACTCAAGGCCCTGGTGCCGGTGCTGAAGACGCGCACGCTGGATCCGGTGGCCCTGCACCGCTACCTGAGCTTCCTGTGGTGCCCTGGCGAAGGCACGCCGATCGCCGAGGTCCGGCAGCTCGGGCCCGGCGAAGCGATGCTCGTTCGTCAGGGGCGGGTCGAGCGGCGCTGGACCTGGTACGAGCTGCCGGCCCGGCGCGGGGTTGCGGCCACGCTTGCCGAGAGCGATGCGCCGCAGGCGGTGCACGACGCGCTGAGGACCGCGGTGCACCGTCAGCTGGTTGCCGACGTCCCGGTCGGGGCCTTCCTGTCCGGAGGGCTGGACTCCAGCGCCGTGGTGGCCTTCGCGCGCGAGCAGGCCCGCGACATCCGTTGCTTCACGATCGACCTGACCGGTGGCAACGATGCCGGTTTCACAAACGACCTGCCCTACGCGAGGCGGGTCGCAGAACACCTGGGCGTGCACCTGGACGTCGTGACCGTGGACGCGGGGCGCATGGCCGCCGATCTTGTGCGCATGGTGGAGATGCTCGACGAGCCGCTGGCCGACCCGGCGCCACTGAATGTGCTCTACATCTCACGTCTGGCGCGCGAGAACGGCATCAAGGTCCTGCTGTCCGGGGCGGGAGGCGACGATCTCTTCACCGGCTATCGACGCCACCTGGCTCTGCGCTACGAGCGGATCTGGTCGTGGCTGCCGGCTTCGGCACGCGCTGGCCTGCAGCGAGCCTCCTCCCGACTGGATGCCAGCCGGCCGGTCGGCCGCCGCTTGCAACGCCTGTTCGCAAACGCCGGCGCCACGGGCGACGAGCGGATCGCGGCCTACTTCGCCTGGACACCCGAAGACCACCTCAAGAGTCTCCTGGGTCCGGCCATGACCCAGGCGATCGGTGCCACGCGCGCCGACCAACCGCTGTTGGACTTCCTCGCGGGCATGCCGGCGTCGACAAGCCCCATGGATCGCATGCTGGCGCTCGAGCAGCGCTTCTTCCTGGCTGACCACAACCTGGCCTACACCGACCGGATGTCGATGGCCGCCGGTGTCGAGGCGAGAGTGCCATTTCTCGATCTCGACCTGGTCGAACTGGCCGCCCGAGTGCCCGACCGACTCAAGCAGCGCGGCACCATGGGCAAGTGGGTTCTCAAGAAGGCCATGGAGCCGCATCTGCCGCGCGATGTGATCTATCGCCCGAAGACCGGTTTCGGAGCGCCCCTGAGGCTCTGGATGCAGCGCGATCTGCGCGAACTCATGGACGATCTGCTCGGCGCGCCCGCATTGCGCGCGCGGGGGCTGTTCGACCCCACCGCCGTGCAGGCGTTGCGCACGGCCGATGCTGCGGGCCGGGTCGATGCCGCCTACACCCTGCTGTCCATGGCTTCCATCGAGATCTGGTGCCGACGCTTCGTCGACCAGGGCCGCGCGTGAACTTCAACGAATGACGATCAGCGGATGAAACAGGTCTTGCAGAACCTCAAGGACGGCTCGACGGAAGTCGCCGACGTGCCCTGCCCGCGCGCGGGGCGCGGGCAGTTGCTGATCCGCACGACGCGCACGCTGGTCTCTGCCGGCACCGAGCGCATGCTGGTGGACTTCGGCAAGGCCGGCTTCATCGACAAGGCGCGCCAGCAGCCCGACAAGGTTCGAATGGTGCTCGACAAGGTCCGAACCGACGGCTTGCTGCCCACCATCGAGGCGGTCCGCAACAAGCTCGACCAGCCGCTGCCGATGGGCTACTGCAACGTCGGCGAGGTGGTCGAGGTCGGTGCGGGCGTCGTCGGCTTTGCGGTGGGCGACCGCGTCGCCAGCAACGGCAAGCACGCCGAGATGGTGGCGGTGCCCGCCAACCTCTGCGCCCGGGTCCCGGAGGATGTGGCCGACGAGGCGGCGGCCTTCACGGTGCTCGGGGCCATCGCGTTGCAAGGCATACGGCTCGTGCAGCCGACGTTGGGCGAGGCCGTGGTCGTCACGGGGCTGGGTCTCATCGGCCTGGTCACCGTCCAGTTGCTGAAGGCGCAGGGCTGCCGTGTGCTGGGGCTGGACTTCGACGCCAGGAAGCTCGAGCTGGCGCGAAGCTTCGGTGCCGAGGTCGTCGACCTGGCCACCGGGGCGGACCCTGTCGCGGCGGCGCAGGCCTTCTCGCGAGGACGTGGCGTTGACGCGGTCCTGATCACGGCCAGCACGCGCAGCAGTGAACCCGTGCACCAGGCCGCGCTGATGAGCCGCAAGCGCGGACGCATCGTGCTCGTCGGGGTCACGGGGCTGGAGCTGTCGCGCGCGGACTTCTTCGAGAAGGAGTTGACGTTCCAGGTCAGCTGCTCCTACGGACCGGGCCGCTACGACCCGCTCTATGAGGAGAAGGGCCAGGACTATCCGGTGGGCTTCGTGCGTTGGACCGAGCAGCGCAACTTCGAAGCGGTCCTGGACATGCTGGCCGAAAGGCGACTCGACGTCGGGCCGTTGGTGTCGCACCGCTACCCGATCGAAGAGGCTCCGCAGGCTTACGCCGTCGTCGGCGGCAGCGAACCTTCGCTGGGCATCGTGCTGGCGTATCCCGAGGCGACCCAGTCCGAAGCCGATCCGCGCCGGTTGCGCACGGTGACGCTGCCTTCGTCAGGCACCGGTGCTCCAAACGACAGGCCCCGTGTCAGCGTCATCGGCGCGGGCAACTATGCCGGCGCGGTTCTGATCCCGGCATTCAAGGCCGCTGGCGTGCGCCTTGCCCGCGTCGCGTCCTCGGGTGGGGCCAGCAGCGTCCATCTGGGGCGCAAGCATGGGTTCGCCGAGGCCACCACCGACACCGCAGCCCTGATCGCCGACCCTGGGGTGGATGCCGTTGTGGTCAGCACGCGACACGACACCCATGCCGAGTTCGTGCTGCGGGCGCTCGCCGCTGGCAAGCACGTCTTTGTCGAGAAGCCGCTGGCCCTGACCCGTGACGACCTGGATCGCATTGCCTCGGCTGCCGAGTCCGCGTCGGACAGGCTGTTGATGGTCGGCTTCAACCGACGCTTTGCGCCTCAGGTGGTGAAGCTGCGCCAGTTGCTGGCAGGCGTGCCCGGACCCAAGAGCTTCGTTATGACGGTCAACGCCGGCGCGATACCGGCACAGCACTGGACGCAGGATCCGGCCGTCGGAGGCGGCCGCCTGCTGGGCGAGGGATGCCACTTCGTGGACCTGCTGAGGTTCCTGGCCGACGCGCCGATCGAGTCGCACCAGGCCACGGCCATGGCCGCGCAGCCACGCGACAGTGCCAGCGTCACGCTGCGCTTTGCCGACGGATCGATCGGAACGCTGCTCTACCTGGCCAACGGCAGCAAGGCCTTTCCCAAGGAGCGGCTCGAGGTCTTCGCGGCGGGTCGCGTGCTGCAACTGGACAACTTCCGACGCCTCAGCGGCTTCGGCTGGCCAGGGTTCTCGAAGATGAACCTGTGGCGCCAGGACAAGGGCCAGGCCGCCTGCGCCGCGGCTTTCGTGGCGGCCATCCGGTCCGGAGGGCCGAGCCCGATCCCGCTTGAACAGCTGATCGAGGTCGGACGCATCAGCATCGAGATCGAGGAGTCGCTGCGATGAGCGACCGCACACCGGATGCCGCGATGGTGGACATCATCGCCGGCGCGAGGCCCAACTTCATGAAGGTCGCGCCCATCATCCGCGCGATCCAGGCGCGGCAGGCGGCCGGCAGCCGGCTGCGTTGGCGGCTGGTGCACACCGGCCAGCACTACGACGCCAGGATGTCCGGCGATTTCTTCACCCAGCTCGGCATCCCCGAGCCGCAGGTGAACCTGGAGGTCGGTTCTGGAACGCAGGCGGAGCAGACGGCGTCGATCATGACCCGATACGAGCGTCTCCTGCTCGACGCGCCGCCGGCCATGTGCCTGGTGGTCGGCGATGTGACCTCGACGATGGCGTGTGCAATCGCGGCGCAGAAGCTGCGCGTTCCGGTGGCCCATGTCGAGGCCGGCATCCGTTCGGGCGACTGGACCATGCCCGAGGAGATCAACCGCCTGGTCACCGATTCGATCAGCAACTGGTTCTTCACGACCAGCGAGGTGGCGAACGCCAACCTGCGGACGGCCGGAGTGCCCGACGAGCGCATCCACTTCGTCGGCAACACCATGATCGACACCCTGCTGGCCAATCTGCCGCGGCTGTGCCCACCTTCGTTCTGGGCCGAGCACGGCTTGCAGCCCGGCGGCTACTTCGTGATGACCTTGCACCGGCCGGCCAACGTCGACGACCCGGCCGGGTTTGCCCGCCTGATCGACGCCGTCGCGGTGGCGACACGGGGACTGCCGGTGGTGTTCCCGGTGCATCCGCGCACCGCCAAGACCCTGGCCGCGCTGCCGGGCCGGCCTCCGAGCGTGTTGGCCGTCGAGCCCCAGCCTTACCTGGAGTTCAATTTCCTGGTCCGTCATGCCAAGGCCGTCATCACCGACAGTGGCGGCATCACCGAGGAAACCACCGTGCTCGGGGTACCTTGCGTGACGCTGCGCAACACGACCGAGCGGCCCGAGACCGTGACCGTCGGCACCAACGAGCTGATCGGCACCGATCCCTCGGCCCTGGCGCCGGTGCTGGCGCGGGTCTTCGACGGACAGTGGAAGCGCGGCTCGATTCCCGAGCTCTGGGACGGCCGCACTGGCGAGCGCATTGCCGCCATCCTGGACCGGCTGTTGTGCCGCTGATGCTTCCTGAAAGGCGATGACACTCGGCCTGGTCCGGCGCATCGGCCGGTTGTGGCGCACGGTGCGCTGGCTTCGGCCCGTTCAGGTCACCGGACGGCTGCGCTTCAAGCTCCACAAGCCGCGGCCCGATCCCAGGCCCGCACCCCCGCTGCGGGCTGCGGTGGGCGACTGGATCCGGCCGCCTGCGCGGGAGGCCAGCCTTGTCGCTCCCGACCGGCTGGTGCTGATCGGCGCCGAACATGCGCTGCGCGACGTCGGCTGGGACAGCGAAGTCGTGCCGCTGCTGTGGCGCTACAACCTGCACTACTTTGACGACCTGAACGCGGTCGGCTCGGCCCAGCGAAGGCCCTGGCAACGGGACCTGGTCCGACGATGGCTTGTCGAGAACCCGCCGGGCCGGGGTACCGCGTATGCGCCCTATCCCACCAGCCTGCGCATCGTGAACTGGATCAAGTGGTTCATCGGCGGCGTCGAGCCCGAGCCTGGTTGGCTGGACAGTCTGGCGTTGCAGACGCGATGGCTGCAGCGCCGGCTGGAGTGGCATCTTCTGGGCAACCACCTGTTCGTCAACGCCAAGGCGCTCGTCTTTGCCGGACTGTTCTTCGAGGGCGATGAAGCGGATGCCTGGCTGGCTTCGGGCCTGGAGATCCTTGGTCGCGAGCTGCCGGAGCAGATCCTGACCGATGGCGGGCAGTTCGAGCGCTCGCCCATGTACCACCTGCTCGCACTTGAAGATCTGCTCGACCTGCTGAATCTGAGCCAGGCCCGTGCGCCACAAGGCTCGCCGGCAGCCGCCTTGGCCCCGACGCTGCGCAAGACGGCGGGACGCATGTTGCACTGGCTGCGCTGCATGCGCCACCCGGTCGGCAACCTTGTCCGCTTCAATGACTGCGCCGAAGGCATCGCCCCGACGGTGGAGGAGATCGAGTGCTGTGCCGCCGCACTGGGCGTGCGCGCGGCTGCGGCACCAGACGCCGACGGTGTGACGTCCTTGCAGCCCAGCGGCTACATCCGCGTGCAACGCGCCCCCGCCGTGGCCTGGCTGGACGTCGCGCCGATCGGCCCGGACTACCTGCCCGGCCACGCCCACGCGGACACCTTGAGCTTCGAACTCTCGCTCGCCGGGCGGGAACTGATCGTCAACCGCGGTACATCGGTGTACGGCGACGGCCCGCGCCGTCTGCTCGAACGAGGCACCGCGGCGCACAGCACCGTGCAGCTGGGTGACCACGACTCCTCGGAGGTCTGGTCGGGGTTCCGCGTCGGCCGCCGGGCCAGGCCGGTCGCGGTGCAGATCGGACCCGACACCGTCTGCGGGTCGCACGACGGCTATCGTCACCTTCCCGGATCCCCTGTGCATCGGCGGCGATGGCACTTCGCCTCTGGTGCGCTGGAGGTCGTGGACACCGTCGAAGCGCAACCCGGGACGTCGATCGGCCCGGCATGGGCTCGCTACCACCTGGCACCAGGTCTTGATCTCCGCAGTACCCGCGACGACGGCTCGCGCTGGGTGGTCCTCGACGGTGGGATCGAGCTGGCCGAAGTGCACATCGTGGCAGGCGATGCCGACCTCGAGCACTGGCAGCACGCGGTCCGGTTCGGCGTGCTGGTCGACGCCCTTACCCTTCGTGTCCGGCTGAACAGCGGGCAAGCGCTGGTGCGCTGGCATTGGAAGTCCTGATGCACATCCTCTTTCTTTCCGACAACTTTCCGCCCGAGGTCAATGCGCCGGCCAGTCGCACCCATGAGCACTGTCGTCAGTGGGTGCAGGCGGGCGAGAGGGTGACCGTGATCACCTGTGCCCCCAACTTCCCCAAGGGTGAGGTGTTTGGCGGCTACCGGAACCGGCTCTGGCAACAGGAGACGGTGGACGGCATCCGGGTGATCCGGGTCTGGAGCTACATCACCGCCAACGAGGGCTTCCTGCGACGCGTGCTGGACTACATGAGCTACATGCTGATGGCGTTCATCGCCAGCCTCTTTGTGCGTCGGGTCGATGTCGTGGTCGGCACCTCGCCTCAGTTCTTCACCGCGGTCGCCGGCTGGGCGGTTGGCGCCGTGAAGCGGGTCCCGTTCGTCTTCGAGCTTCGCGACCTCTGGCCCGAGTCGATCAAGGCGGTGGGTGCGATGAAGGACTCGGCGGTGCTGCGTGCGCTGGAGCGCCTGGAGCTGTTCCTGTACCGGAGGGCTGCTCGCATCGTCTCGGTGACCCACTCGTTTCGAGACACCTTGATGCGGCGAGGCATCGACGGAGCAAAGATCGATGTCGTGACCAACGGCGTCGACATCGGGCGCTTCTCCCCGCGCGAACGCGACGCGGCTCTCGAGGCCGAACTGGGCTTCGGCGGCTGCTTCGTCGCTGGCTACATCGGCACGCACGGCATGGCCCACGCGCTCGACACGCTGCTCGATGCCATGAAGCGATTGCAGTCGGAGCCACGCGCCAGCCGCGTGCGCCTGTTGTTGCTCGGTGACGGCGCCTGCAAGGCCGCGCTGCGGGAGCGGGCCCGGGCCGAAGGCCTGGACAACGTCGTCTTCGTCGACACCGTCTCCAAGGCCGAGGTCGTGCGCTACTGGTCGCTGCTCGATGTCTCGATCATCCACTTGCGGCGGACCGAGCTGTTCACGACCGTGATTCCCAGCAAGCTGTTCGAATGCATGGGCATGGGCATTCCGGTGCTGCATGGGGTTGCCGGAGAGTCCGCGCGCATCGTGCAGCGCGAAGGGGTCGGGCTTGTCTTCGAACCCGAAGATGCCGATGCGCTGGTGTCCTCGCTGTTGCAGCTTCAGGACGACACCGCCTTGCGTCGCACCTTGTCGCAGCGTGCGGTGGCGGCCGCTGGCGGCTACGACCGCACCGCACTGGCGGCAAGGATGCTGGACTCGCTGCGCGCTGCGCGGCGTTGAGGGCGCCGCCGCAGAAGCGATCAGCCGCGATCAGCCGCGATCAGCCGCGGAAGTGGGCCTCGTTGGCGCGGTACTCGGGGACAAGCCGCCCGATCGCCAACCTCACTTCGTCGGTTCCGGACTCGCATTGCTGGGTCTGCAGAAATCGGGCAACGAAGTCCGCTGGTGCCGATGCGATCCGCGCCACCCGCAGCCGCGGCACCACCGTCGGCACGGTGCCTTCGTCGTCCGCCAGCAATTCCTCGAACATCTTCTCGCCCGCCCTGAGCCCGCTGAACTCGATCCGGATGTCGTCGATCGAGTGCCCGGACAGGCGGATCATCTCGCGCGCCAGCTCGAGGATCTTCACCGGCTCGCCCATGTCGAGCACCAGCACCTGGCCGGACTCGCCGATGGCGGCGGCCTGGAGCACCAGGCGCGAGGCCTCGGGGATGGTCATGAAGTAGCGGATCATGTCCGGGTGCGTCACCGTCACCGGGCCGCCGCGCGCGATCTGCTCCTTGAACTTCGGGATCACGCTGCCGCTGGAGCCCAGGACGTTGCCGAAGCGCACGGCCATGAACCGCGTGCCGGGGTGTTCACCCGCGAGCTGACTGATCACGAGCTCGGCCGCACGCTTGGTCGCGCCCATCACGCTGGTCGGGTTGACCGCCTTGTCGGTGCTGATGAGCACGAAGCGCTGCGCGCCCGATTCGGCCGCCGCGAGGGCGGCGTTGTGGGTGCCCAGCGTGTTGTTGCGCAGCGCCGCCCAGGCGTTGTGCTCTTCGAGCAGCGGCACGTGCTTGTAGGCCGCGGCGTGGAACACGAGCTGCGGGCGCCAGCGGGTGCAGACCTGGCGCAGGTGCTCGAGGTCCTTCACATCGCCGATCAGCAGCACCCGTTCGAGCTTCGGATGGTGGAGCGACAGCTCCTGGTCGATGGCGTAGAGGTTGAACTCCGACAGCTCCAGCAGCACCAGGCGTGCCGGCGCATGCCGCGCGAGCTGGCGGCACAGCTCGCTGCCGATGCTGCCTCCGGCACCGGTGACGAGCACGGTGGCGCCCTTGACGACCGCGGCCACGGGCGTCTCGTCCAGCTGCACCGGCTCGCGGCCGAGCAGGTCCTCGGGTTCGATGTCGCGCAGGCGTTCGATCGTGCTCTTGCCGCTGTTCAGCTCCGACAGGCTGGGCACCGTCACCACCGGCAGTCCGGTGCCGGCGGCGAGGTCCAGCGCGCGGCGGCGCTGGACCCGCGTCGCACCGGGCAGCGCGACGACCACATGCGTCGCGGCGCCCCGCACCGCGGGGTCGGCGACGGCCGCCAGCGGCCCCAGCACCGGCACGCCGGCGATGCGCGCACGGCGCTTGGCCGGGTCGTCGTCGAGCAGGCCCAGCACGACCCAGCCCTGTTCGTGGATGCCGGCGAGCAGCATCTTGGCCGCCGCACCGGCGCCCAGGACGATCGCGCGGCGGGCATCGGCATGACCCCCTGCGATCCGGCTGCGCAGGTGCTCGTGGAGCATGCGGTAGGCGATGCGCACCAGCACCAGGCCCATCAGCGCCACCACCGGGTGCAGCGCCAGCACCGCGCGCGGCACCTTGGTCAGGCCGAGCGACATCACCACTGCGGCGGCCAGCACGCCTGCGGCCAGGCAGGCCCAGGTCAGGCGCTTGACTTCGCCGAAGCCCGAAAAGCGCCACAGGCTCTGTGGCACACGCAGCAGCACCAGGGCGACCAGATAGGTGACCACCACGCCCAGCAGCACCCAGCCGTCATAGCCGGGCCGGGCCGAGATCCAGCGCTCGAAACCGAGCCGGAACAGATAGGTGACGTTCCAGCACAGCGCGATGACGGCCGCGTCGATGGCCAGCGACAGCAGCTCGCGGTGCGGGCGGATGCGCGCGAGCGCGGCCTCGAGCTTCAACCAGAGGCCGCGCTTCATGGCCGGGCCCTGGCCAGCAGCGTGCCCACGGTGCGCAACAGCACAACAAGGTCGGTGCGCAGCGACGCCCGCTCGGCATAGTCGGCGGCCAGGCGCAGCTTGCGTGGCATGACGGTCTCGATGTACTCGCGTTCCGGGTCGGCCGCGGCGGCAAGCGTCGCGGCCTCGTCCAGCCCGGCCAGCGAGGCCGGGTCGGTGATGCCGGGGCGCACGGCCAGCACGCGATCGCGCAGCTCGACCGGGTACCTGGCGACGTAGTGCGGGACCTCGGGGCGCGGGCCGACCAGGCTCATCGTGCCTGCGACCACGTCCAGCAATTGCGGCAGCTCGTCCAGTCGTGTCGCGCGCAGGCGCTGGCCGATGCGGGTGATTCGGGGATCGGCGCCGACGGTCAGCGCCAGGCCCCGCTGCGGCGCGTCGACGACCATGGTGCGGAACTTGTGGATGAGGAACTCGCGTCCGTGGCGGCCGACCCGACGCTGGCGAAAGAAGACCGGGCCTGGCGAGTCGAGCTTGATCGCCAGCGCGACGGCGGCCAGCAGTGGCGACAGCAGCAGCAACGCCAGCAACGCGACGACGAGGTCGAACAGCCGCTTGGCCATGACGAGGGGCAACACCGCTGGCAGGACGCCGGTTCAGGCCAGCGCCGCGCGCACGGCGCTGGCCACCCGGTCGACGTCAGCCGCCGTCATGCGCGTGTACAGCGGCAGGCTCAGCATGCGCTCGTAGGCGTGCTGACTGTGCGGGAACTGGGCGTCGGTCAGGGCGTAACGGTCGCGCCAGTAGGGTTGCCGGTGCAGCGGGATGTAGTGCACGCTGCAGCCGATGCCGGCCGCAAACAGCTGCTCGATCAAGCCGTCGCGGCCCACCGCGGCCTCGTCGGCCAGTCGCAGCACGTAGAGGTGGCCGCTGTGCAGGTCGCCCTCACGCGCCTGCGGCGGCAGGATGACCGGCAGGCTGGCCAGCGCCGCGTCGTACTGCGCCCAGAGCGCCATCCGCTGGGCCTGGAACGCGTTTGCGCGCTTGAGCTGATGGATGCCCAGCGCCGCAGCGATGTCGGTCAGGTTGTACTTGAAGCCCGGCGCGACGACCTCGTAGTACCAGCTCGGCACCTTGGCCGTGAAGCGGTCGAAGGCGTCGCGGTTGATGCCGTGCAGGCGCATCGTCCTGCAGCGCGCGGCCAGCGCCGCGTCGCGCGTGACGACCATGCCGCCCTCGCCGGTGGTGATGGTCTTGTTGGCGTAGAAGCTGAAGACCGTGACGTCGCTGTCCAGCGTGCCGACCCGCCGGCCCTGGCAGGTGGTGGGCAGGGCGTGGGCGGCGTCTTCGACGACCTTCAGGCCATGCTGCCGCGCAATGGCCAGCAGCGCCGGCATGTCGGCCGCCAGGCCGGCGTAGTGGACTGGAATGATGGCCTTGGTGCGCGGGCCGATGGCCGCCTCAACGGCCTGGGGGTCGATGTTCAGCGTCGCCGGGTCGATGTCCACCAGCTTGACGTCGGCACCGAGGTAACGCACGACCTCGGCGGTCGCGGTGAAGGTGTGGGTGGTCGTGATGACCTCGTCGCCCGGGCCGATGCCCAGGGCCTCCAGCGCCAGGTGCAGGCCGGCGGTGGCGGAGTTGACGGCGATGCAGTGCAGTCGTTCGCCCCGGGTGTCGTCGCCCAGGAAGGCGGCGAAGTCGCCCTCGAAGCGCCTGGCCTTGGGCCCGGTGGTGACCCAGCCCGAGCGCAGCGTGTCGACGACTTCGGCGATCTCGTCGTCGCCGATCTCGGGCAGGGCGAACGGCAGGAACGGCAAGGACGAGGGCGGCGCAGCGGTCATGGCAAACGGGCGGTGGATGCGGGCTTGGCGATCCGCAGCAGGCGGTGCGTGCGCAGCAAGGGCAGGGCGTTCAGCAGGGGATACAGCCGTGGGCTCAGGCGGCAGGCGGCACGGGCCAGCGGCGGCGCCAGCGTCACGCGCCGGACGAGCGGCGTGCCCTCGGGGAACAGCTCGGCCCAACGCGCCAGCGGCACGCCGCGGACATCGCGGTTGCGCGGATTATCGACTGCGAAGTCATAGGCCAGCACCGCGCCGCCCGGCGCCAGCCAGCGCCACATCGCCAGCGCCAACGCGTGTTGGGTCGAGTCGTCGAGCAGTGAAGAAAACACCGTGAAGGCGAGCACCAGATCCTGGCTGGCCGGGGCGATGTCCGCGGTGGTCGCGTCGCCTTCGATCAGGCGCAGGGCCTGCGGCAGCACCGCGCGCGACTCGGCGGCACGCTCGGGCAGCAACTCGATGCCACACAGTCGCTCGGGCCGCAGGCCCCAGCGCAACAGGTCCAGCAGGTTGCCGCCGCTGCCGCAGCCGACCTCGACCGCGCGCAGTTCGGCCAGCGGCTTGCCGGCCTGGGTGGCCAGCAGGTCCAAGGTCGCACGCTGGCGCTCCATCAGCATGCACTGCACCTCGGGGCGCAGGATGCTGTAGCGGTCGCCCAGCGCGGCGCGCCGGGCGTAGCGGGTGGCCAGGTCGTCGCCGCGGCTCATCGCAAAGCCTCCAGGAAGCGCGCGGCCAGCACCGGCCAGGTGTGGTGCTGAATCACGAAGGCCCGGCCGCGGTCGCCCATGGCGCGGCGCTCGGTCGTCGGCAGGGACGCCAGGCGGCTCAGGCCGTCGGCCACGGCGGCGGCGTCGCCCGGCGGCACCGACAGCCCGCAGCCGGCGTCCTGCACCGGGTCGTTGCCGGCGTCCACCGAATGCAGCACGGCGCAGCCGGACATCATGTAGTCCATCAGCTTGTTCGGCGCGATGCCGAACCGGTACAGGCTCACGCGCTGCCATCCCAGGTAGGCGACGTCGCCCTGCGCCAGCAGGCTGCGCACCTGGGCCTTGGGGATGGGGGGCAGCCAGCGTGTGTTGGGCAGGGGCTCGCGGTCGATGCGGGCCACCAGGCGCATCCGCTCGTGGCCGTCGCCGACCATCACCAGCCGGATCGCCGGTGCACCCGGTCGCCGATGCAGCAAGGCCATCGCATCGAGCAGGGTATCGAGCGCGTTGGGCTCACCCATCGATCCGGCATACACGACGACGGCCGCGCCGGCGGCCCGCGCCGCGTCGAGTTCGGCCTGCACGTCGGCCCGCAGGGGCGGCGGTTCGCCTTCCCAATCCTCAGGGGCGACGCCGTTGGGCACGATGTGCAGCTTCTTCAGATCGAGCCCGTGTGCGGCCAGGTGGTCGTGCACCTTGGGCAGCATCGAGACGACACGGTCGGCGTCGCGGCAGGCGGTGTCTTCGGCCCACTGGCAAAGCAGCGCCCAGGGGTGCCAGCGCGACATGCCCGACAGCTCGATCGGCGACAGCGGCCAGAGGTCGTGCACCTCGTGCACCAGGGTGGCGCCGGCGCGCCGCGCGAGGCGTCGAGCCGGCCAGATGTCCAGCGGGTAGGTGCTCGACGCGATGACGGCGTCGGGCGCGAATTCGCGCAGCAGGCGTGGCGTGTCGGCCCAGACCGCGTGCAGGAAGGCGGCGATGTTCCGCACCCGGCCCAGGCCGTTGCCCGCGTAGCGTGGCGTGCGGTACCAGCGGTAGGCGATGCCGTCGATGGACTCGTCGCGAACCGCCGCGCCGGCGAGGTCGGGCTGTGTCGCCCGCACATGCGAGTGGTCCGCCGCGAGGATCTGGACCCGGTGTCCCGAGCGCACCCATTCGCGGGCGAGCAGCCAGGGCCTGAACTCCATGCCATGCGCCGGGCTGCCGGCATAGTGGTTGATCAGCAGCAGATTCATCGCGGCAGTGCCCGCACCCGGGCCAGGAAAGCCGCGACGGCCGGTGCGAACACCGCGTTCCCGGCGACCCAGGCGTGGTTGGCGACCGCGATGTCGCCGGCCCGTGTCCGCATCGCGTCCAGTGCGCCGGGATCCACGGCGTCGTGGGCGGGCACGATGAGCCCGTTGTCGCCGTCGCGCACCAGCTCGCGGTTGGCCGGCAGGTCCGACAGCAGCGGCACGCAGCCGTGGGCCATGGCCTCGAGCACCGACACCGCGACCGAGTCGCTGGTGGGCAGGCTCAGGTACCAGCTCGCGCGGGCATAACACTCGTCCTGAGCGTCAGGCGCCAGCCGGCCGACAAACCGCGTGCGCGCTGCGATGCCCAGAGTGCCGGCCAGGGCCTCGAGCATCGGCCGCAAGCGGCCGTCGTTGGCCACGACCAGCCGGTCGTCCGCCTGCGCGTGGCGGGCAAAGACGTGCAGGGCACGCTCGGGCGCGTAGATCGGCTCCAGCCCGCGGTTCGTGAACCACAGGCCAGGGTCCTTGTCGGCCCTCGCTGGCACCGGTGGCAGCACCTCCAGCCCGAACGGGAACACGCAGACCTCCCCGGCGCCCAGTGCGCGCATGCGCACGGCCATGTGCTGCGAATCGCTGGTCGCCAGCGCCGCATGGCGCAGCACCCGCCGCGTCGCCCAGCGCAGCGCGGCGCTGTGTTCGGGTGCGACGAGGATGTCGCTGCCCCAGGCCGAGGCCAGCAGCCCGGCGCGCAGGCCGCCGAAGCGGCATGCCAGCCACGCCAGCGTGCCGTGCGAGCTGAGGTAGTGCGCGTGCAGCCAGTCGGCGTCGACCTGGCGCAGCCAGCGCACGAGGCGCGGCAGCTCGCGCAGCAGGCCGACGTTGCCGCCGGCGGTGTCGGGCCGCGTCGCCAGCGCCAGGCGGCGCTCGGCCGGGATGGTGGCCTCGAAGCCGGCCATGAAGCCGCGGCTCGAGGCCGCCCAGAGCTCCAGCGCCGGGTCGGCGGCACGCAGGCCGCGCGCCCACTTCAGCAGGTGCGGGCTGTCGCCGTCGCCAAGCAGCACATAGCGCATCGTGTGGCGGGCGCTCAGCGCGGCGTGCCGGCCCAGGCGTCGTACGCGGCGCGCCACTCGGGCGCGGTGGCCAGGAAGCGTGCGTCGCGCTCACGCGTGTCGCCCACCACCTGGGCTGGCTGGCCGGCGACGATGGCGAAGTCCGGCACCTCGCCCTCGACGTAGCTGAAGGCGCGCACGATGACGCCGCGGCCGATCTGTGCCCCCGGCGCGACGACGCTGTGTGCGCCGATGAAGCTGTAGGCGCCGATGCGGGTGGCGCCGCGGGCGTAGCCGGGCGGATCGGCCAGGCCCCAGTAGCGCCGACCGGCCAGGCGAAGCGAGTCATGGCTGGAGTGCGACAGCAGTGCGCAGTGGCTGGTGATCTGCACGCCTTCGTCGATGCGCAGGCCGGCCGAGGCGTCGAGCAGGTTGTAGGGCCCGACGTAGACGTGGTCGGCGATCTCGAGCTGGCGAGGCGCCTCGATGCGGGTCGCGCTGCTGATCCGGGTGTGGGCGAGCCAGAGGCCGTCGCGGCTGCGCCAGCCGTAGAGCATGCGGGGCCCCGACAGCGGGTGCAGCGCGCGCAACAGGCGGTGCCACAGGCGATGCGGCATCGGGGTCATGGCAAGGGGTTCATTGGCGGGCCACCGATGCTAGCGAGCGCCACAGCAGCGCGAGGTCGGCCGCCAGATGCGGCCCGGGGCGCCACAGCGCCGCGAGCGGCCACCCGGCGGCCCGCACGAAGCGCCAGGCCAGCAGGGCCATCGTCGTGGCGTAGGCGATGCTGGCCGCCGCCGCGGCGCCGGCAGCGCCGTGGGCCGGGACCCAGATCAGACTCAGGGCCAGGTTGATCGCCAACGACAGCGCCGCGACCTGCGCCGGCACCTGCGGCTGACCCAGGTGCTGCGTGAAGTAGGCCGACAACGCCGAGGCACCGCCGAACAGCACCACGCCCGGCAGCAGCAGGGCCAGCAGTCCCCAGACCGGGGCGTAGGCGGGCCCGAGCAGCGCCGGCAGCAGCCAGGCGGCCACCGCCAGCAGCGGGGTCGCCAGCAGCACCAGGGCCAGCAGCGACAACTGCAGCACCCGAAGTGTCAGTGCGGCGGCCGCGGTGCGGTCGGTGGCGCCCAGGCGCCCGTAGACCGCCTGGGTCAACGCCGACGACACGAACCACAGCAGTTCGGCGACCACGACGGCGATCGAATAGACCCCGGTCGCGGCGAGGCCCAGCATGCGCTCGACGACAAACAGGCCGACCCGGTAGTTCAGCAGGCTGACGAGGTTGGTCAGACCGATGGTCAGCACAAAGCCGGCCTGCCCGCGCAGCCAGCATGCCGCGCGGCGCCAGGCCGCCAGCCAGGCCGACAGTTGGAACGACTGGGCGTCTGGCCCGGCAGCCACAGGTGCGGCCAGCAGGGCCAGCGCCAGCCCGCCGCCGACCAGGGCCTTGGCCAGCACCCAGGCCAGCAGCACCGCCAGCAGCCCGCGCACGCCGGCGAGCGCGGAGCCCGCCACCGCCAGCAAGGCCAGGGCCGGTGGCAGCAGTGTCGCCCAGGCCAGCGGGCGCATTCGGCCCTGGCCCAGCCACCAGCCGCTCAGGTTGGGGGTCAGCAGCAGCAGCGGCGCCGCCAGCGCCAGCAGCCACAGGTGCTGGTAGGCGGCGCCGCCGTGCAGCGCCAGGGCCCACAGCAGCGGCGTGGCCGCCGTGCCCAGCAGCAGGCAGCCCAGTGCCGCGCCGCGCCGGGCGTCGAGTGCGACACCGGCGTCGGCACGCGCCGGCACCCGAGCCAGCGCCACGCCCAGGCCCGAACACAGCGCCAGCATCGTGGCCTCGACGCTGGTGAAGAGCGCAAACGCGCCTTGTTCGGCCGGACCCAGCCGCGCCGTCCAGGCCACGAGGGCCAGCACCGCCAGCACGCTGCCGATGCGGGCGAAGAGGTTGATCGCGGTGCTGCGGGCGACGCTGTCCATGCTGGGCGCCGGTGGTCCGGGCTGGACCCTGAGCGCCGCCTCAGGCCGTGGCGGCGACGGCCGGTGCGGCGGCCACGGCGCCGGAGCCGAGGCCCGCGAGTGCGGCCCGCAGCGACGCCACGACGCGATCCTGCTGGGCATCGGTCAGGTCGGCGCTCATCGGCAGGCTCATCACGGCATGGCCCGCCGCCACGCTGACCGGGCAGCAGTCCGGGCAGCAATGCGACTCGTAGGCGGGTTGCAGGTGCAGCGGCCGCGGGTAGTGCACCGCGGTCGGGATCCCGGCGGCCTGGAGCCGCTCCTGGACCTCGGCGCGCTGGGGCACGAACACCGTGTACTGGGCCCACACGCAGTCGCGGTCAGGACGCACCGTCAGCAGGCGCAGGCCCGGCACATCGGCCAGCAACTCGGCATAGCGCCGGCCGATCGCATGGCGGCGTTCCAGTTCCCACTCGAAGCGGTCCATCTTGGCCAGCAGCACCGCCGCCTGGAGGGTGTCCAGCCGCCCACCGACGCCGACCCGGGTGTGCAGGTAGCGGGCACTCTGGCCGTGGACGCGGATTTCGCGGCAGGCCTGGGCAAGCCGGTCGTCGTCGGTGAAGATGGCGCCGCCGTCGCCGTAGCAGCCCAGCGGCTTGCTCGGGAAGAAGCTCGTGCAGGCGAAGGTCGACAGCGCACCACTGCGCCGGCCGCGATAGGTGGCGCCGAAGCTCTGTGCCGCGTCCTCGATGACCGCCAGGCCGTGGGCCGCGGCAATGGCATTGATCTCGTCCATGTCGGCCACTTGCCCGTACAGGCTCACCGGCATGATGGCCCGGGTGCGTGGTCCGATCCGGGCGCTGATCTTCGAGACGTCGATGTTGCAGGTGTCGGGCTCGATGTCCACGAACACCGGCTTGGCGCCCGCGAGCACGATCATCTCGGCCGTGGCCGCGAACGTGAACGGCGTGGTGATGACTTCGTCGCCCGGTTGGAGGTCCAGCGCCATGAGGGCGATCAGGATCGCCTCGGTGCCGCTGGCCACCGTCACGCAGTGGCGGCTGCCGGTGAAGCCGGCCAGGGCCGACTCGAGCTGCTTGATCTCGGGGCCGAGGATGTACTGGCCGTGGTCGAGGACCTGCTGGATGCGATGGTTGACGTTGTCGCGCAGCGCGGCGTATTGGGACTTCAGGTCGATGAAGTCGAGCTTGGGCTGGGGGTCGGGTGCGGTCACGGGCACTTCTCGGCGGGTGTGGGTGAGGTGGATCGAGCGGATCAGGCAGCGGCGTCGAGATCGTCGATGCGGCCATCGCGCAGCCAGTACCGCTCGCCAGTGGCGGGGCAGAAGGCCTCGCCGTCGCCCGTCAGCGGCAGGTCCAGGCGCTCGCCGTGGCGGCTCATCCACCCGATCTGGCGTGCCGGCACGCCGACGACCAGGGCGTGGTCGGGCACGTCGCGCTGGACCACCGCTCCGGCGCCGACAAAGGCGTGGCGCCCGACGGTGGTGCCGCAGACGATGGTGCAGTTGGCCCCCAGCGTGGCGCCCTGGCGAACGCGCGTCGGCCGGTACTGCGCCTTGCGGTTGACGGCTGAACGGGGGTTGTAGACGTTCGTGAAGACCATGCTCGGGCCACAGAACACATCGTCCTCAAGGGTGACCGCGTCATAGATCGACACGTTGTTCTGAACCTTGACGTTGTCGCCGATGGTCACGTCGTTGCCGACGAAGACGTTCTGCCCGAACGAGCAGCCGCGGCCGATCCGTGCTCCGCTGCAGATGTGCGCGAAATGCCAGACCCGGGAGTCGTCGCCGATGACGGCGCCGGCGTCGACGATGGCACTCGGGTGGATGCTTGCTGCGGCCATGTCAGTACGCCAGCGGCAGGTTCACGCGCTTGCCGTCCCGCGCCGAGAGGTACATCGCAATCAGCAGTTCAAGGCTCTTCAGGCCTTCGCGGCCGTCGGTCTCGGGATCGGCCTCTCCACGCAGGGAGCGGATGACGTTGTCGTAGTACAGCGGGTGGCCGAAACCGTAGACCGAGGTCGTCTCGTAGCTGGCGTTGGCGATCTGCTGGTCCATCGGATCCGGGGTGGCGAACTGCCAGTGCTGGATCTCGTTGACGGCCACGCCCCCGATGCGCACCGTGCCGTGCTCGCCGAGGATGGTGATCGAGCCTTCGAAGTTCTTCGGGTGGGCCAGCATGGTGACATTGATGCTGCCCATGGCGCCGTTTCGCCACTTGAGCGCCGCGACGCCGGTGTCCTCGACCTCGATGTTGCGTGCCAGCGTCCCGGTGTAGGCCATCACGCTCTCGACCGGACCGACGATCCAGTCCAGCAGATCGACATAGTGGCTGGCCTGGTTCATGAAGGCGCCGCCGTCGAACTCCCAGGTGCCGCGCCAGGCCGCGCTGTCGTAGTACGACTGCGGACGCGACCAGAACACATTGACCGAAACCATGTAGATCCGGCCGAAACGGCCCCCCGCGACCGCCTCCTTCAGCAGCTTCAGCGTCGCGTTGCGCCGGTTCTGCTTGACGACGAACAGGTGCACACCGGCGCGGTCGCAGGCCTGAACCATCGCCAGGCCGTCCTGCCAGCGGGTGGCCATGGGCTTTTCGGTCACGACGTGGCGCCCGGCCGCTGCCACCTGGATGGCCTGGGTTGGATGCAGGCCACTCGGGGTCGTCAGCACCACGGCATCGGCATTCGTCGACGCCAGCAGGGCTTGCAGGCTCGCGTGGCCCTTGGCTCCGGTGCGTTGCACCGCCGCTGCAAGTGCGGTCGGTTCGACATCGCAGACATCCACCAGTTCGGCCCGGTCGGCATGGCGGGCGAGGGCGTCGAAGTGGTTGCTGGCGATTCGGCCGCAACCGATCAGGGCAAAGCGGATCTTGCGCTCGGCGATGGGGGCATGGGATGTCGACATGGACAGTGGCGTGGCCTTGCGGCCGAGGGATGGGAGGGATCCGGATCCCGCTTCTTCAGGCGGGTGGCAACCTAGAATTCTCGTTCAATCCCAGTCACGCTCCTTTGCGCCGCCACCCAATGTCCGACGACAACAGCCTCCTGCAGGAACGCCGCGAAAAGCTCGCCGCGCTGCGTGCCCAGGGTGTCGCCTTCCCGAACGACTTCAAGCCGCGTCACCATGCGGCCGACCTGCACCAGCGTCATGGCCAGGTGCCGAACGAGGAACTGGAGCCCCAGGCCGTCGTCGTCAGCATCGCCGGCCGCATGATGCTCAAGCGCGTGATGGGCAAGGCCTGCTTCGCGACGGTGCAGGACGGCTCGGGCCGGATCCAGCTCTACATCACGCAGGACGCGGTGGGGATCGAGACGCTGGCCGCCTTCAAGCACTGGGACCTGGGAGACATCGTCGGCTGCACGGGCACGCTGTTCCGCACCAAGACCGGCGAGCTGTCCATCAAGGCCAGCGAGATCCGCCTGCTCGTCAAGAGCCTGCGCCCGCTGCCCGACAAGTTCCACGGCATGGCCGACCAGGAGCAGAAGTACCGCCAGCGCTATGTCGACCTGTTGTCCGACGACACCGCCCGCGCGCGCTTCGTCGCCCGCAGCAAGGCGGTCTCGTCGATCCGCATGTTCATGGTCGAGCATGGGTTTCTCGAGGTCGAGACCCCGATGCTGCATCCCATCCCGGGCGGTGCCAATGCCAAGCCGTTCAAGACGCATCACAACGCGCTCGACCAGGAGATGTTCCTGCGCATCGCGCCCGAGCTCTACCTGAAGCGCCTGCTTGTCGGTGGCTTCGAACGGGTGTTCGAGATCAACCGCAACTTCCGCAACGAGGGGATCAGCGTCCGCCACAACCCCGAGTTCACGATGATGGAGTTCTACGCGGCGTACTGGACCCACCATGACCTGATGGACTTCACCGAAGCCGTGCTGCGCCACGCCGCGCGCGCCGCCACCGGCACGGCGCAGCCGGTCTACGCCGGCCGCACGGTCGATCTGGAGTCGCCATTCGCGCGGCTGACGGTCCAGCAGGCGCTCGTCGTGCATGCCGGCCTGACCCCCGAGCAGGCCGCGGATGCGACGCTGCTGCGCGAGCGCATCGTTGCGGCTGGCGAGGAAGCGCCGGCGCACTGGAGCCTGGCGGAGCTGCAGTTCGGGTTGTTCGAGGCGGCGGTCGAGCATCTGCTGTGGGACCCGACCTACATCGTGGACTACCCGGTCGAGGTGTCGCCGCTCGCGCGGGCCGCCGACCACGACCCGAGCGTGACCGAGCGCTTCGAGCTGTTCATGACCGGGCGCGAGATCGCCAACGGCTTTTCGGAGTTGAACGACCCCGAGGACCAGGCCGCGCGATTCCTGTCGCAGGCCAGGAACAAGGACGCCGGCGACGAAGAGGCGATGTACTACGACGCCGACTACATCCGCGCGCTCGAATACGGCATGCCGCCGGCCGGCGGCTGCGGCATCGGCATCGACCGCCTGGTGATGCTGCTGACCGACAGCCCCAGCATCCGCGATGTGATCCTGTTCCCCGCGCTGCGGCGCGAAGCCTGAAGGCGCGTTGCCATGAATCCGCGCCTCGAGACGCTGCATGCGGTCGAGGCCAGTTGCTGGCAGGAGCTGCAGCGTGCAGTCAAGGCCCGCGACCACGGCTGGCGCCAGGTCGTGCTGGCCACGGTGGGCGAGGCCGGCGCCGACGCCCGCACCGTGGTGCTGCGCGATGTCGAGGTCCCGTCGCGCGAACTGTTTTTCTACAGCGACAGCCGTGCCGCCAAGGTGACCGAGCTGGTGGCCGACCCGCGGGCCACGCTCGTCTTGTGGGCCGGCCATCTGGGCTGGCAGCTGCGGCTGCGGTGCACGGTGGAGGTGCTGACCAGCGGCCTGGACGTGAGTTCACGCTGGGCCCGGCTGAAGCTCACGCCGGCAGCGCGGGACTACCTGTCGCCGCTGCCACCCGGCGCACCGCTGACGCCGTCGGAGCCCGACCGCGCATCGCGCGAACACTTCTGCGTGCTGCGGGCGCGGGTGTTGTCGCTCGACTGGCTTGAGCTGCATCCGGACGGCCACCGCCGTGCGCGCTTCACGGCCGGCTCTGAGCCGCCGTGGCAGTGGCTGTCGCCCTGAGCGGCTGAGCTCAGCGGTGCTTGAACGCCGCCGGCCGCTTGGCCACGAAGGCGGCCATGCCCTCCTTCTGGTCCTCGGTTGCGAACAGGGCGTGGAACAGTCGCCGTTCGTAAAGCACGCCATCGGCCAGCGTGCCCTCGTAGGCGCGGTTCACGGACTCCTTGGCGGCCATCACCGCGATCGCGCCGAGCGCATTGATCGCCTCGGCCGCCGCCAATGCCTCGTCGATCAGCTTGTCGGCCGGCACCACGCGCGAGACGAGGCCGGCGCGTTCGGCCTCGGAGGCGTCCATCATGCGGGCGGTCAGGATCATGTCCATGGCCTTGGCCTTGCTCACCGCACGCGGCAGCCGCTGGGTACCGCCGGCGCCCGGAATGATGCCGAGCTTGATCTCGGGCTGGCCGAAGCGGGCCGTGTCGGCGGCGATGATGAAGTCGCACAGCATCGCCAGTTCGCAGCCGCCGCCCAGTGCAAAGCCCGCGACCGCCGCGATCACCGGCTTGCGGACCTGGCGCATCGTCTCCCAGTTCCGGGTGATGAAGTCACCGCCATAGGCTTCAGCAAAAGTCTTGTCGGCCATCCCGCCAATGTCGGCGCCGGCAGCAAACGCGCGCTCGTTGCCGGTGATGACGATGCAACCGATGGTGGGGTCGCGATCGAAGCCCAGCAAGGCGGCACCGAGTTCGTCCATCAGTGCATCACTCAGCGCATTCAGCTGCTTCGGGCGGTTGAGCGTGATCAGGGCGGTGCGGCGTGCTGCGCTGCCGCGGACCTCGGTCAGGATGAGTTCGGGTGCGGACATCGGTCAGGTCTCCGGGTTCGGCTGGGCGTGCAAAGTGCACGGTCGGGTCGGATCATTGCAGCATAGCCCCCGCGGCGAGGCGGTTTTCGACAATGGGCGCTGCAACGCCGACGCGGTACCCTCAGCGGCTGGCGCAATCCAGTTCATTCCTTCCTGGGATGGCGGGTTCGAGCCTTTTCGCGCATGCCCACGCTTCATCGCAAGACCACCAAGGGAGTCTCGGAGATCGAGACCCGTGCCCATCGCTTGGCTCCGCGCCTGCGTACGGCGCTCCTGATGGTCGACGGCAAGCGCAAGGACGCTGAACTTGCGACGCTGCTGGGATCCGGCACGGCCGACATCCTGACCGCCCTTCGCGAGCAGGGCTTCATCGAGGCAGTCGAGAGTGCACCGGCTGCTGGATCGTCGGCAACACCGGCAACCCCTGCGGCGGGTTCTGGCGCCCCGGTCCCATCGACAAGCTTTTCGGTCGCGGCACCCGTGGACCTGGACAGCCACCGTCGGGATGCGGTGCGTGCCCTGGGCGAGCTGCTCGGGCCGGGCGCCGACACGATGTCGATGCGCATGGAAAAGGCCAAGACCTTCGACGAGCTGTACCCGCTGGTCGAGCGCGCGGCGCAGCTGGTGGCCAACACCCGGGGCCGTACCCTGGCCGAGGCCTACTACATGCGATTCGGCCCCCGCGGCTAGCGGGCGGGCAATGCCGGTGTGGCCGCTGCCGGCGTGCTGGGAGCCGCCTGTTGCGGCAGTGTCTTCAGTTCCAGGTCCAGCCAGGCTTCGGCGCTTTGCCGGATCACGATGCGCACCGGCAGGTACTGCAGCGTCGGCGCAATCCAGACCTCGGCTGTCAGGTCGCTGCCCGGGCGGGCTTCGCGGCGCGGCTTGACGTGCACGGTGTCGATGGCCCCGGCGCCGGTCGCCAGGGTTTCCGGACCGACGACGTCGAACAGCCAGGGCTCGACGCGACGCGGCAGGGCCAGCGGCAACTCGATCGTCGTGCCCGGGGTCAGCAGATCCGGCCTCAGCGTGAACATCCAGGTCAGCTGCACGAACTGGCTGGCGCTGTCCTGCACGCCTGCCGGTCGATCGACGACCTGGCCGCCGGGCAGGCGGATGCTTTGCTCGCTGAGTTCGATCACCAGGCGCCGAGTGTCGGTGAGCAGCGCCCGCGTCTCCTCGTCGTAGCGGCGTGGTTGCAGACCCTCGGCGTCGATGGTGCCCTCGCTGCGCACGGTGCGGCTGGCCAGCGGCGCGAACGCGGGACCGATGGACAGCGTCATGCGGACCTCGTAGCGGCTGCCTTCGCGCAGCCACTCCACCACCGCCTGGCCTTCGGCCGGGCCTCGGAAGTGGCCGAGCACGCTGTAGCTCAGGCGCGTTGAAGGTGGCCACTCGAACGCCGGGGCCGACGGCGCGGACTCGACGGTCTCTGCCGCAGCCGCCAGGGGCGGCAATGCACTGTCGGCCAGCGGCTCGGCTTCGGTTGGCGACAGGGCCGCCATGTCCTGGCGATCTTCAGGTGCCGACGCGGGGGCGGCTGCCGGCTCCAGAGCGGCAGAAGACAGTCTGTGGACGCGACCGCGTTCGCGGGGCGGCGGCGTGGCGGCAACTGGGGGCTGTTCAGGCGGTGCCGACGGTTGCAGTGTCTGCACCCAGCTGACCTCGATGCGTCGAGTCGCGGTGTCGGCCACGCCGGGGCCCAGTCGGTCGGGCCGCAAGCCTTGCAACCCCAGAAGGTGCGCCGTGGCGACACCCGCCACCCAGGCCGACAGGCCCAACCGCGGGCCGGGTTTCACGGCGGGCTCAGACCGTGGCCGCGGCGGCCAGGAAACAACTCATCGACGCCACCGCGCTGAGCCTGAAGCGCAACACCAGCCACGCTGCGACGCCCAGCACCGGGTAGACACGCCGGTCGACGAGGTAGCACACGATCAGCATCACGCCGTGCAGTACCAGACCGGCGGCCGGTTGCATGGCCACGGCGATCCAGGCGACAAGTGCCGGCACCACGCCCCAGGCCAAGGAAGTCATGGACGGTGGGTTCTGGCGCATCGCCAGGCCCCAGTGGATGCCCCCAAGAAAGGCCACGATGGTGGCGGCATAGCCCGACATCACATGGGCCAGACGAGGGTTCAGCTCGGCGTGCACCAGCCACAGCAGCAGCGCGCCGCCGACAAAGGGCAGCAGGCCGCCGTAGCCCAGCCACAGCGCAGCGCGCGGCAGCGCCACAGGGGTGGCCGGAAGCATCGGCGTGCTCGCGGAACCGGTCACGACGGCTTGCGCGCCGCGCCGGGCGTGCTGACGAAGGCGCGCTCCAGTTCGGCAGGGCGCAGTGCACCGGACTTGCGTGCCCCGGCCTCGAAGAAGCTGGTCGGGGTCGAGTCGATCTTGTGGGCGCGGCTGAACGCGACGTTCCGTTCGATGCCCTGGACGTTGCAGTCTGCCGCCGCCTTGGGCGGGCGCTGCTGTTCGATCATCCACAGCCGCCAGGCGGCGGCAGGTTCGCGTGCGCACCAGATGTCGCGCGCCAAGGCGTTGCTCTGGGTGCCGAGGATGGGCAGGACAAACACGTGGATCGTGGTGTCCTTGAGCGCCGCAAGGTCGATCTCGAACTGCCGGCAGAAGCCGCACAACGGGTCTGCGAAGACCGCCATGCGGCGCTTGTCCAGCCCCTGGCGGTAGACGATCGCGTCCTTCATCGGCAGTGCAGCCCAGGGAACCGCCAGCAGCTGCTCGAGCCGGTCGGCGGTCAGGTTGGCCTGGGTCTTCATTTCGATCAGCGATGCGCCGACGAAGAGGTGTTCGCCTCGGGCATCGCTGTACAGGATTTCGGTGCCCGAGTAGCGCACTTCCCAGATGCCCTCGACCGGAGTGCGCTGGATTTCATCGATGCGCAGCTTGGGCATGCGCTCGAGCAGTGCCTTGCGGATCAGGGCCTCGTTGGCTGCAGCCGGTGGCGCCACGACGGCTGCCGCCAGCAGCAAGGCCAGCGCAACGGCCGACGACATCAGAGTTCGGAGCATCAGCGTCCCAGTGCTTGTGCCGCAAGGGCACGCTTGAGCGGTGGCAGGCGATCGACCAGCGCCAGTCCTTGGTTGCGCAGCCACTTCAGTGCGGGCTCGTCGCGCCCGAAGAGCTGCAACAGGCCGTCGGTGGCCAGGGCCATCGCCAGAGTGTCGACGGCACGACGGCGGGCGTAACGGGCGAGCAGCCGTTCATCGCCCAGCGGCCGCCAGGACTCGCGAGCGGCCAGCACTTCGGCCAGCGCGGCGACGTCGGCCAGCCCAAGGTTGAGGCCCTGGCCGGCCAGCGGGTGAACGACATGCGCGGCGTCTCCGACCAGCACCCAGCCCGACCCGTGCACGGCATCGGCGCGTGCCAGTTGCAACGGCCAGTGTCGACGCGGCCCGGCCAGCTTCAGGCCCAGCGCCGGGCCACCACCGCCTTGCACCGCCGATGCGAGCTCGGCCTCGAAGGCCGTTTCGTCCAGTGCCAGCAGTTCGGCGGCACGCTTCTCGGGCAAGGACCAGACCAGCGCAAAGCCGTGTCCAGGCACCGGCCGGTCCAGCGGCAGAAGGGCCAGGACGTCGGGGCTGCGGAACCACTGCCGTGCCAGGTGGGCATGCGCGATCGCCGCATGAAGCCGTGCGGCGATCGCGACATGGCCATAGGCATGGCGCTGGATGCCGACGCCGCGGGCTGAGCGTGCCGTGCCGTCGCGGCCGTCGGCCAGCACGTGCAGTGCCGCGCTTGTGGCCTGGGGTTCGAGCGAGCCAGGGTCGGCGGGCGCGCGGGGTCGCACGTGGGCGGCGAACCGCAGTGCGCTGGACAGCGCCGTTTCGAGCTCGGCAGCGTCGACGATCCAGGCCAACTCCGGGACCGTCAATGCGTAGGCGCCGAAGTCCAGCGATGATCGCGAGTCGTCGCCGACGATGTGCATGTCGTGCACCGCAGTGCGCGCGTCGGCAGGCAAGGCATCCCAGACTCTGTGCCGGCGAAGCAGTTCAACCGAAGCGGCGTTCAGCGCGTAGGCCCGCACATCGTCGCCGGCGTCGCGCGTGGGCCCGGCGACCGGCGCGTGCCAATCGACCACCAGTCCGACGTGGGCGCAGGCCAGCGCGGCTGCCATGCCCACGACGCCGCCGCCATGCACGGCCACCTCGGCACGGCCCGGCCGCGATGCGCTTGCGGATTCCGACGGGTAGGCACCAGGGTTCACCATGACCGGCATTCTAGGAAGCGGCCGCCGATGGAGCGCGGCGACAATCACCAGTCCCGCTTCTGGTCCACCCGTCCCGATGTCCGCCCAACCCCTTTCGACGCGCATTGCCGCGCTGGCCGTCCATCCCGTCAAGTCCTGCGCCGCCGTTGGCGTGGCCGAGGCGGGGCTCCTCGAGACCGGCCTGGAGTGGGACCGCGAGTGGCTGCTGGTGGACCGCCACGGCGACATGCTGACCCAGCGCGAGCTGCCGCGGCTGGCCCTGGTGCAGCCGGCCTGGAAGGGTGGGCAGTGGGTGCTGCGCGCGCCGGGCATGCTGGCGCTTCATCTGTCCAGCGACAGCGTCGGCGACACCACCCGGGTGCAGGTCTGGGACGACGCGATGCGCGCATACGACATGGGCGATCTGGCAGCACAGTGGTTCGCTGACTTTCTGGGTGCGCCGCACGGCCCAGGGGTTCGCCTGGTGCGCTTCGACCCCGACCAGCAGCGGCTGTCGAGCCGCAAATGGACCGGTGACATCGAGGCCCCCAACGCCTTCAGCGACGGCTACCCGATCCTGGTCGCCAATGTCGCGTCGCTGGTCGATCTGAACGCCCGGCTGGCCGCCCGTGGCGCACCGCCGGTGACGATGACGCGCTTTCGCCCCAATCTCGTGCTCGAAGGTCTGGAGCCCTGGGACGAGGACCATCTGCGCGACATCGAGATCGAGACTGGCGACGGACCCGTCGTGCTTCGGCTGGTCAAGCCGTGTGCGCGTTGCCCCATCCCGAACATCGATCCGGTCTCGGCCGCGCCCGGCCACGAACCGGGCGACACGCTGGCGGGGTTTCGCACCGACGCGCGGGTCGGCGGCGCGGTGTGCTTCGGCATGAACGCCGTCATCGTGTCCGGCCAGGGCCGCATGCTCAGGGTCGGGCAGGCGGTGCGCGCCGAACTCGCGTTCTGAATCCCGGTCTCGACCGGCAGCAGGGTCTCCTCTGAAGCGTCTTTCGACACTGCAACTCTTCGTGCTGGCGGTGCTGGTCTGGGGCACGACCTGGCACGCCATCGTCCACCAGATCGCGCTGAAGAGCCCCGAGTACGGTGTCGCGCTGCGTTTCGGCCTGGCGGCGCTGCTGGTGCTGGCGGGAGCCCGTTTCCTGGCCCGCGAACCCGCGGTCCGCGGGCGCCGGGTCCATGCCGTTCTGGCCTTGCAGGGTGCGTTCATGTATTCGCTTTCGTACCTGGCGGTCTACCACGCCGAGCGGCATGTGCCGTCCGGCCTGGTGGCGGTGGGCTACTCGGCCTCGCCGCTGCTGGCCGGACTTGGCGCTTGGTTGGCCTGGCGGCACCCGGTGAGCGGGCGATTTGCCGCTGGCGGGGTGCTGGGCGTGCTGGGTGTGGCATTGATCTTCTGGCCCGAGTTGTCCGCCGCCCGGCCGGGTGCGGCCTGGGGGCTGGTGTTCACCGCAGCGGCGGTAGCGCTGTCGGCCGTGGGCGCGTTGATCGCCTTGGGCAGCGGTGCCAAGGGCCTGCCGTTCTGGGGCGCGATGGGCTGGTCGATGCTCTATGGCGCGCTGCTGACCGCTGCAGTGGGTCTGGCGATGCTGCTCGTGAGCGGCGAACCGCTGGGGCCGGCCTTGCGGCCGCCGGTCACGATGGCCTGGTGGCTGTCGCTGGCCTGGCTGGCAGTGCCGGGCTCGGTGCTGGCGTTTGGTGCTTTCCTGACCTTGCAGCAGCGCATCGGGGCCGGTCGCGCCGCAACCGTCGGCGTGATGACGCCGGTCGTCGCCCTGACCGTGTCGACACTGTTCGAGCGCTTCGAGCCCGGGCTGCTGACCGCGATGGGCGTTGCGCTCGCAGTGCTGGGCAACCGCTGGATGCTCAGCCGCCCGAGCGTTGCGGTCGCTCGGGCAGCGGAATGAACTCGGTTTCGCCCGGCACCTGACCCAGTCGTTGCGCCTCCCAGTCGGCCGCCGCCTGCTCGATGCGGTCCCTGCGACTGGACACGAAGTTCCACCACATGAAGCGCGGCCCCAGAGGCTCGCCGCCGATCAGCACCACGCGTGCACCGCGCGGGGCCGACAGCATCGGCTCGCTGTCGGTGTCGAGCACCACCATCTGGTGGGCCGGTACGGCCACGCCGTCAACTTCGAAAGCCTCGTCTACGCTGTAGATCGCACGCTCGGCCGCCTGCGGCAGCGGCAGCGCGTCGCCGGCGGCCAGCGTGATGTCCAGATACAGCGTCGTCGACCGCGTGGCCACGGGCGAAGTGGCGCCGAAGGCCGTTCCGATCAGCACCCGCAGCTGCGCGCCGCCGACCTCGAGCTCGGGGATGGCGGCGGCCGGGGTGTGTGCGAAGCTTGGCGCGTCCTCCTCGTGGGCCTCGGGCAACGCTGCCCAGAGCTGCAGGCCGTGGCTGCGCCTCGAACGGGCGCGGAGGTCGTCGGGCGTGCGTTCGCTGTGCACGATGCCGCGGCCGGCCGTCATCCAGTTGATCGCGCCGGGCTCGATGCGCTGGCTGACGCCGGTGCTGTCGCGGTGCTGCATCGCGCCCTCGAACAAGTAGGTCACCGTCGCCAGGCCGATGTGCGGATGCGGCCGCACGTCGTGGTTGTCCTGCGGCGTCGCGAGCACGGGGCCGAAATGGTCGAAGAACACGAACGGCCCGACCGCACGCTGCGCCGCCGCCGGCAGCAGGCGACGCACCGTGAAGCCACCGCCGAGGTCCTTGGTGTGGGGGCGCAGGATGAGCATGGGCACCGAGCATAGGCCAGCACCCGGACTCGGCACCTAAAATCCCGGCCCTCGGCGACCCCTGGCGGTCGCCATCCTTTTTTGCGGGTGATCCCATGAGTCTGAAGTGCGGCATCGTCGGCCTGCCCAATGTCGGCAAGTCGACCCTGTTCAATGCCCTCACGCAAGCCGGCATCGCGGCCGAGAACTACCCGTTCTGCACCATCGAGCCCAACGTCGGCATCGTCGAGTTGCCCGATCCGCGGCTGGCGGCGCTGGCCGCCATCGTCAAACCCGAGCGGGTGGTGCCGGCGATCGTGGAGTTTGTGGACATCGCCGGCCTGGTGGCCGGTGCCAGCCAGGGCGAGGGCCTCGGCAACCAGTTCCTGAGCCACATCCGCGAGACCGACGCCATCGTGAATGTGGTTCGCTGCTTCGAGGACGACAACGTCATCCACGTCGCCGGCCGTGTCGACCCGATCGCCGACATCGAGGTCATCCAGACCGAGCTTTGCCTGGCCGACCTGGCGACCGTCGAGAAGAGCCTGCAGCGCTATGCCAAGCAGGCGCGGGCGGGCGGCGACAAGGAGGCAGCGCGCCTGGTCGACGTGCTCCGCAAGTGCGAGGCGGCGCTGAACGACACGCGGCCGGTGCGCAGCATCGACTTCAGCAAGGAAGAGCTGATCGTGCTCAAGCCGCTGTGCCTGATCACGGCCAAGCCGGCGATGTTCGTCGGCAACGTCGGCGAAACCGGGTTCGAGCACAACCCGCTGCTGGACCAGTTGCGCGCCTACGCGGCGAAGCAGAACGCCCCGGTGGTCGCGATCTGCGCCAAGACCGAGGCCGAGCTCGCTGGCATGGAGCCCGAGGACAAGGCCCTGTTCCTGGCCGAGATGGGACAGGACGAACCGGGCCTGAACCGGCTGATCCGGGCCGCCTTCACCTTGCTCGGCTTGCAGACCTACTTCACCGCCGGCGAAAAGGAGGTCCGCGCCTGGACCATCCACATCGGCGACACGGCGCCGCAGGCGGCCGGGGTGATCCACACCGACTTCGAACGTGGCTTCATCCGGGCGCAGACCATTGCTTTCGACGACTACGTCGCCTTCAAGGGCGAGCAGGGCGCCAAGGATGCCGGCCGGATGCGCGCCGAAGGCAAGGACTACGTCGTCAAGGATGGCGACGTGATGAACTTCCTGTTCAACGTCTGAACCCCCGCAGACACGGGCCCACGCGATAGAGTGGGGCGCATGGCCGACCCCGACACCGCGCCCATGGGGGCCTCTTCGCCGCCGGAGCCGGGCACGACCCGCCAGAGCGTCAGGGGTTGGCGCGCTGCGGCGGTGGTAGCGGGCACTGGGCTGGCGTATCTGCTGGCTGGCTGGGCGGCGCTGTCGCTGGCCGGCGGGCCCGGCGTCGCCTCACCGCTGTTTCCGCCTGCGGGCATTGCCTTGGCGGCGGTGCTGAGCTTCGGGCGTTGGGCACTCCCTGGGGTCTGGCTGGGGTCGATGTCCCTCAACGTGTTGGCCGGCGCTCAGGCCTCAGGGGTTGCGCTGGGCGTCATGCTGCCGGGACTGATCGGCTTGGGTGCTCTGTCCCAGGCGTGGGCCGGCGCTGTCCTGGCACAACGGTTTTGTATCCATCCGTTGGTGCTTCAGGCTCCGCGCGACATCCTTCGGGCCGGCCTGCTGGCGGCCCTGCTGGCCTGCACCGTCAGTGCCAGCGTGGCGACCGTTGCGCTCTTTGCGTTTGGCATCCTGACCGCTGGCGAGATGCCCGCCAACTGGGCCACCTGGTGGCTTGGCGACACGCTCGGCGTGTTGATCGCGGCCCCGTTGGCCCTGACCCTGGTCGGCCACCCGGCTGCGGAATGGAGGCCTCGGCGGTTGACCGTTGGGGCACCGCTGCTGGTGGCCTTCGCCCTGATGGTGCTCGTGATCCATGAGGCCCGTACGCTCGAGACAGGTCGCCAGCACGCGAGTTTCGAACGCGACGCCGAGCGTCTGGCGGCCGAGGCCCGTGCGCGGCTGCTGGTACCGATGCATGCGCTGCAGGCGGTGCACGGGTCGTTCCGCGTGCAAGGGGGTGACCCGAGTGCGGCCAGCCTGCGCGAGGCGGCACGCTGGTGGCTCGAGTCCCCGTTGCCGCTGCGTGCGCTGGGCTACAGCCCGCGAGTACCGGCCGAGGGCCTTGCCGCATTTGTCGAGTCGATCCGCAGGTCTGGCGAACCGGAGTTCCGGATCTTCCATCGGGACGACGGGCGAGCCCTGGCCAATGATCGAGAGGCGGTCGTCCTGAGACTGGTGGAGCCGCGCACCGCCAACGCCGCGGCAGCGGGCGTGAACGCACTGTCGATCCCGGAAGCCCGGGCGGCGATCCTCAAGGCGGCAGGTCGAGGGGATGTGGCGGCAACGCCGGGATTCGTGCTCACCCAGGGCCAGGACGCGCGCGAAGTCGGGGTCGTGATGTACCGGGCGCTCTACCGAGGCGAACCTGCCGACGCAGCGCAGCGGATGCGCGACTGGCGCGGGGTGGTCTTTGTCACCATCAGCCTGGAGCGCGCGCTGGCTGCCCTGGTGCCGGCGGCACTGGGCCACCTGAACTGGTGCCTGCTTGACCCGGGCGCCGCCGAAGGTTCGCGCCGGCTGGCGGGCACGGCCGGTTGCGAGGCCATGCCCGATGCCAGGCGACTCGTCGCGCGGCACCCGGTGATGCTTGCCGACCGCAGCTTCGAGCTGCGCATCGACGCCGACGCTGAGCGCGTCCCTGGGGGCGAACGTGGGCAGACGGTCTTGATCGGCTTCGGAGCCATGGCCGCCGCGGCGATGCTCGGCGCCCTGTTGCTGACGGTCACGGGCCAGAGCCGGCGGACCCAGATCGAGGTCGATGTCGCGACTGCGGAGTTGCGCCATGAGATCGACGAACGCAGCCAGGCCCAGGCGGCGCTTCGTGATCGCGAGCAGCTGCTGCGCAGCGTACTCAATGCCGTGCCGATCGGCGTGCTGGTGCTGACCGCCAAGGGCCGCGTGCTGGATGCCAACCCGAGGCTGGAGTCGATGTTCGGGCTGACCCCCGAGGCGCTCCGGAGCATGCCCTTTGGTGCCTTGATCGACCCATCCGACCATGCCCGAGCGATCACGGAGCAGCAAGGCTTGCTGCAAGGCCACAGCAGCATTGCCAGGGTCCGCCTGAAGCTCAGGCGAGGCGACGGCAGCGACTTCCCGGCCATGGTCGCAGCCGTCGCGCTGCGCGACGCCCACGGCCAGGTGCAGCGCTTTGTCGCTGTGCTGGAGGACATCACCGAGCAGCTGCGTCTGGAGGCCAGCTCGCGTGAGCTGGAACGCGTCGAAGCCGCCAGCCGTGCCAAGACCGAGTTCCTGTCGCGCATGAGTCATGAGTTGCGCACGCCCTTGAACGCCATGATCGGTTTCGCGCAGTTGCTCGGGCTCGACCGGAATCCGGCCCTGTCAAGCAGCCAGGCGGACTGGGCGCGTCAGATCCAGAAGGCCGGGTGGCACCTGCTGGAAATGATCAACGAGACCCTGGACCTGGCGCGGATCGAAAGTGGCAGCGTCAAGCTGTCGCCCGAGTCCATCGTGCTGCCGGCGATGCTGGCGGGCTGCCATGCGCTCGTGGAAGGCGCGGCCCGGTCCCGGAACATCGAGTGGCGCGAGCAGGTGCTGCCCGGGGCCGAGCGCGTGCTGGCCGATCCCACGCGGCTCAAGCAGGTGCTGACCAACCTGCTGTCCAACGCGGTCAAGTACAACCGCGATCGGGGTCAGGTGCAGGTGCTGGCGCGTCCGGATCCGTCGGGTGAGGTCGTGATCGAGGTCCGCGACACCGGCCCGGGCCTGACGCCGGAGCAGCTGGGACAGCTGTTCCAGCCCTACAACCGGCTCGGTCGCGAGCACAGCGGCATCGAAGGCACCGGCATCGGCTTGGTCATCAGTCGCCGTCTGGCGGGCTTGATGGGCGGCCGCCTCGATGCCAGCAGCGAGCCCGGTGTCGGCACCTGCTTTGAATTGCGCTTGCCCGCCGCCCGTGATGATGTCGCGTCGATCGAGGCCGAGCCCGCTCCGACCGCGCTGACCTACAGCCGTCGTCTGGTGCACTACGTCGAAGACAACGAGACCAACATCGAGGTCATGCGTGGCATCCTGCTGCAACGGCCACAGATCGAGCTGGGTGTGACGATGCTCGGCCTGGACGCCCTGTCGGCGATCCGCTCGGCGCAGCCGCAGCTGATCCTGCTCGACATGCATCTGCCCGACATCTCGGGGCTCGAGTTGCTGCGTCACCTCAAGGGGGATCCGGCCATTGCCGGCATTCCTGTCATCGTCGTCTCGGCCGACGCGACGACGCAGCGCATTCAGGAGGCGCTGACGCTGGGCGCAGCGCACTACGTGACCAAGCCGATCGAACTGAGACGCTTCCTTGGGATGGTCGATGAGGTGCTTGAAGGCCTGGAGACGCGCTGGATGTGAGCGCACGCCTTCTTCAGATTCCCTAGTTTTTCGCGGGTCTGCCGTGATTGAGGAACTCGACAACGGGAATTGAAAGCGGCAATCAGCACTCTCGAAAGGAGAGTGCTAATATCTTTCTCATCGGCTCCTGATGGGCCTGAAAGAGCGTTCATGAGCACATCCCAATCCCTGGCCCTGCGTGACCCCTGGTCGGTCCTGCCGACGTTGGGCAACCTGGATGCCTACATCTCGGCGGTGCACAAGCTTCCGCTGCTGACGCCTGAGCAGGAAGGCGAGTTCGCCCGCGCGTTGCGCGACCGCGGCGACGTGCAGGCCGCCGGTCGGCTGGTGTTGTCGCACCTCCGGCTCGTCGTCAGCATCTCCCGCCAGTACCTCGGCTACGGCCTGCCGCAGGGCGACTTGATCCAGGAAGGCAATGTCGGCCTGATGAAGGCGGTGCGCCGTTTCGACCCCGAGCAGGGCGTGCGTCTGGTCAGCTACGCGATGCACTGGATCAAGGCCGAGATCCATGACTACATCCTGAAGAACTGGCGCATCGTCAAGGTCGCAACGACCAAGGCACAGCGCAAGCTGTTCTTCAACCTTCGCTCGATGAAGGCCGGCATGAAGGGCGAAGCCGCCGACGGCCAGACCTACCGCAACGCGTTGACGCAGACCGAGATTGATCACGTCGCCAGCACACTGGGCGTCAAGCCCGCCGACGTCATCGAGATGGAAACCCGCATGGCCGGCGGCGATGTGGCGCTTGAACCGCAAGGCGACGACAGTGGCGATGAAGGGCCGGTGGCGCCGATTGCTTACCTGGCCGACGAGACCAGCGAGCCGACGCGCCGCATCGAGGCGCAGCGTCGGGACTGGCTGTCTCGAGATGGCGTTGCCCAGGCGCTGTCGGTGCTGGATCCCCGCAGCCGGCGGATCGTCGAGCAGCGCTGGCTGGAGGTGAACGACGACGGCTCCGGCGGCATGACGCTGCACGAGCTTGCGGCCGAGTACGGGGTCAGCGCCGAGCGCGTGCGCCAGATCGAGGTCGCCGCGATGAAGAAGATGAAGAAGTCGCTCGAGGCCGTCGCGGCCTGAAGCCCTAGGGAGCGCCTCGGGCTGTTGCCTCAGACCCGGGCTTCAGCCAGCAGACGCGACAGATCGCTCTTCAGCGCTTCGGGGCCCATGCCGTGGCGCGTGAACAGGCGGATCCGGCCTTGGGTGTCGAAGACGTAGCTGCCGGCGGTGTGGTCCAGCGTGTAGCTGCCTTCGGTCTTGCCCGGCACCTTGTTGAAGTAGACGCGGAAGTGCTTGGCCACTGCCCGCGTCTCGTCCAGGGTGCCTCTCAGTGCGACAAACCCGGCGCCAAAGTTGTCGACGTAGGCCTGCACGACCTCGGGCGTGTCGCGCTCCGGGTCGACGGTGACGAAGATGCCTTGAACACGCTCGCCGTCCGGGCCAAGGGCCTTTCGGATCTCGGCCAGCTCCACCAACGTGGTCGGGCAGACATCGGGACACTGCGTGAAGCCGAAGAACACCACAACGATGCGGCCGCGGAACTCCGCCAGGCTGCGTCGTGTGCCCCGGCTGTCGGTCAGGTTCAGCTCGCGCGCATAGTCGGCGCCGGTGATGTCGACCGACTTGAACGAGACGGCGTTGCCACTGGGCCCAGCGCCACCAGGACGCTCACAGGCCGCCAACAGCAGGCCTGGACCGATGGCGATCAGCAGCGCTCGCCGGCGCGAGCGACCCAGGCGGTCCAAGCGGCCCGAGCTCATCCGACTGCACCCATCAGCCAGGGGCCGACATAGTGGTCGAGCAGCAGCGCCGCGAAGAGCAGCGACAGGTGCCAGATCGAGAAGCGGAAAGTCTTGCGTGCCAATGCGTCGCTGTACTGGCGCCACAGTGCAAATGCGTAGCCGCAGAACATCAACCCCAGCACCGCTGCCGCTGCCAGGTAGATCCAGCCACTCGTGCCCATAGCAAAAGGCAGCAGCGTCGCTGCGAAAAGCACGAGTGTGTACAGCAGCACCTGAAGTCGCGTGAACTCCGCGCCGTGCGTCACCGGCAGCATCGGCAGGCCGGCGCGGCGGTAGTCCTCGGCGCGATACAGCGCCAGGGCCCAGAAGTGCGGTGGTGTCCACAGGAAGATGATCAGGCACAGCGCCATCGCTTCGCCACCGACCTCGCCCGTCATCGCCGTCCAGCCCAGCACCGGCGGCATCGCGCCCGAGGCGCCGCCAATGACGATGTTCTGTGGCGTCAGCGGCTTGAGCACCACGGTGTAGACGATGGCGTAGCCGACGAACGTGGCCAGCGTCAGCAGCATCGTCAGCAGGTTGGTGCCCCACAGCAGCACGGCACAGCCGGCAACGCACAGGACGCTCGAAAACAGCAGGGCCTGAGAGGTCGTCAGCTCGCCCTTCGCCGTCGCCCGCCAGGCCGTTCGGGCCATCCGAGAGTCGATGTGCTGCTCGACCAGGCAATTGAACGCCGCCGCTGCAGCGGCAACGAGCCAGATGCCCAGCGAAGCCAGCGCGACCCGGCCCCAGTCGGGCCAGCCGGGGACGGCCAGCAGCATGCCGATGAAGGCGCAGAAGACGATCAACTGCACCACCCGCGGTTTGGTCAGCTGGTGGTACTGGCTCCAGCGCGATGAAGCACTGCGGGGTGCGGTGGCGATCGAGGTGACCATGGATTCAGATGCGAATCGGCGATTCTAGGGAGCCGACCCCCGTCAGGCCGCCCGCGGCCACCAGCGGCGGCGCATTCAGGCGCGAACGCGCCCAGAGCAAGGTCAACAGCAACACGAAGAATGCAGCTCCGGCCGAATGCAGCAGCGCCGCAACGATGGGCCAGTCGAGCACGACGTTGGACAGGCCGGTGGCGATCTGCAGCGCCAGCAGCAACGCCAGGCCGAGCGCGAAGCGCCGAGACACCGGGTTGCCCAGGCACCACAGGCGCCAGGCCAGTATCGCCACGACCGCGGCGACGACCAGTGCAAAGAGGCGATGTGCCATGTGCACCGCGACCAGCGCCTCCAGCGTCAGGTAGCCGCCGCTTTGGCCTTCACCCAGGTGACGCAGCAGGTCAAAGCCGTGCGCCCAGTCCATCGCCGGCCACCAGGCGCCGTTGCACTGCGGGAAGCCGGTGCAGGCGAGCACCGCGTAGTTGGTGCTGACCCAGCCGCCCAGTGCCGACTGCATCGCCACCACGAGCAACGCGACTGCCACCCCCCGGCGCAGGCCGGCGCTCAAGGCCACCGGCTGCGAACGAAACGAAGCGTGCTGCATCGCCAGCAGTGCCAACAGCAGCAATCCGCCGAGCAGGTGCAGCGTGACGACCAAAGGGTACAGCTTGAGCGTCACCGTGTACTTGCCGAACAGGCCTTGCACGATGACCCAGACCAGGGTCACGGTCGGCCACCAGGGCGAAATCGGCATCGACGAGGCGCTGGCCACTGAACTGCGGCTTCGTTCGAGGTGGGCCTTCCAGGCCACCGCGCTCATTGCCAGGATCAAGGCGCCGACCGTCATCGCCAGGTAGCGGTGGATCATCTCGATCCAGGCCTTTGGAAACGTCACCGGGCCGCTGGGCAGCGCGGCCTGGGCCGCGGCGATGTCGTCGCGCGCTCCCCAGGGGCTGGCCTCGCCGTAGCAGCCCGGCCAGTCCGGGCAGCCCAGCCCCGAGTCCGACAGCCGCGTGAAGCTGCCGAAGACGATGAGGTCGAAGGTCAGGAACAGCGTGACCGCGGTCAGCGCCGCGAGCCGCGACCGGCTGTCGGCGCCACGCTCACGCAGCCAGATCCAGGACAGTGGCAGGGCAGCCAGCAACAGCGCCAGCCCGAGCAGGCGGGCCAACGGGGCCAGGTCGACCGTGGCGGTGGCGGTGTCCATCGTGGCGCTTGGACTCAGCGGCCGGCCAGGTCCCACGACGCCGAGGCGCGCATCAGGCGGGTCAGGTCGCGCTTGACCCTGGCCGGGTCGATGGCCACCGGAAACCGCATCATCCACTCGCCCATCGGATCGACGAGGTACAGATGGTCCTCAAGCGCCTGGCCGGAGTCCGGCTGCAGCCAGGCCGACAGGGCCGCGGCATCGACTCGCAACAGGGTCGTGGAAGGGGCGGCGGACAGGGCTTGGAGCAGCGGCCCGGAGATCGGCGCGTCGTCGCTGACGAGCCAGACCTTGTCCAGCCGGTCGGCATCGCGGCCGAGCATCTCGCGCAGCTGGCGCTGCGCAAAGAGGCGCTTTTCGCAGGCAGGCCCGCAGGCGGCTGGACCGACGTTCACGAGCAACCACTGGCCATGCAGCGAACGCGGAGCGACGGGCTCGCCGGCCAGGGTCCTGGCGTTCAGCAGTGCGGGCAGGCTTCGGCTCGGCTGGATCAGGCTGCCGTAGTGCGTGCGGCCTTCCGGGCGGACCACGTAGTAGCTGAAGTACGACGCGATCACCGGTGCGGCACAGGCCAGCAGCACGAGCAGCATCTTGATCCGGCCGTCCAGAGTGCGGCGTGCGCTGGGGTCGGCGAGATCCGGTGTCGCGATGTGGTGCACTGTGAACGACAGCGGTTCGGGCTTGACCGGGTCGGAGGCGCTGGGACTGGACGGGGTGCTTGGAGTCGAGGACATCGGGACCGATTCAAGGGGAGGGCCGGCTGCGGTGACGCCAGGGTCGGATGATCTGGAACCACAGCGTCAGTCCGACGACCAGCGCACAAAGGGCAAACCACTGTGCGGCATAACCGTGGTGTTTGGCGGTGCCGGTCGCGGGCTGCAGCCAGTCGCGCTTCAGGCCGTCGCCCACGGCGGGTGCTGATTCGGGGGGATCCTCCTGGACCACCAGCAGCGGAACGAGTGCCAGGCGGGACTCGCGGGCGAAACCCACGACATCGAGATTCTGCCGAAGCCGGCCGGGTGTGTCGGCGCCCAGCTCCGCCAACCGTGCAGGTCCCAGGGCGATGCGACCCCGTACCTCGACTTCGCCAACTGGCGGTGGCGGCGCCGACACCAGGCTACGGTCGAGAACGTCGCGGGGCCACCAGCCTCGTTGCACCAGCACCGCACCGCCACTGCCATGACGCAGCGGCGTCAACACAAAGAAGCCGGGCTGGCCGTTCATTTGCCGGTTGTCCAGGAACACGGTGTGCTCCGGCAGCCACTGACCCCGCAGGACGACGGCGCGGTGGACCTGAGCCGCGACCCCTTGAGGCGTGGCACCGAGTTCGGTCCAGGCCAGAGCCGGCAAGGCCCGTTGGCGCTCGGCGGCGGCTTGCCACTGCAGCTTCTGCTGCGCGCGGTCGAGCTGCCAGACCCCGAGCCGGGCCGTCAAGGCGGTTGTCGCAATCGCCACGGCCCAGACCAGTGCGCGCCTGACCACCGGGCTCATGAAACGACCCGCCCTGGATAAACTGCGACGATGAAGTCGATCATGGTGGTGTTGATGGTGGCCGTGCTGGTGGCTCTGGCCGGCGCCGGGGTCTTCATGCTGCGCAAGGGCAATGACGACAACACGCGGCGCAGCAAGGACATGGCCCGGGCGCTCGCGCTTCGAGTTGCGCTGTCGGTGACGCTGTTCCTGGTCATCCTTCTGAGCTGGGCCATGGGCTGGATCCAGCCGTCCGGCCTGCCGGTCGGTTGAGTCCTGGAACGACAAACGCCGCATCGAGCGGCGTTTGAGTCTGAGTCTGTGACAGGTGCCGGGTTCAATGCCCGGCGAACCCACGCCTTCAGAGCCAGTAGACCAGGAAGTAAAGGCCCAGCCAGACCACGTCCACAAAATGCCAGTACCAGGCGGCGCCTTCGAAGCCGAAGTGCCGCTTGGGCGTGAAGTGCCCCTTCATCAGTCGCAACGTGATGAACAGCAGCATCAACATGCCGACGAAGACGTGGAAGCCGTGGAAGCCAGTCAGCATGAAGAACGTGCTGCCGAAAATTCCACTGGTGAGCTTGAGGTTCAGGTCGCGATAGGCATGAACGTACTCATAACCCTGCACGCCCAGGAAGATCGCGCCCAGGGCGACCGTGATCCACATCCAGAAGATCGTCTTGCTGCGCTCGCCTGCGATCAGCGCATGGTGGGCGATCGTCAGCGTCACGCCTGAGGTCAGCAGCAGCGCGGTGTTGATGGTCGGCAGCCAGAACGGACCCATGGTCTTGAACGGCTCGACGGTACCCGCGGGCGATGCGGTGACACCGCCGCCGGCACTCGGCCAGATGGCCTTGAAGTCCGGCCACAGCACCTGATGGTCGAAGTTGCCGAGCATCGGCAGCGCGTGCACCCGCGCCCAGTACAGAGCACCGAAGAACGCGGCGAAGAACATCACTTCGCTGAAGATGAACCAGCTCATGCTCCAGCGGAAACTGACGTCGATCCGGTCGCTGTACAGCCCGCTTTCGCTTTCCTGGATGGACTGGCGGAACCACTGGTACAGCACCGTCAGCCAGATGACCATGCCGAGCAGCAGCGAGTAGGCGCCCCAACCGGCATGGTTGACCCAGGCGCCTGCACCCAGGATGACAAAGAACATTCCGAACGCGAGCATCGCCGGATGCCGCGATGGGGCGGGAATGAAGTAGTACGGGGTGCTGCCCGCGGGTGTGATGGCTGCCATCTTGTCTGCTCTTTCTGTCTCTCGATGCAGGAAATGCTCGGTGCGGGGGTTCAGGCCGGTGGTTCAGGTGGCGATGCCGCTGGCGACGACAAAGCGAACCAGAAACACCAACGCGATGACGAACACGACTCCACCCGCAATGCCGGCGATCACGATGTGCACCGGATTCATCGACCGAGTGTCATCTTCATGTCCACTGCGTTTGCGGATGCCCAGGAACGACCAAGCCACCGTGCGTACGGTCTTGGCAAACTCGTTCATGCGCCACCTTGCCGCGGGGACGTCGTTGCAGCGGCCGATTGCGCCTTGCCCACGGTGCCAGCGGGCGCGGGAGGCACCTTGCCGCCAACCTCGAAGAACGTATACGACAAGGTGATCGTGGTCACGTCCTTCGGCAGCTTCGGGTCGACGATGAAGACCACGGGCCATTCCTTCGCCTCGCCCGCCTTCAGCGTGTACTCGTTGAAGCAGAAACACTCCAGCTTGTTGAAGTGACCGCTGGCATGCCGTGGTGCGTAGCTCGGGATGGCCTGCGCGGCCATGGTGCGGTTCTGGATGTTCCGGAACTCGTACATCACGGTCGCCATCTCGCCCGGGTGTACCTGCAGCGAACGCTTGGCGGGCTTGAAGTCCCACGGCCCGCGGACGTTGGCGTCGAACTCGATGGTCACGAGCCGCGTCGTGTCGACTTGCGAGTTGGCAGGCGCCTTGACCGAGGTGCCGCCGAACCAGTTGCCGCTCTGGCGCTTCTGCTCGCTCAAGGACAGCACGTTGATGCCCAGGGCCTCGCAGATGGCACGGTACATCGGTACCAGCGCATAGCCGAAGCCGAACATCAGGCAAGCCACCACCAGCAGCTTGCCCAGCATTCGCCGGTTGTCCGCCGACAGGGCGCCGGCGCGATGGGAGGTCTTTGGTGCTTGCACAGCGTCAGCCGCCGAAGAAAACCAGCCGCACGACAAAACCCAGCCCAAACACCATCGCCAGGCTGGCCAGGATCAGGCCCAGCCTGACATTGGCCTTGCGCTGTTGTTCGCTGAGTGCCATCGCCTGGGCTCTGCTGGGACCGGGGTCAGCCGACCACCCGCGTTGCGGTGGCGTCAAGCTTGGGCGGCGTCTCGAAGGTGTGCCATGGAGCCGGTGAAGGCACTTCCCATTCCAGGCCCTCGGCGGCTTCCCAGGGCTTCTGCGGCGCCGGCTCACCCTTGCCGCGCATCATCGGCACGCAGACGAAGAGGAAGAAGTAGACCTGCATCAGCCCGAAGCCGAAGGCGCCGATGGTCGCCACCGCATTGAAGTCTGCAAACTGCATCGGGTAGTCGGCATAGCGTCGCGGCATGCCCGCCAGACCGAGGAAGTGCATCGGGAAGAAGGTCAGGTTGAAGAAGATCAACGAGCCCCAGAAGTGGATCTTGCCGCGGACTTCGGAGTACATCACGCCGGTCCACTTCGGGCCCCAGTAGTAGACGCCAGCGAACAGCGCGTAGAGCGAGCCCGCGACCAGCACGTAATGGAAGTGGGCGACGACGTAGTAGGTGTCCTGGAGCTGGATATCGATCGGCGCCATCGCCAGGATCAGCCCGGTGAAGCCGCCCATCGTGAAGACGAAGAGGAAGCCGACCGCGAACAGCATCGGCGTCTCGAAGGTCATCGAGCCCCGCCACATCGTGGCGATCCAGTTGAAGATCTTCACCCCGGTCGGCACCGCGATCAGCATCGTGGCGTACATGAAGAAGAGCTGACCCGTGACCGGCATGCCGGTCGTGTACATGTGGTGGGCCCAGACGATGAACGACAGGATCGCGATCGACGCCGTCGCGTAGACCATCGAGGTGTAGCCGAACAGCCGCTTGCGCGCGAACGCCGGGATGATGGCGCTCACGATCCCGAATGCCGGCAGGATCATGATGTAGACCTCGGGGTGCCCGAAGAACCAGAAGATGTGCTGATACATCACCGGGTCGCCACCACCGGCCGGGTTGAAGAAGCTGGTCCCGAAGTGGCGGTCGGTCAGCGTCATCGTGATCGCACCGGCGAGCACCGGCATCACCGCGATCAGCAGGTAGGCCGTGATCAGCCAGGTCCAGCAGAACAGCGGCATCTTCATCAGCGTCATGCCCGGCGCGCGCATGTTCAGGATCGTGACGATGATGTTGATCGAGCCCATGATCGAGCTTGCGCCCATGATGTGCAGCGCGAAGATGGCCATGTCCATCGACGGGCCCATCTGCAGCGTCAGCGGCGCATACAGCGTCCAGCCTGCGGCCGGAGCGCCGCCGGGCACAAAGAAGCTCGCGGCGATCATCAGCGCAGCCGGGATCAGCAGCCAGAAGCTGAGGTTGTTCATGCGCGCAAACGCCATGTCCGCGGCGCCGACCTGAAGCGGGATCATCCAGTTCGCGAAGCCCACGAACGCCGGCATGATCGCGCCGAAGACCATGATGATCCCGTGCATGGTCGTGAACTGGTTGAACAGCTCCGGATTCACGAACTGCAGGCCGGGCTGGAACAGCTCGGCGCGGATTCCAAGCGCAAGAACGCCGCCGAACATCAACATCGCGAAGCTGAACAACAGGTACATCGTTCCGATGTCCTTGTGGTTCGTCGCGAAGACCCAGCGGCGCCATCCGGTGGGATGGCCGTGGTCGTCGTGGGCGTGGTCGTGTCCGTGACCGTGGTCCAGAACTGCGCTCATGGAGGGATCCTCAGGAAGTCTTGGTTACTTGCGGGCGGCAACGATCTCGGCCGGCTGCACGAGCTTGCCGGTCTTGTTGCTCCACGAATTCTTGGTGTAGGTCACGACGGCGGCGATCTCGGTATCGGACAGCTGCTTCCATGCCGGCATCGCACCGCCGGCCGCACCGTTGAGCAGGATCTGCACCTGCTTGGCTGCGTCGTTGAGCACGATCTCGCTGCCGTCCAGTGCTTTGATCGGACCGGCGCCCTTGCCGTCGGCCTTGTGGCAGGCGGCACAGTTGGCGGCATAGACCTTCTCACCGCGCGCGAGCAGTTCGTCGAGCTTCCACTCCTTGCTCGGGTCGTCGGCCAATGCCGCCATCGCCTTCTTCTTCTCGTCGACCCAGGCGGCATAGTCGGCCTGCGAAACCACCTTGACGTGGATCGGCATGTAGGCGTGTTCCTTGCCGCACAACTCGGCGCACTGGCCATAGAAGTCGCCGGTCTTCGTTGCGCGGAACCAGGTGTCGCGCACAAAGCCGGGGATCGCGTCCTGCTTGACACCCAGGCTGGGCACCATCCACGCGTGAATCACGTCGTTGGCCGTGGTGACGATGCGGATCTTCTTGTCCACCGGCACGACGAGCGGGTTGTCGACCTTCAGGAGGTAGTTGTCGCCAGCAGGTTTGCCGGCGTCGCTCATCGCCCGATGGCTGGCATCCAGCGTCGACAGGAAGCCGATCCCTTCGCCCTCGCCTTTGAGGTAGTCGTAACCCCACTTCCATTGATAGCCGGTGGCCTTGACGGTGATGTCGGCGTTGGTCGTGTCCTTCATGGCAACGACCGTGCGCGTTGCGGCAGCGCCCATGCCGATCACGATCAGGAGCGGAACCACGGTCCAGGCGATCTCGACTGCAACGCTTTCGTGGAAGTTGGCGGGCTTGGCGCCCACCGACTTGCGGTGCTTGAGCACCGAGTAGAACATCACTCCGAACACGCCGATGAAGATCACCAGGCAGACGATGAGCATGCCCCAGTGCAGCACGCCAATGGTGGCTGCGAGATCCGTCGCAGCCGGGTGCAGGTTCAACTGGTTGACGGCCGGCCCGCCGGGCAGGTCGTTCACGGGACCCGTGGCCGACGCGAAGCCGGGGGCGGTCACCATCGAGGCTGCGGCCAGACGGCGTGTCCAGCGGATCGGGTTTGGCACGGTCTTCGGATTCATGGTGGACACGGACATGGGCGGGTGCAGTGGGTTCGACGGCAAGGTTCGTTTCAAGCCTTGGCCCGGCATTCAGCGGGCTTGGCGCAGTGCGAGCCTGAGCTCGCGTGCAAAGTCGGCGCGCAACTCGGGGCGCAGGTAGCGGCCGACGCGCACGACGCGGCCCTGACCGGCAAGCTGGACAAGCGAGTTCTGACCCGCGGAAGGCTCGACGGTCAGCCACTCGGCGGCAAACTCGGCCCGCTCGACCCGGGTTCCGAGGGTGTGTTCGACGTACAGCGTATGGCCCATCAGAGTCAGCGTCTCACGGTCGCCGGCGTGACGCGCGAAGACCAGAAGCGCGACACCGACGATCAACAACTCGAGTCCGGCAAAACCGAGCACATAGGGGGCGCCACTCAACGCGAAACCAACGCCGATGCTCAATGACACGGCGCACAGCATGAGGTAGCTCGCCAGCATCTGGCGAGGTGTCAGCGAGCAGTTGCGCGTCAGCTTCCATTGCAGACCGCCGCTGGTTTCGAGCTCGCGACCGAAACGCCACCCGCCGGCTCGAGGACGCGGCGCGGGGGCAGGCCAGGGGTTGGGGGCAAAGGCGGCGTCCATGAACGTGGCGAGCGCTGGGTGCGGCGGAGGTCTTGTCGGCGACAACATCAGTCGGTACAGCAGCTTCAAGCCGGAACAGACCCCAGGGCCACGGAGGACGCCGTCAACCCGGTCCGCTGTACGAAAACCATGACGGTCATTCTAGACCAAGACCTCCGCTCAGCCGGGTCAAGGCAGCGGCGGCTTGGGCTTGGGTATTGGCGCCCGTGGGTGACCGGCGCGCACCATTTCGCGCATCGCATCCAGGCCGATCAGCGTCTCCGGGGCGACAGCGGCCTTGGGCATACCCTTGAACGCGTGGCCGTACACGAGCTCGATCTCGACGCCGATCCGGCCGTCAGCCCCGGCCCGAGCCGCCAAGGCGTGCAGCAAACGCTCCCGCCAGCGGGGTGTGCGAAGCCCAGGCTGGCGATCCGGGTTGGCGTTACCGCCCAGGCCACGCAGCTCGTGCAGCAATGCTGCCGGATCGGCATAGGTCAGGGTCAGCGTCTCCTGGTCCATCACGGGCTCCGCGAAGCCAGCCTCGACCAGCATGTCGCCCAGGTCATGCATGTCGACAAACGGCGCATGGGGTGAGCCCCAGCCGGCGCTTTGGTAGATCTCGCGCAAGGTCTGCAGACTCCCCGGACCAAGGGTCGTGAACATCAGGAAACCATCGACGACCAAGGCCCTTTGCCACTGTCGCATCAGCGCTTGTTGATCGGCCACGGCATGCAGCACCATGTTGGCCCAGACCAGATCAGCACTGCCTGCCGAGAGATCGGCCGCGACGACCACCTGCGCAGGGGCCGCGCCGTGGCGACGCAGCGACCACCACGGCCGCGCTTCGGCCCGCAGGCGTTCGTCGCGAATCCCGACGTGGCGTTCGAGCGCGATGCGCTCGGCTTTCGGATGGGCCTGGGCAAGCACGACCTGGCTCGCGCCCTGGCGTGCCCACCAGTCGACGATGCGCTTCGGGCTGCGCTTGATCCAAGGCAGACGCTCGGCCATGCGGCGCGCGGCTTCAGCGTGAAGCCAGGGCGGCTCGGGCGAGCGCTCGATGCGCGTCAGCTGCCGTCCCAGCGCCACAGCGTCCACGGGCCGCACGGCACCACGACTGGAGTCTTCCTGGGGCATGGGATCAGTATATTGAGGGCATGTTCGCCCTCTTGAGCCCGCGCTGGCGGCGCGTTTGCGGCTTGCCCACGTTGTGCGAGACCTGCGGCCGGATGTCCGCACAGCGGCTGTGCGCCGCCTGCCTGGCGCAGCATGGCCGGCTGGCGCCCGGCTGCCAGCGTTGCGCGCTGCCCATCGGCAGCGTCGTGCCGCTGTGCGGGCGTTGTCTGGCCCAGCGACCGGCGTTCGACCGGACGATCGCCGCCTTGCCCTACGCGTTTCCCTGGGACGGTGTGCTCCGGCGGCTGAAGTTCCATGAGGGACTGGATCTGGCTCCGTCGCTCGCCGAGCGGCTGGCCGATGCTGTCCTGGACTGCGGTGGTGGCCCGGTCGATGCGGTGCTGCCGGTCCCACTGGCGGCCGTGCGGCTGCGCCAACGCGGCTTCAATCAGGCCTGGGAGATCGCACGCCGGGTCGCCCAACGGCTGAGGCTGCCTGCCAACGAGTCGCTGCTGCTGCGCACCCGCGACACGGCCGCCCAGGCCGGGCTGGACCGCGCGGCCCGGCTGCGCAACCTGGCGGCTGCATTCGAGCTGGCTCCTGATGCGCGTCCCCTCATGGCCGGACGCCGCTTGGCCCTGGTCGATGACGTGATGACCACCGGCGCCACAGCCGACGCCGCAGCGGCGGCCTTGCGTGCGGGTGGCGCCGCGGCGGTCGAGGTCTGGGTCGTCGCGCGCACGCCTGCGCCGGACTGAGGGCTTGTCGATGTTCAACATCGTGCTGGTCGAGCCCGAGATCCCGCCCAACACCGGCAACGTCATCCGGCTTGCCGCCAACACCGGCTGCGCGCTGCACCTGGTCGAGCCGCTGGGTTTTGCAATGGAGGACAGGCTGCTGCAACGCGCCGGCCTCGACTATCACGAATACGCCAGCGTGCAGCGGCATCGCGACTGGTCGGCCTTCCTGGCGGCCACCGCGGCAGACCCGGAACGCCTCTTCGCGTTCACGACACGGGGTTCGCGGCCCATGGCCGATGTCGCGTGGCGGGCTGGCGACTGGATGGTCTTCGGCAGCGAATCCCGCGGCCTCGCGCCGGCGCTTCGCGACTCCTTTGCCGCCGGCCAGCGGGTGCGTCTGCCGATGCGCGCAGGGCAGCGAAGCCTGAACCTGAGCAACGCCGTGGCGGTGGCGGTGTTCGAGGCCTGGCGGCAGAACGGCTATGCAGGCGGCGGCTGAGTCTCCGCCACAGGACCTGTGGCCATCAGGGCGCATCAGCCTTCGTCCCGGGCCTCGCGCTCCATCAGTCGACGGACTGCCGCCTCCACCGTCAGCCGCCCGGCCAGCAGGTCGACCACGGCTGCCACGATCGGCATTTCGACGCCCAGCGCCGTGGCGCGCGCCAGCACGGTCGGTGCGCTGAGCACGCCCTCGGCCACGTGGCCCAGGCGCGCCAGAACCTCGGGCAGGGCCAGCCCTTGGGCGAGCAGCAGGCCGACCTGCCGATTGCGCGAAAGGTCACCGGTGGTCGTGAGCACCAGATCGCCCAGGCCCGACAGCCCCATGCAGGTCTGAGGGCGCCCGCCCATCGCGACCGCCAGCCGTGTGATCTCGGCCAGGCCGCGGGTGACGAGCGCCGCCCGGGCATTGAGACCGCCGCCGATGCCGTCGAGCGCTCCGACGGCGATCGCGATCACGTTCTTCACCGCACCACCGACCTCGACGCCGGTCACATCGTCGGTCTTGTAGATGCGCAGCGCAGGTCCATGCAAGGCGCGGACGGCCTGATCCAGGACCACCGGGTCGGGACTCGCCGCGACGAGTGCCGTCGGCTGGCCGAGCGCCACTTCCTGGGCGAAGCTCGGGCCGGAGAGCACGCCCCAGCCGATGCCGCTGTGGCCCCCAAGGACCTCGGACGCGATCTCGTGACCGAGCGCGCCGCTGCCCGACTCGAAGCCCTTGCACAGCCACAGGGCGGTGGTCGACGGACGGGCCTCGGACAGCGCGGCCAGCATGCCGCGAAGGCCCGACATCGGCATCGCGAGCATCACCAGCTGGCCCACGGCAGCGGCCAGGGCCTGGTCGCGGTCTGCCGTCACCATCAGGCCTGGAGGAAGGGCGATGCCCGGCAGGTGCTGGGAGTTGGAGCGCTCCTGTGCAATCCGCGCGGCGTGTTCTGCACGGCGGCTCCACAGCAGCACCGAGTGGCCGCGGCCAACGGCGGCCACAGCGATGGCCGTGCCCCAGGCGCCGGCCCCGAGCACGACGATCTTCATCCCGGCTCCCGGCATCTGCGTGGCCGGACTGCGGCCAGACTCAGTTGAGCGTCGTGATGATGCGTGGCGCGTCGTCGCCGCCATTGCCGGCGGCGGCTTCTGCCTGGGCCTGCTGGGCCTCGAACATGGCCTGGAAGTTGACTTCGGTCAGCATGATCGGCGGGAATCCGGCACGGGTGCAGATGTCGCTGACGATGGCGCGCAGGTAGGGGTAGATCATCTGCGGGCAGACGATCGACAGGATGCCCTGCTTCTGCTCTTCGGGCACGTTCCGGATCTCGAAGATGCCGGCCTGCTTGGCCTCGACGAGAAACAGCGTCTTGTCCTTGAGCTTGGTCGTCACGGTGGCGGTGACGGTCACCTCGAACACGCCGTCGGCGACCTGGCCGGCCCCCATCGCGAGGTGGATGTCGACCTGCGGCTGGGCCTGCTCCAGCAGGATCTGCGGCGAGTTGGGTTGCTCGAGCGACAGGTCCTTCAGGTACATGCGCTGGATCTGGAACACGGGAGTGGCGTCGGACATGGCGGGCTCGCGAAAGTGGACGAAGGCGTTCGGAAGGAAGGGCAGAAAAAAGCGGCGCCATCGGGGCGCCGCGAGTCACGGATTATGCCGGGCTGTCCTGAAGCAGCGGCATCAGACCTCCCCTCTGGTCGAGGGCCACGAGGTCGTCGCAACCCCCCACATGGGTGTCGCCGATGAAGATCTGCGGCACCGTGCGGCGGCCCGTGCGCTCGATCATGGTGTCGCGCTGGGCGGGGTCGAGGTCGACCCGGATCTCGTCGATCCGTGCCACGCCGCGCTGGGCGAGCAACTGCTTGGCGCGGATGCAGTACGGGCAGACCTGGGTGGTGTACATCGTCACGGCGGGCATCGTGGTCTCCGCTATGCTGATTCGAGCGGGTGTCAGGCCTTGGCCTTCTCGGCCTTCTCGGCCTTTTCCGACTTCTCGGCGGTTTCGGCCGACTTCTCGATCGGGAAGCTGCCGTCGCGCCAGGCGGCGGTGCCGCCCTGCAGGGCCACGGCCTTCTCGAAGCCGGCCTTGCGCAGCAGCGCGGCGGCACGCCCGGCACGCGCTCCGGTGGGGCACAGCAGGATGAGCGGCAGCGCCTTGTTGGTCGGCAACTGCTTGCTGCCCTCCAGTTGACCGAAGGGGATGTTGCGGGCACCTGCGGCATGACCGGCGGCAAACTCGCCCGGCTCGGACACGTCGACCAGCACGCCCTTCTCGCGGTTGATCAGACGCACCGCTTCCGAAGTCGGCACCGTCGTGCCGCCTGCCCCCTTGTTGACGAGCGGCCAGACCAGCATGCCGCCTGAGATGAAGGCCACGATCAGCAGGATCCAGTTCTCGGTGATGAAGGACATCAGGTTCACGGCAGGCACTCTGGCAAAAGCTCCGCTGACAAGGGGTCGGCGAAAAACCGCAAATTATAGAATTTGGCGATGACCCGACCTGTTCACACCCTGGTCCTGATCCGCCACGGCGAATCGACCTGGAACCTCGAGAACCGCTTTACCGGCTGGACCGATGTGCCGCTGACCGAAACCGGCGTCACCCAGGCGCGCGAAGCCGGACGACTGCTGCGCGAAGCCGGCCTCGACTTCGACTGCTGCTACACCTCGGTGCTCAAGCGTGCGGTGTGGACGCTCTGGCACTGCCTGGACGCGATGGACCGCACCTGGCTGCCGGTACAGCACGACTGGCGCCTCAATGAGCGTCACTACGGCGCCTTGCAGGGCTTGAACAAGGCCGACATGGCGCGCCAGTACGGCGACGCCCAGGTGCTGGCCTGGCGGCGAAGCTACGACACGCCGCCGCCGGCGCTGACCGCCGATGACCCGCGCGGCCAGCGCCAGGACATCCGATACGCCGGGCTGTCGCCGGAGCAGATCCCGCTGACCGAGTGCCTGAAGGACACCGTTGCGCGTGTGCTTCCTTTCTGGAACGAACGTGTCCTGCCTTCGCTGAGCCAGGGCAAGCGCATCGTCATCGCGGCCCATGGCAACAGCCTGCGCGGGCTGGTGAAGATGCTCGACGGCATCAGCGACGAGGACATCGTCGGCCTGAACATCCCCAATGGCCTGCCGCTGGTCTATGAGCTCGACGGCCAGGGCCGCGCGCTCGGCCGGCGCTATCTGGGCGAAGCGGCCGGCTGAGTCGGCGAGCCCGGCAGCGGCTCGAGCACGACCAGCAGGTGATCGGCCGTCAGCCCGAGCCCGGGCACGCCGTCCTCGGGCGCGTCAGACCCCAGACGTTGCATCCGACGGGCTCGATGGCGAGCCTCCAGGCCCGGTAGCCACCACCAGCGCAAGAACTGCCGCCAGCGCTTGACGCGCCCCTGCTCCGGCCGGTCGAGGTAGTTGAAGCGTTCAAGTTCCACGCATCGGGCCCCCAGGCCCTCGGCGTGTGCCAGCAGCCAGAGCGGCGAGATGAACGCGATGTGCTCCGGCCAGGCGCAGTACCACCAGCGCGACCGGAGCCGCCGCCAGAGCCAGTTTCGGCCGTCACCGGTGGTCAGCACCAGTCGGCCGCCAGGCGCCAGTCGGGACATCAGTTCGGCCGCCAGCCCGCGGGGTGAAGGAACGTGTTCGATCACGTCCATCGCGACGATGCAGTCGAAGCGCTGGCCGGTCGGCAGTTCAGCCAGTGTGGCTACGACGTGGGCGCCCGCATGTTCGCGGGCCTGGGCCGCGGCCGCTTGGTTGAGCTCGATGCCGAAGCGCTTCAGGCCTTGCGGCAGTGCCGCCAGCATCGCGCCGGTGTAGCAGCCGAAGTCCAGCACCGTGGCGCCCGCCGGCAGGCGGCCCAGGTGATCCAAGACGAGCCGCTGGTCGCGCCGCAGCGGACCCGGCTTCCAGACGTCGACTCGGCTGTTGTCGTACAGCGCGGTGTAGTGCGCCGGCTCCAACGGCGGGTCGCGCCAGCGGAGGTCGCAGCGGCGGCAGCGGCGCAGCCGGCCGCCGGGCAGTGGCGTGGCCAGCGCCTGGCCGGCGAAGGTCGATGCATCGGGCAGCGCGCCCAGATCCTCCGGGTCGTCGTGACCGCAGTCGGGGCAGGCGCTCACGGTGCGGCGGGGTCCGCTCACCGTGGCACGTCGGCGGCGCGGAAGCGCAGCTGGCCACGCAGAAGGCCACTGGCGCCTTCGCATTGCTGCGAGAAGCGCAGGTCCAGCTCGCTGACCAGGCCATCGACGGCGAGAAAGCGGTCGACGACGAACCAGCTTGTCGCTCGAGGGCAGGCCCGGTCGTCAGCGCTGACGTTCATGCCACCCGTGACCGGGTTGCGCAGCGGGATGCCGCCGAGGTTGCCGACGAAACCGACGACCACGGCCGCAACGGCCACGCCGGGGTCGAACTCGCCGATCCAGTGGACCGGGCCGCGCACCTCCAGGCGCAGCCGGCGGCCGTTGATGGTGATGATCGGCGGGCCGTTGGCGTCGGTGAACAGCACCGTGATGTTGGCGCCCACCGGATCGCCGCCGCTGCTTTCGAGATAGAGGTAGTTCCCTTGGGCGGGGACGGCGCCCGGAGGCGCGCGCCACAGGTCGCCCGGCGGCGGGTTCAGTGGGGGCAGAGGGCGCGAGCTGTCATCAGCCGACCAGCGAATGGTGCCGCGCAACGCCGCACCGCTGCCGTCGCAGAACTGCTCGAAGCGCAGCTCGATCGATCGCAACTCGCCGTTGCGAAACCGAAGGTCCGTCACCTCCAGCGTGCCGCGTACCTGGCCGCAGCTGCGGCCCTCGCCGGCCCACAGCAGGCCGCCGCGCAGCGGGTCGTGGGGGCCAAAACGCTCCAGCCCTGACAACCGCAGCGGTGCCAGGAACAGCGTTGTCAGCGGCAGCTCGACGTTGAAGGCCCAGCTCTCGTTGCCGGCGATGGTCATGCCCAGACGTCCGCCCGACGACGAAAAGCCGATCTGCGCGTCGCTCTGGCTGTAGCGGTACGCGCGGCCGTTGCCGATCGGGTCGCCCGGGTCGCTGATGAGCTCGATGCGGGTCCCGGCGGCTGGTGGCTGCGGGGCCGGGCCCGTGCTGCCCGGAGAGTCGCTGCCGCCACCCCCCCCGCAGGCCGAGAGCAGGATCAGACACAGCAGCGCGAACAGTGGCAGGACCACCGAACCCAAACGCCTTGCCGTGCCGTCCATTCGCGAACCTCGCCAAACTCGGCTCCAGGACTGGGGCCGACCGGGTTTCAGTGTGGCACAGGGGCAGGGCGGGGTCAGCCCGGCAGGACCAGGGTGTGCGTACTCTGCCACCGCAGGCCGGCCTGTTGCCCCGGCACGGGCGCGGGCTCCAGTGCGATGGCCAACGCGCGGCGCTCGTCGACACCCAACTGGCGCCACAGGAAGTCGCGGTCGTTGGCCGCCGTACCCGCCACGAAGAGTTGCGATGTCCACTCGCCACGGCCACCCGGGGCGAGCAGCTTGACGTGGATGTGCGGCGTGCGGCCGGGGTAGGGGACCGGCTTGATCGTGCGCAGCCGCACGCTGCCGTCGGCCGCCGTCCGGGCGGCACCGAAGCCCTGGAAACCCGGGTCGCGGTCGCCGGCGCTGCCCTCGGTACGTGCGTGGTGGTACTGGCCCGCAGCGTCGCATTGCCAGATCTCGATCGTGTGACCGTCGACGGCACGGCCCCGGATGTCGACCACTCGGAGCAGCAGCGCCAGGTGTTCGCCGCGTGCCGCAGTGGCGATACCGGCAACCTGGGTCAGGTCGGCGTCCCAGTCCCGTCCGCGTGCCAGTCGCCAGCGTTCGGCCGGGTAGAACGGGCCTTCGCTGACGGCCGGCAGCGGTGTCGCCGCCGCCTGGGCGCGTGCCGTGTGCCACAACGGCAGTCCGATCCACGCCACGGCGGCGGCCAGACCCTGGCGCAACTGGCGACGACGGACTGTCAGGGCAATGGGTGATGCGTGCATCTGCGCATTGAAGCACTGCGTCGGCGCCTGTCACGCGGCCTGCGACGAAGCCCTGCCTACACTCGCGGGCTTTGGCCGATCCCATGTCCCCCACTTCTGCGAGCACGCCGGCGGCGTGGCGCGGTCCGCGCTCGGCCCTGGCGATGCTGATCGCCGGTCTGGCGACGCTGGGGCCGTTTTCCATCGACACCTACCTGCCGGCCTTCGGCGGCATGGCGACCGCGATCGGCGCGACGCCGCTGCAGATGCAGCAGACTCTGTCAGGCTACCTGCTGGGGTTTGCCGTTCTCAACCTGTTCCACGGGGCCCTGTCGGACAGCCTGGGCCGGCGACCGATCGTGATCGCCGGCATGGCGGTGTTTGCGGTGGCGTCGGTGGGCTGCGCGCTGGCCGGCAGCATCGGCGCGCTGGTCGCGTTTCGCGTGATGCAGGGCATGAGCGCCGGCGCCGGCATGGTCATCGGCCGCGCGGTGATCCGCGACCTGTTCGAACCGATCCCGGCAATGAGGCTCAATGCCCAGGTCACGCTGTTCTTCGGCATCGCGCCGGCGCTGGCGCCCCTGGTGGGGGGCTGGCTGTTCGTGCTTGCGGGCTGGCGATCGATCTTCTGGTTCCTGGCTGTCATTGGCGCGGTGCTGCTGTTCGCGGCTTGGCGCTGGCTGCCGGAAACCCTGCCCACCGCGGCGCGCCAGCCGCTGCGCATCGGGTCACTGCTGCGTGGCTATGCCGGCTTGATTCGCAGCCCGCGATTCCTGGCGCTGGTGGGGGCCAGCAGCATCCCTTTCAACGGCATGTTCGTCTACATCCTGTCGGCGCCGGTGTTTGCCGGCGAGCACCTGAGGCTGGCGCCGACGCAGTTCTTCTGGCTCTTCGTCGCCACCATCGCCGGCATCATGATCGGCGCCCAGCAGGCCGGGCGGCTGGCCGGCCGCGTTCGCCTGCGCACCCAGGTCCGGGTCGGCTTTGCCGTGATGGCGGGGGCGAGCCTGGCCAACATCGCGATCCACCTGGTGCTGCCGCCGCACCCCGCCTGGTCGATCGCGCCGGTGGCGGTCTACGCTTTCGGCTGGTCGCTGATGATGCCGGTGGCGATGACCCTGGTGCTGGACCTCGCGCCAGAGCGACGGGGCATGGCGAGCAGCGTGCAGTCCAGCCTGGGCAGTGCGTTCAACGCGGTCGTCGCCGGGCTGGTCGCGCCGGCGGTGATGCACTCGCCGATTGCGCTGGCGCTGGCCGCGGCAGCGATGCTGGTGGCCGGGCTGCTGTGCTGGACCTGGGTCAAGAGCCGGATCGCGATGCCCGACCCCGATCCTCCGCTCAGCAAGCTTCCACCGGGCGCGGTTTCGGGCTGAAGGCCTTGTTGAACGGGTCGAGGGTCTCGGCCCGGTTGGGCCTGGCGATGACGCAAGACGCTCCGCGCCGGAAGCGTACGCTGCCGTCGGCCAGCCGTTCTTCGACGATTCGGTCATCGCCTCCCAGGGCCGCAGCAATGCGCTGCTCGAAGCTGTCGCGGCTGCTGTTCGACCGCGGGTCGTCGAGCGCCGGATTGCGGCGGCGCCAGCCTGAGAGCGTTTCGCGTGGCAAGCTCAGGTCGAGCGGCTGCGAGGCCGGGCGCAACGGCGCTGTGGCGTTGTCGCTGGGCAGGACGGGCGCCTCCAACAGGGCCGGTGCAGTCAGAAGCAGCGCGGCGCCGGGCACCTGAATCGCAGGCTCTTGCTGGGCGCGAACCGCCAAGGTCGCCCGCCGCGTCGCGGGAGCGGGCGAAGCGGGGTCGGGTCCGGGCTGCGGCAGCGCGATCAGGGCCACCGTCAACGGCGGACGCGTCTCGATCGCAGCGCCCCGCTCGCGCCAGGGTTCGAGTCGCCAGACGCCGACTCCGACGCCTGCATGCACGGCCAGCACGGCCGCCGCCAGACGATGGCGGTGGGCCGTGGAGAGTTGGAAGTGCGGCACAGCGACCCAGGATAGCTGGCGACCCCAGGCCTCAAGCCGGGCGTGCAGCCGGCCGATATCCGGACAGGAAGCCCGCCGCCATGCACCCTTTTTGCCCGACCCCTCTTGTTGCCCTGCTGGCCGCCGCATGCGTGGGTCTGCTGGCGCCGCAGGCCTTTGCCGCCGGCAAGGCCGAGCCCAAAACGGCTGAGAAGGCCGCAGACAAGGCTGCCGAACCTGCTGCGACTGACGACCCGATGGATCGGCTGCGCCAGCGGCTGACCGAGCGGCTGTCGGCGACCAAGGTCAATGAGGGCCGCACCCAGTTTGATCTGAAGGTCGCGGCGGCGCCGCCAGCCGCGGAACGATCACCTTCCGCGGCGGCGGCGCCTCGCAATGCCCGGCGCGATTCGACATCGCGGCCGGCCACTGCCGCCACGGAGGGCCACGGTTGGAGCTACTCCGGCCCCGCCGGCCCGCAGAGTTGGGGCAGCCTGCGACCCGAGTTTGCGCAGTGCGCGACGGGGACGCGCCAGAGCCCGATCGACATCCGGGGGGGCCTCTCGGTCGACCTCGAGGCGGTGAGCTTCGACTACCAGCCCACCCGCTTTGCGGTGATCGACAACGGCCATACGGTGCAGGTCAACGTCGCGCCCGGCAACGCGATCGAGGTCGGCGGCCGGCGCTACGAACTGGTTCAGTTCCAGTTTCGTCGGCCGTCGGAGGAGCGCATCGACGGCCGGCAGTTCGAGATGAGCGTTCACATGCTGCACAAGGACGCCGAAGGCCGATTGGCGGTCGTGGCCGTGCTGCTGGACAAGGGCCCGGCCCAGCCCATCGTGCAGACGGTCTGGAACAACCTGCCGCTGGAGCGCCACACCGAGGTGGCGGCGCGCGTGCTGCTCAATCCGGCTGAACTCCTGCCGGCAGACCGCCGCTACTACACCTACATGGGCTCGCTGACCACGCCGCCATGCACCGAGGGTGTGCAGTGGGTCGTCATGCGCACGCCGCAGACGGCAACGCCCGAGCAACTCGACCTGTTTGCCCGCATATACCCGCTGAACGCGCGTCCGGTGCAGGCCTCGAACGGCCGGCGCATCCTGCAGTCGAACTGAGGCTTCAGGTCGACGGGCCCTTCGGCTGGCGGCCGGAAGCCGCCAACAGCAGGCCTGGCCACAGCCACAGGCTGACAAACCAGAGCGCAATGCGCTGGGTCGACAGCGGTCGGGTTTCGTGGCGGGCGACCTTGGCGAACAGCACACCGGCACCCACCACCACGTACAGCAGCAGCGCGCTGTAGACGCCGGCACGCCAGCCGTAAGTGCCACCCATCGCGTCGCCGAGCCACGCGCCCAGCAGGGCGGCCACGGGCACCGACAGCAGCAAGGCCACCGCGACGCCCAGGATCGCGTGGCGCAGCTTGTAGAGCGGGTCTTCGTACATTGGCCGCGATTGTCAGGTGCCGGACCGAGCGGCTTCCGCCCAGCCTCGTCCCCTGGTTCGGTTCATGGGGCAACGGAGAATCAACTTGCACACCCGCCTACAAGTCATTCATTTTGCAGGACTTTTACCTGTCTCCACTTTCACTTTCTTATCCAAGTCGTTGATTCGACTGATTTTTTTGCCCGCCGGCATTGACCCGCTGTCACGCGAAGCGGTAAAGTGCAGAGATTCGCCAGAAAGTGGGGCGAAGTGTCTATTCATGAACTCGGGTGGTCAAGGTGGCGGTTTTTCGCGGGGGTCCGGTGCTGACGTTGGATGCCAAGGGGCGTCTGACAGTGCCCGCGCGCCACCGCGACCAGCTCGTCGCGATGTGTGGCGGGCAGCTGATTGTCTGCAAGCACCCGGACCGCTGCCTGGCGCTGTACCCGCTGCCGGTCTACGAACGCTTCGAGCAGTTCCTGCGCGGACAGGGCACCGAGATGGAGAACTGGAAGCGCGTCTTCATCGGCAGCGCGACCGAGCTCGAGATCGACAGCGCCTCGCGCGTGCTGCTGCCGCCCGAGCTGCGCGAATGGGCGGCGCTTCAGAGCGATGTCAAGTTCATGGGCGTCGGCGCCAACTTCGAGCTCTGGGACAAGGACGCCTACGCCGCACGCGAGGCACTCACTTTTGCTGCCGGCCGCCCCGAGCCGCTGCGCAGCTACGTCATCGAGTGAACCGTGAGCCTGGCCCAATCAACGTGGACGCACACCCCGGTGCTGCTGGCCGAGGCCGTGCAGGCGCTGGTGACGCGGCCCGACGGGACCTACCTGGACGGCACGTTCGGCCGCGGCGGCCACAGCCGTGCCGTGCTGGCGCTGCTGGCGCCTGCCGGCCGGCTGATTGCGCTGGACCAGGACCCGCAGGCCGTGCAGGCGGCGGCGGCGCTGGCCGGCGACGGCCGCTTCGCCATCGTGCACGGCACTTTCGCGCGGATGGCCGAGCACCTGCAGGCGCTGGGCGTGACGCGGCTCGACGGCGTGCTGCTGGACGTCGGCGTCAGCTCGCCGCAGATCGACGACCCGTCGCGCGGCTTCAGCTTCCGCTACGACGCGCCGCTGGACATGCGCATGGACACGACACGCGGCTTCACGGCGGCGGAATTCCTGGCCCGCGCGCCGCTGGCGCAGATCGTGGAGGTGTTGCGTGACCTGGGCGAAGAACGGTTTGCTGTTTCGATTGCAAAGGCGCTTGTCGCTCGCCGCGAAGCGGGATCGCCCGTCGCGACCACCGCAGAGCTTTCCGCGCTCGTGGCTCGCTCCGTGCGCAGCCGCGAACCCGGGCAGGACCCGGCCACGCGGACGTTTCAAGCTCTTCGGATTCACGTCAACGCCGAGCTTGAAGCGCTGCAGGCCGGCCTGAAGGACGCGCTCGCCCTGCTCGCGCCGGGTGGGCGGCTGGTCGTCATCAGCTTCCATTCGCTGGAAGACCGCATCGTCAAGCAGTTCATCGCCGCGGAAAGCCGCGACGAGGTCGACCGTCGGGCGCCGTTTGCGCCGCCACGCCCGCTGCGCCTGAACGCCCTGGCGCGAATCAAGCCATCGGCCGCTGAGGTGGCCGCCAATCCACGCGCGCGCTCGGCCGTACTGCGCGTGGCCGAACGCACCGCGGTGCACTGATGGCATGGGGTCGCGCGTGAACCTGGTCCTCGTCGTGCTCCTGCTCGCGAGCTGCCTGTGGCTGGTCCACACCAGCCAGCGCACGCGCCAGCTCACCAGCAAGCTGCACACCGCCAGCGAAAGGCAGAAGCTGCTTGACGCCGAACTCAAGCGCCTGGAAGCCGAGCGCCAGGCCCAGGCCACCCACCTGCGCGTGGACCGCGTCGCACGCGACAAGCTGGGCATGGTCAGCATGACGCCGGCGGTGATCGTCACGGTGGCCTTGCCGGCGTCGGCAGCGGCATCCGGCGCGGGGACGTCGCGATGAGCCGCAGTCACCGCCAGCAGCCGGGTCTCGAGCCGCGCGGCAACGTCGGTGCCGGGCTCCGCCAGGCCTCGCTCGGCGTGAAGAGCGTGCACTACGCGAGCAGCCCGCTGCTGGCCGAACGCACGCCGCCGTGGCGGTCGCGTTTTGTGGTCGGGCTGCTGGGCCTGGCCTTCGCCGGCCTGCTGGTGCGGGCGGTCTACGTGCAGGCGGTACGCGACGACTTCTACCAGGCCCAGGGCGAGGCGCGATTCCTGCACACCGAGGCCTTGTCGGCCAGTCGCGGCCAGGTGCTGGACCGCAACGGCCAGCCGCTGGCGCAAAGCGTGGCGATGCCGTCGGTGCACGTCGAACTGGGCAGCTTCGCTGCCGACGTCGCCCAGCGCAAGGCGATGGCCAAGATGCTGGCGATGAAGCCGGCCGAGCTCGACGACCGGCTCGACGGCAAGGGCACGGTGCTGCTGCGCCGCCATGTCGAAGAGGCCCACTGGCGCGAGCTGGAGGCCTACGTCAAGGCCCAGAAGATCCGTGGCGTTCATGCCCAGCGCGAGTTCGCGCGGCGCTGGCCCGAAGGCGAGTCGTCGGCCCATGTGGTCGGCTTCACCAAGCCCGACGGCGAGGGCCTGGAGGGCATCGAGCTGGCCTTCGATGCCCGGCTGCAGGCCAAGGCCGGCCAGCAGACCGTGGTGCGCGACCGCATGGGCCGCGTCATCGAGCACATCGGCGACCGCTCTACCGCTCCGACGCCGGGCCAGGACATCGTGCTGTCGATCGACGCCAAGGTCCAGTTCTTCGCCTACCAGCGCCTGCGCGAAGCGGTGCAGGAGCATGGCGCCAGGAGCGGCAGTGCAGTGGTGCTGGATGCCCGCACCGGCGAGATCCTGGCGCTGGCCAACTACCCGAGCTACGACCCGGCCAAGCGCCGCGGCGCACCGACCGAGGCGATGCGCAACCGCGCGATCACCGACATCTTCGAGCCCGGCTCCACGATGAAGCCGTTCACCGCCGCACTCGCGCTGGACACCGGCCGCTTCAAGCCGTCGACGCCGATCCAGACTGCACCGGGCACCATCGTCGTCTCGGGCTGGCCGATCAAGGACGTGCATGCCTACGGCGTGCTGAGCGTGGCCGAGGTCATCCAGAAGAGCAGCAACGTCGGCACGGTGAAGATGTCGTTCGAGCTGCCCGCACGCGAGATGTGGGACCAGTACGACCGTGTCGGCTTCGGCCGCAAGCCGAGGATCGGCTTCCCCGGTGCCGCCACCGGCCGCCTGCGCCCCTGGAAGACCTGGTACCCGGTCGAGAAGGCGACCATGAGCTACGGCTACGGCCTGTCGGTCAGCCTGCTGCAGCTGGCGCGTGCCTACACCGTGTTCGCGCGTGAGGGCGACGTGATCCCGGTCACGCTGGAGAAGCGCGCCGAGCCCGCCAGCGGCGAGCCCGTGATCAAGCCTGAGACGGCCCGTGAACTGCGTGCGATGCTGCAGGCCGCCGCCGGCGACCACGGCACTGCACCCAAGGCACAGACCATCGGATATTCGGTGGGTGGCAAGTCCGGCACGGCGCGCAAGCAGGCCGGCAAGGGCTACAGCAACAAGTACCGGAGCTGGTTCGTGGGCATCGCGCCCGTGAGCCAGCCGCGCATCGTCGTGGCGGTGATGGTCGACGAGCCGAACAAGGGCGTGATCTACGGCGGCGAGATCGCCGCGCCGGTGTTCAGCCGCGTCGTCCAGGAGACGCTCCGCACGATGGGCGTGGCGCCGGACATCGCGTTCAAGCCGCAGATCCAGCAGCGTCCCGCGACTGCGGTGCCCGAGAGCCTGTGACCATGGGCGCCGCCACCTCCCCGATGCTGCACGCGCTGGCCGACGTCGACGCCGCTGCGGCCTGGCTCCAGCAGCGCCTGAAGCCCGGCGCCGCACTGCACGCCGACAGCCGCGCGCTGCGTGCCGGCGACGCGTTCTTCGCCTGGCCCGGCGCGATGCACGACGGCCGTGCCCATGTCCGGACCGCGCTGGCCCAAGGTGCCGCCGCCTGTATCGTCGAGGCCGACGGGCTGGCGGCACTGGACCTGCCGGCCGACGAGCCCCGGCTGGCCGCGCTGGCCGGTCTGAAGGCCCAGGCCGGCCCCATCGCCGCAGCGCATCTGGGCCACCCGGGGCGGCGGCTGAAGATGCTGGCCGTCACCGGCACCAACGGCAAGACCTCGACCGCCTGCTGGCTGGCCCAGGCCCTGGATGCCCTGGGCATGCCCTGCGGGGTCGTGGGCACGCTCGGGGTCGGTCGGCTGGCGGACCTGCACAGCACCGGCCTGACCACGCCCGACGCGCTGCGTCTGCAGGCCACGCTTGCCGGCTTCGTGCAGCAGGGCCTGGCGGCTTGCGCGATGGAGGCCTCGAGCATCGGCCTGGTCGAGCACCGCATGGCGGGCATGCCGCTGGACGTGGCGATCTTCAGCAACCTGACCCAGGACCATCTGGACTACCACGGCAGCATGGACGCCTACTGGGCGGCCAAGCGAAGCCTGTTCTCCTGGCCGGGCCTGCGCGCCGCGGTGGTGAACCTCGACGACGGCCATGGCGCCGCCTTGGCTGATGAGCTTCAGAGCGAGGGTCGGCTTGACCTGTGGAGCTTCTCGCTGGCCAACCCGATGGCGCGCCTGGTGGCCGGGCCTCTGGGCTATGCCGATGGCGGCCTGGTCTTCAGCGTGCGCGAAGGTCACCAGACCGTCGAACTGCGCACCACGCTGGTCGGCCGATTCAATGCCAGCAACCTGCTGGGCGTGCTGGCCGCGCTGCGGGCGCTCGGCCACCCGCTGCCCGAGGCCGCACGTGCGGCGCAGGCGGTTGCGGCCGTGCCCGGGCGCCTGCAGCGGGTACCGGGCTCGGGGCCGGACGTCGAGGTCTTTGTCGACTACGCCCACACCCCCGACGCACTGGAGCAGACGCTGGCGGCGCTGCGCCCGCTGGCCGACGCCCGTGGCGGGCGCCTGGGTTGCCTGTTCGGCTGCGGCGGCAACCGCGACGCCGGCAAACGCCCGCGCATGGGCGCGATCGCCAGCCGCCTGGCCGACCGGGTGGTGCTGAGCAGCGACAACCCGCGGCTGGAAGACCCGCAGGCCATCCTGGCGCAGATCGAAGCCGGTATCGACGCCGGCATCGACGCCGGTGTCGAGCGCCGGGCGCATGTGCGCAGCATCGTCGAGCGCGACGAGGCCATTGCCACCGCGTTGGCCGAGGCACGGCCGGGCGACGTCTGGCTGCTCGCCGGCAAGGGGCACGAGGACTACCAGGACATCGCCGGGCGCAAGCGCCCGTTCCTGGACCTGGACCACGCCCAGCGGGCCCTGGCCCGCCGCGCGGGTGGGGGTTCGCGATGAGCCTGATGACGCTGGCCCAGGTCCATGCGCTGCTGCCCGGCAGCCGGCTCGTCGGCGACCCGGCGGTCGAGCTGCAGCGGGTGCACAGCGACACGCGCAGCCTGCGCGCCGGTGACCTCTTCGTGGCCCTGCGTGGCGAACGCTTCGATGCCCACGACTTTCTGGCCCAGGCCCGTGCCGCGGGGGCAGAAGCGGCCATCGCCGAGCGCGGTCTGGCCGAAGCCGGGCTGGCGGGCGTGGAGGTGGTGGACTCGCTGGCCGCTTTGCAGGCCCTGGCCCGTGGCTGGCGAGCGCGGTTCCACCTGCCGGTGGTGGCCATCACCGGCAGCAACGGCAAGACGACGGTGACGCAGATGGTCGCCGCCATCCTGCACGCCTGGCTGGGCGACGGCGCCCTGGCGACTTCGGGCAACCTGAACAACCACATCGGCGTGCCGCTGACGCTGCTGCGCTTGCGCCAGGACGACGAGACCTGGCACCGTGCCGCGGTGCTGGAGCTGGGCATGAACCACCCCGGCGAAACCGCGGCGCTGGCGGCGATGGTGCAGCCCAGCGTGGCGCTGATCAACAACGCCCAGCGCGAGCACCAGGAGTTCATGGCCACGGTCGATGCGGTGGCCGAGGAACATGCCGCCGTGATCGATGCGTTGCCTCCGTCGGGTCGCCTGGTGCTGCCGCACGGCAGCCCGCACACCGCGATGTGGACCGAGCGTGCCGGCCCGCGGGCCGTGTGGACCTTCGGCCTCGAGGCCGGCGCCGACGTGCGCGGCGAGGCGCAGTGGCAGGGCCGGTGCTGGCAGTTGAAGCTGCACACGCCCGGCGGGCCGCTCGACACGCGGGTCGCGCTGCCGGGTGACCACAACGTGCACAACGCCCTCGCCGCCGCGGCCACGGCGCTCGCCGCCGGAGCCCCGCTGGCCGCCATCGCCCAGGGCCTGGCGGGCTTCGAGGCCGTCCAGGGACGCAGCGCCTTGCAGGCCGTGCAGCTGAGCGGCGCGCCCGGCAGCGCCCCGGCGACGCTGGTCGACGACAGCTACAACGCCAACCCGGACTCGATGCGCGCGGCGATCGAACTGCTGGCCACGATGCCGGCACCGCGCTGGCTGATCGCCGGCGACATGGGCGAGGTCGGTGCCCAGGGCCCGGCCTTCCATGCCGAGATCGGTGCTCTGGCGCGCGAGCGCGGGCTGGAGCAGGTCTGGACCGCCGGCAGCGCGATGGCGCACGCCGGAGGCGGCCGTCACTTCGAGACCGTGCCCGAACTGGTCGCGGCGCTGGGCGAGTTTGTCCATGGCGGCGAGGCCGCCGCCATGCGCAGCGTGCTCGTCAAGGGCTCGCGCTTCATGCGCATGGAGCGCGCCGTCGAAACCCTGCTGCTGCTGGCGGCTGAACCCACCTTGCCGACGCCGGCTCCCCGGCCCGAGGGTTGAATCCCGATGCTGCTTGCCCTCACCCAGTGGCTGTATGGCCTGTACCCCGACACGCTGGGCTTCCTGCGCGTCTTCCAGTACCTGACCTTCCGCGCCGTGCTCGCGGCGATGACCGCGTTGCTGATCGGCCTGGCGTTCGGGCCCTGGGTCATCCGCCGCCTGACCGAGATGAAGATCGGCCAGCCGATCCGCGAGTACGGCGTCCAGACCCACCTGGGCAAGCGCGGCACGCCCACCATGGGCGGCGTGCTGGTGCTGATCGGCATCGGCGTGGCCACCGTGCTGTGGTTCGATTTCACGAACCGCTTCGTCTGGGTCGTGATGCTGGTGACCTTCGGCTTCGGCGCCATCGGCTGGGTCGACGACTGGCGCAAGGTCGTGCGCAAGGACCCGGAAGGCATGCGCTCGCGCGAGAAGTTCTTCTGGCAAAGCCTGATCGGCCTGGTCGCGGCCCTGTACCTGGCGTTCAGCGTCTCCGAAACCAGCAACCTGCGCGTGCTGGAGTTGTTCCTGCGCTGGGTGCAGAGCGGCTTCTCGAACGACCTGCCGCCGCGGGCCGACCTGATGGTGCCGTTCTTCAAGACCGTGAGCTATCCGCTCGGTGTCTTCGGTTTCATCGCGGTGACCTGGTTCACCATCGTCGGCGCCAGCAATGCCGTCAACTTCACCGACGGGCTGGACGGCCTGGCGATCATGCCGGTGGTCATGGTGGGTTCCGCGCTGGGTGTGTTCGCCTACGTGGTCGGCAACGTCAACTTCAGCCGCTACCTGCTGTTCCCGTACATCCCGGGGGCCGGCGAACTGCTGGTGTTCTGCGCCGCGATGGCGGGCGCAGGCCTGGCCTTCCTGTGGTTCAACGCCAACCCGGCGCAGGTGTTCATGGGCGACGTCGGCGCGCTGGCCCTCGGGGGTGCGCTGGGCACGATCGCCGTGATCACGCGCCAGGAGATCGTGCTCGCGATCATGGGCGGCATCTTCGTCGCCGAGACGCTGTCGGTGATGGCCCAGGTCTCGTGGTTCAAGTACACCAAGAAGCGCTACGGCGTCGGCCGGCGGATCTTCCTGATGGCGCCGCTGCACCACCACTTCGAGAAGAAGGGCTGGACCGAAACCCAGGTCGTCGTGCGCTTCTGGATCATCACCATGCTGCTGTGCCTGGTGGGCCTGGCCAGCCTGAAGCTGCGGTGACCGACACGCTGCCATGGACCTCCTGAACGGCCTTTCGATCCTGGTGCTCGGAGCCGGTGCCTCGGGCGCCGCGATGACGCGCTGGTGCCTGCAGCACGGTGCGTCGCGTGTGCAGGTCTGGGACAGCCGTGAATGGCCTCCGCAGGCCGATGCGTTGGCTGGCGCCGAGCGGAGCCATGCGCCCTGGAGCGACGAGTCCGCCGCCACTGCCGTGGCCGGGGGCTTGCAACTGGTGCTGAAGAGCCCGGGGCTGGCGCCCTACGACGAGCGCATCCTGCCCATCCTGCGTGAAGCGCGCACACGTGGCCTGCCGGTCTGGGGCGAGCTCGACCTGTTTGCACGGGCGCTGGCCGACCTGAAGGCGGCGCGCGACTACGCGCCCCGGACCGTCGCCATCACCGGCACCAACGGCAAGACCACCACCACCGCGATGACCGGTCTTCTGGTCGGCCGCACCGGTCGCCGGGTCGCGGTGGCCGGCAACATCGGCCCGACCTTGCTGGACACGCTGGCTGGCGCGCTGGCGCTTCCGCAGGAGCAGTGGCCCGAGGTCTGGGTGTTGGAGCTGTCGAGCTTTCAGCTCGAAGGCGGTGGCACGGGTGTCGTCGGCTTTGTGCCCGATGCGGCGGTGGTGCTGAACATCAGCGAGGACCACCTCGACTGGCACGGCAGCCTGGCCGCCTATGTTGCGGCCAAGGCGCGCGTCTTTGGCGCCGGCGACGCCGCCCGCGGCACGATCGTGCTGAACGCCGACGACACAGCCGTCGCGTCGATGGAACCGCCGCCACCACCGGTCGTCAAGTCGCGACCCAAGCCCGGTGAGGCGCAACCGACGGTGCTGCCGCCGCGGCCCGTGTCGCGCTTCGGGCTCGGCGCGCCGCAGCGTGCGGGCGACTGGGGCCTGATCCACGAAAACGGCATGGCCTGGCTGGTGCGGGCGCTGCCGGCCGACGAGACCCTGGCCGCTGCACGCGGCCGCAAGGCCGGAAAGGGGACGGACGCGGAAGCCGAAGTTCTTCACCTGCAGCGCCTGATGCCGGCCGATGCCCTGCGCGTGCGCGGCCGCCACAACGCGGCCAACGCGCTGGCTGCGCTGGCACTGGCCACGGCGATCGGCTGCCCGCTGGCACCGATGCTGCACGGCCTGCGTGAGTACGCCGGCGAGCCGCACCGCGTGCAGTGGCTGGCCACCGTGGGCGGTGTCGATGCCTACGACGACAGCAAGGGCACCAACGTCGGCGCCACCGTGGCGGCACTGCGGGGCCTGGGTGCCGACCTGGCGCCGGCGCGCATCGCCGTCATCCTGGGCGGCGACGGCAAGGGGCAGGACTTCTCGCCGCTGGCCGTGCCGCTGGCCGAGCATGCACGTGCCGTCGCCACCTTTGGCCGCGACGCCGGGCTCGTCGAGGCCGCTGTCGCCAGCGCGCTGGCCGACCGCGGCGTGCCGGTCCAGCGCCACGCCGACCTCGCCGAGGCGGTGGCCTGGTGCTTTGCGCAGGCCCGTGAAGGCGACGCGGTGCTGCTGTCGCCCGCCTGTGCCAGCCTGGACATGTTCCGCAACTACGAACACCGGGCCCAGGTGTTTGCGCAGGCGGTGCAGGCCGTGGCGGCCGAACACGGCGAGGTGCTGGTTTGACGCGCAGTGCGACCGCCACCGCCTCCGCCGGCTTCTGGCAGCGCGGCGTCGCGGCACTGCGTGCGGCCAGCGCGCAGGCCTGGGCGCAGATCACCGGCGGCCCCGCGAACCTGGCGATGCCGGTGCGCGACAACCCGTATCTGGGCGGCCCGTCGTCGCGGCCGGTGCGCCTGATGGCGTTTGACCAGGCGCTCGTTGCCGTCGCGCTGGTGCTGGTCTGCATCGGCGTGGTGATGGTCTATTCGGCCAGCATCGCCCTGCCCGACAACCGGAAGTTCGCCGCCTACGCGCCGACCTTCTTCCTGCAACGCCACCTGCTGGCACTGGCCATCGCCTTTGTCGCCGCGCTGCTGGTGTTGCAGGTGCCGGTCGCGTTCTGGGAGAAGCACGCGCCGAAGATCTTTGTCCTCGCGCTGGTGCTGCTGGTGGTCGTGCTCGTGCCGTTCATCGGCAAGGTCGTGAACTTCTCGCGCCGCTGGATCCCGCTGGGCTTCATGAACTTCCAGCCCAGCGAGCTGGCCAAGCTGGCGATCGCGATGTACGCCGCCAACTACATGGTGCGGCGCATGGACGCGCGCGAGGACTTCTTCAAGGCCGTGACACCGATGGCGCTGGCGGTGGTCTTTGTCGGTGTGCTGCTGCTGCGCCAGCCCGACATGGGGGCCTTCATCGTCATCGCGACGATCGCGATGGCGATCCTGTTCCTCGGGGGTGTCAACGCGCGCATGTTCTTCCTGATCGCGGCGCTGGTCATCGTGACCTTCTCGGTCATCATCGCCTTCGACGACCTGCGCCGCGAGCGCATCCTGGCCTACCTGGACCCCTGGAACCCGCTGTACGCGCAGGGCAAGGGCTACCAGCTCACGCATTCGCTGATCGCCTTCGGCCGCGGCGAATGGTTCGGCCAGGGCCTGGGCGGCAGCGTCGAGAAGCTGCACTACCTGCCCGAAGCGCACACCGACTTCCTGCTCGCCGTGATCGGCGAGGAACTCGGCCTCGTCGGCGTCGCCACGGTGATCCTGCTGTTCTTCTGGATGGTGCGGCGCATCGTCAACATCGGCCGCCAGGCGATCGCGCTGGACCGCATCTACGCCGGGCTGATGTGCCAGGGCGTGGGCGTGTGGTTCGGCTTCCAGGGCTTCATCAACATGGGCGTCAACCTGGGCGTGCTGCCGACCAAGGGCCTGACCCTGCCGTTGATGAGCTACGGCGGCAGCGCGATCCTGATGAACCTGATCGCGTTGGCGATGGTGCTGCGGGTCGATGCCGAGAACCGTGCGCTCATGCGCGGGGGCCGCGCATGACGCGCCACCTCGTCGTGATGGCGGCGGGCACCGGCGGCCACGTGATCCCGGGGCTGGCGGTGGCGCGCGAGATGCAGCGCCGCGGCTGGCGGGTGTCATGGCTGGGCACCCAGACCGGCCTGGAGAACAAGCTCGTGCCGCCCGAGGCGACGAGCGGCATCGCACTCGACCGCATCGGCTTCAGCGGCCTGCGCGGCAAGGGCCTGCTGCACACCGCCACCGGCGGTCTGCGCTTGCTCAAGGCCTTCTGGGACTGCCTGGGCATCCTGCGCCGGCGCGGCGCCGACGCCGTGCTCGGCATGGGCGGCTATGTGTGCTTTCCGGGTGGACTGATGGCGGCATTGCTGAACAAGCCGCTGGTGCTGGTCAACGCCGACGCCAGCCTGCTGCTGAGCAACAAGGCCTTGCTGCCGGTGGCCGACCGCATCGCCTTCGGCCTCGCGCAGGACGGGTCCCTGCCGGCGCAGAAGAACGCCGTCGTCACCGGCAACCCGGTGCGCGCCGAGATCGAGGCCCTGGCCGCACCCGCCGAGCGCTGGGCGGGCCGCAGCGGGCCGCTGAAGCTGCTGGTGGTGGGTGGCAGCCTGGGCGCGAAGGTGTTGAACGACACGCTGCCGCTGGCGCTGGCGGCCATTGCACCGTCGCAGCGTCCGCAGGTCGTGCACCAGACCGGCCCGGCCCAGTTCGAGTCCGTGCGCACCGCCTACGCCGCGGCCCAGGTGGTCGCCGAGGTGCTGCCCTTCATCGACGACATGCCGACGCGGCTGGCGGCCTGCGACCTGATGGTCTGCCGCGCCGGTGCCATCACCGTCAGCGAGCTGTGCGCCGCCGGTGTGCCGGCGATCCTGGTGCCCTTCATCGCCAGCACCACCGCGCACCAGCGCGACAACGCGGCCTGGATGGCCGCGGCCGGGGCTGCCATCCACCTGCCGCAGACCGAGCTGACGGCGCAGTGGCTGGCCGACAGGATCAAGGCCCTGGGCCGCGAGCGGCTGCTCGAGATGGCCACAAAAGCCCGCAGCCTGGCCCGCCCCGGCGCCGCGGCACGCGTGGCCGACGAGATCGAGGCCCTGGCCCCGGTGGAGCGTGCCGCATGAAGCATGCGCTCAAGCACATCCACTTCGTCGGCATCGGCGGCTCGGGCATGAGCGCCATCGCCGAGATCCTGCACAACCTGGGCTACACGGTGTCGGGCTCGGACGCGCACGACAGCGCCACGCTGCGCCGGCTGGCCGAGCTGGGGCTGAAGGTCCACATCGGCCACGACGCGGCGCACATCGACGGTGCCGAAGCCCTGGTCACGTCGACCGCGGTCAAGGGCGACAACCCCGAGGTGCTGGCCGCGCGTGCGCGGCGCATCCCGGTCGTCGCCCGCGCGGTGCTGCTGGCCGAGCTGATGCGCGTGAAGCTGGGCATCGCCGTTGCCGGCACCCACGGCAAGACGACCACGACCTCGCTGGTCGCCAGCGTGCTGGCCGAAGGCGGGCTCGATCCGACCTTCGTCATCGGCGGCCTGCTGCAGAGCGCCGGAAGCAACGCACGGCTCGGCGCCGGCGAGACCATCGTCGTCGAGGCCGACGAAAGCGATGCGTCGTTCCTGCACCTGTCGCCGGTGCTGGCCGTCGTCACCAACATCGACGCCGACCACATGGACACCTACGGCCACGACCTGTCGCGGCTGCGCAGCGTGTTCGTCGAGTTCCTGCATCGCCTGCCGTTCTACGGCCGCGCCGTCGTCTGCCTGGACGACCCGGGCGTGCGCGCCGTGCTGCCGATGGTGTCGCGGCCGCTGCTGAGCTACGGCATGGACGCCGGTGCCGACGTGCGGGCCAGCGAAGTCCGGGCCCTGGCCGGTGGACGCATGGCGTTCCAGGTCACGCGGCGGCGCCCGCGCGACGGTGTCGAGCTGGCGCCGCTGGCGGTGGAGCTGAACCTGGCCGGCGAGCACAACGTGCGCAACGCGCTGGCCGCGATCGCGGTGGCGATGGAGTTCGACGTGCCCGACGCCGCCGTGCAGCGGGCGCTGGCCGCGTTTGCCGGCGTCGGCCGCCGCTTCGAGCGTCACGGCGCGCCGCCGGCCCGCGACGGCTCCGGCCCCGTGACCCTGATCGACGACTACGGCCACCACCCGGTCGAAATGGCCGCCGTGCTTGCGGCGGCACGCGGTGCCTTCCCCGGCCAGCGCCTGGTGCTGGTCTTCCAGCCCCATCGCTACACCCGCACGCGTGACTGCTTCGAGGACTTCGTCGCCACGATGGGTGGCTTCGACGCGGTGCTGCTGACCGAGGTCTACCCGGCCGGCGAGGCGCCCATCGTCGCCGCCGACGGTCGCGCGCTGGCGCGGGCGCTGCGCCTGGCCGGCAAGGTCGACCCGCTGTTCGTTCCGACGGTGGCCGAGCTGCCCGAGGCCATCGCCACGATGGCACGCGGTGGCGACGTGGTGCTGAGCATGGGCGCAGGCTCGATCTCCACCGTCGCCGCGCGCACCGCTCGCCTGTTGCACACCGGAGCCCCGGCATGAAGCCGCTGAGTGCCTTTGCCTTCCCCGACCCCGCGACGCTGGGTCGCGTCGCCGTGTTGATGGGCGGCGGCAGCGCCGAGCGCGAGGTCTCGCTGATGAGCGGCACCGGCGTTCTGGCCGCGCTGCGCTCATTGGGGGTCGACGCCCACGCCTTCGACCCGGCCGAGCGACCGCTCGCCGCGCTGAAGGACGAGTCGGTGCAGCGGGTCTTCATTGCGCTCCACGGACGCGGCGGTGAAGACGGCGCCGTGCAGGGCGCCCTGGAATGGCTGGGCATCCCCTACACCGGCCCGGGCGTGATGGCCAGCGCGATCGCGATGGACAAGGTCATGACCAAGCGCGTCTGGCTGGCCGAGGGGCTGCCGACACCGCGCTGGGTCTGGCTGGCGCCACACCGCCAGCAGCGCGAGCAGGTCGTCGGCGTGCCCGACACGCTGGGCCTGCCGCTGATCGTCAAGCCCCCGCGCGAGGGCTCGTCCATCGGCATCAGCAAGGTCAATGGCTACTCCGAGATGCAAGGCGCGGTGACGCTGGCCGCCGGTTACGACGCCGATGTGCTGTGCGAGGAGTTCATCGAGGGCATCGAGCTCACCTGCCCGGTGCTGGGCGCGGGCGACAGCGCCGAGGCCCTGCCGGTGGTGCGCATCGACGCGCCCGACGGCAACTACGACTACGAGCACAAGTACTTCAGCGACGACACCGGCTACCGCTGCCCGAGCGGCCTGTCCGACGCCGAAGAGGCCGAGGTCCAGCGCCTGACGGTCGAGGCCTACCGCGTGCTCGGCTGTCGCGGCTGGAGCCGGGCCGACCTGATGCTGCGCGCCAGCGACCGCAAGGTCTTCCTGCTCGAGATGAACACCAGCCCCGGCATGACCTCTCATTCGCTGGTGCCGATGTCGGCCCGCGCCGCCGGGCTGGACTACCCGCAGCTGTGCCTGCGCCTGCTGGCCACCGCGGCGCTGGACCGCGACGCCCAGGTCCATCGCGCCCCTTCGGCATGAGCGCAGCGGCCGCCTTCCCCAACACCACCGCCGGCTCGCCGCGCTCGGTGGTGTTGCCGCTGGACGTGCGGCTGATGAACCTCAGCGCTGCCGTGATCGCGCTGCTGTTGCTGGGGCTGCTCCTGGCGGCCGCCGCTTGGGCGGTGCAGCGTGCACCGGCGCTGGCCATCCGCCAGGTGCAGCTGCAGGGTGACTTGCTGCGCACGACACCGGCGGCGGTGCGCACGCAGGTGCTGGGTGCCGTGGCAGGCAACTTCTTCGCGGCCGACCTGGGCGCGGCGCAGCGTGCCTTCAAGGAGCTGCCGTGGGTGCGGCGGGCGGTGGTGCGCCGGGTCTGGCCGCACACCCTGGTCGTCGTCATCGAGGAGCACGAGCCGGTCGCGCTGTGGCAACGGCTCGAGGACGGCGAGGCCAGCACCGCCAACAACACGCCCGAACGCCTGGTCAACCGCCAGGGCGAGGTCTTCGAAGCCAACCTCGGCGACGTGGCCGCCGAGCAGCTGCCCACGCTCACCGGCCCCGAAGGACGCGCCGCCGAGATGCTGGCCCTGTTCGGTCGCCTGCAGCCGGTCTTCGGCGACGCCGGCATGGTCATGCAGTCCTTGCACCTGTCCGGACGCGGCTCGTGGCGGGCCGATCTCGACAGCGGCGCGACGGTCGAACTCGGCCGCGGCAGCGCCGACGAGGTCATCGCACGGACGCGGAACTTCGCGCAGACCCTGAAAGCCGCGCGCACGCAGTACTTTGCCGGCGCTGCACTCGAATCCGCCGACCTGCGCCACGGCAACGGCTACGCGCTCCGGTTGGCCGGCGTCGCCACCGGCGGCGCAGCGTCGGGTTCGGCCGCTCATAAACAACGTTAGGACTCACCAAGCGCATCATGGCCAAGGAATACAAGGACATGGTCTTCGGACTCGACATCGGCACCAACAAGGTGATGGTGGTCGCGGCCGAAGTCCTGCCCGACGGCGAGTTGCGCGTCGCCGGACTGGGCGTGCACAACACTTCGGGCTTGAAGCGTGGCGTGGTCGTGAACATCGACGCCACGGTGCAGAGCATCCAGGCCGCCTTGAAGGAGGCCGAGCAGATGGCGGCGGCCAAGATCGGCGCCGTCTGGACCGGCATCACCGGCAGCCACATCCGCGGCCAGAACTCCACCGGCATGGTGATCGTGCGCGACAACCGCGAGGTCACGCCGACCGACGTGGCGCGGGTCGTCGAGACCGCCAAGGCGATCAACATCCCCAACGACCAGCGGCTGCTGCTGGTCGAGCCGCAGGAGTTCGTGATCGACGGCCACGAGGTCAAGGAGCCGATCGGCATGTCCGGCAGCCGGCTCGAGGTCAAGGTGCATATCGTCACCGGCGCGCAGAGCGCGGCCGAGAACATCCTCAAGTGCGTGCGACGCTGCGGCCTGGAAGTGCAGGGCCTGATCCTGAACCCCAGCGCGAGCAGCCTGGGCGTGCTGAGCGAGGACGAAAAACAGCTTGGCGTGGCCCTGGTGGACATCGGCGCCGGGACCACCGACGTGCAGATCTACACCGAGGGCAGCGTGCGCCACACCGCGGTGATCCCGATCGCCGGCGACCTGATCACGAGCGACATCGCGATGGCACTGCGCACGCCGACCAAGGACGCCGAGGAGATCAAGGTCGAGCACGGCGTGGCCAAGCAGTTGCTGGCCGATCCGTCGGAGACGCTGGAGGTGCCGGGCCTCGGCGACCGCGCACCGCGGCTGCTGTCGCGCCAGGCGTTGTCGGGCGTCATCGAGCCGCGCGTGGAGGAGATCTTCTCGCTCGTGCACCAGGTGCTGCGCGACAGCGGCTACGAAGAACTGCTGTCCAGCGGCATCGTGCTCACCGGCGGCTCGGCCGTGATGCCGGGCATGGTCGAGCTGGGCGAGGACATCTTCCTGAAGCCCGTGCGAAAGGGCCTGCCCACCTACAGCGGCCCGTTGTTCGACATGGTCGCCAGCCCCCGCTGCGCCACCGTGATGGGCCTTCTCGAAGAGGCCCGCAATGCCCGCCTGCGCGGTGCCCGTGCCGCCCACCAGGCCGGCGGCGTCAAGACCATGGTCGGCCGCGCGCGCGACTGGTTCCTGGGCAACTTCTGATGCTGCGAACTGCGCGCATTCGCCTTCACCCTCTCCCGCGTGCGGGAGAGGGGGAACGTCCAAGAGCTCGACCTCAGAAGCTCGGGACATTCTTTTCTTGACACCTTTGGCAACTGCAACCCACTGACAAGGAGGCTTCCATGCCCATCGAAATGATCGAAGACTTCGACCAAGGCACCCAGATCAAGGTGATCGGGGTCGGCGGCGGCGGTGGCAACGCCGTCGAGCACATGATCGGCTGCGGCGTGCAGGGCGTGGAGTTCATCTGCGCGAACACCGACGCCCAGGCCCTGCACCGCAGCAGCGCGGCAACGCTGGTGCAGCTCGGCAAGACCGGCCTGGGTGCCGGCTCCAAGCCCGAGATGGGCAAGGTCAGTGCCGAAGACGCGGTCGAGCGCATCAAGGCCGCGATCGCGGGCGCGCACATGCTGTTCATCACCGCCGGCATGGGCGGTGGCACCGGCACCGGCGCGGCACCGGTGATCGCGCGCGTCGCCAAGGAGATGGGCATCCTGACCGTCGGCGTCGTCACCAAGCCCTTCGAGTTCGAGGGTCGCCGCCGCAGCAAGCAGGCCGAGGACGGCGTCGCCGAACTCGAAGCCAACGTCGACAGCCTGATCGTCGTGCTCAACGAGAAGCTGCTCGACGTGATGGGCGACGACGTGACGCAGGAGCAGGCGTTTGCGCATGCCAACGACGTGCTGAAGAACGCCGTCGGCGGCATCAGCGACATCATCCACATCCCGGGTCTTGTGAACGTCGACTTCGAGGACGTGAAGACGGTGATGTCCGAGCCCGGCAAGGCGATGATGGGCACGGCCGTGGCCGGGGGTCCGGACCGTGCGACCAAGGCGGCCGAGGCGGCGGTGGCCTGCCCGCTGCTGGAGGGCATCGACCTGTCCGGCGCGAGGGGTGTGCTGGTGCTGATCGCGGCGAACAAGGGCAGCTTCAAGCTGGCCGAGAGCCGCAATGCCATGAACACCATCCGCCGCTACGCCGCCGACGACGCGCACGTGATCTACGGCACCGCCTACGACGAGAGCCTGGGCGACCAGCTGCGCGTGACGGTGATCGCCACCGGCCTGTCGAGCATCGCCCGGCGCGCCGAGCAGGGCCCGCGCGTGCAGCCGCCGCTGCAGGTCATCGCGCCGCATTCGCAGCACGCGCCGCAGATGGCTGGCCATGCTATGCCCGGCGCGGTGAGCCCGGGCGCTGGCGGCCTGCCCGGCCACCACGGCGGCCAGGGCCCGCAGCATCAGAACGTGCCGCACAACATGCCGCATCTGCGTACCGGTACCGACAACCTGCCGATCCTGACCCAGCCGGTTGCGATGGGCCAGGCCGGCAGCGGCGGCACGACCAACGCCTACGAAGGCCTGACGACGCCCAGCGTCTGGCGCCACCAGGGCCGCGCGCAGGCGGCGGCCAAGGTCGACGCCCTGGCCAGCAACGGCATGGACGAGATCGAGATCCCGGCGTTCCTGCGCAAGCAGGCGGATTGAGGCTCGGCTGGCGGAGATGAAGGAGAGCCCGCTTCGGCGGGCTCTTTTGCTGCCCTCGGACCGTCGAGCCCCGACGGGTGTCAAGTGGGCATGGACAAGTCCATGGCCCGCACCACAAGTCGAGCTTGTTCTGAGTAGGGGATGCGGTCCGTCACACGTTGTTCTAGGTCTTTAGCGCTGGTAGGCCTCTCACCTTCTGGCGAGGATCTGGGCTTGTGGTTAAACCAGAGAACCAGGTAAATGCCGTGGCCATCGGCCGCGGGATCATTCGCATACAGCGCTTGTAGCTGGTCGCGCCAAGCCAGCCAGACATTGGTGTTGTTCTCTTTCTTTATCTCGATTGGTACTGCCAGATACTGACCGGCGGTCGTGAACTCGATGCGCAAGTCGGCTCTTTTGTCGTCAGCGGCTCTGCGTTCTGGCACGACATGGACACCCAGGGGGGCCAGCCGAGCGCGCAGCTTTGCAAGCAGGAGGTCGCGACACTCGTTCTCATCCCTCGGCGTTGCGAACTCGCCAACCTTGTCCCTCCAATACCACCTCAATTCGAAGGCATCGGCTCCCCGCAAGTGGTGCTCGATCTCACGCAGGTGGTCGAGCGTGAGCGCCATCAGGTCAGCACGGTTAGCCGGCGCTCGATTTGCCAGAGTGAGCGCCGCTGCTTGTGGGGTCGGATGCACGTAGTGAGCCTCTCGCGCAACGCCCTGTTGGGACAGCATGCTGTAGCGAAGGTGTTCTCGCCATGGACCTAAGCGCGCCAAATTGATCAGGCGCTTGATCTGGCTGGTGGCTGCCGGCTGCGGATCGCCGGCCAGCAAGCTGATAAGGGCGCGCACCGTGTCGCCGCGTTCATGTGCTGGCGCAACCCCATGTGCTCCCAAGGGCCGCTCCGGCTGCGTGATCGGCGCGAGCAACTCAATCAGGCGTGACAAGGTCACTGCCTCTACGCGTTTGAGCGCACGGTTCAGGCTGCCCTGTTCATGCAATGCGAGGCCCAGCACGACCGTTCGACGCTCACTCTTGCCAACGGCCTCGACCAAGCGCTGCGCGGCGTCCGCCCGGTAGGGCAGATCCGCCACCAGCCAACAGATGCGCTGCGACGTATCAATCGATGGGTGATCAAGCTTGCGGCGCACCAACAGTGACGCGGTGTCATCGTCAAGCAAGTGAAGCGCGGCGAGCAGTGAACCGTTCAGTTCGCGTCGCGCAGCCTCGCTCGCCCGCTGAGGGAAGCCTTCAATCAAAGGCGGCAACACGAGGCGGGCCAAAACAGCATGCCCCGCCTCATGTGACAGTGCCCAAAGTCCCGTGACGAACATCTGCCCCTTGCGGCGCAACCGTGGCAGTGCATGACGCACAAGAAGCGGCGCGACGACCGCGGGTCGCGATTCGACAGCCCTTTTGTACCAGGCGGGCATCTCACCCGTGCCTTCGGTCAGCCAGCAAGCAACCAATGTTGCCAGCAACGATTCGGGCCAGGTGTCTACCACTCTGGGTTCGCGCTCGTAGGCCAACCGAGCTGCAAGCAATGCCGGGGGTCGTAGCAGGTGGTACTTGCCCTTGGCATCAAGGCGGAGCACCTCGTCGGCCGATGGCAAGTCGTCGCGTTCGAGTACGCGTGCAAGGTTGGCGATCGCGGCGCGTGCCATGCCTTCATCGGCGACCAGAAAGTCCTGCACTCGCAGTTCGGGCGTATCGCCAACGATGTCGTAGAACCGCTCCTCGTATGCCCCGGCAAGTTGGTGCAGAACCTGTGCGGGCGCGGTGCCGGCAACGATGGCATCGATGTGCGGCGCGAGCGCCTTCCGACGGGCGTCCTTCCGAGTAAGTGTCTCTGCCTCGTGCTTGCGTTGGCGACGGTGCTGGTCGCTCTGCCAGTTGTCCTCGAGAGGGCTGCTCCAGTTCTTCAGCAGCCACTCGCGCGCCTTCGGCCATCGTTCACCGTTGCTATCGACCCATGCGTCGATTTGTTCCATCGTCGGCACGTCAAGGCCGGCTGGTGGATCGATGGCGGCATGCGCCACTTGAGTGAAACAGTACTCGGCCAGTTCGGCGTTTGGTGCGTCGGTGGCCTGCTGCAGGAGCCAGTGCAGCCAATCTCTCGGCCGCCGGGCGCCATGCACGCGCTGCTCACTCTCCCAGAAGTAACGGCGACCTGACCTCTCATCGGGTGGCGTTGCTCGCCACCCGAGGGCGACCAGAGCTTTGAGCCTTTGCGGGCGATCGCTCAGCCACGTTGCGATGCGGTCGCCCCCTCGCTCGCTGTCGAGCTTGGAGAAACCGTGGGTATCGATCCCGATGCCGAGCCACGCGTAAAGCTTCTCATCAGGAACCTGATCCCCGGATTGCTCGAGGGCGCTGGCGAGAATTGCGCTGCGCAGGCGCGACCGCTCGCCTTCTTGGTGCGTTCGAAGCGCTGGCGGCTGCAACAGCAGCCATGCATCGGCGAGCAAGGCGAAGTCGCTTGGGCGTGTCTGCTTGATCAGCCCGTCATACCAGAACTGCGGCACAAAGGTATTGAGACTGACAGTGCGTGGCCTTGGCCAATAGCGCAACACCTCACTCGCGCCGATGTGCTCTGGGTACAGGTCGAACAGCAGGTCGCCGGCCAGTCGGCAGTCCAGGTCAGGCACGCGACCTTGGTGCAAATGGTCGAGCCACTGCCGCGCCTTGACCGCGTCGAAGTCGGTGCAGCGCTTCCACGCACCGAGCGCGCCAATACGATTGCGGAACTGCGCCGAGGCGTCCTCGACCCAGGCCTCGAGCAACGGCCTGAGCTGGGGCATTGGCCTACTGTGGTTCAGCGCATCGAGCACGCACTCCACCAGGGCCTGGTGCGAGTCGTCTGCAGAGTGGTCAGCCAAGACCTGCGCCAACGCGTCGGCCATGTCCGGCGAGGCCAGTGGCGCGAAGGGATAGCTGACCCACCGTCCGTTGCGGAACCAGGGATTCAGTCGGGCTGCATCGCGCAGCGCTTCGAGCAGGGCACGCTTGTCGGTGATCGCAAGCGCCGCCACGTCCCCATTGAGAACCACGCTCAACGGGTCTAGCCGGATCAGCTGCTGGCGGTCGGACACATCATGAACCGCGAGCCACCCGAGCAGGCCGCGCAGCGGCTCGACGATGCCGCCATCGCCGCCCTGCATCAGGGCCAACACGCGACCCAGCGGCAGACCTTGCCGCAGGCGGCGCGCGATGGCTTCGCCAGCAAGGTACTCCGCAATGCTGCGATGGCGCGGCGTCGACTCGCCCGCCGTCGAGACGAAGACTTTGCTGGCGAGCGCTGCGCCCGCATCATGCAGGCGCAGCTCCGCGGGCAGCACATGCCAAGCGATCGACGAGTTGGTACCCTGTTGCGCGCGTGTCAGCGAGGTCTTGCCGCTAAGCAGCAGCACCGCACAAAGCAATCCCGCGTCGTCGAGTAGTTCATCAACGGCCCCCGGGCCCAGAGGCCTGGCATCCAAGTGGGCGAGTGAGCGTTCAATGGCGAGTTCGCGGCACGCAAGGTCGTAGATGGAGCGCCGTGATCCCGGCCAGCCGCCCTGGGCGGCGACGGCGCGGATCGTCAGGTCCAGTAGCAACGGATTGCCGAACAGATTTGTGAGCCCATGTTCGTCGGCGCGGTCGAGAAAGGTTTGGGCATTGAGCACTTCGCTCGGACGAGCCTCCAGCACCTGGCGCTGTTCTTCGCGTGACAGCGGTTCGAGATGCAGCTCTTGCACTGCGCCTCCGGGTGCGACCTGATTCAGAGCGGCAAGGTCGGTTTGTGAACGCCAGTCATGCTCTCGGCATGAGAGTCTGAAGCGTGGGCGGCCGAGCCCATTGAGTCTGGCGCGGATGGCGTCCAGCGGCACGCGTCCGTCCGCACTGCCGGCACGCATTTCGTCCAGTCCGTCGATGAACAACGTCTTGCCGGCGCTCGCAGGCTCAACGCCCAAGGCTATGAAGTCCCTGGCGCTCCGGTACACCCCGGCGCAGGCCAGAGCCTCAGCTCGCAGTGACTCGCTCTTGCCAGCGCCGGGATCACCAAGCAGGACATAGGCGTCAATGTCGCGCCACTCGTGCAGTGGCCGTGTTTCGCGGCGGTCGGCCAGCAGCGCCGTGGCGCGGCGTGGGACGCGCACGTCGGGCCCATCACAAACGCGACCGGAAGTCATCGGACCCACTCCGTCGTAGGCCTTCGGAGAAACTCGCCCAGCGGCAATTCGTCGCCACCGACTAGCAGGGTTTTCGCATTCGGGTGGCGCCGTTGGAACTCGTTGAGACCGCGATGGCGAACTGCGTCCGGGCGCGACTTCACCTCGATCGCTGTGAGACGACCTCGGCGCTCGACTACGAAGTCCGCCTCATCGTCGCCGTCGCGCCAGTAGTGCAGCTTGGTATCCCCGTCGGCGGTGTTGATCAAGTGCGCACCGACTGCGCTTTCGACCACACGACCCCAGTGGCTGCGGTCGGCGCGCGCCTCGTCGAAGCCATGACTGCCCATTGCGCTCATCAGCGCGGTGTTATGCACCATGAACTTGGGGGGAGACTGGCGTTGGCGAACCACCTGGCCTGCATACTTGTGCAGCCCCGTCAGCAGTCCTGCATGCGACAGAAGCGTGAGCTGATGACTCAGCGTGAGCGTGTGGCCGCCAAGCCGGCCTTTGGCCTTGTCCAGAGCCATGATCTGGCCTGAGTAAGCGCAGCCGAGGCTGAACAGCTCGCGCATAAGGGCCGGCTTGTCCACCCGGAACATCTCGAACACGTCCTTCTCGATATTGGGTGCGATCAAGGACTCCCGGACGTAGTCTCGCCAGCGTGTTTCATCGCCAATGAAGCGCGCGCTCCCGGGGAAACCGCCGAAGTAGAGGTACTGCTCAATGGTCAGGCCGAAAGCCGTGTTCATCTCGTCGAACGACCAATGTCCCAGGCGCAGCACCTCAAAGCGTCCCAAAAGACTCTCGGTCAGACCCTTCTGCATCAGCACCGGCGACGAGCCGAGCAGCAGCACATGCATGCGCACGCCAAGGGAGATGGTGCGATCCCACAAGCCCTTGACCAGGCTGGACCACTGCGGCAAGCGCTGTACCTCGTCGATCGCCAGTACGAAGGGTGTGGTCTTGGCGGCCGGGTGCTTGGACTCGTCCCATGCCCTAGCCGAGGCCTCGGCGCGTGTCCATTGCGCTACCAACCAATCGGGGCTGATGTGCAGTGGCCTATCCCACCCCAAGGCCGCGTCCACCGCGACGGGCGATGCTTCGGCGGCGAGCAGCGCTCTTGAGCCGACAGGGCGACCGGCACTGTTGAGGATTTGGTCAACGAGTGTCGTCTTTCCGACCTGTCGCGGTCCAGCCAAGATCTGGATACGTTCGGGAGTCTCGGCAAGTCGATTGGCGACTACCGTTGCAACGGGGCGCTGGAACGTATGGAGTAGCATCCTTCGATTGTAGTGAGTAAATTTACGCACCAGCATCAGGCGTCTCGGGAAGCGAACTCATGACCGCCTGAACCTCCGAACTTGGGTGTGCGAATGGCAGCCACTCCCCGACGTCGTTGACTCCGCTGTCCGAGGCCATGGTCAGTTGCGACCGCGCCGACTTTCGTTCAATGAGGCTCAGGCATTCCGCACTACCGCTATAGCCGTCCAGGCTGCTGCCAGGCGGCGGAACGAACCCCGAGCCCGATGTGCCCAACAAAGATGCGAAGGGACCAGACACTCGCCAAAAGATCCTGGGAGGGTCGCGGTTGAAGACATTCTGCCGGGCCCAGCTATCTTGATTGGCGGTTCAGGATCGATCCCAATCCGCATCTGCGCTGGCCCCTGGCGCTCGAACGGTCAGCCTGCGGCCGCCGTTCAGCGCTTCGCTTCGCCTGATCGTCGTGCTCAACGAGAAGCTGCTCGACGTGATGGGCGACGACGTGACGCAGGAGCAGGCGTTTGCGCATGCCAACGACGTGCTGAAGAACGCGGTCGGGGGCATCAGCGACATCATCCACATCCCGGGGCTGGTGAACGTCGACTTCGAGGACGTGAAGACGGTGATGTCCGAGCCCGGCAAGGCGATGATGGGCACGGCCGTGGCCGGTGGTCCGGACCGTGCGACCAAGGCGGCCGAAGCCGCGGTGGCCTGCCCGCTGCTGGAGGGCATCGACCTGTCCGGCGCGCGGGGTGTGCTGGTGCTGATCGCGGCGAACAAGGG
>Ga0209985_10000080_pt1 | contig 103700 bp, 85 predicted proteins | sample NOAtaG_FD_187305 | JGI IMG/M metagenome (GOLD analysis project Ga0209985, IMG submission 187305) | Freshwater lake microbial communities from Lake Erie, under a cyanobacterial bloom - NOAA_Erie_Diel6S_1000h metaG (SPAdes) (version 2) | ecosystem: Environmental > Aquatic > Freshwater > Lake ... | reverse complement strand
CCGATGGCGAATTGCGCGAGAAAGACGTGGAAGATGCCCAGGCCGCCGATCACCAGCCCCTTCATGAGCGGGCCGACGTCGATGACGGGAAAGTATTCCAGGGGTTGCATATCACGTCATGATATCCGCGGGATGTCGAGGTCGTCGCCGGCCCACGGGCTGGCGATTCCCAAACACGCATCACCCTCGGCTCATCGGGCAGGGGTTTCTCGTGGCAAGCCAATGCTCGACGGGAACTCGTGACGGAAGCGGTCTCGAGCCCCAGGGTGCTCCCTGCCGGGGGGTGCCCGCCCCTGCGCACTTGGGACTTCCGTCGCTTTTTGCGTCACGTGCGAGCCGGCATTGCGGTCTCCTCCGGGGAAACAGCGATTCGAACTGCTCCTACTCGGGGAGCTTTCCGCGGGGAGTCTCGCTCGCTCGCATCGACTTACAGGTCGTTCCCGGGTTCCTTTCCTCCCCCGCGGCGGCGGGTGAGCATGAACTCGTTGCCCTCGGTGTCGATGCACATCGCGAGGTGCGGCGGCTCGCCATTTTCCGGCTCGGGCTCACGGGCGAGCGTGCCACCGGCAGCCTGCACGACATGTGCTGCGGCGATCACATCGGCGACCTGCAGGCTGATGCCTGTCCAGGTGCGCTTCCCCTCGCCACCGGAATGAATCCCGATCACGCTGCCGGCGATCTCGACCTCGGCGATGACCGGGTTGTGCTTGAGCAGCGTGCCGTCGAACGTGTCTCGCCAAAACCGCACGCAGCGGTCGAAGTCGGCGGCCCAGATCACGTATTTCAGCCGTTCGACATGCATGCCGCAGCCCTTCCTAAGGACGAGGTCCGTTTCCAGCGAGCAGCCGACCGAGGCAGGCTGCGGCGAGTCGTGCCTGGCCGAGGGCCGTGTCGGCGTCATCGGCGTCGTATTCATCGGTCGGGATGAAGTCGATGTCGCCATAGAAGCTGAACTCTCGCTCCTTGCGAAGCTCCTTCGAGGCTTCGGCCAACGCCTTCAGTTCCTGGCCGTTCACGCTCTCGAAACGCTCCGCGAATTGCAGAAGGAGGTCGCCCACGTCGTGAATCTTCGGAGGATCGATGCCCGCCCATCGCAGCATGCCCTTGAGCGCAAGTTCGACAACCTCCTGGCTCTCCCGCACGACGTCCGAAAACGCGGCTCGGGCATGCAGCACTTCGAGTGCTGCGAGGCGGTCGATGCACTTGCGATAGTAGCCGGCCGCGAGTTCGTTGGTCGTCATAGTTCGACCACCTCGCCGGGGCGGAAGTCCGGCTTGTAGTCCCAGAAAGCGCCTCCCTTGAATGGCACACGCCGCGAACCGAGGGCCTGCATTCGCCCCCGCAGGCCTTCCAGAAACGTCTCGAGCAGCCCGCCGCGGTCAACGAGAATCACTCGCCACAACGTCATGTCGAGGTAGAGCGGACTGCCTGCGGCGAGTTCCTCGGGAGTCTTGAAGACGGGCGATAGTTCGATCTCCGGCCCTTCGTCGGACCAGACGCGAGATCGCGCGGCCCGTGTGGCATCACATACGGGAACAAACTCGCGGACACGCTTCATGCGGCTCGGCGGCAGCGGGTCGGCGACGACCAGCAGGTCGAGATCGGAAGAAGACGTGGCAGCACCACGAGCCCACGATCCGAAAATCGCCAGCGCGACGAGCCGCGGGCCATAGTTGGCGATGGCCGCCTCACGGATCGCTGCAAAGAGTTCGTCGCAGGAAGGAGTGCCCATGCGACGAATTCTACCATCAGCACAGTCAGCTAGGCGTCCCAGGTCGACCCCACGGGCACCGCGTGATCGCTGACGGCCGCCGTCGCCGCCGCCGTATCGTCGTGGAAATCGACCGGGCGACCATCCTCCGCATCGACTGAGTCGCCGTAGATCTCGTGCATGCCGGCGACCGCGGCCAGGTATTCGTTGAAGTGGGCGTCCATGACCTTTGTCTCCTGGAGTAAATGTCGAAACCGTCGTGGAGATTGGTACGTAACTCGCCACGCCGGGGTTCGAAGACGCCCTCCTCTCCCAACTTGCCCGCCTCGCCTAACGCCCCGCGCCGGAGGTTTCCGCGGCGGGTGACTCCACGATCGCGAACCGCACCCGCACGTCGGGGTGCGTCGTGTAGAGACGGTTGCGGCGTCCGTCGTGGACGAGCATCGCACTCGACCGCTTCGGATGGGCCGGGTCCACGGGCAAGAGCGGATTGCTTGCATACTTCTCCCAGTGCACGAGATCGGTGCTCGTGGCGATGCATGTCTGCCACTGGCTGCGATCGGCGACGGGGCTCGCATGGTAGTAGGCGTAGTAGCGGCCGGCATGGCGGACGATCTGATCGATGGCGATGCCGTGGGCGTCGTACGGCTCAGGGCCACAGGCGAGCACCGGATCATCGTGCACGTTCGTGAACGTGCAGAGATCGCGCGACGTGGCCAGCCAGACGCCGTGATCCATGCGTTCGTAATAGAGATGCCAGACGCCGCGCTCGAACCAGACGGCCGGCGTGCCCCGCGGGCCGTCTGGAATCGGCGCGCCGCTCGCGAGCCGGATGTCGAGCGGGCCGCGACCCTGCCAGCGAACGCCCTGCCGCGACGAGAGCCAGTGCGCGATGTCCCCTTCCCCCTCCGCAAACATCAGATATTCGCCGCGGCATCGCACCACGCACATGTCTTCCACCCAGGCGTCCTTCACGAGCGGGTTCGACTCGCTGCGGACCCAGTTGAGGCCGTCTCGACCGGTGGCGAGGCCGACGCGCCGCAGCGGATCGCGGTCGGCATTCGAGCCGGTGTACCAGAGCCGCCAGCAGCCCCCTTCGCGCATGATCCAGCCGCGCTCGCGGAGATCGCGGTCCCACGCATCGCTCCCGCCCCCCGCAAAAATCGGCGCGGCCGAAGGCGGGCCGAAGGCCACGAGTTCCTCCGGGAACGCCGGCTGTTCGGCGCGTGGCGCCGCCACAGGAGTGCAGAGCAGGCCGGCGAGCAGGAGCAGGTGGCGGACGCGGTTCATCACGCGGGCATGATACCGCCGCGCGGCGTTCAATCGATCCAGCCGTGCCGCTCGAGGCGGCGGAAGACGGGAAGCAGCATTGGTGTTCTCCGGGAAACTCTACGGCGATGGACCGGGCGCGTTCCCGCGGCGAAACTTTCCGCATGGCCATGCTCCCCCAGCCCACGTCGCTCACCCGCCAGCTCGTGCTTCCGGTCGTGGGGCTTTTGCTTGCGGCCGTGCTGGCCAACGTGGCATTCGCGGCCTGGCTCGCCACCCGCCGCGCGGCCGACGCGGCCCGCCGCCAGCAGGCACAAGTGGCCGCTGCGCTGTCGTCGTCGCGGGTCAGACTCTCGATGCCGGTGCTCGACGCGCTCCACCGTCTCACCGGCAGCCACTTCCTCATCTGGAACGATGCCGCCCGCACCCGCGGACTCTCCACGATCGACCACGACTCGCTTGGCGCCGTCAGCGACGACGCGATCTCGTCCGGCATGCAGCATGGATCCCTCGCCATCGCGGGGAGCACCTACCGCGTGGGCATCGCCAAGTCGACAGGGGTGCGGCCCGAGACCGTGCTCGTGCTGTCGCCGCAGCGCGGCATGCTCTCCGCCGCCCTCGAGGCGGTCTGGCCCGTACTCGCCGTTGCCGCGGCCACGCTCGCGCTGCTCGTGCCCCTTGGCCTGCGCACGACCGGCGCGCTTGCGGCGCGGATCGCCGCCGTTGAGCGGCAGGTGGGGCGGATCGCCGAAGGAGAGTTTGGGAATCAGCTCGTCGATCGCGACGGCCGACGGCCGGCGCCCGCCGACGAGGTGGGCCGTCTCGTCGTGGGCGTCAACCGTATGAGCGCGACGCTCGGCGAGCTTCGCGAGTCGCTCGTCGCCGGCGAACGGCAACGCCTGCTCGGCCAGCTCGCCGCCGGCTTCGCGCACGAGCTGCGCAACGCGATCACAGGCGCCCAGCTCGCAATCGATCTGCATCGGCGGCGCTGCCCGCTCGAGCGCGGCGAGCCCGCGGCCGATGCGAGCCTCGCCGTGGCGGGAAGGCAGCTGGCGATCCTCGAGGAAGAGGTGCGCGGGCTGCTCGCGCTTGGCCGGCCCGCCGAGGCTGCCAGCAAGCCGGTCTGCGTGGACCGCCTGCTCGCGGATGTGCGCGATCTGACGGCGCCGCGGTGCGAGCATGCCGGTGTGCGGCTGGAATGCACGATTCCCACCGGCCTCACGATCGTGGGCCGCCACGATTCGCTCCGCGCGGCACTTGTGAACCTCGCCCTGAACGGGATCGAGGCGGCCGGCCGGGGCGGCTGCGTGCGGCTCTGCGGTAGCCTCGTGGAGGATCGCATCGAACTCGCGGTCGAAGACACGGGACCAGGGCCGGGAGCGGCGATCCGCGGGTCGCTCGGCGAACCATTCACGACATCGAAGCCGGAAGGGATCGGCCTGGGGCTGACCGTGGCCCGCGCGGTCGCCGAGGAGCACGGCGGCGCGCTCGAGTGGACCCGGCCGCACGACCACACCCGCTTTGCGATGACGCTGCCCGCGCAGAGAATGAAGGTCTCCGCCACAGCCGCGGCGGAGCCGGCCGCATCATGAACCGCATCCTCATCATCGACGACGAGCCCGCCATCGGCTGGAGCCTGCGCGAACTGCTCACCGACGACGGCCACGCCGTGGAGGTGGCCTCGAGCGCGGAGGCGGCGCTCGAAACCTGCGGCCGCTTCGCCCCCGAGGCGATGCTCGTCGACGTGAGGCTGCCGGGCCGCGATGGACTCGCGGCGCTGCCGGATTTGCGGGCGGCCGCGCCCGAGGCGGCGATCGTCGTGATGACGGCGTTCGGCGATCTCGACACGGCCGTGCGGGCAGTCGCGGCCGGCGCCTTCGACTACCTCGTGAAGCCGTTCGACCTGGCCAGCGTGTCGCGGGTGGTTTCGCGGGCGCTCGCCGATCGCCGCGGGGCAGTGCCGGCGCCGGTGGCCGACGCCCCGCCGACGCGGCTCGTCGGCAGTTCGCCGGCGATGCAACGGGTGTTCAAGCAGATCGCGGTGGCCGCCGCCACCGACCTGCCCGTGTTGATCACGGGCCAGACGGGCACCGGCAAGGAGCTCGCCGCCCGCGCGATCCATGCCAATAGCGGCCGCCGTGAACGACCGCTCGTTGCCACGAGTGTGGCGGCGCTGGCGCCGAGCGTGATCGAAAGCGAGCTCTTCGGCCATGTCCGCGGCGCCTTCACCGGCGCCACGGCCGACCGCCGCGGGCTCTTCGAACTGGCCGATGGCGGCACGCTCCTGCTCGACGAGATCGGCGAGGCGCCGCTGGAGGTGCAGGCGAAACTGCTGCGTGTGCTGGAGGATCGCGCGATCACGCCCGTCGGCTCATCGACCGCGCGGCCTGTCGACGTGCGGGTGATCGCGGCCACCAACCGCGACCTCGCGGCCGCGCTTGAAGCAGGGCGGTTTCGCGTCGATCTCTACCATCGGCTGCGGGTCTTCCAGATCGAGATGCCGCCGCTGGCCGCGCGGCCCGACGACCTGCCGGCTTTGGTGGACCACTTCCTCGCCGCGGCCGGGCAGGGCGGGCGGCAGGCGAGCGACTCGTTTCTGGCCGCGGTGCGCGATCGATCATGGCCGGGGAATGTCCGCGAGCTCAGGCATGCCGTCGAAGCGGCCGCCGCCATGGCCCGCGGCGGCCACCTCGAAGCCGAGCATCTGCCCCCTGCCGCGGCAGCAGCCCGCGGCGCAACGCCGCCGCCCAACGCCGACGCGATCGTGGCCACCGCCGTTCGGCAGTGGGTCGATGCAGCCTGGAGCGTGTCGGCCGATGCCGGCGACCTGCACGACCGGCTCGTGAACCTGGTCGAGACGACGCTCGCGGCGGAGGCCGTCGACCGCGCCGGCGGCAATCGGACGGCCGCCGCGAAGGCTCTCGGCCTCGACCGGGCAACCCTGCGATCGAAACTGCAGGGCTGAACGTCCCCGGTTGCTTTCCCCGGGGTAGTTCCCCCCGTAGACTGCTCTGACCGGTTGCCGCGGTCGGCCCTCCGGCCCCACACCCCTTTGCGGAGATTTCGATGGACATCCTCGGTGAGATTCTCAAGCAGGTGATCGAAGGTGCTGCCCAGCAGCAGGCCCCGCAGCGTCAGCCGCAGCAGCGTGCGCCGCAGGCGCCCCAGCAGCGCGGACCGCAGGGCATGCCCTCGCCCGACGACCTCTCCGAAATCTTCAAGCAGATCTTCGGCGGTGGCCAAGCGCAAAAGCTGCCCGACGTGGTGAAACAGTTCGAAGAGAAGGGGCTGCGCGACGAGGTCGATTCGTGGGTTCGCACCGGCCCGAACAAGCCGGTCGATCGCCGCCAGATCGAAGACGTCTTCGGCCAGCGCGAACTCGACGAGATCGCCCGGCAGCGCAACATCGATCGCGAACGGCTCGCCGAGGTGCTCAGCCGCTACATCCCGAAGATCATCGACGAGCTCACCCCGCAGGGACAGCTGCAGGGCCGCCGATCGTAGGACTGGCCTCCGAGCCTGTGTCACCTGCGTAGGACAGGCCTCCGAGCCTGTCATTCCGAAAGAATCACGATGAAGCCCAGCCCGCTCGTGCTCGCGTGCGCCGCCGCGTTGGTCGTCGATCTGCCGACGACCGGCGGCGCCGTCGCAGCCGAGCGGGATTGGTCTCGAGTGCAGCTCGCCTGGCGGGACGATCCTCGGCCGCCGGCCGATGCCCCGTTCGAGGTTGAGATGCCGCGTGGCCGGCGGGAGACGCGGCGGGCAAACCGTCGGGCAGCCGCGCGTCGCATGCCCCTCGACGATCTGCCCGTCCATGTCGGTGGGCATGTCGGTGACCAGTTCGGTGGCCGACACGCATCCCCTGCCCCGCTCGCCGAGCCGCTCCCCTGGATCGAGCCCAGGCCTCTTGGGGAACAGTCCGAGCGATTCGATGAGCCGATCGTTCATCGCGACCAGCCTTCTGTGCCGCAGCCCGACAGCCGGCAGCGGTTCGACATCCTGCTCCCGGCCGGCTGCGCCGGCACCAGCCGCCTACCGCTCGTCGTCTGGATTCATGGCGATACCTGGCGCGATGGCTCGAAAGCCGATTGCCCGATCCGCTGGCTGACAGACCTGGGCTACGCCGTTGCGAGCGTGGGCTACCGCCTGAGCGACGCCGCCACGTTTCCGGCGCAGCTCGACGACTGCCGCGCGGCGGTCGAATCGATCGCCACCAATGCCGCGGCCTGGGGAATCGACCAGGATCGGATCGCCGTCGTCGGCTCGGGGGGCGGCGGCCATTTGGCGGCGCTCGTCGGGCTGGCGGAAGAGCATGGCGTCGCGGCCGTCGCGGCGATCGCGGCCCCGACCAACCTCACGACGCTTGGCCCAGAACACGATCGGCCGTCCTCGCCGGCGAGTCAGCTCGTCGGCGGTCCGTTGCCGGAGTTTCGCGAGGCGGCGCAAGCCGCGAGTCCGCTGGCCCATGTGTCGGCCGGCGATCCGCCCTGCCTGATCGTGCACGGCGAACACGACGAACGGGTGCCGCTGAGCCAAAGCCTGAAATTCGACGCGGCGCTGCGGGCCGCCGGCGTCGAGAGCACGCTCGTCGTGCTCGCAGGGGGCAGCCACACGCCGTCACTTGCTCGCGACGCCGTCGCGGGCCAAGCCCTCCTGGCATTTCTCGCTCGCACGCTCGCCCCCAACGCCGCGGAGCCGCGCAGTGTCGTCATCCCCGCCTCCCGCTGAGAGCCCGGATTCCGGCGGTGGGCGCGAGGGGCTCGGCCGCCGCGAGTGGCTGGCCCGCATGGGCGTGCTCGCCGGCGCCGTGCCGATCGTCGGCGCGGTCGATGGCCTGCTCGTCACGCCGCGGCGGCTCTCGACGAGCGATCATGCCGTCGGCACTGCCGCGTCGCCCGCTGCACCGCGGCTTTCCGTCCTGCAGATCAGCGATCTCCATCTCAAGCAGATCGGCAGCCTCGAGGAACGGCTGCTCGAGCAGATTCATGCCTGGGCGCCCGATGTGATCGTCCTCACCGGCGACGTGGTCGATCGTCGGGCGTCGCTCTGGCAGCTCGAACTGTTTCTGCGGCAACTGCCCCATGCCACGCGCCGCTTCGCCATCACCGGCAATTGGGAGCATTGGGCGGGAATTTCGCTCGAATCGCTCGAGCGGCTCTACGCGGGGCATGGCGTCGAACTGCTGATGAATCGCTCCGTCGTGTTCGACCATCACGGCCGCCGGGTGCGGGTCACGGGGCTCGATGACCTCATTGGGGGCCAGCCAAACGCGGAGGCCGCGCTGGCCGACGCCGAGCCCTGCGACAACCACGTGCTGCTCGCGCACTGCCCGGCCGTCCGCGACGCCCTGCTGCTTCCCACCGGGCACACTCCCACGTTCATGCTCTCCGGCCATACGCATGGCGGGCAGATCGCCCCCTTCGGCGTCGCGCTCAAGCTGCCGCATGGCAGCGGCGGCTATGTCGCGGGCTGGTATCGCGGCGACGGCGTGCCGCTCTACGTCTCGCGCGGCATCGGCACGTCGCTCGTGCCGATTCGCATCGGCGCGACACCGGAACTGGCGCAGTTCGACTGGTCGCTCGCCTGAGCCTGTCGCAGGTTGCCCGCACCGGCCGGTCGTCATCGGCACATCCCGCAGAGGCCGCATACCACGCCGTCTTTCCCCTGCCTGTGCAGTTGGTCCGACGAGCCGCCGATACCTCTCTCCTGTCGGCGTGGTGCCGCGAATGCCGGAGACGGCGATCGCCACGCCCGCCGCTCGTTGTCTCGAGTGTCCGATCACCCTCGCTTCTAAAAAAGGTTGTCGCCACGCCATGCCAGGTCCCCGCCGCAAACCGTCGTCCGCCGTGCAGAACCCCCTGGAAACCTATCTGCGCGACATCAACGACACGTCGCTGCTCTCCGCCGACGATGAGAAGCGGCTGGCGCGGGCGATCGCCGCCGGCGACGCCGCCGCCCGCGACCACATGGTCAGAGCCAACCTCCGGCTCGTGGTGAACATCGCGCGGGGCTACGCCAACCGCGGCCTGCCGCTGCCCGACCTCATCGAGGAGGGCAATCTCGGCCTGCTGCGGGCCGTGGAGGGCTTCGACCCCACCATGGGCACCCGGTTCAGCACCTACGCGAGCTACTGGATCAAGCAATCGATCAAGCGGGCGCTGATCAACTCGGGCAAGACGATCCGCATCCCGGCCTACATGGTGGAATTGCTCTCGAAGTGGCGGCGGGCCACGGCACGGCTGGTGGAGGTGCTCGGCCGCACGCCGACCCAGGAGGAGGTGGCGCGGATGCTGGGGCTTGCCCGCAAGAAGCTCCCGATCATCAAGAAGGCGATCCATGTGCACCAATCGGCCCCGCAGACGGAGCAGGCGGACGGAGGCTGGTCGCTCGGCGAGATCGTCCGCGATGAAAACATGAAGTGCCCCGCGGAGGTGCTGCTCGACGACGACACGCTGCGGCACGTGCTCGAGCGGGTCGAACAGCTCGACGAGCGGGCCTCGCGGATACTCAAGCTGCGGTTCGGCCTCGAGGGGGGCGAGCCGATGACGCTCAAGGAGATCGGCGCCGTGCTCGGTCTCACCCGCGAGCGGGTGCGGCAGATCGAGGCGGAAACCCTCGCCCAGCTCGCCGCCGAGATCGATGGCGTCCCGCGGGCCACCATTCGGCTGCGGCGGGGGGCCTGAGGCATGTCGGCATCCGTCGACCTGAAGCGACACATCCGCGACATCCCCGACTTCCCGAAGCCGGGCATCCTATTTCGCGACATCACGCCGCTCTTGGCGGAACCGCGGGCGCTGGCGGCGGCGGTCGAAGGGCTCGTGGCCCCGTGGCGTCGCGAGCGGCTCGACGCGATCGCGGCCGTCGAGGCCCGCGGGTTTCTCTTCGCGCCGCCGATGGCCTTGGCTCTCGGCGTGGGCGTGATCCCCGTGCGGAAGCCGGGCAAGCTTCCGGCCGACACGATCACCCACGAATACGACCTCGAATACGGCAGCGACCGGCTCGAGATGCACCGCGGCATCCTCGCGCCCGCCGCCCGGGTGCTCGTGGTGGACGACGTGCTGGCGACCGGCGGGACTGCCCGCGCCTGCGCGCGGCTCGTCGAGACGGCCGGGGCAACGGTGGTGGGCATGGCGTTTCTCGTCGAGCTCGCCTTCTTGGGCGGCCGCGAGCGGCTCGCCCCACACCGCGTCGAAAGCCTCCTCATCTACCCGTAGGACAGGCCTCCGTGCCTGTCTGGCAGCCCGCAAACCGTCCGCGTCCCGCCGACTTTTTGCGTGGCGCGATTCCCGAACTAGGCTTGAGGGACTTTCTCCTCGCGAGGTTTCCCCGTGAATGCCATTCCCGCACAAGTTCCGCTTCCCGTGCTCGTCGGCCTGGGCCTCATCCTCGGCCTGTTCGCGCTCACGCTCCTGCTGCTGATCTTCAACTACGGCCAGCTCTGGTTTCAGGCCTTCTGGTCGAAGGCGCCCGTCACGTTTCTCGAACTCTTGGGGATGAGCCTGCGGAAGGTGAATGCCCGAACGATCGTGCAGGCGAAGATCATGGCCACGCAGGCCGGCATCGGCCGCGATGTCTCGGCCCGGCGGCTCGAGGCCCACTACCTCGCCGGCGGCGACGTGCCGCGCGTCATCCGCGCCCTGATCGCCGCCCATCGTGCCGACCTCGACCTCGACTTCGACCGTGCCTGCGCCATCGACCTGGCCGGCCGCGACGTGCTCGATGCCGTCCAAACGAGCGTCAACCCGAAGGTGATCGATTGTCCCGATAGCGCCAGCGGCAAATCGACGCTCTCCGCGGTGGCGAAAAACGGCGTGGAACTCAAGATCCGGGCGCGGGTCACCGTCCGCACGAATCTCCAGCAGCTCATCGGCGGCGCCACGGAGGAGACGATCATCGCCCGCGTCGGCGAGGGGATCATCACGTCGATCGGCTCGTCGGAAAGCCACTTCGAGGTGATGGAGCATCCCGACACGATCTCGAAGGCCGTTTTGCAGCGCGGCCTCGACGCCCAGACCGCGTTTCAGATCGTGTCGATCGACATCGCCGACATCGAGGTGGGGGAAAACATCGGCGCCCGCCTGCAGGCCGACCAGGCCGAAGCCGACACCCGCGTCGCCCAGGCCAAGGCGGAGGAGCGGCGCAGCTTCGCGATCGCCCGCGAGCAGGAGATGAAGGCGGCCACCGCCGAGAACCGCACCCGCGTGCTGCAGGCCGAAGCGCTCGTGCCCAAGGCGATGGGCGAGGCCTTCCGCGCCGGCCGGCTCGGAACCGTGGCAATCCCCAACGGCCAGCAGAGTTAGCTCGCAACCGGCCCATCTTGCCCCGTCTGCCGGCAGTCACCCGAAAAACCGGCACGACCCGGGGATTCGGTCAAACTTTGACGGCAGTCCATGCCGATGAAGACTTCAGCGGGAGTCCGCGAGGTCAGGATGACCGTCGGCCGCGGAAGGCCGGCACGCCCTCCCGACGAAACGATCAAGCAAGAACGATCAATCAAGGGAGTGTTGTCTATGGCTTTGCGGAAACTTCGCGTCTACACCGGTCCTGAAGCCCAGGTGCTCCTCCACGATTCGGCCGCGGCCAACACCGTGAAGGTGTCGCTCGGCGAGATTCTCCCGCTCCTGGCCGATGCGGTGGCCAGCAACCGCACCTGGCTCACCGATTTCGAGGCCGACGAGATCACGATCTCGTCAGACCTCCACGACGTCCTGCAGGCCTACCGGCACTTCCGCCGCCCGGGCGCCTGACAGACGGCCGCGACCGCAGCGATCCGGCCCAACGGTGCCCGGCTTTGGCATAGACACTGCCAAAGCCGGGCTTTTTTGCGGCCAGACCGCCGCGAAAGAACCCCTCTTGCGAGTGTCACCCCGCCGGGCATAATTTTGCTTCTGGAAAGCGGTGCGTTCGGCCCGTCGCCATCCGGGCGGCCCCCGCCTGCCGAAACCGGTCCAGACGTGAGGATTCCGTCCTCGCGGGTTGCTATCGTCATGCCGGCACTGAGATTGTCAGGGCTCTCTCAGCGGCCTCCTTGAAGTGCGAACGGAAAGCGTTCGCTGGATCTTCCATGCCTGCATCTGTCAACCTCGCCGATCTCGGCCGCCGCGTCCGCGCCGCGCGCATGGCCCGCCGCCTCACGCTCGAGGAGGTCGTCTCCCGGGCCGATTTCACCGTGAGCTGGCTTTCCAAATTGGAGAACGGCCAGCTCGCGCCTTCGCTCGAAGGTCTCGTGAAGCTCGCCGACGTCCTCGAGTGTGGCGTCGATTCGCTCGTCGAGGGGCTCTCGGTTCCTCCACAATACGTCGTCGTCAAGAGCGGCACGGGCCGGATCGATCCGGCGCCGAAAGACCGCAAGCAGAGCATCGTCGTCGAGCACCTGGCCGACCAGTGGCGCAATCGGTCGATGAATCCGGTGATCCTGCATATTTCTGGCAACGGCAACCGGGGCAATCCCGACAACCACGATGGCGAACGGTTTTTGATGGTGCTCGAGGGGGAGCTCAAGCTCGAGTATGGCAACGACCTGCTCCTGCTGTCCGAAGGCGACAGCATCTATATCTATGCCGCAATCCCCCACACGCTCATGCCAGCCGGCCGCGGCCCCGTGAGGGTCTTGAGCGTGGCCTACGAGCCGATCGGGGCCCGCCCCTCGAACGCGCTCGGCAATCAGAAGATCCTGCTGGATGGCCACGACGGCAACCACAGCGGAAACCACGATAGTGGGCGTCGCGGACGGGCTGCTCGGCGGAAACGCTAATCGTCGGTTTTTCATGCGTCCGGCGGGGGTTAGACTCGTAGAGGTGTTTTCCGCCTCTTGAGGAGCCTTTCCCGATGCCGATCCCACGCCGTGATTTTCTCTTGGAAACGGCCCTCGGGTTCACAGCGGCGGCGCTGGCCAGCGCCAAGCCTTCGGCAGCGGCCGCCGAGGCATCAGCGCCCAAGCGGGTCGGCCCCGGCGACAAGGTGCGGGTGGCCGTGATCGGCGTGAATGGCCAGGGGGCGGCCCATGTCGGCGAGTGGCTCAAGACACCCGAGGCCGACGTGGTGGCGATCTGCGACATCGACCCCGGCGCATACGTTCGTCTCTGCGAACGGCATTTCAAAAACTCGCTCCGCCCACCGGAATACATCCCCGACATCCGCCGGCTCCTCGACCGCACCGACATCGACGCCGTCTCGATCGCCACGCCAAACCACTGGCACGCGGTCATGGCCGTGTGGGCGATGCAGTCGGGCAAGGATGTCTACGTGGAAAAGCCCTGCAGCCACAACGTGGAAGAGGGCCGCGTGATCACGCAGTGGGCGCGAAAACTCGGCCGGATGTGTCAGATGGGCGTGCAGAGCCGCAGCATGACAGGCATGCGCGATACGCTCGACTTCGTGAAGGGAGGCCGGCTCGGGCCGGTGAAGACCGCCCACGCGATCTGCTTCAAGCCCCGGCCCTCCATCGGCCTGGTCGAGACCCCCGCCCCGCTCCCGCCGGGCCTCGACTTTGACCTCTGGGCCGGCCCGGCGCCGGCCGTCGTGCCGACGCGGAAGCGGCTCCACTACGACTGGCACTGGAATCATCTCACCGGCAACGGAGATCTCGGCAACCAGAATCCGCATGAACTCGACAAGGCGCGCTGGGGCCTCGGGAAGCAGGATTTTCCCAAGCGGGTCGTGAGCCTGGGTGGCCGGCTCGGCTATATCGACAACGGCGACGTTGCCAACAGCCAGGTGACGATCTTCCAGTGGGACGACGCGGTCTTGATCTCCGACGTCCGCGGCCTGCCGATGAAGTCTCCGGTCACGTTCGGGCTGCCAAAGGTGGATCCGTTCAAGCTGGCGGTCAACATCTGGTATGGCACGGAGGGCTTCGCTGTCGCGCCAAACTACGCGTCGGGCGCGGCCTTCGACTACGACGGCCATCCGCTCGGCGCCTGGTCGGGCGGCACCTATCAGCAGCACTTCGCGAATTTCGTGAAGGCGATCAAGAGCCGCCGCCACGAAGACCTGCATCTCGACATCGAAGACGGGCATCTTTCGAGCGCGCTTGCCCACCTGGGCAATGTGTCGTGGGCGCTCGGCGAGGTCGCGGGCCCCGGCACGCGGCCCCGGCTCGCGGCCGACGACAGGCATGTGGCTGCCTCGCTCGATTCGTTCGCCGCGCACCTTGCCGAGAACCAGGTCGACTTCACGAAGACCCCGCTGAAGCTCGGCCGCGAGCTCACGCTCGACCCGAAGACGGAGCGGTCCACCGATCCGGAGGCGAACCGGCTCTTCACCCGCGAATACCGCAAGGGCTACGAACTGCCTCGCGCGTAGGACAGGCCTCTGTGCCTGTCTCTCCATCGCCCACGGCCAGACCGACAGGCTGAAGCCTGTCCTACCCGTCCACCGGCTGCTTCGGCGTGTCGAGGATCAGCTGCCAAAACTCGAGGTCGAGCCAGCGGCCAAACTTGAAGCCGGCCTCACGGATCGTGCCGCAGCAGCGGAAGCCGAGTGAGCTGTGCAGGGCCACGCTCGCGACGTTCGTGGCGTCGATGCCGGCGATGATCATGTGCAACTCGCGGTCCTTGGCGGCCGCGATGAGCGCCTGGAGCAATTGCCGGCCGATCCCCTCGCCGCGGAATCGCTCGTCGACGTAGACGGAGTGCTCGACGGAATACTTGTAGGCCGCCCGCGGCCGAAACGGCCCCCAAGTGGCGAAGCCGGCCAGCACGCCGGGCTCCCACTCGATGCCGAGCACGGGGATGCCGTCGCGCTCGCGCACGGCCAGCCACTCCCGCATCGTCTCCTCGCTCCGCGGCGCGTATTCGTAGAGCGCCGTCGAGGTGAGGATCGCGTCGTTGTAGATCGCCCGGATCGCCGGCAGATGGGCGGCCGTGCACTCGATCACGGCACGTTTCGGGGGGGTGGGCTTCTTGCGAGGCATACGAGCAAGTCTAGCCCGTATTTTCCAGTCGTGCGGCCGGCAGGCTCCGGCAGACCGCAGCGATATCATGGGTGTTTTCGCCCCCGGCCAACCGCGTCCATGAGCCCGTCGATCCACCTTTCCCGCCATCGCATCGGACTGGCCGGCATCGCCTGCGTGGCATGGGCGGCCATGGCGGCCTGCGCCTGGTGTCAGGATGCGGCGAGCGAACTGGCGGCGCAGGCGGCGATCCTCCGCACCCGTGACCCCGCGCTTGGCATCCGGGGCATCCTCCGGTTCGCCGTCGAGGCCGCCGGAAATCGCTGGCAGCCGGAGATCGTCGACGAGGCGCTCGGGATCGCGCGGTCGATGCAAGACACCACGCCCGGCAGCGAGCACTTCGGCAACTACCGCTGGCGGCTCGGCGATGAACGGGTGACCGATCCCAATGCCGTCGCCTTCGCGACCGAACTCACGAGCCTGCTCCGGCTGGCGCATGCCGAGGCCCTCTCCCCGGCCGCACGGGACCTGCTCGACGCGATGCACGATGACGCCGGCGCCGCGCTCGACCGTCATCCCGTGAAGCCGGGCTATACGAATATCTTCCTCCTGAAGATCTGGAACCATCTCGCCCTGGGCCGTCTGGGCGATTCGCAGGCCCGACGCCGCGGAGAGGAACTGTGGGTCGAGTGGGTCGGCCACGTCCGCCGCCACGGCATCACCGAATATTCGAGCCCGACCTACTACGGCATCGATCTCGACTGCCTCGGCCTGATCGCCCGCCACGCCGAAGACGAGGCAATCCGAGGGCAGGCCCAGTCGATGCTCACGCTGCTCTGGACCGGCATCGCGGCCAACTGGTTCGCGCCGGCCGAACGGCTCTCGGGCGCCCACAGCCGCGACTACGACTATCTCTTCGGCCGCGGCTATCTCGACGAGCATCTGCACGCAGCCGGCTGGCTTGCGAACTGGGCCCCGACCGAATCGGCCGGCTGGCTCCCGAAGGCGCCGCGCGAGCACCTGCACACGTTTCAAAACGACTGCCGCTGGAATCCACCCGCCGATCTGCGTGCGACCGTCGGCGATCACACGCGGCGATTCGTGGTGCAGCGGTTCAACGCCGAGCCGTGGGCCCGCGCCACGAATTACGTGGGCCGCTCGATGGCCATCGGCATCGCCGGCGAGTGCCGCGGGCCGGAGGATAAATCGCTCGCCATCCATCTTCCCGGCGGGCGCTCCACGCCCAACGTCACGCTCGTCTTCGACGGCCGCGATGATCCCTACGGCCGCCACAAGGAGCCCGTCGGCCACGGCGCCCAGGCGAAGGCCCATCACCTGCGAACGTTTCTCGTCTCGTCGCAGCGGGGCCCGCGGATCACCGCGGCCTGGATGATCGATCCGGCGAAACCGTTTTTCCGCGTCGCTCCCGCCGACCTCTCCTGCCTCCGCGCCCATCTCCTCCTGCCTGCCGATGCGGAGGTGTGGACGGCCGGCGCGCGGCTGGCCGATGGCGCCGCGCTCGGGGGTGACGCGACGTTCTTCGTGCGCAAGGGGAACGTGGCCGTGGGCATCCGCTCGCTCATGACGGGGACCGATGGCTCGGCGCCGCGGGCCTTCACGCTGCGAGCCGACGCCCCGCAGCTCGGGGCCCAGCGGCTCACGGCCACGCTCTCGGACAAGGCCCCCGCGGGCCGCGGCATCGTCGTGCTCGACATCGAAGCCCGCGAAGACTGCGACGACGACGCCTTCGCCGCCTTCCGCGCCGAGTTCGCCGGCCGTCGGGCGACGGCAACGCTGACAGGCGATCGCCTCACGGTGGCAGGATCGCTCCCGCTGTCGGCGAATCTGGCGACGCTCGTCCGCGAGACCTACGAGCCCGTACTGTCGCCATCGGATCTGCTCGTCGTCGATGGCCGGGAGGTCGGCCGGCCGCTCGTGCCCCGGGAGTGAATCGCCCGCTCGCTTGCCTTTCGCGGGCCGACCGCAAACACTTCCCTCGAGGATCACCCTGCCGCATGGCGGGGCGCCGGCATGAAGCCTCTCACCCTGCTTGCGGGAGGCTCCGATGGCGTCGATGTTCCTCGGCAACCCGGCTTCGATCGCGCCGGTGTCGCTCGAGACGGTGCGGTCGCTGCTCGAGCCGCAGCCCGCCCCCTGCCTTTCGCTCTACATGCCGACGCACCGCACGGTGCCGGACAACCTCGTCGACCAGCCCACCTACCGGCATCTCGTCGACGTGCTCGCCATGGCGCTCTCGGCGTCACAGCCGAACCGCGAGATCGACCGGCTGCTCGAGCCGCTGCACGCCATCGAAGACAACGTCCGGTTTTGGCAGCACACCCGCGACGGTCTCGCCGTGCTCGCCGCCGATGGCCTTGCGCGAATCTTCCTCTTGCCGGCGCCGGTCAAGCCGCTCGCGCTCGTCACCGCGCGGTTCCACACGATGCCGCTGGTGCGGATCGCCGCCTCCGTCGAACGGTTCAACGTGCTCACGCTCACGAGCCGCGCGGCGCATGTCTACGAGGGACAGGTAACGGAAGGCCGCGCCGCGGGCGGCCCGGCCGGCCGCGTCGATCCCGTGCCGCTCCACGGCCTGCCCGGCACCGACGCCGCCAGTGGCGAACTCGACCGCGGGGCGGTGGTCGACGAAGAAATCTTTCAGCCCCACCGCGTGCAGCGCGGGATGGGGCCGGGCGGCCGCGGGTTCACGAGCGTGATCCACGGGGGCACCGGCTCGAAGCAAGACGATATCGACGCCGACACCGAGATTTTTTTTCGGCACGTCGACGAGGTGGTGCACGAGCGGGTGTCGAAGCACTCCGGGCTGCCGCTGGTGCTTGTGGCGCTGCCGCGGCTGGCGGCGGTGTTTCGCGGGCTCTCGAAAAATCGGCTGCTCCTGGATGCGTATGTCGATCGCGACGCGCATCTCTTGCCGGAGGAGTCGATCGCGCCGCTCGTGGCGCCGATCTTCGCCGCCGCACGCGACAAGCGGATCGGCCGCGAACTGCATCTCTTCGAGCAGGCCCGCGATCACGGTCTCGGCTCGGGCGACCTCTCCGACATCGCCCGCGCGGCCGTGGCCGGCCGCGTGGCGACGCTGCTCATCGAAAAGGACCGGTTCGAGACGGGGCGACTCGACCGCCAGACCGGCGCGATCATCACCAACGGCGAGGCGCCCGGAGACGTGTCGCGCTCTGGCGACCGCCCTGCCCTGCGGCAGGAAGACCTCTTTGGCGCCGTCGCCGAGACCGTCCTCCTCCACGGCGGAGGCATCTTGTCGCTCGAGCGGATCGCGATGCCGACCGAAAGCGGCGTGGCGGCGGTCTATCGCTATTAGCCGCTGCCAAAGTAGACCGCTTGCTCTGCAAGCGGATCCGCATGAACGCCACATCGGCTCGGGGGCGGCAGAAGGTTCCTCGCGGTGTCACTCGCGGACTCGGTCCACAAGCTCGTCACGCTTCCGCCGACCCCCTCGCCTTCGTCCAGCGCAGCTCGCGAATGATCCTTGCTTGCGCTGCGGGCTTTCGTGAGCTATTTTTACTTTCCAGGAATCTGCCATGGACGACCGTTCGCCCCCATCCGCCGATCCCCTCTTCGCGACCGGCCCCGATCGCCGCGGCACCGGTTCGGAGAAGTGGGACCGCTGGGCCGGCCGCGACGTCCTGCCTCTCTGGGTGGCCGACATGGATTTTTGCGCGCCCGCGGAGGTGCTCGACGCGATTCGCGCGCGGGTCGATCACGGCGTCTTCGGCTACACCCACGAGCCCCCCGGCTTCGCCCCCGCGCTCGCCGACCATCTTGCGGCCCGGCACGGCTGGCGGATCGACCCCGACGCAGTGCTCGGCACACCCGGCGTCGTCACGGGGCTTTCGGTCACGGCGCGGCTGCTCGCCGACCCGGGAGACGAGATCGTCACGTTCACGCCCGTCTATCCGCCATTCCTCACGCTGCCCGGCCTCGCGGGCCGCCGCTGCGTGCGGGTGCCACTCACCCAAGGGCCACGTGCCTGGAGCATCGACTGGGATGCCGCGAGCGCCGCGATCACACCGCGGGCCAAGATCTTCTGGCTCTGCCACCCCCACAACCCCACGGGCACGGTGTTTGGCCGCGCCGATCTCCTCGCGATCGCCGACTTCGCTGAGCGGCACAGTCTCACGGTCGTCTCCGACGAGATCTGGTCCGATCTGCTCCTCGACGATGATCGCGGCCACATTCCCTTCGCGAGCCTCGACCATCCTGCCGCCCGCCGCTCGATCACGCTCGTCGCGCCGTCGAAGACCTGGAACCTCGCCGGCCTGGGCTGTGCCGCGGCGATCGTGCCTGATCGCGGGCTCAAGAGCCGCTGGCGGGCCGCCGGTGGCGGCCTGGTGCCGATGGTCAATCCGCTCGGCTACGCGGCGGCCGAAGCGGCATGGCGGCATGGCGATGCTTGGCGGCGTCGGCTCATCGCCGTCGTGCGGCGCCATCGCGATCTGGCGATCGACGCGGTCGCGAAGATCCCGGGCCTCGCCTGCATCCCGCCAGCGGCGACGTATCTTGCGTGGATCGACTGCCGCGGCACCGGCGTGAGCGACCCGCAGGCCGCCTGCGAGGCCGCCGGCCTCGGCCCCTCCGACGGCCGCGAGTTTGGCGCGCCGGGCTTCATCCGGCTCAACGTCGCCTGCCCGACCGATCGGCTCGAAGAAGCCCTCCGCCGCCTCGCGCTGGCGTTTGCCACGTAGGACAGTCATTGGCAAACCCTGCGGCCTGCGTAGCCTGCGGCCCCCGCGAAAGGGCTGCGCGAGGCCGCGTTGCCGCTCAGGCCATCCGCCCTGTCTGGCCGATTCTCTCCTCCACACACACCACCTATTCGCGGAGCGGGTCATGGCCAAGTCGAAGAAGAGAAAATCGAGCAAGACGAGTTACTCGCAGCAGATCGCCGGCCTGGCCACGATCGGCATGCCGGCTCCTGTGCAGCAGGTGGCCAAGTCGAAGTGGGGCTCGAAGCTCTTGCTGCTGCTCGTCCCGATCCTGATCGCCAGCGGCGTGATCACGATCTCGTTTTCGGGCGGCCTGCCGAGCATCACGGTCAACAAAGACCGCGCCGCAGCCGTCGGCCAGCAGGTGACGACCGAAGCGATCAAGGCCGCCGAGAAGATGCGGCAATACGGCGACAGCCAGTACCGGTAATCAACCGCCACGGCCTAGTCGCGCGTCCATGCCCCGTCGATAAACCGCCACGGGCGGCCCGAAGGCGGCTCGTCGCGCAGGCACTCCGGCAGCCGCTCCTGCGACCAGCCGTCAAAGCAGATCCGCCTGGCGAACCGCAGGATCGACCAGGGCATCCCGACGGCTGAGAAAAACGGCGGCGCGGCCGACGGCCACGGGCCGCCATGCTGCATCGCCGGGCTCACCGACATGCCGGTCGTCATCCGGTTTTCGACGACGCGGCCGGCCCGGGCGATCAAGAGCGGTACGATCGCCCGTGCGGCCTCGTCGTCACTCCCATCGCGGGCCGCATGAAAACAGGCGGCGAGCGCCCCCTCGAGCGGCTCGATCGCCTGCTGTAGTTCCGCAAGCGACACGCACCGCACGAGCAGCGTCACGTTGCCAAACGCCTCGACGAGCAGCGACCTGGCGTTCGCAATGAGTTCGGCCGCCGTCACGTCGAGCAGCGTGGGCTGAAACGTGCAGGGGCCGTCGCCGGAGGTGCCGCCAACGAGGATCCGCGCACCCGATGCGTGGAGGTGTCCCGCCGCGGCGATGAGCCGGTCGTGGCCGGAAGGCCCGAGGAGCACCTGGGGCCCGATCGCGGCAAACCGGCGACAGAGCGACCCGATGAATCCCTCGGCAGCCGCTCCATCGACGAAAAACACGATGCTCGGCTTGATGCACACCTGCCCCGCCGAGCCGGTGACGCTTGCCGTCAACTGCTCCGCGATCTCCTCGCCGCGCTCGGCAAGCGCACCGGGGAGCACGACCACCGGATTGATGCTCCCCATTTCCACCCAGATCACGCGGCCCGTTGCCGCCGCGGCCGCGAAGAGTTTTTCGCCCGCCTGTTGGCTGCCGGTGAACCCGGTGCCTCCCACGCGGGCATCGGCCACGAGCCGTTCGCCGTCGGCCGGCGCGAGGCCATGGATGAGCTGCACAGTCGCCGCCGGCAGGCCGGTCTCGCGCGCGGCGTGCATCGCCTCGGTGGCCGCGAGCCGTGAGACCGACGGGTGGCCGGCATGTGCCTTGGCGATCACCGGATTGCCCCCGGCGATCGCGGCGGCGAAATCGCCGCCGGTCACGGCGCCATAGGCCAGCGGAAAATTCGCGGGCGGGAAGACGACGACGGGGCCAAGCCCGAAGGCCGCCGCGCGGATGTTTCGCGCGGTGTCGATCGTCGCCATCCGCCAGGTCTCTTCGGCGGCGGCTGCTGCCGCCTGCCGGAGCTGGTCGAGCATCCGCGGCAGCTCGTGCTCCGCGAGCCGCGGCTTCACCGCGAGGCCCGTCTCCGCGTGGGCAAGTGCCACGAGCTCGCCGCCCCGCGCCTCGAGCCGGTCGGCATAGCGGGCGAGGAACCGGGCGATCGTGGCGGCCGGCTGCCGGCGGAGTTCGGTGGCGGCGCGCGTCGCCGCATCGAGCGCCTCGTCCACGTCGCTCCAGCCGCTCACCGGCCAGATGGCGTCGCGCGGCTGTCCGGCCGAGGGGTCGATCGCCCGGTAGGTGTCGATGGCCGCGGCGGGCCGCCATGCTCCGCCGACCAGGATCGGCTCGGCGGTGTCTTGGGATGCGGGTGTCATGCGGGAAAGTGTACGATCTGCAGGATTCATGTCCTTCTCCGGAGCCCGTTTCAGGCATGCGACACGCCCCGATCGACCCGGCCCTGTTCGTCGCCCACCGCCGACAATTGCGGGAACTCCTGCCGAAAAACGGCGTCGTGGTCGTGCATGCTGCCGACGTCCTGCCCACGAACGGCGATGGCACGCTGCGGCTCCACCCGGCGAGCGATCTCTTCTGGCTCTCTGGAGTCGAGCAGGAGGAGAGCGTCCTCGTGCTCGCCCCCGATGCGGCCGATCCGGCCCACCGTGAGATGCTCTTCATCCGCCAGCCGAACGAGCACCTCACAATCTGGGAAGGGGAAAAACTCTCGAAGGAACGGGCGCAGGAGATTTCGGGCATCGCGAAGGTGCGCTGGCTTTCCGAATTGCCGGGTGTCTTGCATGCGCTTGTATGCGAAAGCGACGTCGTCGTGCTCAATGCCAATGAGCACGAGCGGGCGAGCACCGAGATCGAGCCCCGCGACCTCCGGCTCGCGCGGCAGTTGATCGCGAAATACCCGCTCCACCGCGTCGAGCGGCTCGCGCCCTTGTTGCGCCGGCTGCGGGCCGTGAAGAGCCCGGCCGAGGTGGCGCTCATCCGTCAGGCGATCGACATCACCGACAAGGGCCTGCGGCGGGTGCTCGCGGCCCTGAAGCCGGGCGTGATGGAATACGAGCTCGAGGCGGAACTCCTCGCTGAGTTCACGCGGCACCGGGCGAAAATGGGCTACGAACCGATCATCGCCTCTGGGAAAAGCAGCTGTGTGTTGCACTCCATCGACAACGACAAGCCTTGCCGCTCAGGCGACCTCGTCTTGATCGACGTCGGCGCCAACTACGCCAACTACAACGCCGATCTGACTCGCACCTATCCCGTCAGCGGCCGTTTCACGCCCCGGCAGCGGGCTGTCTATGAGGCCGTGCTCCGCGTGCTGAAAAGCTCGATCGCGCGGGCGATTCCCGGCACGACGCCGCGGGCCTGGAAGCGGGCGGCGCAGCTCGAGATGAACGAGGAATTGCTCGCGCTCGGCCTGCTCACGACGGAGCAGGTGGCCAGCGACTCCCCCGACGAGCCCGCCTGCCGAAAATATTTCATGCACGGGCTCGGCCATTCGCTCGGCCTGGGCGTGCACGATCTCGCGCCGATGAGCGGCCCCTTCGCGCCGGGCTGGGTGATCACGGTCGAGCCGGGCATCTATATCCCAGAGGAGGGGATCGGCATCCGCCTGGAGAACGACATCCTGATCACGGCGGACGGCCCGGTCGATCTCTGCAGCCACGTCCCGATCGAGCCCGACGAGATCGAAGCCCTGCTCGCCTCGAATTAACACAACCGGAATCCGGCCCACGCGGGAAACGGCGAGCCGCCGGAATCGGCGGAAGCTCGCGGAGCATTTGGACCGAGTCTTCGAGGGCCACCGCGACGCGACTTCTGCCGTTCCGGCGGCGGATTGCCCTCCCTGCCGTATACTGCCGTTTTGTTTTCCCCTCCCAGGAGCCACGCGATGCGTCTCGTTGCCGCCATCACTGTTTGCTGCCTCACCCTTTTCACCCCGGAGATCACCGTGGCACAAGCCCCACAGGACGTTCCCCACCCCGCGCTCCCCAAGGGCGCCGGCAAGATCGACGCCGACGCGCCGAAGGCGTTCACCAAGACGAATTCCGGCCTGCAATACCGCGTGCTCCGCAAGGGCGCCGGCGCAAACCCGAAGGCCTCGAGCAACGTCGAGGTTCACTATCACGGCTGGCTCGACAACGGCACCGTCTTCGACAGTTCCTACAAGCGCGGTGAGTCGATCGACTTCCCGCTCAACGGCGTGATCCCCGGCTGGACGGAAGGCATGCAGCTCGTGGGCGAGGGGGGCATGATCGAACTCTTGATCCCGAGCAACCTCGGCTACGGCGCCCGCGGCACCCCCGGCGGCCCGATCCCCCCGAATGCCCAGCTCCACTTCCTCGTCGAGCTCCTCAAAGTTCAGTAGGACAGGCTTCAGCCTGGCACCCCAACTGCAGCCCGCAAAGCCGGCCCCGCTGGAAACCCCAGCAGGGCCGGCTTTTTTGTTCGGCAAAACAGGCTTCCTCACAATTTTCTCATCTGAATCTCACAACCGTCTCACGCGGTTACACGACTATCTTGCTCGATAGTTCTTCTGCCCTCCAACCGCTGGGAAATCCATGTCACAGACGACGAACCAGCCGGAATCCACAGGGGAGAAAAAGGCCGCTTCCAAGTCGAAAGCGGCCTTGACGGAAGAACTCAAGGAGCAGCTTGGGATGAAGCGGTGGATGCGGGTCACGGCCCGCAAGGCGCTCTCTACGCCGAAAGCCGCCGGCCACTCCGGCAACCCTGCGGCCGACGCCGCCGCCCTGGCAATCGCCGAAATGCTCAAGGAGTCGAAAAAGTTGGCCTAATTCGCTTTGGGCTGCCGGCGAGCACCAAAAATTTTCCCGCCTCATCTTTTTCTCACTTTCATTTCATATCTCTCTCACTGTCGTCCCGTATAAACCGTGCCGTGAGAGCCGAAGGGAGTCTTCGGCGCGACACTGGTTGGTTCTTCTTCACCAAGGAAATTTTTTATGCGTCATTCCCTCCAAGGATCGCGCGGGTGCTCTTGCCCACGCAAGGGCTTCACGCTCGTGGAGCTGCTCGTCGTGATCTCGATCATCGGTTTGCTGGTGGCGTTGCTGCTGCCGGCGCTATCTTCGGCTCGTCAGGCCGCTCTGGCCGCGGGCACCAACATGAGCATCGGCGGCTTCGGCCGTGCGTTCGCCATCAAGACTTCGGACGAGACGCAGGTCGACCGTATGGGCCGTCCGCTCGGCCGCATGTCGTCGGGTGCGTTCGACCATCTTCGCGATGGCGACTCGCGCAACATCGGCTGGGTGGCTGACGTGATCAGCCTCAAGGTCGCCAACCCGGGTAAGGGTCTCGATGCCCTGAACCCGTCGAAGGTGAACGAGAAGGTGGCTGACTATGTCGGTGCCACGAACACCAGCCGCGGCAACGCGGTGGTGTGGACGGGGTCGACGGGCAGCGTGTCGAACGTGCACTACGGCTCGACGGGTTCCAACGGCCCGGTCGACACGCGTTCTGGTGGCTCGAACTCCAGCCCGGAGGCCCTCCGTGCGATCTGGGATTCCGGTCTCAACACCAATTTCGCCACCACGTGGCACTTCAGCCGCGGCGACACGGTGCTGACCGGTACGCTGCCCTACCCCGATGTCTCGGGCACGGCGGTCAATGGAAGCGCTCGCGACCCGAGCAAGTGCCCGCTCGACGGAACGGGCCCGCTGTCGGCAAATGATCTTCTCGCGACGAAGATCAATGACGATCGCATCGCCCTGATGGGCAATGCTCGCAACGGCGACGGGAGTGACGCATTGGTCACCGCCGCCATAGCAACGGCCATCAACACGTTTATTCGTGGAAATGACGCCGCCATGCCCGATACCGTGAAGATCGGTGACTTCCTCGTCGAGTCGTTCACTGACGGGCCGACCTGCCCGATCACGACGGCTGTCTACACTGAGGCCCGTGCGGGCGAATATGTGCACGAGCTCAATGACATCCAGCCGATCGTCGGTGCCCGCAAGGACGGCAACGGCAAGCAAGCCGGTGGTTCGGCGCTCGTGCTGTTCGCCGACTACCACGTTGGCCGCGTGGCTGACAGCGGCGGTCTGGATGGCAAGCCGGACGGCTGGATCGGAGCCTACAAGCAGGGTGGCGGTGTGTCCTCGACCGCGCCCTTCGAACTCAATGCTACGGCGTGGACGGAAATCCGCGATCTGGTCGAGATCGGCCACCTCGGCGTCCGCGGCGGCAACTGCGGCGTCGGCGGCGTCGCCGGCAGCCAGCGTGGCAGCGGTGCCGGTGGCGGTTCGGTCGAGTGATCAACCTGGTCGCTCGGCTGATGCCGTTCTGACATGATGTTCCGTGCTGCGGCCGCCTTCGGGCGGCCGCAGCTTTTTCCCGATGCTATGCTTCGCTTGACGTGAATGGTTATCGCCCCCGCGGCATGGAATGACTATGGCTACGGACACGCTTGCTCTCGCTCTGGACCCCGCCGAATCGATGAACTCGCCTGCGTCGAATCCGCGGCTGAGCCGCGGGCTCAGGGCCCAGATCACGGCCACGCTCCTCGGGGCCACGCTGCTCGTCTGCTCGCTCGTCGCCAGCTGGCTCTGGAAGCAGCCGTTTTTCACGGCGCTCCCGGCCGCACTCGCCGTCGTGCTCTTGGGCGCACCCCTCGTGACGAGCGCCGTGCGTGATCTCATCGCCGGCAAGGCAGGGATGAATGCGCTTGTCGCTTTGGCCGTGATCGGCGCCATGGCGAGCGGCAAGTATCAGGAAGCCGCAGCGGTCGCGCTCTTCATGGTAGTGTCATCGCTGATCGAAAAGCGGACGGCGATCGGGGCCGAAGCCAGCATCGAATCGCTGATCCGCCTGGCGCCGACGAAGGCCAGCCGGCTCGTGCGCAGCGCTGGATCCGAAAGCCACGAAGAACTCGTGGAAGCCACGGCCCTGCGGCCGGGCGACGTCGTGCGGGTGCGGCCTGGCGACACGATCCCCGCAGACGGCCGCGTGATCCACGGCGCCAGCACCGTCAACCAGGCGAGCATCACCGGAGAATCGGTGCCGGCCGAAAAGGCCGGAGGCGACGAGGTCTTCGGCAGCACAATCAACCTCACCGGCGTGCTCGACATCGAGGTCACCAAGGCCGGTGCCGACACGCTCCTCGGCCGCGTCAAGGATCTGATCCTCCAGGCCGAACGCACCCGCACGCCAATCATGCGGCTCATCGATCAATATGCCGCCTGGTATACGCCCACTGTCCTCATGATCGTGGGAGTGGTGCTGTTTTTCGCTCTCAAGAGTGATCCCGATCAGGCATTCAGCCGGGCGATCGCGATGCTCGTGGTGGCCTGCCCCAGCGCCCTGATCCTCGCCACGCCCACGGCGATGGTCGCCGGCCTCTCGGCCGCCGCTCGCCTCGGCGTGCTCATCAAGAGCGTGGCCACGCTCGAAGCAGCCCGCAGCCTGACGGCAATCGTGTTCGACAAGACGGGCACGCTGACGACCGGCGTGCTGAACGTCACGAGCCTTTCTCCCGCCGACGGCTTCGAGGCCGCGCAGCTCCTGCGGCTGGCCGCCTCAGCCGAACAAAACAGCCGCCATCCGGTGGCCCGGGCCGTCACCGAGATGGCCCAGCGGGCTCGGATCACGCTCCTCCAGCCCGAGCAGTTTGAAGAGGTGCCCGGCCGCGGCGTCATCGCCCGGTTTCCGGGCGAGACGGTGATGGTGGGCCGGGCATCATGGCTGGCCGAAGCCTGCCCGGAGCCCCATTCCATCGATCGCGCAGCCCTCGAGGCGGTGCAGTCGTCGTCTGAAACCGAGGGCATGTCGGTGTTGCACGTGGTGCTCAACGGCCGCCCGGTCGGCTGGATCGGCCTGGAAGACAACGCCCGGCCGGAAGCCGCCGGTGCCGTCGACCGCCTCCGCGGCATGGGCATTTCGCGGCTCGTGCTCCTCACAGGCGACCGGGCGAGCGTGGCCAAGCGGGTCGCCGGCCAGATGCACTTCGACGAATACAAGGCCGAAGTGCTGCCGCATGAAAAACTCGACATGGTCGATTCGCTGAAGGCGGCCGGCCACCGCGTGGCAGTGATCGGCGACGGCGTGAACGACGCCCCGGCGCTCGCCGCCGGCGACGTGTCGATCGCCATGGGTGCGGCAGGCAGCGATGTCGCCATTCACTCGGCGAGCATCGCGCTCCTTAACAGCAACCTCAATCGCATCCCGTTCCTTGTCGAGCTCTCCCGCAAGACCATCTCCGTGATCCGGCAAAACATGGTGATCGGCGGCCTGTTCATCGTGGCCTTCATGGCCTTGGCCGGTGCGGGCTACGTATCGCCCGTGCTCGCGGCGGCCCTGCACGTCGTGAGCGGATTGGCCGTGGTCTTCAATTCCGCCCGGCTCGTGCGGTGCGGTGAAGATCTGGAGCAGCAAGAAGCCGGGGCCTAGCTCAACCCACGTCGCGGGTTTGGAAGAGCGATACGGCCAGGCTCACAGCGGCCCCCACGAGGCAGGCGGCGTAGAGGCTGACCAGGCCGAGATAACCGAGCGTGATCGGGTGGCCCTGCGTGAGTGCCTCGGTGGGCCAGAAGCACTGCAGGTTGGGCACGATGGCCGACGCCAGGCCGAGGAGCCCGGTGCCAGCCAGCGACTTGGTGAGAAAATATTCGCCCACCAGTCCGACCAGAAACACGCCGATGCACACCATCAGCGTGGAGATCTGGCCGAGCCGCGTCGACGCGGCCACCGCGATCGCCGTGAGCACGACGAGGGCCTCGAGAATCATGACCAGGCCGATCGCGAGCTGCGGATTCCAGTCGACCGCGGGGCTCTGCAACTGCCAGTTGCGATTGATGCACGACACAAGCCCCCAGGCCCCCGTCGCGGCCACGGCGGCCGCGATGGAAAACGTGGACGGAAAGGGCCAGCGGTAGAGGTAGTTGGCCAGCCCCGACACGAGAAATGCGAGGGCGGCGGCCAGGAGACCGAACGTGACCACCGGGGCATCGAAGATGTCTTCCGCCCGCACGCTCGACTGCACGCGGTGCCGCACGGTCAGGAGAAACACGACCGCCAGCAGCCAATAGGCGATCGCGATCGCCCCGGTGACGCCGAGAAACTTGCCCACGACCACCATCCAGCGCGGCACCGGCTTGCTCACCACCGTGAGCACGGTCTTATTGTCGATCTCCCGCGAGAGCACGCTCGTGGCCGTAAAGGCGGCCAAAAACAGGCCCACCAAAAAGAGCGTGCTCAGGCCGAGATCGATCAGGAGCTTATTGTCGTCCTCGAGCGTGTAGGCGGCAACGTTGACGTTCAGCACCAGCGCCAAGAGGCCGGCGCAGATCAGCACCGCATGGATCGGCTGCCGAATCGATTCCAGAAAGGCGTTGCGGGCGATGGCAAAGAGGGGCATGAGACCTCCGTTGTACCCCATGAATTATGAATTTCCTGTAAGCGCCCGCCTGAAATTGCAAAAATCTCATGAGCGGGCCGCGTCCGCGAGCAGAGGCCCGGGCGAGAGGTCATAATGGCATCCAAGCCGGGTTTCTCGCCGACTGCCTCTCGTCTTTTCCATGCCGCAACCCAAGACCGATACGCCCTCCGACGCCCTCGTTTACCGTCGCGCCTTCACGGCCGCCCTCGTCGGCTTGTCGATCCAGTTGGCCCTGATCCTGGCCATGGGTCTCGCAGCGCTGTGGAGCAACGGCCAGGCGCTCTATGCCGCCAGCTGGCACATGCTCGGCGGCGTGCCGATCTGGATCATCCTCGCGCTCGTGTACCAGCAGCACGAGGCGGAGCGCAAACAGCGGCTGGCCGCCGAAAAACTCGACCGCGACAACGCGGCCTCGGCGGCGATCTTCGCCGACCTGACGGACGATCTCGACGCCGCCCGCCTGCGGCTCGACCGCCTCTACCGCTACGGGCTGCCGGCGGTGAGCCTGCTCGTCGCGGTGTTTCTCGTTGCCGCCGGGGGGTGGCTGCTGTTCACGCATCTCCGCAATCAGCCGGCAGCCGACGACGTGGCCGCCGTAGCGATCTCTCCAGCCTGCAATCCCGTCGGGCTGATGTTCACGCTCGCCGGGATCGCGTTTGCCGCCTTCATCAGCGCCCGATGGCTGAGCGGTTATGCGCGGCAGCGGGCCTGGCAGCTCCTCCGCGGCGGCGCCAGTTACTTGATGAGCTGCTTCCTCGTGTCGTTTCTGCTCTTCGTCGGGGCGGCGATTGCGGCCATCGTGGAAAACACGCAGCTCTTTTCCGTGCTCGCGACGGTGATTCCCGCGGTGATGATCCTCATCGGCGTGGAGATCTTCCTCACGTCGCTGCTCGAGTCGTACCGCCCGAAGGTGCCAGGCGAGATCCCGCGGCCGGCGTTCGACAGCCGCGTGCTCGGGCTGCTCACCGCTCCGGAATCGCTTGGTAAGGTCATCGCCGACACCATCAGCTATCAGTTCGGCGTCGAGGTGTCGGGGAGCTGGCTCTACCAGCTGCTCAGCCGGTCGCTCACGCCGCTGACGCTCTTTGGCATGGCTTTTCTCATCGCCATGAGCAGTCTCACGATCGTGGCTCCAGACGAGCGCGGCCTGCGGCTGCGGGCGGGCGAGATGGTCGGCGAACCGCTGTCCCCCGGTGTTCATCTCAAGCTGCCGTGGCCGTTCGAGACGGTCGACATGCATCCCGTCGGGAGCGTTCAACAGATCATGGTGTCTACTGACCTGACCGGCCGATCGCAGAAATCCCCGGCCGTCCTCTGGACCAGCGACGACGACAGCGACGCGCAGCTCGGCCAGGAAAATTTCATCGCCGCTCCCCCCGCCGACGACAACGGCGGCCTCGCGCTCGTGTCGGCCGACGTGATCGTGCAGTATCGCGTGGGCGACCTGACGAAATTCGCCATGGCGGCGGTCGACCACGACCGGCTGCTGAAGCTCGTCGCCCAACGGGAGGCGTCGCGCTACTTCGCGACGCATGACATCGACCAACTGCTTCGCGAAGGCCGCACCGATGGCGGCCCGGCCCTGCGCGCGGCGATCCAGGCCGAGGCCGACCGCATGGGCCTGGGCATCGAACTGGTGGCCGTCGCCGTGACGTCCCTGCATCCGCCGATCGGCGAGGTCTCGCGGGCGTTTCACTCCCAGATCGCGGCGGTGCAGCAGCGGGAGACGAGCATCCAGCAGGCCCGCAAGAACGCGGCGACGAAGCTCGCCGCCGTCGCCGGATCGGCTGCCCTCGCCAATCGGATCGACGAGGCGATCCGTCAGGTCGACGCCATCCGCCCGGGGGGCGACGCCAAGGCGCTGCAAGAGGCCGAAGCGAACATCGATGCCCTGCTCGCCGAGGCCAAGGGGGAGGCGGCCGAGGTCGTGCATCGGGCGCGGGCCTACCGCTGGGCCCGGGCCGTGGGCGAGCGGGCCAATAGCGAACGGTTCGCCGGTGAGCTGCTCTCCTACGCGGCATCCCCCTCCTACTACCGCACCCGTCGCTATCTCGAGGTGCTGGCGGAAGGCCTCGCTCCGCGCCGCAAGTTCGTCATCGCCGGCGATGCCGGCGACACGCCAGTCTTCCGCATGGACTTCAGCGATCCGGCCGCCGCGATCGATTCCCTGCTGACCGAATAACTTCCTTTTTCCGTTTCACTCATCATCCCTCTCGGCCATGAAGAATTCGTTCGTCCTGCTCGTCGGCATGCTCCTCGTCGGGGTGCTGCTCTCACACATGTTTCTCTACCAGGTCCGCTACGATCAGGTGGCGGTCCGCACGACGTTCGACAAGGCCGACGAGGCGAGCGTGCAGAGCACGCCGGGCCTCAAGTGGCGGTGGCCGTGGCCGATCAACAAGGTGGCGCTGTATTCGAAGCGGCTGCAGTTTCTCGAAGACAAGATCGAGGAACTGCAGACGGCCGACGGCAAGAGCGTGATCGTCCGCACCTATCTCACCTGGCGAATCGCCAACCCGCTCGATTTCTACGTCACGCTCAAGGATCCGGCGGAGGCTTCCCGTCAGCTTTCGTCACGGCTGCGCGAGGTCCGCGGGCTGATCAGCGGCTATCGGTTCGATGAACTGGTCAACGTCGATCCCGCCAAGCTCAAGCTCGCCGAAATCGAGGACCGCGCGGCGAAGACGCTCGGCGAGTCGCTGGCGAAGGCCGGCTATGGCATCGCGATCGAGGGCGTCGGAATCCACAAGATCATCCTTCCCGAATCGACGACGGCGAAGGTCTTCGAGACGATGATCGCCTCACGGGAACGGCTTGCCGAAAGTGCGCTGCAGGAGGGGCAGGCGCAGGCCTCCGCGATCCGGAGCGAAGCCGAGAGCGCCCGCGATCGCATCCTCGCCTTTGCCGAACGCCGCGCGCAGGCCATCCGCTCTCAGGGCGATCGCGAGGCCGCCGTCCAGTACGAGGGCTTCGCCAAGAACGAGGAGTTCGCGATCTTTCTCCGCAAGGTCGAGGCTCTGAAGAAGATGCTCGACCACAACACGACGTTCGTGCTCTCGGCCGACAGCCTGGGCATCCTCGACTGGTTCAACAAAGATCCCGGCCAGTCGCGGCCCCAGACGGCCCGCCCAGCCACGCCGTAAGGAAAGCCGACCATGACCACCCCGCTTTCCGCCGATCCCCCCGGCCTCGATCCCGCCCAGCAGTCGCTGGCCGAGGCGCTGCGCGTGAGCTTCGGGATCCTCAAGCTCGCGATGCTTGCATTGCTCGTGGCGTATGCCTTCAGCGGCACCTTCAGTGTGGGCTCCAACGAAGTGGCCCTGCGGCTGCGATTCGGCGACTACGTGGGCGATCCAGGCAGCCGGGTGCTCGAACGGGGCACCTATCTGGCCGCGCCGTTTCCAATCGAACAGATCGTCAAGGTCGACACCCGACCGACCGCGCTTTCGCTCGACCAGGAATTCTGGTTCGAGAGTGGCTCTGAAGACCCGGGGCTTTCGCGCGGGCAATTGCAGTCGCGCAACGCCCGCCCTTTGAACCCGCTCCGCGACGGCTCGTTGATCACCGGCGACTCGAATATCGTGCATGCGAAGTGGACGCTCACCTGGCGGGTGACCGATCCCGTCGCCTTCCTCGACAACATCGGCACCAAGAAAGACGGCGCCGAGTTCGTGCGGCTCGTCGCCCAGCAGGGGATCGTGCAGGCGGTGTCGCAGCAGGCTGCCGACGATCTGCTCCGCGGCATCGTCAACCGCGAACTGGCCGTCGGAATCATGCAGCGGCGGCTCGATGCCGCCCGCAGCGGCCTGTCGATCGACCAACTGACGCTCGACAAGGTCACGGCGCCGATGCGGGTGGCCGCCAGCTTCGACGCCGTCACGACGGCCGAAAGCGAACGGGCTGGGTCGATCGTGTCGGCCCAGCAGCAGCGGGCGCGGATTCTCGGCGAGGCCGCCGGCGAGGCGCACCAGCCGTTGCTGGCCTTGATCGAAACATATGAAGTCGCGACTGAGCGGGGAGACAAGGCGGCGGCGGCAGCCGCTCAGCAATCGATCGACGGCGCGCTGGAGTCGCTGTCGGTCAACGGGGTTCCGCTCGGCGGACAGGTGTCGCGGGTCATCAATGCCGCCAAGACCTATCGCACGCAGATCGTGGAGCGGGTGGCCAGCGAAGCGCAGGCCTTCCAGGAATTGCTCCCGCAATACGAACGCAACCCGCGGCTGGTGCTCTCCAAACTCTGGGAGGATGCACGCGAGAGCATTCTCACCGGGGATGTGGAGACGTTTTACACCGTGGCGGGCCAACTCGAACTGCAGCTGAACCGAGATCCTGCGCTCCAGAAGGAGCGTCAGAAAGAACAGCTCAAGCTGAAGCAGCCGGCTCAAGGCCGCTGACGACCGTTCCCGCTCATGGAGGATGTCATGGTCGCCCCAGTCCCGTCGTCCGCTCCGATCGACATCGCCTGCATAGGCGTCACGAAGACGTTCAACGATTTTTGGCTGCGGCCGCGGGTCCGCGCGGTCGAAGAAGTCACGCTGGAGGTGCGTCGCGGTGAAATTTACGGTCTCCTCGGCCCCAACGGATCGGGCAAGAGCACGACGATCAAGATGCTGCTCGGCCTGCTGCGGCCCTCCGCGGGCCGCATCGCGATCCTGGGCAAGCGGCCACGCGACGTGGAGACGAAGCGGCTCATCGGCTATCTCCCCGAAGAGTCGTATCTCTATCGCTTTCTGAGCGGCCGCGAGACACTCGACTACTACGGCCGGCTGTTTCGGCTCGACGCCCGTGCCCGTCGCGAACGCATCGACATGCTGCTGGAGATGGTGGGGCTCGAGGCGGTGCAGGATCGGCCGGTCGGCGAGTATTCCAAGGGCATGCAGCGCCGCATCGGCCTCGCCCAGAGCCTGATCAACGATCCGCAATTGCTCATTCTCGACGAGCCGACCAGTGGCATGGATCCCGTCGGGGCGAAGCAGATCAAGGATCTCATCGCCACACTCGCCACGCGCGGCAAGACGGTTTTGCTGTGCTCGCACCTGCTGGGCGACGTCCAGGATCTCTGCGATCGGGTCGCGATCATGTATGGCGGTCGCGTGCGGGCGGAGGGCACTGTCGACGCCCTGCTCGAGCAGGGCCACTCAATGGTGCTCGAAACGCCCGACCTGCCGGAGCCCGTCGTGGCCGAAGTGAAGGCGGTGCTCGAGCGGCATCACCTGCCGCTCACGAGCATCCAACGGCCCAGGAGATCCTTGGAAAGCCTGTTTCTCGAAATCGTCGAGCAGGCGCGGGCCGAAGGCGTCCGCACGGCAGGTGCGCAAAGCGGCGGTACCGTCGCTGAATTTCTCGCCGCCGATCAGGATCCAAGCGCTCGTCCTCCGGCCGATGGGCAGCCCGATACGTCGCTCATCGACAGTCTCGTGCGTCGCTGACAAGAAACCGGCATGAACGCCCTCCGCTCCACCGACAACGCTCCCGCCGACCGGCAGGTCGCGATCACGCCCTGGCTCGATGCCGAGCGGCGCCGCAGCCTGCCCCGCTCCTGGCACCGCTGGTGGCGGCCGCTGATGGCAGCGGGTGCGAGTCTCACCGCCTTTGGCCTATGGTGGCTTGGCCTGCGGGGCGCGGCTGCCGCCCTCGCTGGGGCCACCGGCTTGGCCGTGGCATTTGTCATTGGCATCACACTCATCCGTTGGCTGCTGGCTGGCAGCCACGGCGTGGTTGCGGTCGCCCGGGCGGTCGTCGAGGAGGCCGCGGGTTCGCGATTGCCGGCGGTCATCGTGCTGCTCGTCGTCCTGGGGCTGCCGATTCTGCCGCTCCTGCTCGATCCGGCCGAGCGGCTCGAGTATCGGATGCAGTTTCTGCTGGATTGGAGTCTGTCGGGGGCGAGCTTTCTCCTTGCCATGCTCTCGATCATGCTTGCCTGCAGCACGCTCTGCGGCGATATCGACTCGCAGCGGATCCACATGACGCTCGTCAAGCCGATCGAGCGCTGGCAATACTTGCTTGGCAAATGGATCGGGATCGTGCTCCTCAACGCGCTGCTCGTGGTATTGGTCGGCATCGGCGTCTATGCCGCTGCGACGACGCTGCGGCAAAGCCCCGCCGTCGATGCCGCCGACCGGCTGGCCGTCAACGAGCAGGTGTTGACGGCGCGAATCGCCACGCGTCCCGAGCATCCGCGCCGGGCTGAGTTCGACGAGGCCGTCGAGGCTGCGGTTACGCAAATTCGCGAGTCGGAGCCGGACCTCTTCGCCCGCGATCCGGCTGGCGCACGGAATCGAGTCAAGTCATGGGAGGTGCTCCGCTGGCATACGGTCACCGCCAGCAAGGTGTCGTCGTATGACTTCACGCTCGTTCCCCCCGACCGACTCTCATCCGACGTCATCCAGTTGCGCATCAAGCCATTCTGCGACAATGCCTCGATGGACAGGGCGGATGTTCGATTCGCGATCTGGCTCAATGACCGACCTTTTCCTCTCGACGAGGGAGCGCACACGGAATTCACGTTTGCGAGCGGCAGCTTCCACACGATCGACCTGCCGGCATCGGCGATCGATGAAGCGGGCCGGCTGCGGGTGACGATCGCCAACAAAAACCTCGTACCCCCGGGCGATACCGAGCCGACGAGCCTGTCATTCGTGCCCGGCAAGGGCATGGAGATGCTCTATCGAGTCGATTCCTTCGAGTGGAATTTTCTCCGCGGGCTGATCGTGATGTGGGCCAAGCTGGCGATGCTCACCGCTGCCGGCCTGGCTGCCGCCTCCTGGCTCGGCTTTTCGATCGCCGTGATGGCGAGCCTCGTCGTCTATGCCGCAGCGGTGGCACGGGGGTTTCTCGCCGATGCCGTCGATATCTACACCGGCCTCGACGACGCAGTTCCCACGCTCACTTCCATGCTCAAGCTCCGACTCGGCATGCTGGCCGAGAAAGTCTTCAAGCTCGAGTGGTGGGAAGCCATGAAGACCGTCTCCTCGTTCGTCGCCGACGCTTTCCTGGCCCTCATTCCATCGTTCGGCCGCTACGACGCGATCACGGAAGTATCCACGGGGCGGCTCTGCTCGCTGCCGGCCACGCTGGGCTGTTTCGGGGAGTTCGCGATCCTCTATCCGCTCTTGCTCCTCGCCATTGGCTGGGCCCTGCTGGAGCGGCGTGATCTTGTAAATCTGTCTGGATCCTGATGCCCAGGCGCTGCCTTTCATGACCAACGAACGCCTGCCTGCGATCATCGCCGTCGTGCTCATGGCCGCCTGCCTGGGCGGGGCTGGCGTCGCTGCCCACGCGGTCCAAAAAGCCCGCACGGAACTGCAGCTCGTCGTGCCGAGCATTGATTCCGAATCGATGCCGCCGCACGTCGCGGTCGTAACGGCCGCCTTGGGAACGTTTCGCGGATTGGCCGTCGACGTGCTCTGGGCCCGAGCCGACCAACTCCAGTATTCGGGTGAGTATTTCGAGGCCCAGACGCTCGCCCAGTGGATCACCACCCTGCAGCCGCGGTTTCAGAAGGTGTGGGCGTTTCAGGCATTCAACCTGGCCTACAACATCTCCGTCTGCACGCAGATCTCCACGGAGCGGTGGTCATGGGTGTCGAAGGCGATCGAGCTCTTGCGGCAGCGCGGCATTCCGCTCAATCCCAAGGCTCCGCAACTGCAGATGGAGTTGGCCTGGATTTTCCACAACAAGATCGGCGGCACGAACGACAAAGATCATTGGTACTACAAAGCTCGCATCGCCCGTGACATGCAGGAGGTGCTCGGCGATATGACGACCGGTCGCACGTCTGCCGAGGTGTTGGCAAGGTTCCAGGCCGTCGTTGATGCCCCCGACACGCTTTCAGAGTTGCTGACGAAGAAGCCCAACGTGCACAAGGCGATCGACCTAGTGACCGAGCATGGCGCCAGTGTCGATGAGGCTCTCCTGCGGATGCTCGGCCGGGCGCTCATGTATGCGAATTCCACCGATGGCCGCCTCCTGCGCGGCAACACGCTGCCCGCCGACACGAATGGCCCGCTCCTCGAGGCCATCAAGGAAAACCGCGACGTGGCGGCGTTGCTGTTCGACCATCTGATCCCGCACCTGCAAAAAAAGGTGCTCCGCGAGCGCTACAACATGGACGCCAAGGAGATGCTCGCAGCCATGCGTCGCTACGGGCCGCTCGACTGGCGTCATACCAAGTCCCACGGCATCTACTGGAGCGAGCAGGGGTCGCGGATCAGCCGATCGCTGATGCGGCGTGAGGACGTCAATGAATTGATGCTCCTGCGCACACGGATGCACATGATCACCGAGATGATGATGTCGGGCCGGGTCGAGTTCGATCCTGTCACGAACCGTATCGACCTCCTGCCCGATCCCCGCTTTGCCCGCCCGTATGAACAGGCCCTCGAAGAGGCCTTCGCCGAAATCGATTCCGCGGAAGGCGTTTCGGCGGCAGAGTTCGGCCCGGCGGAGCGGTCCGACCTGCTCAGCGGCTATGAGCGCTTCCTCAACAGCGCCACGCTGTTGACATTTCTCTACGGCGACAGACAACAGGCGCAGGAATATTTCCTCAAACTCAAGGATCTCGCCACCCGCCGCGGCCAGGGGGACCACCCCGCCTACGAAGACACGGTCGAGACGTTCGTGGGCCTGCGGATCGCCGGCATCATGGACGTCGATCTGAAGGACCTGCGGCAATTTATCGACGCGATGATTCGCCGTGGCCTCATGGACGGACTGGCACAAGGCCAGATCGGTGTATTCAATCGCTATCTCGAAGCGGCATATCGCGTCTATGACCGGCGGTTTTCGGCAAGTGATCCGACCGCGAAATACACCAAGCAACAGTCGCAGTTGGATGACTTTCCAAAACTCGTCAACAACTCGTTCGAGAGTGTCATGAAGCAGTCCAGCCTTCCGGTGCTGACGAGAGCCCGTATGTGGGCATGGGCTCCGGATCGACTCCGTGAAAACACGTACGAGGTATTGGCCGAGACGCTGCGATCGCATGCCGAGGCAGAGGGACTCGACTTTGCCCGCGCCTTTCCGCCTCCGACCAAGACGGACAAGGGAAAGTCTGATGCAAAGGTCGAGGAGTAGCCTTGGTTGAGTGTCGTCCGCCCGTTGGAAAAATTGTCGCTTTTCGGCCGACACACTCGACAACCTCAAAGATTCGTTCTCCTGGCCGCTTTCCGATCATCAGTGGTCACCGTACCGTGCTTCTGATGCTGCTCTGCAAGCACCGCGTCTGGCGAGCATCGTCACAGTTTCGAAGTGGTTTGTGAGCGAGTTTCGTCCTCGAACGAACACTGAATCAACACCGCCGGCAGCGCATGAATTCACATGGTTCGCCGAGAAATGGTGGTTCGGAACTGGGAGGTAGCATTTGTCGTGGGCTGTTCTTACTGATTGTCCTGTTCATACTCTTCCCTTTCCTCACTTTCTTCAGAGTTAGATTTTCAGAAGTAAAAAACATCATGAAAGGAAAGGGGCCATAAACCTAAAAAACGGCTGGTTTTGAGGGGATTTCAGCGGGGCTTCCGTCGGGTACAGTAAGGGGTCACAAACCCACGATCGAAAGCCCTCCGGAATGGCGGGCAGGAAAGGATGTTGTCCCCGCGATGAAAGTCCGTTGCACGAAGGAGCCGCTCCTTGCGGCATTGCAAAGCGCGGCGGCCGTGGTGCCGGCCCGCTCGCCGAAGCCGGTGCTCACGAACGTCAAGCTCGAGGCCGACAAGGGCTCGGCCGTGCTCTCCGCGACCGATCTGGAGGTCGGCATCCGCACCGAGGTCGAGGGAGTCGAGACATCCGCCCCCGGCGCCGTGCTTCTGCCGAGCGGCCGCCTCATGGCGATTGTCCGCGAGAGTGCCCCCGGCACCGTGTTCGACATCCACTCCGACGGCACGGCGGCGATCGTCAAGGCGCCGCGGAGCGAGTTTCGCCTGCCGGCTGAAGACCCGATGGAATTTCCGTCGGTGGCCACGTTTCCTGCCGAGCCCTGCTTCGAGCTCTCGACCCCTCTGATGAGGGAGCTCGTCAAGCGGACCGTCTTCGCCACCGACAATGAATCGAGCCGGTTCGCCCTCGGCGGTGTGCTCATGGAACTGACTGGCAAGGGCGTGACGGCCGTCGGCACCGACGGTCGCCGACTCGCCAAGATGGAGGGCCCGGCCACCGCGGTGAACGGCAGCCCCACCGATGCCCAGCCGATCGTGCCCGCCCGCGCGATGCAGCTGATTGAGCGCTGCCTCGGGTCTGCTGAGACGCCCGTCCACGTGGCAGTGCGTTCGAGCGAAATCCTCGTGAAGACGGGCCCCACCACGATCTCCGCCCGGCTTGTCGATGGCCGTTTTCCCCGCTGGCGCGACGTCTTCCCCGATCGCCCCGATGCGGTGCGGGTGAGCCTCGTCGCCGGCCCGCTTCTGGCCGCCGTCCGTCAGGCGGCGATCGTGACGAGCGAGCAGTCGAAGGGGGTCGATTTCGCATTCGAGAACGGCCAGCTCGTGCTCTCCGGCAGATCTGCCGAAAGCGGCGAGAGCCGGATCGAGTTGCCGATCGATCATGCCGGTGCCGGCGTGCGGATCAAGATGGACCCGCGGTTCGTGAGCGATTTCCTGCGGGTGCTCGACGGGGGTGCAAACGTCTCCGTCGAACTGACCGATGCCCAGAGCGCGTGTGTCTGCCGCACCGAAGACGGCTACGGCTACGTGATCATGCCCCTGGCGGCCGACTGACGTGTTGACCATGACCCTGCCACGCCAATCCTCCACTGCCGGCGGCCCCCGCACGATCGGGAGCGTCGTCTCGCGGCTGCTCGCCCACACCGGCTATGACCAGGAGCAGGCGACCAGTGGCTTGGCGACCGCCTGGGCGCAGGCGGCGCCCGAGGCCTTCCGCGGCTGCTCGCAGCCCGGGCTCGTGCGGAAGGGGGTGCTCGAGGTCTTCGTGAGCCATTCGGCGCTCGTTCAGGAGATGGGATTCCACAAGCGCGACGTCCTCGCGAAGCTCGCTGAAATCGTGCCCGCCGAGGGCATCACCGACATCCGCTGCCGCCTGCTCGCCGACGCCGGCCGCTAGCGACTGAACACAACGAGGGAAAGAGAAACCATGCCCGACAAATCGACGCAGCCCGACTACACCGGCGCCGACCTCAAGCATCTCTCCGACCGCGAGCACGTGCGCGAGCGGTTCGGCATGTATATCGGCGACAATACGTCCCGCGGCCTCCACCATCTGGTCTACGAGGTGGTCGACAACTCGATCGACGAGTGCATGGCCGGCCACGCGAAGCACGTGACCGTGACGGTGAACGTCGATGGCAGCGTGACCGTCGAGGACGATGGCCGCGGCATCCCCACCGACCGCCACCCGCAGCTCTCCGAGGAGATGGATCGCGACGTCTCCACGCTCGAGGGCGTGATGACGGTCCTCAAGTTCGGCGGCAAGTTCGAGAAGGGGGCCTACCAGACCTCCGGCGGCCTCCATGGCGTCGGCGTGACGGTGGTGAACTTCCTCTCGGAATGGTGCGAGGTGGAGGTCTCCCGCGAGGGGCATGTCTGGCAGCAGGAATACCAACGGGGTGAGCCGACGGGGCCCGTCCGCAAGATGGGCACCACGACCCGCACCGGCACGAAGACCACGTTCAAGCCCGACCCGCAGATCTTCCCGCAGACGAAGTTCTCCTGGGACATCCTCTCCCGCCGGCTCCGCGAACTGGCGTTCCTCAATTCGGGCGTGCGGATCACGTTCACCGACGCCGCCACCGGATCGAGCGAGCAGTTTTTCTACGAGCGGGGCGTCGAGGAATTCGTCGAGTATCTCAACAAGGCGAGCGACGCGATCCACGCCGACGTGATCTCGATCAAGGGCGAGGGGGACGGCATCACCTGGGACATCGCGCTGCAATACACGGGCGAATACACCGAGAGCGTCCACAGCTACGTGAACAACATTTCGACGACGGAGGGAGGAACGCACGTCTCCGGCTTCCGCGCCGCCCTCACGCGGGCCCTCAACGCCTACGGCAAGAAGAGCGGCCTCTACAAGGATCTCGTGCCGACGGGCGAGGACGTCCGCGAGGGCCTCACCGCGGTGATCAGCGTCCGCGTGCCGCATCCGCAGTTCGAAGGGCAGACGAAGACGAAGCTCGGCAACGGCGAGGTCGAAGGCATCATCAATTCGGCCGTCGGCGACTACCTCGCCAGATATCTCGAGGAAAACCCGAAGAGCGCGAAGGCGATCGTGCAGAAGGGCGTGCTCGCCGCCGAGGCCCGCGAGGCCGCCAAGAAGGCGAAGCAACTCCTCCGCGAGCGGAAGGGAGCCCTCTCCGGCGGCGGCCTCCCCGGCAAGCTCCGCGACTGCACGAGTCGCGACGTCGAGAAATGCGAACTCTACCTCGTCGAGGGTGACTCGGCCGGCGGCTCGGCTGAGGGCGGCCGCCACCGCGAATACCAGGCGATCCTCCCCCTCCGCGGCAAGATCATCAACGCCTACAAGAGCCGCGACGACAAGGTGCTCGCCAACGAGGAGGTCCGCAGCGTGATCTCGGCGATCGGCGCCGGCATCGGCGAGGAGGCCGACCTGGGCAAGCGGCGGTACGACAAGATCGTGATCATGACCGACGCCGACGTCGACGGCTCCCACATCCGCACGCTCTTGCTCACGTTCTTCTACCGGCAGATGTATCGGCTGGTGGCCGAAGGGCATGTCTACGTGGCCCAGCCGCCGCTCTTCCGCGTACGGAGCAAGAAGAGCGTCTACTACGTGCAGACCGAGGAGGAGATGAAAAACCAGCTCCTCGACCAGGGGCTCGGCGAGGGCGTCTTTCTGCCCGGTGGTGGCCGCGAGATCGCCGGCGACGAGATGCAGAAGCTGTGCCGCACGCTCGCTGGCCTGGAAGACGCGCTGGTGGCCCTCGAGAAGCGGGGCATCAGCCTCCGCGATCACGCCGCCCGGCGCGATGCGAAGACCGGCAAGCTGCCGATGTACCACGTCTACTATGGCGTGGAGGAGCGGTGGTTCACCAGCCGTGACGAGCTCGAGGCGTTCGTGAAGAGCAAAGAGAAGACCGCCGGCGGCACGCTCGCCGTCGGCCGGATCGAGGAGTCGGTGGCGGCTGGCGACACCACCCCCGGCACGGCCCACGACACAGGGCACGACCAGCTCGTCGTCATCGATCTTCACGAGGTGCGGAGCATCAACGCCGGGCTCAAGGAGCTCGAGTCGATGGGCTTCGGCATCGACTCGCTCTTGCCCGAGGACCGCACTGGCACCGAGGAATCCCGCTACACGCTCCGCCGGGGCGAAAACGAGATCGGCCTCGAGGATCTGCGCGGGCTGCTCACGGCCGTCCGCCGGGCGGGCGAAAAGGGCCTGTCGATCACCCGCTTCAAGGGTCTCGGTGAAATGAACGCCGAGGAGCTCCGCGACACGACGCTCGATCCGGCCAACCGCACGCTCCTCCGCGTGACGATGACCGACGCCGCCGCGGCCGACGATCTCTTCCGGGTGCTGATGGGCGAGAAGGTCGAGCCCCGCCGCGACTTCATCGAGCGTCACGCGCTCGACGTCAAGAATCTCGACGTGTAGCCGAAAGTAGACCGCTTGCTCTGCAAGCGGATCGCCCAGTCAGGCCTCCCTTGCCTGTCTGAGATCGGCCCAGACAGGCTGAAGCCTGTCCTACTGGCGGCGCTGGAAGGCCTGCGGCGAGATGCCGGCCACCCGTTTGAAGGCTCGGGAAAACTGATACTGGTCGGCGAACCCGAGCCGGGCGGCGGCCTGCTTCACCTGCAGCCGCTCGTGGGTGAGCAGGTCGGCGGCGAGGTTCATCCGTTGCCGCAGCAGGTATTGGTATGGGCTGGCGGCGCCGAACCGGCGAAAGAGACGGCAGGCGTAGGCGGTGGAGATGCCGAACTCGTGGGCGGCCATCTCGACCGACACGAGCCGCTGGCGCGCGGCGATCAAGAATTGCCTGAACCGCTCGAACGTCTCGCGGGCCCCGAGATCGCTGCCATCCGTCGGGAGCGATCGCTCCGCGATCTTGGTGAGCAACACGCCGAGCAGTTGTCCACAGAGCGATTGGCAGTGGGCGGACTGGGCGAGGCCGCACTGCTGGAGCAGATCGAACACCGCGCGGATTTCCCGGGCGTGGCTCACCCCGAGATGGCTTCCCGGGGCAAGCCGTGCCGACCGCAACGAATCGAGTCCGGCGCGGCCGACGAAATCGACGTAATACTTTCTCAGCCGCCTCCGTGGGTCGGTGCGGATCTCATGCTCGATTCCGGGCCCATACGCGAACACCGACCCTGCCGCGAGTGGTTCCTCCCGTTGGCCGAGCCGGAGCGTGCCGCGGCCCGACGCCACGAATTCCACGCAGTAGTAGGGAAAGTCGTCACGGGCCACGTGGTAATCGCCCCGCACCAGTTCAACCCCGCCGCAGACGACCGTGAGCGGTCGCCCCGCCGCCGGCCGCAGGTCGAGAAAATAACGGCGGGCCGACTCCACCTGACGTGAGACGAATGCCGGCAGCAGCGAACGCGGCTGGCGGCGGGCAACATGGGATCCGGCGGGGTGCGTCACGAAGGTCAAGAATAGCCATTATGCGGTCAAGAATCATCATTGCGGGAGGCCGCGGCAGAGGGCTATGCTCCGGCCATGAAGCAGCTCCCGCGGTATTCGTTCGGCGTCGGCGACCGTTTCGCGCACGAAGCGGAAGCGCAACTGGCCGCCTTCGAGCGGCTGGCGGCCGAGGGCGTGGTCGTGGCCCCGGTCTGGAACAAAAGCAACCGCGAGCACACCTTCATCGGCAGCGAGCCGGCGAGCGTGCGGGCGGCGGCCGAGCGGGCCGTGGCGGCGCGAAAGTGGCCGCACGCCTGGTTCGTCGATGCCGACCATATACGGCTCGACACGGTGGACCGGTTTCTGGCGTCGAGCGACTTTTTCACGATCGATGTCGCCGACTCGATCGGCAAGCCGGCCCCCATCGCAGACATCCAGGCCTTCGTGGGCCGGCATCCGGAGCTGTGCCGGCCGGTGGCGGTGCCGGGCATCGCGAATGAACTCCCGCTCTCCGCGGAGAAAGTCGCCTCGATCGCGGGGTCGTACCTGCTCGCCTGCCGTGAGGCGGGCGCCATCTGGCGACACATCCGTCGTCGCCGCGGCGACGACATCGCGATCGAGGTCAGCATGGACGAGACCGACGCGCCGCAGACGCCGCTGGAATTGGCCGTGATCCTCGTGCTCCTGGCGGAGCAGGAGATTCCGCTGCAGACGATCGCCCCGAAGTTCACCGGCCGGTTCAACAAGGGGGTCGATTACGTCGGCGATCTGGCCCGGTTCGAGCAGGAGTTTTCCGACGACATCGCCGTTTGTGGGCTCGCCTCACGGCAGTACGGCCTGCCCGGCTCGCTCAAGCTCTCGGTGCATTCCGGCAGCGACAAGTTTTCGCTCTATCCGGTGATCCGCCGGGTGCTCGACCGCACCGGCGCGGGCGTGCATCTGAAAACCGCCGGCACGACGTGGCTCGAGGAGCTGATCGGTCTGGCCGAGGCGGGGGGCGACGGGCTCGCGCTGGCGAAGGAGATCTACGCCTATGCCCTCGACCATATCGATGAATTCTGCGCGCCCTATGCCTCGGTGATCGACATCGACCGTACGAAGCTCCCCTCGGCCGCCGAGGCGGAGGGCTGGGATGGGCCGCGGTTCGCGGCGGCCATCCGCCATGTACCGACCCATCCCGCGTTCAACCCCAACATGCGTCAGCTGCTGCACGTGTCGTTCAAGGTTGCGGCAAAGCAGGGCGCCCGATACACCGACCTGCTGCAGGTAAATCGCGGGATCGTCGCAAAGCAGGTCACCGAAAACATCTACGACCGCCACCTCCGACCCCTGTGTGGCAAGTAGGACAGGCTTCAGCCTGTCGATGCATGCAGTCCGCGATCACGATCTGTCTTGTGCCGGAAGCCCGCCAGGGGCCCTTCGTCTTTCACGACGGCCTCGAGGCGGGGTGCTGCGCGGCCGCCGAACTGGGGTTCGACGCGGTGGAGGTGTTCCCAGAGTCGGCCGAGGGCGTGCCTGAGGCCGAGCTCGCGCGGCAACTGGCCAGCCACGGCCTCGGCCTGGCCGCGCTCGGCACGGGGGCAGGCTGGGTCAAGCACAAGCTGCAGCTTTGCCACGCCGACGCGGAGCAGCGGGAGGCTGCACGGGAATTTATCGGGCGGATCGTCGATGTCGCCGGTGGCTTTGGCGCACCGGCGATCATCGGGTCGATGCAGGGCAAGAGCGAGGGGGGCGTGTCGCGCGAGGCGGCGGTCGGCTTTCTGGCCGAGGCACTCCACGAACTCGGCGACCGGGCGGCGCGGCATGGCCAACTGCTGCTCTACGAGCCGCTCAACCGCTACGAGACCAACCTCTTCAACGGGCAGGCCGAGGCGGCTGAGTTTCTCCGAATCAGAGGCATCGCCCACGTGAAGCTGCTCTGCGACCTCTTCCACATGAGTATCGAGGAGTCCGACATCGCTGCCGCTCTTGTCGCCGGGGGTGATCTCGTCGGCCACGTCCACTGGGCCGATTCCAACCGCCACGCCATCGGCCTAGGGCACACCGATCCTCGTCCGGTGATCACCGCGCTGCGGCGGATCGGCTTCCGGGGCTACCTCTCGGCCGAGGTGTTTCCGCTGCCGACGCCGCTCGAGGCGGCCCGGCAGAGTGTCGAGAGTTTCCGCACGTTCAACGTCTGAGGCCAACGCCACCCGAGAACCGAAGCCATGCTCAACGGTCCCCTGCTCCACCCCGACATCCTCCGCGTGCTCGCCCGGTCCGGCCATCATTCGAAGGTGCTGATCGCCGACGGCAACTACCCGGCGCTCAACAAGCGCGGCACCCGTGCCGAGCTCGTCTCGCTGCAGCTCATGCCGGGCGTGCCGACGGTCGCGCAGGTCTTCGAGGCGATCCTCGGCGCCGTGCGGATCGACGAGGTCAACACGATGGGCGTGGACCGCAGCGATTCCTACGCCGCCGCCACGCCGGGCGATCCGGCCGTGTGGGACGAGTACCGGCGCATCCTCGCCGCCGCGCAGTCACCCTGCGTGCTCACGCCGATCGTGAAATGGGATTTCTACGAGGCGGTCGCATCGGACGACCACGTGCTCACGATCCAGACCGCCGACAAGGCGCCGTGGGCAAACCTGCTCCTCTCCCTCGGCTGCCGCACGTTCACCGCCCCGTAGGACAGGCTTCAGCCTGTCATGCCGTCTGTCATCTCGGAACCGTCATGCACACTCGCCCGCTTGGCACCACCGGCCTCCAGGTTCCGATTCTCTCCTTCGGCGCCTCCTCGCTCGGCGCGGAATTCCGCTCGATCACACTCGACGAGGCCCTGGGCAGCGTGCAGGTGGCCCTCGACTGCGGCATGCGTCTCATCGACACGAGCCCGTTTTACGGCCGCGGCATGAGCGAGGTGCTGCTCGGCATCGCGCTCAAATCCGTGCCCCGCGAGCGGTATATCCTCTGCACGAAGCTGGGCCGCTACTCGCTCGAGCATTTCGACTTCTCCGCGAAGCGGGTCGCGGAGAGTGTCGATGTCTCGCTCCACCGGCTGGGCACCGACCATCTCGACATCGTCCTCTGCCACGACATCGAGTTCGTGCCGATGCAGCAGATCGTCGACGAGACCATCCCGGCACTGCAAAAAATCCAGCAGTCCGGCAAGGTGCGGTTCATCGGCTTCAGCGGCTATCCACAGAAGATCTTCCGGTTCATCTGCGACCGGGCCGACGTCGACTGCGTGCTCAACTACAACCAATACACGCTGCAAAACACGCGCTTTGCCGACGAGACGATTCCATATCTCAAGACGAAGGGGGTCGGCGTGATGCACGCCGGCCCCTTCAGTGCCCGGCTCCTGACCGACGCGCCGCTGCCGGCCTGGCTGAAGGAGTCGGAAGAGGTGAGGGCGGCGGCCCGTCGGGCGGCCGACCTTTGCCGGTCGCGCGGCAGCTCGATCGCGAAGCTCGCGCTGCAGTTCGCGATCGCCAACCCCGATATCGCCACGACCATTGCGGGCAGCGCGAATCCCGCCAATGTCCGCGCCTGGGCGGCCTGGGCGTCCGAGCCGATCGATGCGGAACTGTTGCGCGACGTGCAGGAGATTTTCGCCCCGGTCAAAAACCTGGGCCACACGGAGGGCCTCGTTCAAAACAATTGAACCGAATGGCAAGGCCCCCGAGTGAGATGAATACCACATGAAGATCGACTCGCACCAGCACTTTTGGAATTACTCGGCCGCGGAATACCCTTGGATCGGCCCTGGGATGGAGCGGCTCGGCCGCGATTACATCCCCGCCGACCTCGCGGCCGTCGCCGGAGCCGAGGGCGTCGAGGGCAGCGTGGCCGTGCAGGCGAGGCAGTCGCTCGCGGAGAGCCGCTGGCTCCTTGGCCTCGCGGAGGAGAACCCGTTGATCCGCGGCGTCGTGGGCTGGGTTGATCTGCGGAGCGAAGGCGTGGCCACGGTGTTGGCCGAGCTGTCAACGCACGGGAAGTTCGTGGGCGTCAGGCATGTCGTGCAGGACGAGCCCGATCTGCGGTTTCTGCTCGGGGCGGATTTCGTGCGGGGCGTGCGGCAACTGTGCGCCTTTCGGCTCACGTATGACCTGCTGCTCTATCCGCCGCAACTGCCGGCCGCCGCGGAGCTCGTCGGCATGCTGCCCGAGCAGCCGTTCGTGCTCGACCATCTCGCGAAGCCCCGGATCAAGACGGGCGCAATCGAAGAATGGCGTCGCGACATCCAGGCGCTGGCACGGCACGACAACGTCTGCTGCAAGGTGTCGGGAATGGTGACGGAGGCGGCGTGGAGGGGCTGGAAGGCCACCGACTTCAGGCCCTACCTCGACGTTGTGCTCGAGGCATTTTCTCCCGCGCGGCTCATGTTTGGCAGCGACTGGCCCGTCTGCCTACTCGCCGGCGAATACACCGAGGTCGTCGGCATCGTGAGTGAATTTGTCAGCCCGCTCTCCATCGCCGAACAGGATCAGATCTGGGGCGGCACCGCCCGGCGCTTTTACGGACTCAGGTAGGACAGGCTTCAGCCTGTCGGAATTCAGCCTGTCGGAAATTCCAGGATCGCTCCCATGCAAGCTTTGCTGCTCGAAAACCCCAAGGACTTCAGGTTCATCGACATCCCGGAGCCGCCGGCGCCGGCCGCGGGCGAGGCCGTCGTCCGCGTGCATGCCGTCGGCATCTGTGGCACCGATTATGGCGGCTACCTCGGCAAGATGCCCTTCTTCAGCTACCCGCGGATTCCCGGCCACGAACTGGGGGTGGAGGTCGTGGCTGTGGGGCCGGGTGTGGCCAACGTGAAAGCGGGCGACCGCTGCTGCGTCGAACCCTATATCAATTGTCAGCGGTGCTATTCCTGCCAGCGGGGGCTGACCAACTGCTGCGAGCATCACCAGACGCTTGGCGTTCACTGCGACGGCGGCCTCCGGGCGCTGTTTACGGTGCCCGCCCGCAAGCTGCATCCTTCGCCACAGCTCGCGCACGCCCAAAACGCGCTCGTGGAAACGCTGGCGATCGGCTGCCATGCGGTGGACCGCGGCGCACCGACGGCCGGCGAGACGGTGCTCGTGATCGGGGCGGGACCGATCGGCCTGTCAGCGCTGGAGTTTGCCAAGCTCTCGGGCGCCCGCGTGATCGTGATGGACACGGCGGCTAGCCGCCTGCAATTCGTCCACGAGCGGATGGGTGTTGCAGACACGGTGGCGGCACACGGCGACGCCACCGACGAGGCAACGATCGCGCGGCTCACCGACGGCCGGATGTGCGACATCGTCATCGATGCCACCGGCAGCGCCGTCAGCATGGCCAACGCCTTGAAGCTCGCGAGCTTCGGCGGACGGGTCATCTACGTCGGCATCACGCAGGCTGAGCTCACGTTTGCCCATGCCCCGGTCATGCATCGCCGCGAGCTCGCGCTCGTCGCCAGCCGAAATGCGTTGTCCCGCGATTTTGCCCGGATTATCTCGCTGATCGAGGCGGGCAGGATCGACACCCGGCCGTGGATCACCCACCACACTCCATTCGCCGACGCGATCCGGGCGTTTCCCGCGCTCCTCGAGCCGTCCAGCGGCGTCATCAAGGCCGTGATCGAGATACCGGCCTGAAGAACCGGCCCAGCGGGCCGGTGAGCAGGGCCGGCAGCAGGACGAGGTCGCCGGCGAGCGCCGCGGCGACCAGGAGCGCGAGCATCCAGGCAAACCGTCGCGTCGGGGCGAACGAGCTCGCGGCGAAGACGAGGATGCCGAGACCGCAGACGATCGCGCTCTGCGTGAGGGCGGCGGCGGAGTGGCGGTAGGCCGATTGCACGGCCGCGGTGCGGCGGGCTGCTTCGCTCTGGCCAGAGTCGCTCGCCGGATCGGCGAGCCCACGCTGGAAAAACGTCAGGAAGTGGAGCGTGCCATCGACCGCCATGCCGAGCGCGATCGACGCGGTCATCACGCTCCCGATGTCGAGCGGCAGCCGCGTCCACCCCAGGAGCCCGAAGAGCAGGATCATCGGGAAGACGTTTGGAATCATCGCCACGAGCCCCGCGATGATGCCCCCTTCCACCGCCATCATCACGACCGCAATGACGCCGCAGGCCGACAGGAAACTCGCAAACAGGTCATGCAGAAGTGTCTTCTGGATCGCATTCACCAGCGGCATGACGCCCGTGTAATCGGCCGACACGCCGCGGGAGGTGCCACCGTGGGCGGCGACGAGCGGTTCGATGCGGTCGCGGACCAGCCGGAGAAACTCGCGATAGTCGATGCCTGAGAGCGCCGACGTGCGGGCGGTCACCCGCCAGAGCTGCCCGCCGGGAATGTCGCGCACGATCTTCATGTCGGTGAGGCCGGAGAGATTCTGCTCGAGCTTGCGGGCGATGATCGCCTTGCGGGCCGCCCCGAGCGTGCCGGAGGCCTCCGGCAATTCCGGCAGGAACGTCGCGGCCGAGAGCACGCCGGTGACGCCCGGCATGTCGGCAAGCGCCGTGCCGATCTCGCGGACCATGTCGAGCCGCTCGGCCGGCCGGATCTCGGAGGCGTCTGCAAATCGCAGCACCACCTCCACGGGCACGAGCGGGCCGATCGTGCGTTCGAGGTGGAGATAGTCGCCGATCACCCGGCTCTCCGGCGTGAAGAGCGTGTCGATGGCGACCGACGTGCGGATGCCCGGCAGGCCGCCGATCGCCAAGGCGATTGCTGCCGTGCACGCGATCGCGATCGGCGTGGCATGGCGGATGACCCACGTTGCAAACGACGACACCTCCGCTGCCACCTGGCGGGCGTGGCCTCCCTGCCTGCGGATCGGCCACTGCTCGAAGATCCCGGGCACCACGAGAAACAGGATCACGAGCGTCGAGAGCACGCCGAGCGCAGCGTGAAACCCGAAGACGCGGATCGGCTCGAGCTCGCTCACGACGAGCGACATGAGGCCAACGGCCGTCGTGCCCGCTGAAAGGCAACAGGGCAGCCAGCCGAGCGCGATCGCCCGGGCCGCCACGCCCTGCCGCGGTCCGGTGTCGAGCGACTCGACGAGATAGTTCACGAGATGAATCCCGCCCGACACGCCGAGCGTGAGCACGAGGAGCGGCATCACGATCAGCACCGGATTCATCCGGTCGCCCCAGGCATGCAGAAACGTGAACGAGAGCCCCACACAGGCCAGTGACAGGAAAAACACGAGCAACGCGTAGCGGAGCGACTTGAGCGACCACCAGGTGAGCCCGAGGATGACGAGCGCCGCCGGCCCGCCGTAGGTGTTGAGGCTCGCGGTGCTCGCGTCGTCCACGGCGATGTTGTCGATGACGGGGCCGGCGAGGTGCAGGTCGTCGGCGGAGGTCGTGGCCGTCTGGAGGAGCATCTGCCGGATCCACGCGACGGCCTGCCTGCGGTCGGCAAGCCCCTCGCGGGTGAACGGGATGACGAGGCACGTCGTCTTTCCATCGGGGCCGACGAGCACCCCCTCCAGCCGCTCGAGGGCGGTCGCGCGGTCGAGCGAGAGCGGCGGATCGGCGAGCCGTGCGAGGGCGTTCGAGCCCGTGGCGACCGACTCGAACCAGACCCGTCCCTGGGAATCCCGCGGCGCGTCGGGGCCGGTGGCGGCCGTGATGAACCGGTCGATCGCGGGGGCATCGAGCGTGCAACCAGGCCAGGTGGCGACGACCACATCGCCGCTTTCAAACTCCCGCGTGAACTGGTCGTAGGCCTGCCGAGGCGGAAACGTCGCCGGCACCCATTCCATCGGCGTCGTCGGATCGACACTGAGAATGGCGATGGCCGATGAGGCGATCCAGGGCGCGGCCACGGCCAGCGCCACGAGTGTGAGCAGGCTTGCGATCAGAAGCGGTGAGCGGTGGGAGTCGCGACGTGGCGGCGGGCTGGCCATCGCGTCACGATACACCGCCGGCGGGTGGTCGAGCAGGGCGGCCGCTGCGGAAGCCCGGAGGGTTGCGATCGCACCGGCCGTTTTGTCGAATACCGCTTTCAGAAAAGCCCCATCGAGCAGAGGAGAGAGCCACCATGCCGAAGCAATCCGTCGCCGACATCGACCCCAAGGGCAAAGCCGTTCTCGTCCGCGTCGATTTCAACGTGCCGCAGGACGATTCCGGTGCGATCACCGACGATCGGCGCATTCGGATGGCGCTGCCCACGATCAAGTCGATCCTCGACCGCGGCGGCAAGGCGATCCTCATGTCGCACCTCGGCCGGCCGGCCGGCAAGGGGTTTGAGGCGGCCTTCTCGCTGACGCCGGTCGCGACGCGGCTCGGGGAGCTCCTCGGCAAGCCCGTCACGCTGGCCTCCGATACCGGCGGCCCCGATTCCCATGCCAAGGCGAAGGCGCTGCCGGCTGGCGGCGTGCTCGTGCTCGAGAACGTGCGGTTCAACAAGGGGGAAAAGAAGGGGGACGACAAGGCGTACGTCGATGGCCTGGCGACGCTCGCCGACGCCTACGTCAACGACGCCTTCGGCACCTGCCACCGCACCGAGGCGAGCATGCATGCCGTGCCCGTGGCGATGAAGGCGCTCGGCAAGGCGGCCGTTTCGGGATTCCTCGTCGAGAAGGAGATTCAGTATCTCTCCGACGCGATCGCCAAGCCGAAGCGGCCGTTCGTCGCGATCCTCGGCGGCAAGAAGGTCTCCGACAAGATCGCCGTGATCACGAACCTGCTCTCGATCTGCGACCATGTCTTGATCGGCGGCGCGATGGCCTACACGTTTTCACTCGCGCAGGGCGGCAAGACGGGCAAGTCGCTCGTCGAGAAAGACAAGATCGACCTCGCGAAGGAACTGCTCGCCGCGGGGGGCGGCAAGCTCGTGCTGCCGCTCGACACGCACTGCGCCGACGATTTTTCATCGGCTGCGAACAAGCAGGTCGTGAAGGCGGGGCAGATCCCGGACGGCTTCGAAGGCCTCGACATCGGCCCCGAGACCGCGAAGAAATATGCGGAGATCATCCGCTCGGCCGGCACGGTCGTCTGGAACGGCCCGATGGGGGTCTTCGAGTTGCCTCCATTCGACGCCGGCACGAAGGCGGTGGCCGACGCCGTGGCCGAGGCGACGGCCAAGGGCGCGATCACGATCATCGGCGGTGGCGACTCGGCGGCGGCGGTCGAGCAGCTCGGCTACGCCGAGAGGGTGAGCCACGTCTCGACCGGCGGCGGCGCCTCGCTCGAGATGCTCGAGGGCAAGGCCTTCGAGACGGTGGCCGTGCTCGACGACAAGTAGGACAGGCTTCACCCTGCCGTGGACAGGCACGGAGGCCTGTCCTACTCAGAGGCCGGCAGTGTCGTGGACCGCGGGCTGCGACCGCTGTTCGGCGGCGATCCGTGCGCCGGTGGCGGTCACATAGTCCTGGTCGTGGCGGCTGAGTCGGGTGAGGGGCACGGTCGCGTGGCGGCCGTTGGCCTTGAGGATCCGGATATGATCCGGATGCACCTCGACCAGGCGGCCGATCGTCTCGTGAATCCCCGTGTTGTCGATCCAGCGGCGAACCGGCTCGCTCGGGGCGCGGAGGATGCCGGCGAAGGGATCGTCTTCTTCCTTGGGCTCCTCGGTCTTTTCCGCGGCGGGCTCATCAGCCGGGTCTTCCTCGGCGGGCTCGGCCTTGTCGCCGGCGTCGCCGTCGGTTTCGTCGAACAGGTTTTCTTCTTCTTCCTCGGCGGGCTCCTCTTCGGCAGCTTCCTTCGGGGCCGGCTCCTCCGTGGGCTCTTCCTCCGGCGCCTCAGCGGCAGCGGGCTCTTCTTTCTCGACGGGCTTGGCCGGCTCTTCGGCCTCCGGTTCTGCAGCCTCTTCATCTGCGAGTACTTCTTCGGCGGCCTTCGCCTCAGCGGCCGCCTTCGCTTCGGTCGCCGCCTTCTCGGCAGCTTCCTTCGCGGCCGACTCCTCGAGGATCTCCTTGGCGGTCTTGAACTGGGGAGCAGGCACGGGCTGTTCGGCGGATGCCGGCGCGACCGGCACCGGGGTCAACGGCGCGGGGGCGGGCTTTTCAGCGGCGACGGGGGTGGGGATCGCCAGGTCTTCCGACGGGGCTTTCTCAGCCGGCGCCGCTTGGATCACGGATTCGACGACCACTTCCGTCGCGGGGGCCACGATCTCGGCGTGGGCGGAGCCGTCGGCCGGCACGCAGCATTGCGGCGTGGCGATCGAGATGATTTCGTCGGGCGCCGCGCAGGGGCTGCAGGCGGCCGGAGGGCACTGGACGACAGTATGGCGTGGACCGTGGCAGGCGGGGCGAGGATGGAAGCAGACGACGGTGCGGCAGCGGGGCCGGCATCGGTTGCGCAGGAACCGGCAAGCAGAAGCCGAGTCGATCGACACGAGCAGCGCGAGAACGCCCACGAACAAAACACGCAGCCAACGACGCACGGGATCACCTCGAAGGGAAGGAAACAGATCGCAGGGCTCAAAGGCCTCACTACGACGCTACGCCATAAACGGCTCTCATGCTAATTACACGGCCAGGTCGCAGCAAACCGCCGCGATTCCCCAGGCGGCCCAGGCGGCACAACCGCTATGACAGGATGCTTTTGGGGCACACGGGCCCGGAGGCGTGCGGCACGGGGGACGCGAGCGGCACGGGAAAAAGAGGAAGGCCGTGGCAGCTTGGGCTTGCCACGGCCTTCCGATGGATCGAACCTGTCGTCCGCCTGCGAACGGGGTAGAAAATTGCGAAACTGATGCGGATCGGGCAGGTGCAAGCACCCGCTTTTCAGTGGATCCGGATCAACGCGTTGGGGTTGGCACCTCCGACGGGACGCGGAGACAGGTCGAATGTCGATGTCCTGTCATTCGTCCAGATTCTTCCCTCGTCTGCAGTGGTTTTTTTGCCTCGGGTCACAACCGTCACGATCACTGCCACCGCACGCCGCGCTGCCAGACAGGCACGGAGGCCTGTCGTACAGCAACCAATCGCTAGGCCCGGAGGGCCGGGTTTCTTCCGGCCGGAGGCCGGCAAGCCTGCGGGGGCCATGGATGGCCCCGCAGGCGTGAAGTCAGCTACACCCCATCGAGTTGCCGCAGTTGTGGCAGAGGTAGCAGTTGCCGTTGCGGACCGTGATCGACCCGCAGTTGTCGCATGCGGGGGCGTCGATCTGGAACTTGGCAAACTGGCTCTGCCGGTCGGCCGGACTCGCATTGGGGTCGACCGCCATCTTCAGACCCGCCTTCTCGAGCAGCGCGGCGCGGTCGGAAGCGGCTGTGGAAGCCTTCTTCACGCTCGCCGCCCCATTCGTGCCGGGGGCATGCTTGGCCTTGGCTGCCGAGGCAGCGGTGGCGGTGGCAGAAGCGGCCTTTCCTTGGCCATCGGCCAGCCCGCTCGCCGTCGTGGCGGCGGGCTTCCGCTCTGTTTCCGTATCGTCACCTGCGGCGGCCTCCTCGCCGCCGCCGTAGCCGCCGGGCCGGTTTGCCTCGCGATAGCCCGGGATGAACTCCGTCCCCATCCAGCGGAAGAGATAGTCCACGAGGCTCTTCGCGACCGGGATGTCGGGGTTTTTCGTATAGCCCCACGGTTCGAAGCGGGTGTGTGAGAACTTCTTCACATACACCTCGAGCGGCACGCCGTATTGCAGGCTCATCGACACGGCCGTGCCGAAGGCGTCCATCAGACCGCCGATCGTGCTGCCCTCCTTCGCCATCGTGATGAAAAGCTCGCCCGGCCGGCCGTCGTCATAGAGGCCGACCGTGATGTAGCCCTCGTGGCCGCCCACGTTGAACTTGTGGGTCACGCTGCGGCGGGTGTCGGGCAGCCGCTCGCGACGCGGAGCTGCCGTCACCTTGGCCGCGGTCTTGTCGGCCTCGGTGCTCGTGTTGAGCGGCTGGCTTTCCTTCGAGCCGTCGCGGTAGATGGCCAGGGCCTTCAGGCCGAGCCGCCAGCCCTCCATGTAGGCGCCGGCGATGTCGGTCGGCGTCGTCTCGCGGGGCATGTTCACCGTCTTGGAAATGGCGCCCGAGATGAAGGGCTGCGCCGCGGCCATCATCTTCACGTGCGCCTCCCAGGCGATGCTCCGCTTGCCGAGCCGCGGCTTGAAGGCACAGTCGAAGACCGGCAGGTGCTGGTCCTTAAGACCGGGGGCCCCTTCGATCGTGTCGTTCTTGTCGATGTAGGCGAGCACCGCCTCGACCGTCGGCTCGTCGTAGCCGAGCGTGCGGAGCGCGAGCGGCACCGTCTGGTTGACGATCTTCAGCATGCCGCCGCCGGCGAGCTGCTTGTATTTCACCAGCGCGATATCGGGCTCGATGCCGGTGGTGTCGCAGTCCATCAGGAACGAGATCGTGCCGGTGGGGGCGAGCACCGTCGCCTGGGCGTTGCGGTAGCCGTGGCGGCGGCCGCCGGCGAGCACGTCGTCCCAGACCTTCCGGGCGGCGTCGTGCAGATACGTGGGGCACGAACGATCGATCTTCTCGACCGCATCGCGGTGCATCTGCATGACGTTGAGCATCGGTTCACGGTTGCCCGCGAAGCCCTCGAACGCCCCGACGGCCGCGGCGAGCTCGGCGCTCGTCCGGTTGGCGGCGCCGTGGAGGATCGCCGTGATCGCCCCGCAGAGGCCCCGGCCGGCGTCGCTGTCGTAGGCGAGGCCGTCGGCCATGAGCAGGCTGCCGAGGTTCGAGTAGCCGAGGCCGAGCGGCCGGAAGAGGTGGCTGTTCTTCGCGATCCGCCTGGTCGGGTAGCTGGCGTGATCGACCAGGATCTCCTGGGCCACGAAGAAGACCCGGCAGGCCGCCGCGAACCGCTCCACGTCGAAGTGGCCGTCGGGCTTGCGGAACTTCATGAGGTTGATGCTCGCCAGATTGCAGGCCGTGTCGTCGAGGAACATGTATTCCGAGCACGGGTTCGAAGCATTGATCCGGCCCGAATTCGGGCAGGTGTGCCAGCGGTTGATCGTGGTGTCGTATTGCACGCCGGGGTCGCCGCACTGCCAGGCGCACTCGGCCATGCGATTCATCACCTCGCGGGCCTTGAAGCTCGGGCCGGCCTTGGTGGAATCGGTCACCCAGCGGGTGGTCCAGGTGTCGTCGCGGTCGGCGGCTTCCATGAAGTCGTCGGTGAGGCGGACCGAGAGATTCGCATTCTGGAAGAGGATCGAGCTATAGGCCTCGCCGTTGAAGTTGGAGTCGTAGCCCCCCTTCTCGATGAGGACGCGGGCCTTCTTCTCTTCCTTCGCCTTGCACTCGATGAATTCCATGATGTCGGGGTGCGTGACTTTGAGCGACTGCATCTTGGCGGCGCGGCGGGTCTTGCCACCGCTCTTCACCACCGCGGCCACCTGGTCGTACACCCGCATGAAGGAGAGCGGGCCGGAGGGCTTGCCGCCGCCGGCGAGCTTTTCCCGCTGGCTGCGGAGCGTGGACAGGTCGGTGCCGGTGCCCGAGCCAAACTTGAAGAGCATCGCCTCGCTCCGCGCGAGCTCCATGATGTCTTCCATGTTGTCTTGCACGCTCTGGATGAAGCAGGCGCTGCCCTGCGGATATTCGTAGGGGTTGTCGGGCATCACGACGTCGCGCTTCGCCTCGTCCCACCGCCAGTTGCAGGGGGCGCCCTTCACGCCGTATTGGTGATAGAGGCCGACGTTGAACCAGACCGGCGAGTTGAAGGCGCCGTGCTGGTGCACGCAGAGCCAGGCCAGGTCGCGATAGAAGTTTTCGCCGTCCTGCTTGGTCTTGAAGTAGCCATCGGCGATACCCCAGTCGGCGATCGTGCGGGCGACGCGGTGGACGAGCTGCTTGACGGAGTGCTCGCGCTCGGGCGTGTGGATTTCGCCGTAGAAATACTTGCTGACCACCACGTTGGTGGCCAGCTGGCTCCAGGCGGCCGGAATCTCACAGGCCGGCTGCTCGAAGAGCACCTTGCCGTCTTCCCCCTTGATGGCCGCCGTCCGCAGCTCCCACTCGGTGGTGTCGAACGGGCTGTCCACGTCGACCGGGCAGAACGTCGGCTGCACCTCGAGCGGCTGGCGGGCGGCGGGGGTCTGGCCGCCGGCGGATGGGGTGCTCGACGTTGCGGGGGCGAAGCCCGTGGACGGTTCGAACGCTGCCATGCTGAGGTGCTCCTTGCGAGAGAAAGTGTCGGACGAAAAAAGTATACTTCCGTATAGCGTGCCTGCAACCGCTATCGAACGAAAGGCAGGTGTCGCTTGAGGGGTTCAGCCGCCGAAAACAGCGGCGTCATCGCGATCGAGAGAAAGCAGCTCCTTCTGCATGCTATCGCAATATCTAGTGGCCTCGGGGCCGCCGACCACTCCATATGGCCGGGGCGTGAATGTAGCGTGAGCCCATCAGCCGTCAAGCATGTTTTCCAGGCCGCGCGGAAACCCGCTGAAAACCATGGTGCCAGCGGTGCTGTCACGCCCCCGAGCGTCGATGGCAGGAACCACCCGAAGGCGGGGTGTTCATCAGGGGGCTCGCCTTTGGCCACTTTCGTCGCGACAATACGCTGACTGGAAACGGACTCCCGAGCCCCCCTGCCCCGTTTCATCACAAGGAGCATCCGACCATGCCAGCCCATCCCCATGCTTTGGCCCACCGCCCGCTCGATGGCATCCGCATTCTCGCCCTCGTGGGCGATGACTATGAAGATCTGGAGCTCTGGTATCCGAAATTGCGGCTGGAAGAGGCCGGCGCCCATGTGACGGTGGCCGGCTCGATGCAGGGCCGCACCTATTCCGGCAAGCACGGCTACCCCTGCACGAGCGACGCTGCGATCGGCGACATGGAAGCGGCCGATTTCCACGGCATCGTGATTCCCGGCGGCTGGATGCCCGACAAACTCCGCCGCGACGAGAAAGTGCTCGATCTCGTGCGGGAGTTTTCCGCCCACGGCAAACTCGTGGCGGCGATCTGCCATGGCGGCTGGATCCCGATTTCCGCGGGCGTCTACCGGGGTGTGCGCGTGACCGGCAGCCCGGGCATCAAGGACGACCTCATGAATGCCGGGGCGATCTGGGAAGATACGCAGGTGGTGGTCGATCGCCACCATGTTTCCAGCCGCAAGCCGGCCGATCTACCGGCCTTCATGGCGGCGATCGTCGACCTGCTCGCGGGGGTGGGCGTGGCCTAGCCGTCCCTGGTGTACACTGCGGGCATGACACGATCTCGTGCAAAGTCTTCCGCCGACGACTCGAGCGTCGAGGCGGTCCAGGCGAGCATCCGCGGTGCGGGGCTGCGGTGCACCGCTGCGCGGCTTTCTGTCATGCAGCACCTGCTGCGGTCGCGGGGGCCGGAGACCCATGCAGAGGTGTCTGACGCACTCGCCGACAAGGGCTTCGACCGCGCCACGATCTATCGCAATCTCACGGAGCTCACCGACGCGGGTCTCGTCTCGCGCGTCGAGCTCGGCGATCACGTCTGGCGGTTCGAGATTCGGCGGCATGCGCATGCCGGCGCGAAGGAAGACCACCCGCACTTTCTCTGCACCACCTGCGGCGAGGTGTCGTGTCTCGACGACGTCAACGTCGCGATCACGCCGAAGCCGGGGGCCGCTGCGAAGGCCGACAAGGCCGCAGCCCGGCCCGCCCGCGGCAGCCGCGCGAAGGCGGCCAAGTCGCACGGCACTCGCTCGGTGACGGAAGTGCTGCTCAAGGGCCGCTGCGAAAACTGCAACTAGCGGTGGGATAGGCTTCAGCCTGTCTTCGTCATTGACAGGCTGAAGCCTGTCCTACTTTAGGCCCGGAGGGCCGGGTTCGCACCAGTGGGCGGAGCCCGCCAAGGAAAGTTTGGCAGGATGCCAAGACTTTCCGTGAAGTCAGTACCAGACGCCGGCTCTCACCATGAGCGTGTCGGTCGGCCGATAGTCGGCCGTGTCGGTGATGTAATACTCGACGAGTCGGCCGAAGACCCAGCCGGTTTCGACGCGCCACGAGATGCCAAGATCGGCTGGCCGGCGTTCCCAGCCGGCGAGGAGCCGGTAGTCGTGATAGACGACGACGTCATTCGCGCCACTGTCGCGCCGCACGGCCCACTGGTTGCCACCGAATTCACCGGCGAGATAGACCCACTGCGCCGCTTTCGCGGTTTCCTGCACGCGCCAGGCGAGCCGCGGCCGCGGAAAGAGCAGCTCGAACCGACGATCGTCGGACGGTGTCCAGAGGAGTCCGCCGGCCGGCAGGATGTTGACGTCGTAGCGGTCGAGGTAGATCACGCCGGCGACGATCCGCAGGTCGTCGTTGACCTCGTAGGCGCCGAAGCCGTGGCCGGTGACTCGGAAGGCCTGGGGCGTGTCGTTCGTGAAGTCGCTGTACCAGCCGGGGGCGACGGCGAGGTCGACGCCGAGCTTCGTGCCCACCTTCCGCATCCACCGCGCCTGGAGCCACGATTCATAGAGCTGCGCCGGCAGGCCCGGATCCATCGTGCCGCCGGCTTCGTCGACGAGCGTGGTGCCGAAGCCGGGCGTGAGGAGCAGCGGCGAATCGACCGTGGGCGCCGGCATGCCGATCGTGAGGCTCGTGTCGAGCGTCGTAAGCCCGAGGCCATCGGATCCGAACCGCGGTAATTCCGTGGCGGTGAAGATCACCTGCTGGAGCGCGCCCGGCTTCGCGCCCGGAGGAAGTTTTCTACCTGCGGGAGGCTCAAACTCCTGCCGCGGCTGCCCCGGCGGCGCCACATCGTCGGGGAGGAGCGGCTCGGAAAGATCCTGCGGATCTCCCAAGGCCGCCAGCCGCAAGCGCCCAAAAACGCCTTCCTCCACCGGCGGCAGCGGCACGACCGCCTCGTCGGCCCGCGCGATCGAGAGCGCCACACCCACGAGCACGACGACGAGGCAGGAAATCCTCCGCACGATACGGCCTCTCGTGAAACTAGTAGGCCAGTCCGAGCCGCAGCATGAGCGTGTCGTTGAGGTTCTGGTATTGCGGCGGGCCGTCGACGTAGAAGAGCTGGCGGGCGAAGACGTAGCCCACCTCGAAGCTGCCGGCGAGCCCGGTCGGCGTCTGCGGCACGAACTCCGTGCCGAGCGAAATGCGGACGTCGTTGTAATCGAAGGGGGAGATCTGGCCGGTCGAGCGGCGGAACGTCCAGGCGCCGCCTCCGTACTCGCCCGCCAGGAATCCCCAGACCGAATGCCGCCCCAGGTTGGTGAACCGGCGGGCCGCCTTCGGCGCCGGAAAGAAGATGTCGTAGCGGCTGTTGGCGTCGGGGGTCCAGGTGATGCCGACGGCCGGCAGCAGCTTCACGAGGTTGCGGTCAAGGTAGACGATACCGAGCTTGCCGGTCATCGTCGGCGTCAGCCGCGCCGTGCCGATCGCGCGGCCCATGATGCGCCAGCTGTCCCAGACGAGCACGTCCCAATTGGTGAAGATGCCGACGCGGATGCCGAGCTCGGCGCCGTAGATAGGCGAGAGCTGCGGATTCCAGGCCGCGTCGAGGAAAACGTCGTAGGTATTTGGCGGCAGGTCGGCCAGCATGGTGCTCGTCGTCTGCGGGCCGTCCCAGAGCTGCAGGCCGAAGCCCGGCGTGATGAGCAGCGGCGCGTGGTTGAGGTTCACCGGCGAGTTGTGGAAGAACGGCACCGCAAACGTCGCCGTTGTGTCGAGCTCGTTGACGCCGACGTTCGTTCCCTGGCCGTTGCCGAAGAGATAGGCCCAGCTGCCCCGCGCGCCCTGATAGAGCCGCATCGTCTGCTGAAACGTCGAGTTCTGCGATGGATAGCCGGGAGGGAAGAGCGACGGCGAGCCGGCGGTGCCCTGCGTGGGCATGATCGAGGGCGCGGCCGGGGAGTAGCCCGGATACCCCGGCTGGCCGCCGAGCGCCGAGGGCGCCTGCGCCGGGGCCCAGGTGGTCGGCGCCTGCGCCATCAAGAGCTGTGAGCCTTGTGGCGCGTAGGGATCCCACGTGGGCGGCGGCGGCGAGAGCGGCGCGCCGTATTGTGTCGGGATGATGCGATCGAGCGACGACGCCGCGGGGGACGGCAGGGCCGCCGTCTGTGCGCGAACCGGGCTCTGGCAGAGGGCCGCCAGAACAGCGAAGAACGCTGTCGTTATGGCAAGAAAATGGCGCACGGGAACGGGGGGGTACCAACCGCGGCGTGGCAGGGTCAAGGTCGCAGCGACGGCGAACCCGCCGGCCGCCACCGCAGAATGCCGATCTTGCGCCGACTGCCAGATTCCGTAGACCGCTACTTTGACGAGCGAGCCCGGGTCGGCAGAAGTCTCCTCGCGGTGGCCCTCGAAGACTCGGTCCAAATGCTCGTCGAGCTTCCGCCGACCCGGGCTCGCGGCTGCGTGTACCTTAAAAGCCATGCAGCCTGCCGCCGACCCGATCGACCGCGACGCCCTGCTTTCCCACGGCGGCCTCGCCGCGTTCGAGCACTACGACGAGGTGGGCTCGACGATGGAGCGGGCCCGCGCGATCGCGCATGACCGGTCCATCCCGTTGCCCGCCGCGGTCGTGGCCGACCGGCAGTCGCTCGGACGTGGCCGGCGCGGGGCGCACTGGTGGCAGCCGCCGGGGAGCCTGACGACGAGCATCGTGCTCGATGGCGCGGCGGCAGGGCTCGCGCCGCGGCAGGCGGAGCCGCGGCCCACCTGGTCGCTCGCCTGCGGTGTCGCGCTTGCCGAAGCGATTGCGGCGCTCGAGCCCGCGATCGATCCGCGGGTGCGGTGGCCCAACGATCTCGAGAGTGGCGGCAGAAAACTTGCCGGCATCCTCGTGGAGACCGCGCCCAACGGCCGGGCGATCTTCGGGATCGGCGTGAACACGACGGGCTCCGCCGCCGCCGCACCGACGGCGATCCGCCACCGCGTGGCCACGATTCCCGATCGCGCGGGCCGCGGGCTTGCGCGGGAGCCGCTCCTGGTCGCCTTCCTGCCGCGGTTTCTCGGGCTCCTGGCCGAGATGACGGCCGATCCTCGCGTGCTCGTCGATCGCTATGCGCCGCTCTGCGGGCTCACGGGCCGCGAGGTCACGGTGTTTCGCGGCATCGAGACGGGCATCGCGGAGGGAGCGATCACCGGGAGATGCCTCGGCATCGATATCAACGGCGCGATCGTGATCGAGACGCTCGCGGGGCGGCTGCACCTGGCCTCAGGCAGCCTCACCCACCCGGGCGACGTGTGGCATGGCGAGGACGGCGGGACGAGGCTCGCCTGAGCGCCATCACGCAGACCTCCCGGCCGCCGGTCGAAAGCTGCCGCGCCGTGGGTGCATAGCCCCAGCCACGGAAGAGCGAGAGCCACTCGGGCAGCGCCGATGCCCGCGACCACTCTGGCAGCTTGAGCGTGGCGATGATGCCTTTCGGGCGGCTGCCCGGCGCCGTCAAGACCCGTTCGATCGCCTCGAGCGTGCTCGTGGGGTCGATATTCATGTCGGCCACGACCCAGTCGAAGCCGCGCAGCTCCTTGAGCCGCACATCGCGGGCCCGCATCCGCCGCTGCTCGAACCGTGGGTGGGCGGCCACACGCTCGTCGACCAAGGCCGGGTCGATGCCGGTGACGGAAAGCCCCGCCTCGAGCAGCCGCTGGCAGGCGCCGCCGGGCGCGCAGCCGAGTTCCACGGCACGCTGCCCCGGCTCGAGCGGGATCGCGAACGTGGCGATCGCCTCGTCGAGCTTGAGCCAGGCCCGCGAGACTTTGTCGGCCGGAAGCGCGACCGGATAGAGGCCGCCGGGCCACTGGCTCGGGGGCGTCTGGGCGCGGTGCCAGCCGACCCAGAGCCGCTTGACCGGGCTCTCGCCCTCTTCGTCGATGATGCAATCGAGGACGAGATCGCCCGGCTGGGCGATGGGATCGTCGAGGATTCGCGCAAGCGCGTGGCGACCGAGCAGTCGGCGGGCCTGCAAGGCCTCGAGGATCGTCGCGCGCAAGGCCGCGGCTTGTGCGGCGGCCTCGTCGGCCGTCGCGCCGCGCGGGGCGCGCACCCAGACATGCACGTTGTCCCACGCCGTCGTGCCGGTGAGGGACAGGAGGTTGTCGCACAGTTCCGGCTCGGTCGAACCCGTCGCCTGCCCGAGCGAACGGATGACGGCGCGGGCGAACGTGAGATCGGGAAAGAAGTCGTCGGGCGGGTCGAAGCCGGGGGAATCGGCCGTGGCCTCGGGCAGCCGAAACGTCACGGCGCCGCGCCGCCACACGCCCTTCGCGACCTGCGGCAGCACCTCCTGCTGGCGCCGGCAGAGGGCCTCTTCGGCGCCCCCCTGGCAGGCGACGAGGAGAAAACCGCCGCGGCTGGCCGAGGCGGGGGATGGGGTCTGTGTGGGGGCGGGCATGAAAGAAGCGTACCCTCGACCGGCCGAAAAGCGGCCCGGTCGCCACAAAACGGGTCGGCGCAAAAATCAGGCCGGCCCGGGCGCCCAAGGGCCCGGGCCGGCCTTTCTCGTCTGAACAGTCGACAGTTGAACGGTCGACAGCACCCAGCCGAACCTCAGAGAGGATCAGCCGGGCGAAGGACTAGCCGTGGCCCTTCTTCTTCTTGGCAACCTTCTTGGCAGCCTTCTTCTTCTTCTTCGCCATCGATATGGCTCCTTGCCACGAGCGCCCTGACACACACCACACATCCGATCCCTCGGGCACTCTCTCGAAGGGATCGGACGACGTTTCGTGAATTGCTCATGAAGCTCTTTCGAGGGCATGGTTCCAGCAGTTGGATGCCGGTTCACACGCCCCTTGCAAGCGTCACGAAAAGAGTTGTGAGGGATGGAGCGGAAAACTGTCAAGAGAAATCCGGAAAAATTTTTCGGATTTTTTCCGGCGTTGATCGCGATCTCACCTTCATGGCAGTGGTATCATCGTGCCGTTGATTGTCGATTTCGGGAACATACAAGAAGCCTTCACAAGACCTCACACAGGAAAAGAGAAGCACTCTGAGCACCGGCATGGACAAGGGCATGGACAAGACAAACAGTCTGCATCTGGCGCGGCGCATGGCGTCGCTCGAGCCATCGGCCACGCTGGCCATGGCGGCCAAGGCCTCGGCGATGGCGGCGTCGGGCATCGACGTGATCGATCTTTCGGTGGGTGAGCCCGACTTCCCCACCCCGCCGCACATTTGCCAGGCGGCCGAAGCGGCGATCCGCGCGGGCAAGACGAAATACACCCCAGCCGCCGGCATCCCCGACCTCCGCAAGGCGGTGGCCGCCGACTATTCCCGCCGCTCCGGCCTCACCGTCACCCCGGCGCAGGTCGTCGTCTCCAACGGCGCCAAGCACTCGCTCCACAACGCCTTCATGGCGCTTCTCGACGAGGGAGACGAGGTGATCGTGCCGGCGCCCTATTGGGTGAGCTACGCCGAGTTGATCAAGCTCTCCGGGGCCCGCCCCGTGCTCCTCGAGACGAGCATCGCCGACGACTTCAAGCTGCGGCCGGAAGCCCTGCGGGCCGCCCTGACACCCAAGACGCGGATGCTCCTGCTCTGTTCGCCGAGCAACCCCACGGGCGTGGTCTACACGCCCGACGAGCTGCGGGCCCTGGCCGACATCGCGATCGAGGCCGACCTCGCCGTCGTGGCCGACGAGATCTACGACCAGCTCGTCTTCGACGGCCGCCAGTCGCCGTCGTTCCCCACGCTCCGGCCCGGCCTCGCCGACCGCACCGTGGTCGTCGCAGGCGTGAGCAAGACCTACTCGATGACCGGCTGGCGAATCGGGTGGACGATCTGCCCGGAGCCGCTCGCGAAGGCGATCGGCAACCTGCAGAGCCAGGAGACGAGCAACCCCTGCAGCGTGAGCCAGCATGCGGCCGTAGCCGCGCTCACCGGGCCGCAGGAGTGCGTGGCCGAGATGTGCCGCGCCTTCCAGCAGCGACGCGACCTCGTGTCCACGGCGCTCGCCGCGATCCCCGGCGTGAAGCTGCCCGAGATCGGCGGCGCCTTCTATGCCTTCTTCGACATCAAGGAGCCGCTCGGGCGTGCCAAGTCCGGCGGCAAGTTCCGTGGCATCACGTCGAGCGCCGCCTGGTGCGAGAAGCTGCTCGAAGAGGAGCATGTGGCCCTCGTGGCCGGCAGCGCCTTCGGCGCGGAGGGCAACGTGCGCATGTCGTTCGCGGCCTCGGAGCAGAAGCTCACCGAAGGCCTCGCCCGCATCGCCCGCTTCCTAAAGTAGGACAGGCCTCCGTGCCTGTCCAAGACAGGTGGAGACGCTAGCCACCATGACAGGCAGGGACGCCTGTCGTACTTCAACACCATGACGGGCGGAGACGCCTGTCCTACGTAAACACCTGGCTCGCATATGACCGCAGGCGTCATCGGCATCGTGTTGGCCGGCGGATCGTCGCGGCGGATGCAGCCGCCGGCTGGTGGCCCCCCGCTGCGCAAAGAACTCCTCGCACCCGGGGGCACGTCGCTCTTGGCGCGGGTGGTCGACGCCGTGACCGCCGAGGTGGATCGTGTGATCGTCGTGGCCGCCCCCGACATGCCGCTGCCCGAGTTGGCCGGCCGGCCGCTCGTGGTGCGCGACTCGCTGCCCGGGGCGGGGCCGCTCGCCGGGCTGGCCGACGGGCTCAGGGCCGCGGCAGAGTTCTCCCTTGGGAAGCCCGAGTTGCTTGCCGTCGTCATCTCGTGCGACGTGCCGCTTGTGCGCCGCGAGGTGCTCCGGCTCTTGATCGACCGTGCCCGCGCACATGGTGCGGCCTGGACATTGCCGCTGGTGGGCGGCCACCGGCAGGTGCTCGTGTCGGTCGTGCAGGTCGGGCTGCTCGGCAGGATCGAGTCGTGGCTGGCCGCGGGCCGCCGCGACCTGCGCGGGCTCATCGACACGCTGGCGGCCGCCGACGCTGCCGCACTCGAGATCGTGCCGGAAGCGGAGATCGCCACCGTGGATCCGCGGCTTGAATCATTCCTGGATGTCGACACGCCCGCGGATTTCGACCGCGTATGCCGCCAACTGCCCTACGGCGAAAGCGACCGCTAGACCTATACTTCGCCTCCATGAGAGGGATCTCCTGATGGCGCGGCATTCCCGGGCTTTCGGTGGCGGGCCGCCGCGGCGCCGCCGGCGCGGAATCGTCTGGCTCGCCGGCGTGCTTGCGCTCGGCTGGCTGGTGCCGCACGTGATTGCGCTGACCCCGCTGCGGGACGAGCCCTTGCGGCTGGCCTTTGCCGGCATCGACGGCCGGCTCGCCAGCCGATCGGCCACATGGGCCTGGGTCCGCGGGATCGAATACCGCGACATCGTCCTCTACGACCGGGCAGACCGCCCCGTGGTGGTCGTGCAACGGGCGGTGGTCGATCGTGGCCTCCTTTCGCTCCTCTTCCATCCGACCCACCTGGGCACCGTGCGGCTCATCGGCGGGGAGGCGCTCGTCGAGGTCAGGCGTGGCGGGTCGAACCTCGAAGACATTCTCGCGCCCTATCTCGCGAGCATGGCGCAGGCACAGGCGCTGCCCGTGTCGTTCGACCTCGAGGTGGTGGATGGCGCCCTCGAGCTGGTTGATCTTGAACGGCAAGACACCTGGCGGATCACCGACCTGGTCGCGGCCGGCACGGTGCATCCCGGCGCGGAGATCGCCGGCTGGACGGTGTCGGGCCGCGTGCAGCATGCCGGTGAACCGGTTCTCGATCTGGCGCGGGTGGCGCTCGAGCCGGCGACGACGAATGCCGCTACGGCCATTCCCGCCCGCCTCGACCGCGCGACGATCGCCGCCGGCGCCACGGCCACGCTTGCCCGCGACGGCGGCTGGTCGGTGTCGAGCCCCGAAGCCGTTCCCGCCGCGCCGCGGTCGCTCGTGCTCGCCGGCACCCGCGTGCCCCTTGGCATCTCGAGCGTCTGGGCCACACGATTCGCCCACGATCACCTGCTCGACGGTCTCGCCGACCTGCGGCTCGACATCACACTGCCCCCGGCGGATGCACCGGCGGAGCAGACAGGAGCGTCCAGCCGCGTCTTCGGCATGGTGACCGGATCGCAACTGGCCGTCTGCCGCTCCGACACGCTCGAAGAAGTGCTCGCGATCGATCGGCTGGAGATGCCGCTCGACGTCTCCACCGATGGCCGCACGCTCACGATCCGCAGCCTCAAGGCATCGTCGCCGCTCTTCAAGGCGGAGGCCTCGGGGCGGATTGGCCTTCCCCGCACCACCTCATGGGAGTGGGCGGAGTCGTTGATCGCCGATGATTTCGCGGTGGCCGCCGACATCGATCTCACCGCCGCGGCCGGCGCGATTCCGGGCGGGCTCGCGGTGCGGCCCGACGTGCGGGTGACGGCCGGGCAGGTGCAGTTCACCGCCGTGTCGAAGGCCGACGGCCACGACCGCGTGCTCGAGGTGCGGGCCACGTCGGAGGATCTCGCGGCCGTGCAGGGGGAGCGTCAGTTGCGGTGGAACGAGCCGTTTTCCGCCTGGCTCCGCGGCCGGCGCGGAACCGTCAAAGGGGAGCCCTTCCGCGTCGAGGAGGCGCGGATCGCCTCGCCGGCCATCGAGCTCTCGGCCACCGGCACGTCTGAATCGTCGAGCGTGCAATGGACGATCGACCTCGATCGGCTCGTGCAGGAAGCGGCAGAGGTGCTCGACCTCAGCGGCACGAAGATCACCGGCACGGCCCGCGGCAGGATCGACATCGTCGCCACGGAAGACCGCACCGCCTCCACCGCGAAGATCTCCGCAGGGCTTTCCAATTTTGTCTGGACGGCCCCGGGCCGCTCGACCTGGTCCGATGAGGAGATTTCGCTCGAGGCTGAAGCCGCCGGCAGTCTCTCGGGGGCCGCTGTGCTCGTCGATTCCGCCCACGCGATCGTCGCCGCGGCCGAGGATCGGCTCGAGATGACGCTCACCGGCGGCGCGATCGTGAACCCCGGTGGCTTCTTCGCGGTCGGGGCGCAGGCCGCAGCACCCTGGCTGCGGGCGGCCCCGAACGCCGACGGCCTCTCGGCCGATTGGTCGCTGGCGGGTGATCTCGCTCGCTGGCAGCCGCGGATCGAGGCGGTGCTCCCTGGGGTGGCAAACGCCGGCCTGCGGTTCGGCGGCACAGTGCGGGCGTCGGCGGCGCTCGCGGCCCGCGGCGACATCTGGCAGGTGACGCGGGCCGGCGCCGAGATCGAGAAGCTTACCGCCAACGATGCGACGCGGCGGGTCACCGAGCCGCGGCTCGTGGCAAGCGCCGCGGGACTCTTCAACCCTGCGACCGGCCAGATCGAGATCTCGTCGGCCGAAGTGCTCACCGCCACGATGTCGCTGCGAACCGGCGGGCTCGCGCTTGCGCCGGCAGGATCGCAGAATGGCGGGATCTTCGGCCTGATGAATAGACTGCGCGGAAGGGCGCAGTGGCAGGCCGACATGGGCCGGCTCGAAAAATGGCTCGTTGCGACGCCGCAGGCCGTCCGCTGGCCCGTCGGTGGGCGGGCCTGGGGCACGATCGACGTGATCGACACGCCGACGGGGATGAACCTGCTCATCGACGCCACCGGCAACCAGCTTTCGCTCGCGCATGATCCCGTCGTCGGCGTGCAGGATTCCACGGCCGGCGCGCAGGCTGCGGCCGCTCCCGCGCCGCGCGAGGTCTGGGCGGAGCCGCGGGCGCGGCTCGTCGTCGAGGTCACCCGCGGGCCGGCGGCGTCGGGGTCGCCGCAGGAAGACAGCCTGGTGGTGAATCGCTTCGCGGTCGAATCATCGACGCTCGCCGTCGCGGCGGCCGGCAGTGTGGATGAATGGTCGTCGCGGCGGCTCGTCGATCTGGGGGGCACGATGCGGTATGACTGGGACATGGTCTCGCGGTTGCTCACGCCCTGGACCGGGGGCCGCGTGCGGCTTGCCGGTGCCGGGCCGCGGCCGTTTGCCGTGCGGGCGCCCTTGGGCACGATCGCGGCGACCGCGTTTCCCGAGAGCGACCCTGCACCGCGGGCCACGGCGGCCACGAAGCCCCCTGCTGCCGGCCCACAGTTCGAGACCGTGCCGTTGCCCGAGGATTGGCTCTCGGCGATCGGTGGCGAATCCGCTGCCGGCGAGGCTCCCAAGCGGGTCGCGCTCCCGGTGAAAGAGGTCAGGCGACAAGAGCCGCTGGCGATGGCCGATTGGCTGCGGCTTGTCTCGATCGACACGTCGGCCGCCTGGACGGCCGCCGACATCGACGGCTTTCAGGTCGATGCCGGCGAGATGCCGGTGCGGCTCTTCGAAGGGCAGCTCGCGCTCGGGCCGTTCGAGATCGCCGCCTCGGGCGGGCGGCTGCGGGGCGCGCCTTGGATCAAGCTCCTGCCGCTGCCGGGCGAGCTCATCGTGCCCCCCGGCCGCGCGATCGATCGGGTCGGCCTGTCGAGCCGGCTCTGCGACCAGTGGATCTCCTGGGCGGTGCCGATCATCGGCAAGTCGGCCCGCGTGCAGGGCGTTGCAAGCCTCGATCTCGCCGGCGCGCGGCTGCCGCTGGCCGACCCCTTTGGCGGAGACTTGTCGGGCCAATTCATCTTCGAGAACCTCGAGGTCACGCCCGGCCCGCAGCTCGAGCCGTTGGCGATGCTGATGGTGAAGCTGCAGTCGCTCGTCGATCCGCGGTTTGCGTTTGGCGACAAGGCCGTGCTCCTGCGGGTGCGGCCCGATCCTGTCCACGTGCGGCTCGTCGACCGTCGGCTGTGGCATGAAGGGCTGGTCATGGACATGGGGCAGCTCGTCGTGAAGAGCGGCGGCAGCGTGGGCACCGATGGCTCGCTCGCCATGGCGGTCGAGGTGGCCTTCCGCGGCGACCTGGCCGGCCAGACGCCGATCGTCGCGCAACTGTTGCGGACTCCGCTGGTCATCCCGCTGGGCGGCACGGTGCATCGGCCGCAATTCGATGCCAGGGCGCTCGAGAAGATCCTCGGCCGGATCGTGGAAAACACGGCCGAGGCCGTGATCAACGACGGTCTCAAACGCGGGCTCGAGAATCTCTTCGGCAACCCGCAGCCCCCCGCCGGGGCCCCCTGACGGTGCTGTGACGAACGGAGGCCTGTCCTACTTGGAGCCTGCTGATGAACTACTGGCTGATCAAAAGCGAGCCCGACGTCTTCTCGATTCGCGACCTCGCCAAGGCGCGAAACAAGACGACCCACTGGGAGGGTGTCCGCAATTATCAGGCGCGCAACTTCCTCCGCGCCATGAAGCAGGGGGACCGCGCCCTCTTCTACCACTCCAATGCCACGCCCTCGGCAGTGGCCGGCGTAGTCGAGATCGTCCGCGAGGCCTATCCCGACCCGACGGCCTGGGATGCAAAGAGCGACTACCACGATCCGAAGGCCTCGCCCGACAACCCGGTCTGGTCGATGGTCGACGTGAAGCTCGTGGCGATCTTTCCCCGCGAGATCCCGCTCGACGAACTCCGCGGGGTGAAGGCCTTGGCCGGCATGGAGCTGTTGCGCCGCGGCAGCCGGCTTTCCGTCACGCCGGTGACGCCGGCCCAATTCCGCACGATCGAAAAGCTCGCGGCCACGTAGGCCCGCCGCATGCGCGTGCGGCGATTTCGCCGCGAAGCCGCCGGTCTACAATGCCGGCATGCCCTGCCGCATCGATACCGAAATCCCGCCGTCGGCCCGCGCCACCGTGCCCCTACCCGACGCCCTTGCCTGGGTTGAGGGGGAGATCGAGGCGCTCAAGGCCGAGGGGCTCGAACGGCCGCTGCGCGTGCGGTCGGGGCGGCAGGGTGCGGCGGTCACGCTCGACGGCCGCGACCTCATCAACCTCGGCTCCAACGACTATCTCGGCTATGCCGGCGACGTGCGGCTCACGAAGGCGGCATCGAAGGGCTCCTGTGCCGAGGGATTCGGCGCGGGCGCGAGCCCGCTCGTGAGTGGCCATTCGCAGGCGCACGAGGCGCTCGAGCGGGCGATCGCGGCGCTGCTCGACGTCGAGGCGGCCCTCGTCTTCCCCAGCGGCTTCGCCGCCAATACCGCGACGATCGCCGCCCTCGTCGGGCCCGACGATCTCGTCGCCAGCGACGACCGCAACCATGCGAGCATCATCGACGGCTGCCGGCTCTCGCGGGCGCGCGTGGCCGTCTACCCGCACCGCGATCTCACCGCGCTCGATTGCCTGCTCGCCGCCGCGCCCCACGCCCGACGGAAGCTGATCGTGACCGACACGCTGTTCTCGATGGACGGCACGATCGCGCCGCTGGCGGGCCTCGCCGAATTGGCGCGCAAGCACGGTGCGATCCTGATGGCCGACGAGGCGCATGCGACGGGGGTCTTCGGCAGCTGCGGCAGCGGGCTCGTCGAGGAACTTGGCTGCGGCGACGGCGTGCATGTGAGGGTGGGCACGCTCTCGAAGGCGCTCGGGGCGGCCGGTGGCTTCGTGGCCGGCAACGCGCGGCTCATCCATTGGCTCAGGCACAAGGCCCGTGCCTGGATTTTCTCGACGGCCCATCCGCCAGGCGTCGCCGCGGCGGCCACTCGTGCGATCTCGCTCGTCGGCGCGGAGCCAGAGCGCCGGGGCGAACTCCTCGCGAAGGCCGCCGCCTTCCGAGACATGCTCCGCCGCAATGTCGATATCGGCGGCGCCGAGGCGCAGATCGTGCCGATCGTCGCCGGCGAACCCGCGGCGGCCGTCGCACTGGCTGGCCGTCTGGCCGACCGCGGCTTCTTCGTGCCGGCCATCCGTCCGCCGAGCGTGCCCACGGGGAAGAGCCTCGTCCGCGCGAGCCTTTCCTGGCTGCACGACGAGCGCGATCTCGAACGCCTCGCCGAGGCCCTCTGCCAGCCATGATCGCTCGTGAGCAGAAGCACGATCAACGCGGGACCGCCGGCCGCTGGTGCGTGATCGGCGCCGGCCCCTCGGGGCTGACCGCGCTCAAACATCTTCGCGCTGCGGGGATCGAAGCCGAATGTCTCGAGCGCGAGGACGACGTCGGGGGCAACTGGTACTTCGGCTCGGCGGCCTCGGCCGTCTTCGCCTCGACGCGGCTCATCAGTTCGAAATCACTTACCGAGTATCCCGATTACCCGATGCCGCGGCAGTGGCCTGCCTACCCCGACCACCGGCAGTGCCTCGAGTATCTCCGCGGCTATGCGAAGCACTTCGGTTTGCTTCCCCACATCCAGACCCGCGCCACGGTCGAGCGGATCGAGCCGGCGAATGATCCGCGCGGCGGCTGGATCGTGCATGCGACCGGCCGTGTCCCAGCCGCCTACGCCGGCGTGGTGATCGCCTCGGGGCACAATCGCCTGCCCCGGTTCCCCGACATCCCGGGCGGGTTTGCGGGGCCGCGCCTGCACGCCTGCGACTACAAATCGCCGCTCGAGCCGGTGCCGATCGCCGGTAAGCGGGTGCTCGTGATCGGCGGGGGCAACTCGGCCGCCGACATCGCGGTGGAATGCTCCCGCCATGCCGCCCGCACGGTGCAATCGACCCGCCGCGGGTATTACGTCGTGCCGCGGTTCATCCTCGGCCGCCCCGCCGACCTGCGCGGGGAGCGGCTCTTGAAGATGCATGCGCCGCTCTGGCTGCGCCGGCTCGTGAGCCTGCGCATGATCGATCGCACGATCGGCCTGCCGCACCGGCATGGCCTCGGCAAGCCCGATCACGGCCTCTTCGCCTCCCACCCCGTCATCAACGAGGAACTCTACGCGCGGATCGACTCGGGCGTACTCTCGGCCGCGGCCGATGTCAGGGCCTTCGAGGGGAGCGAGGCCGTCTTTGCCGACGGCCGTCGCGAGCCGTTCGACGTCGTCATCTGCGCGACCGGATACCGGATCGCGCATCCCTTCATCGCGCCGGAGCACCTCTGCGAGCAGGAGGGCACGCCGCGGCTCTTCGTGAATCTCCTGCATCCCACCCGCGATGACATCGCAGTGGTGGGGCTCATCCAGCCCGATAGCGGCCAGTGGGGGATCACCGATAGGCAGGCGAGGCTCGTCGCGCAGATGGCGGTCGCCGCACGGCACGCCCCGCGGGCGGCTGCCTGGCTCTACCGCCAACGGCAGCGGCCGGCGGCGAAGCGACCGATCGAGTATGTCGATTCGCCGCGGCACCGGCTCGAGGTCGAGCACTTCTCGTATCGGCGCCGGCTCGAGCGGCTGATCCAGAGCATGGACCGAAGGCTGCGCCGGTAGGGTAGGCTTCAGCCTGCCTAAAAGCTCGCTTCAGCCGGACAGAAGATGACCGGCTGAAGCCTATCCCACCAGAAAATGAGCGGGCCGGACGGTTTCCCGTCCGGCCCGCCTTTTTCATTCATCGAGCCCCGTGAAGGAGCGGTCGAGAACTAGCAGCCCTTCTTGCAGCCGCGGCCGCAGCCCTTGAGGAGGCCGCCCTTGCCGCAACCGGCCTTGCCGCCGTTCGAGGCGGCCGAGTCGCCGGCCGGAACCTGCTCCTCGACGCACTTCTTGACCTTCACGCAAACCTGCTTCGTGACCTTCTTCGGCACGCGGACGACGTAGTGCTCGGTCTTGGTCTCCGAGACACAGTCGCTCGTGCACACGCTGTAGGTGGCGGTCTTCTGCACCGGCACCATCACCGTGTAGTTCACGTCGCGGGTCCGCTTTTCCGACACGCAGCGGTTCACCGTGATCTCGCGGGTGCGAGTCTCGGTGCGGCACTTCTTCACGCACACCGTGCGGGTCCGGGTTTCCGGAACCATCTTGGTGACGCAGTAGTTCCGGGTCCGCTCTTCGCAGCGGTTGAGCTTCACGCAGTAGGTGCGGGTCCGCTCCTCGCAGCGCGACTTCTTCACGCACACCGTCCGGGTCCGCTCCTCACAACGGGACTTCCGCACGCAGTAGGTGTAGGGCACCTGCTCGCATTCGGTCTTCCACATCGTGACCTCGATCTCCTTGGTCTCGCAGGTGGGAACCCACTTGCGGCAGCAGACCACCTTCGGGCAGCACGGGTTGCCGTTGGCGTCGTACTTGCCGTTGGCCGAGATTTCCTTGGCCTCGGTGACCCAGTGGCCGCCGCGGCAGGTGACCGACTTCGTCGTCTTGACGGGCACCCGCTTGCTGACCGTGCGCGTGCCGGTCATCTGCTCGGTGTAGGGGACCTGGACCGTGTACTTCTCCTCGACCTGCTCGGTGTAGGGCACGTTCACCTTGTAGGTGGCCGTCCGCTCTTCCGTGTAGGGCACGTTCACCTTGTAGGTGGCCGTCCGCTCTTCCTTGACCGGCACGCACACCGTGTAAGACTCCTCGCGGCTTTCGGTGTAGGGAACCTTCACCGAATACTCGATCGTCTTGGTCTCGGGCACGTTCACGTTGACGGTGTATTCGACCGTCTTCGTGCGGTGCTCGGGCACCATCACGGTGTAGTTCCGCGTCCGCTCCTCGACTCGCGGCACTTTCTTGGTGACCGTGAAGGAGCGCTCGCGGACTTCCGTTGTCCACTCGGTGGCCTCGACCTCGCGGATCTCGGGCACCATCTTCCACACCTTCACCGTCTTCATGCAGGCGTCGGCGGCGGCATCCTCCGCCACGACGGCCTGGGCCGGGGCGGCGGCGGCTTCGCCACCGACGAGCACCGAGCCATCCTCACTGCGGGCAAACGAGCCGCCGAGGCACACGCCGGCAGCCGCAACCCACGGCAGGAAACTGAATGTCAAACGCTTCTTCACAGAAACCTCCAAAGGAAAAAGAACACGCCAAAAGGGTTCGCGAACACTCTTTCCAGGCAATCCAAGGAGGCCATCCCCAGTCGGTGGCTTTCCGCAGTCGAGCCCGGTCGAGCCTGCCGACGCGAATCCTCAGCGGGTCACGGAACGGAAACGTGGCGTCGTTCCCGTGATCGCCAAGGTTTGCGTGAGTGGCAAACTCACAGCAGAAGATCGATCTTTCCGGACCGGAAAAGTCACTCGTCGCGAGAATCGCGCGGTTGTTCCGTTTGCGCCGGTAAAGCGGCCGGCTGCTGGCAGGCTGCACTTCCGCCCATCGGTCCGCCCTCGCAACAGGTCTCGAGGATCATGCCGCAGGCCCGGCAGACGAGCTTCGCGCGAATCTCGAAGGTTTCACCCTGGCAGACAGGGCAGCGGGGCTGGCTCATGGGGATAGCTTAGCGACAGGCACGGAGGCCCGTCGTACGGAGGGTTTCGGCGAGCATGCGGCGGAGGGCGGGGCGGGAGAGGTGCGTGCGCACGAGATCGCGGGCATTCGAGGCGATCCGGCGGGCCTCTGCCGGATGCGACCGCAGCCGCTCGAGCACGTCGGCGAGCGTGTGGCGATCCGCCACGACGCAGTTGTGGCCGTCAGCGAGCAAGTGGTGCCAGCACTCCTCCCACTGCGGCTCGAAGCGGATGGGCACGCCGCCGAACGATCCGATCAGGAGAAACCGATCCCACGACGAGCCGTGGCCATCCACGTCGGCGAGGAAGCGGTGGAGGTTGAGCATGTCGATCGGATGCCGCCCGCCGACGAGTCCATGCTGCTTGAGCTCGCGGGCGAATGCTGGCGATGAGTTGCCCAGCCGCGAAAGCCGGCAATCGGTGTGGGGGAGCGTTTTGGCCAGATGACACAACGTCGCCCGGAGGTTTGCCTCGATCGACTGTGGTCCCGTGCTCGAGCCGCGAAAGTAGAGCGTGTTGGTTTTCAACGCCCAGGGGAGCGGCGGCGTGAGCCACGGCCGTGGGCGCAGGAGATACGGATTCGGGATCAGCCGGGCCGGGCTGCCCGGCCGCTTGGCAAACGTATGCTCTGCCGCGGGCGTTTCCGATCCGACGCCGTCGGCCAACGAGATCACGGCATCGTGAAACGAGAAGCTTGAATCGTCGCGGCCGATTTCCCAGATCGCATCAGCCAGAATCCGCCAGCGGGCCGTCAGCGACGCCAGATGGGAAAATTCGCTGAACGTGATCAAGACCCGTGGCCCGTGGCGGCGACGGTCGAATGTCCAGCGGGTGGAGAGTCCGGCACAGCCGTCGCGGTCGGCGGGCCCCGCGATCCGCACCGAGACAGGGGCGTGCTGCAGGCCGCGGAGTATCTTCCGGGGATTCGTTGCCCATCGTTGCCATGGCATCGGCTCCCACCAGCCGATCGGCTCGTGGTCATCGAGCGGCGCGAGCGTCTTCAGGCGCGACATGCGTGTGTCCGCCTTACCGATCGACGAGGATCACGATCAATTCCTTCGGGCCGTGCGCCCCGAGGACGAGGATCCGCTCGATGTCGCCGGTGCGGCTCGGGCCGGTGATGAAGGAGAGCATGCTCGGCATCCGGCCGGCATGGCGGTCTTTCGCCAGGTGCAACGCATCGCCGAGCGTCGGCACGATCTGGTCGAGCGTGGCGACGACGACATGCACGTGTGGCAGGATCGACAGGCCGCGGCCGCCGCAGGTGCTGCTGGAAACGAGGATCGAGCCGGTCTGTGAGACGATCGCCTCGCAGGAGGTGATGCCGGCATCGCAGCCCTCGAGGTGATTTTTGTCGCACTGCGGCGCATCGACGTGGTAGGTGGCGCAGGGCACGCCATTCACGAGCGGCGTGACGAGCGGATGGGCGTGACAGGCCAGTCGCTTCCAGCCGCGGTCGCGGGCGAGGCTCCCCATGAAGTCGGCCGCAGCCTGGAGATCGGGCACGCGTCGGACGACCGCCCGGAGCTTTTCCAGGTTGTCGGTGACAAGTGCGATCCGCTCCTCGGGCGTGTCGCCGCCATCGGGCAGCCAGGGTTTTGCCACTTCCAACGGGAGCACGGCGAGCGCGGGATGGCCAGTGGTGGACGTCGCCTGCGCGGCGTCGTGTGACTTTAGGTGCGGCAAGGGCGCCGGGATTCGCAGGGCCTCGCGGACGCGGGCGAGGATCGTGTCGCGAGCGTTCATGGTTTCGACCGTGCCCATTGGGAGCGGAAGCTTTTCGCGGGCGGGGTGGGAAGATCACGGGTGGCGAGCCAGTCGCGCAAGAGCGGCGGCCGCAGAGCCTTGGCGAGCCAGAGCGTCTTGCGAAACAGGCTTCCGCCCGTGGCGAAGAGCCATGGCCGACGGGCGACCATCACGAAAAACGCGTGGCCGAGCCTCTCCCACCGGTTGGGCGCCGTGCGGGCGGCGTTGCGGCGGTTGTGGAGCAGATGATGGTGGATGTCGATCCGCACCGGGCAGGCGTCGGTGCAGGCTCCACAGAGCGAGCTTGCGCCCGAGAGATGATTCCAGTCGGCCAAGCCGCGGAGGTGCGGCGTGATCACCGAGCCGATCGGGCCCTGGTAGGTCGTGCCATACGTGAAGCCGCCGACGTTCTTGAAGATCGGGCAGACATTCAGGCAGGCGCCGCAGCGGATGCAATGGAGACTGTCGCGCTGCTCCGGGTCGGCGAGGATCGCCGTCCGCTGATTGTCGAGGAGAACGAGATGCATCTCCTCGGGGCCGTCGCACTCGCCCGGCTTCCGTGGGCCGGCGTAGAGCGTGTTGTAGCAGGTCATCGGCTGGCCGGCGCCGGCCGTGGCGAGCATCGGCAACAGCACGGCGAGGTCGTCGAGATGCTCGATGACCTTCTCGATCCCAGCGATCGCGATGTGCACCCGTGGGAGGGCCGCGGTGAGCCGGGCGTTGCCCTCGTTTTCGGTGATCGAGATCTGCCCCGTCTCCGCGATGAGAAAATTCGCGCCGGTGATCCCCACGTCGCTATCGACGTAGAGCCGCCGCATGTGACGGCGGGCGATCATCGTCAACTCCTCGGGGCTGTCGGTCGGCGGCGTGCCGAGATGTTTGCCGAAGAGATCGCTGATCTCGTCGCGGCGGACATGCATGCAGGGGAACACGAAGTGATACGGCGGCTCGCCGCGCAATTGCTGGATGAATTCGCCGAGGTCGCTTTCCACCACACCGTAGCCATCTTTTTCCATGGCAGCGTTGAGATGGATCTCCTCGCTCGTCATGCACTTGCTCTTGATGACGGCTTTCGCCTTGGCCTGCCGCAGGAGGTCGAGCACGATCGTGCGGGCCTCGTCTGCATTGCGCGCCCAGTGCACCTGGCCCCCATTGGCCTCGAACGTGGCGACGAACCGAGGCAGGAGTTCGTCGAGCCGATTCACGGCCGACCACTTGGCGAGGCTGGCCGCGTCGCGGGCATGCTCCCAATCCCGGTAGCGGGCCTTCTGCAGGTCGCGATTCGTGTAATAGCCGCCGAGGGCCTTGCGCACGAACGAGCGATGGCCGGTATCGCGGACGTGCTCGGCCGCGTCGTGGAGAAACTGCTTTTTGGGTGCTGCCGTGATCATGAGGCCTTCATCATAGCCGCCGCGGGTGGGCTGCTGGATGGAGGAGCCACCTTTGCGTGGGGAGCGGAGGGTGGTTACAAACGTTTCGGGGGCGTGGCCCTCCCGCACGCCGTTGCAAGGTTTTTGTTCAAGGTTTTTGATGATTTGCCGCCCTGGGGCGGCACTCCCGCAGGTGTTTGGATGGTCGCGACGGAAGCCCTTGAGCAGGTTCTCAAGACGGGCGCGGTCTGGCTTGTTTTGGCGGCGGTCTGGGCGGCTGTGTGCGTCTGGGTGGATCGCGATGCCAGCGCGGGCGTGCCCAAAGCCGCGGTCTGGAAAGCTTTTTTTGTGGCGTTGGGCCTGGCGTTTTTTCTGGCGACCTGGCAGTTCGGCCTGCGGTCGGTTGTCCTGATGCTCGCCCTCGAGCCGCTCGGGCTGGTCGCGTATGCCGTCTTTCGCGAGCTCGTTGCCCCTGACGAGCTCAAACTTCTCTCGCAGATCGGCGGTGGCAGGCTGGGCACCCTCGCGGGCAAGCTCGGCCTGGGCAACATGCTCGAGCGGATCAAGGCTTCCCGTCGGGCTCCTGAGCCTTCGATTATGGATCCCGTGCTCATCACGCTGCTCAAAAAAAATGGCCAGCCCTACGACAGCAAGGATGCGAGTGGCCTGGACCAGGAGACGTCGCAGGCGATCCGTTCCGTGCAGGGCATCCTGCTGACGGCGATCCGGATGCGGGCCACCGACGTCCACCTCGAGCCGAAGGTCGGCAACGAACTGCAGATCCGCTACCGCATCGACGGCATCCTGCAGACCGTCTCGACGCTGCCCGCCGATGCCGGCCGGGCGATCGTCTCCGCGGCAAAGGTGCTCGCCGACATGGACATCGCGGAGCGCCGCCGTCCGCAGGATGGCGCGTTTGCCACCCTCCACAATGGCCGGAAGTTCGACATCCGCGCGGCCTCCGGCCCGACCAACTTCGGCGAGAAGATGTCGCTGCGGCTTCTCGACGCGGACGGTGGCATCGTCAAGGAAGGGCTCAACGGCATCGGGATGCGCGAGTCGATGCTGAAGACGCTCCGCACGGTCATCCATCGTGCCGACGGCATGCTGATCGTCTGCGGGCCGACGGGATCGGGAAAAACCACGACGCTCTACGCGGCCATCAGCGAAATCGACGTGCTCTCACGCAACATCCTCACGATCGAGGATCCGATCGAATACCGGCTCGAAAACATCTCGCAGACGGCCGTCAACGCCGCGGCCGACCTCACGTTTGCCAAGATCCTGCGGTCGGTCTTGCGGCAGGATCCGGACGTGATCCTGGTGGGCGAGATTCGCGACAAGGAGACGGCCGAAATTGCGATGGAGGCGGCCGTCACCGGCCACTTCGTCTTCACCACGGTCCATGCCAACGATGCCGCGACGACGATCACCCGACTGCTCGACATCGGCATCGAGGCCACGCGGATGCAGGCGGCCGTCACGGCCGTGCTCGCCCAGCGGCTGGTCCGCGTGTTGTGCGACAAGTGCAAGGAGCCCTACAAGCCGTCGCCGGAGGATCTGAAACGCTACGGCATCCCGGTGGACAAGGTCGGCGTGTTCTATCGCGAGAAGGGCTGCGCGGCCTGCAACGGCACCGGCTACCGCGGCCGGACAGGCATCCACGAACTGATGGTCTTCGACAACAAGATCCGCGAACTGCTCGTCGGCCGGCCGTCGATCGAGGCGATCCGGGCGGCGGCCCGCAAGAACGGCACGCGGACGCTCGCCGAATCGTGCCTCTACAAGGTCATCTCGGGCGTCACGAGCGTGAACGAGTGTGCCCGCGTCTCGAAGTGAGCATCCATGTGTGAAACCATGCTTCTGATGCAGCCCGCGGTCTTTGCGTCGCTCGTGCAGTCGCTCGGCGACCTCGTCGTGATCATGCTGGTCGTGGGCCTCGCGCTCCATGGCTGGCAGCAAGGGCTGTTTCAGGCGACGCTCTCCGGCCTGCAGGTGCTCGGCTCGTTCTTCGCGGCGCTCTTCCTCGCCGACCTCGTCGAACCGCTCGTCTCACAGGCCGGCATCGAGGATCGCCATGCATTCGCGGTGGCGTTTCTCGCGGTGTTTCTCGGGGCGATGCTCGTGATCCGCCTGGTGGCGTGGGCGGCCATGCGCGGCACGCAGGTGCGGCTGGCGTCCTTTCTCGACCGGGTCGGCGGCGCGGTCACGGGCGCGATTGCGGGCTACGCGCTTGCCGGGGCCGTGCTCGTGGCCTGGTCGATGGCCCCGGTGCCGGCTACGTTCGAACTCGCGGGAGCGCAGCTCAGGCTCGATGCCGGCACGCCGCTCTTGCGAGCGGCGGCCCGCTCCGTGCGCGAGGAGGACCTGGGCGAGCGGCTCGTGCGCTGCTACGAGACCGGTGACTGGGAAAAGCGACGCCCACCGATCGAGTCGACCCCCGAGGCAGGGCCGCCGGACGCGGAGTCGCCGGAGCCTGCCGCGGGGCCGGACGTCAGTCCGCAGCCGTAGCGAGCACCTCGGCGAGGTGGATCGTCCGCGGCTTGGGGCCCGATGGCGGCGTGTAATTGCGGGCGATCCAGCCGTCGAGCTGCAGTTGGCAGCTCGGGTCGCTCGAGACGATGTAGTCGCAGCCCGTGCGGGCGAGCGAGCCGCCCTTCACCTCCGCCATCGCCGTCGAGATCATCGGAAACTTCACGCTGAAGAGGCCACCGAAGCCGCAGCAGCTCTCCGGCTCGTCGCATTCGACGAGCTCGAGATCGCGCACGGCGGAAAGCAACTGCCGTGGGGCTGACTTGATGCGGAGCTCGCGCAGGCCGTGGCAGCCGTCGTGGTAAGTGACCTTGTGCGGGAAGCGGGCGCCGACGTCGGTGACCCCGAGCTTCTCGACCAGGAATTCGCCGAATTCAAACGTCCGCGCGGCGAGGTCGAGCGCCCGCGTCTCGTGGTCGGTGCCCGCGAGCAGTTGCGGATAGAAGACCCGCATCATGGCGACGCAGGAGCCGCTGGGGCCGACCACGGCCTCGGCGCCCTCGAAGACGTCGAGGGCGCGGATGGCCACCGCCCGCGCCTCGTCCCAGTAGCCGGCGTTGAAGCTCGGCTGCCCGCAGCAGGTTTGGCCGGCGCGAAATTCGCAGGCATGGCCGAGCCGTTCGAGCACGCGGGCCACTGCCATCCCCACCTGTGGCGCCATCTGGTCGACGAAGCAGGGGATGAAGAGGTTGATTCGCATGAATAGGACAGGCTTCAGCCTGTTTCCGTGAGCGGCAGGCTAAAGCCTACCCCACCATGGCAGGCTGAAGCCTACCCTACCGGAGGGCGCGGACGAGGGCTGCGGCCATGTCGGCCGGGCTCTCCGCCACCTCGATGCCGGCGTCGCGGAGGGCGGCGAGCTTCGCCTCGGCCGTGCCCTTGCCGCCGGAGATGATGGCGCCGGCGTGGCCCATCCGCTTGCCCGGGGGCGCGGTCTGGCCGGCGATGAACGCGGCGACCGGCTTCGTGACGTGCTTTTTCACGTATTCGGCCGCCTCTTCCTCGGCACTGCCGCCGATCTCGCCCATCATCAGGATCGCGTGGGTGTCGGGATCGTTTTGGAAGAGCTCGAGGATGTCGATGAACGAGGAGCCCACGAGCGGGTCGCCACCGAGGCCCACGCACGTGCTCTGGCCGTGGCCGAGCTGCGTGAGCTGCCAGACGGCTTCATACGTGAGCGTGCCGGAGCGGCTCATCACGCCCACGTGGCCGGGCGTGTGGATGTAGCCGGGCATGATGCCGATCTTGCACTCGCCCGGCGTGATGACGCCCGGGCAGTTGGGGCCGATGAGTCGGCTCTTCGAGGCCTTCACGACCGGCATGACGCGGGCCATGTCGATCACCGGAATCCCTTCGGTGATCGCGATCACCAGCTCGATGCCTGCATCGACCGCCTCGAGGATGGCATCCGCCGCGAAGGCCGGCGGAACGAAGATCATGGTGGCATTGGCGCCGGTGGCGTCGCGGGCCTCGGCGACGGTGTCGAAGACGGGCAGGCCGGCGACCTGTTCGCCCCCCTTGCCCGGCGTCACGCCGCCGACCATCCGGGTGCCGTAGTCGAGGCAGCCGCGGGTGTGAAACTCACCCACCTTGCCGGTAATCCCCTGGCAGATGACGCGGGTGTCGCGATTGACGAGGATGCTCATGGTTCTTGTTCCTGATTTAAGCCTTGGCGGCGGCGACGACCTTCTTGGCGGCGTCGGTGAGGCCGTCGGCGGTGATGATCTTCGTGCCGCTCGAGGCGAGGATCTTCTTTCCCTCCTCCACTTCGGTGCCCTCGAGCCGCACCACGAGCGGCACGGTGAAGCCGACGGTCTTCGAGGCCTCGACCAGCGCATTGGCGATCGTCGTGCACCGCATGATGCCGCCGAAGATGTTGACGAGGATCGCCTTGACGTGCTTGTCGGAGAGGATGATCCGGAAGGCCTCGGTGACCTGGTTCACGTCGGCCCCGCCGCCCACGTCGAGGAAGTTGGCCGGCTCGCCGCCGTGATACTTCACGAGGTCCATCGTGCTCATGGCGAGGCCGGCGCCATTGACGAGGCAGCCGATCGTGCCGTTGAGCTTGACGTAGGAAAGCCCGGCCGCGGCGGCCCGGGTTTCGGCGGGCTCTTCCTCGGCCTCGTCGCGGAGGGCGGCGACGTCTTGATGGCGGAAGAGGGCGTTGTCGTCGAACGTCATCTTGGCGTCGAGGGCCACGAGCGTGCCTTCCTTCGTCAGCACGAGCGGGTTCACCTCCAAGAGCGAGGCATCGAGGTTTACGAACGCCTGGCAGAGCTTCTTGAAGAAGGCTTCCGCATGCCGCCAGCTCGCGGTCGGAAGTTTGAGTTTCGAGGCGAGCAGCCGCGCCTGGTAGGCCCCGAGGCCGCGGTCGGGGTCGAAGGGTTCGGTGAGGATCAACTCGGGCGTCTTGGCGGCGACCTCTTCGATGTCCATGCCGCCGGCGGTGCTGGCGATGAGGACGGGGGAGCCGACGCGGCGATCGACGAGCACGGCGCAGTAGAGCTCGCGGTCGATGGCGCAGCCGCTCTCGACGAAGACCTGCCGCACGACCTGCCCCTCGGGGCCGGTCTGGATCGTGACGAGCGTGTTGTTGAGCAGGCCCTTGGCGATGCGGGCCGCATCGTCGGCCGTCTTGGCGAGTTCGACGCCGCGTTGGCTCGAGCCCTTCACGGTGCCCTTGCCGCGGCCGCCCGCGTGGATCTGCGCCTTGACGGCGCAGACGGGCGTGCCGAGCGCGGTGAACGCGGCGGCGGCCTCTTCGGGCGTGCGGGCGACCTTGCCGGCGAGAACGGGCACGCCGGCGGCCCGCAGGAGATCCTTGGCCTGATACTCGTGGATTTTCATGGTGCGCCTTTCGTGGCTGCGGTCCGGGAAACCGGGCCGTCAATATGGCACGAACGGCCGCTCAATCCAACGGCTTGCTGCCAACGCGGGCCAGATGCCGTCGGATCAGGCCGATGTCGTAGGGGGTCGAGGCACCGACACCGTGGAGGACGCGCCGCAGATTCAGTCCGTAGTAGTTGACCCGAAACACGCCCACCTTCACGAATGGCACGCCGGCGGCGATAAGCCGATCCCAGGCGAGCTCGCTGTGATTGGTCCGCGGGCGGTGCCCTTTCTTATAGAGTCGCCACGACCGCCCGGGCTCCAAGGGGGACAGATGCGGCAGCATCTCGCGCCATGAGAATCGCCCGGCCAGGCGGGCGTCGTAAAGGCCCGCCATCCGAAACCCCGCCTCCTGGAAAACCTGCGACATGCCCACTTCGTAGCGGTCGATGATCTCTTCCTTCCGGTCGAGTGGGATGACCGAGTTCCAGAATTGCCTGAAGGCCGCCGACTCGAGCAGCGGCCGGCGCATCACGAAGAACCAGGATTGCAGGTGGGGCTCGGGTCTGCCGCCGCGGCGCTTCGTACCCTGATCGGAGAGGCACATGCCCCAGAAGTCCGCCGCGGCGATCCGCGGGTCGGAGAAAGCCGGGGCGAGATCGAAGAGCGGGCCATAGACGCTGTCGTTCGCGCAGACCACTTCGTCGAACTGCGCCACGTCGCCGAGCGATTCGAGCCCCGTCCGCCAGCTGCAAAAGTCGTAGCCGACGTTGTCGCGGGGAATGAAGGTGTCGACGATCGGCTCGAGCGCCGGCGGTAGCGCGCGGGCACTGGCCGACACGACCACGAGCCTATCGGCCAGACGTCGATATTGCCGCAGGGCATGGACCACATGGTCGTCGAAGACGCCATCGCGGTCGTAGTGGACAAACACGATGGCCCGTGCCATGCAGAAAGCTCCGGCAGTGAAACAAGCCAAACCTCATGAGGCCCGGCGAAGCGCGGCAGCCGGTGTGGGTTCGGCAACGCGGCTGGCCGCGTCGTGCATCGCTCGGCACTGATGGTCAAGCAGGCCTGCCCGCTTGACCAAGGCAGACTGGCGACCGGAGTCGGTGACCAACTTGATCAGTTCGTGGGCGTGGGTGAGCGTATGCTTCGCGGCCTCGTGGTGGCCGCGGAGCAATTGCCGCTTGGCCTCCCGCAGAGCCGATCCGGCATACCACTGTGCTCCGCCATTCACGAGCGACTCGCGGTGGTCGTCCGGGAAGGATATGGCGTTGACGTGCATGGCTCGCACGAGATCCGGCCAGACTTCGCCCTGCGACAAGAGCCGCGAGGACTCGCTCCCCGAGTGGCGGCGAAACACGGCCAGCACCCGCGGATCGTACCAAACCGGAAACCGCGCCGCGATCCGCACCCACATCTCCCAATCGAGTGTCTGACAGAGATCGTTGCGGTAGCCCCCGAGGGTTTCGTAGGTGGTACGAGGCACGACGGCTGACGGCGTCTGCACCCGTTGTCGAATGGCGAACGTGCGCAGGCAGTGCGGCAGCAGACCGCGCCACCACCGCAGCCGTGAGTTGGTCTTCAATCGCCTGCCGTCTCCGTCGACCAGCAGGCTGCGGCAGAACGCCATGCCGATCTGCGGCACTTTCATGAAAGCCTGTTCCATCCTCCCGTAGAAGCCGGGTAGCACGAGGTCATCCTGATGGAGCAGGTGCACGAGGTGACCGCGGGCCAACTCGATGCAGCGGTTCCAGTTGCCGCTGATGCCGAGCCGCGGGCCATCGGCGTGGATCTCCACGCGGCCCGTGTTGTCCACCGCCGCGACGAGCGACCGCACGTCGGATCGACGCGAGCCGTCATCCACGACGGCGATCTGCATCGCGTGTCGTGCTGGCGCCTGCTCCAGCACGGATTGCAGCGTCATCCGTAGCTTTTCGCCTGGTTCGTGGGTCGGCAGCATGACCGAAAAGCGTGGGCGATTACCGCCGGTGTAGGCGGCAATTTTCGGAAATGGCTGATGCGGCGCAAGCACGAATCGTTCCCCCCAACCGCGGTGACAACCAAGCCTGGGGAGATATCGTCCGAGATTTCCGACGATCACGATCGTGCGGGCTGTGCACGACATTTTCGATGCAGTCAGCCCGGCTTGTGACGGACAGGAAGTTGGGGCAATCCCGCGATATGGCGCAAGCAAGGGAAGCCCCGTAATCCGCTTGCGGAGCAAGCGGTCTACTTTGAAGCAAGCCGACTCTCAGGCCGAGCGGGCGCGGATCACAGCGGCTGGAAGTGCATCGCCAGTCGGCGTTCGCCCAAGCGAAGGTCCTTCTTCAAACAGCCAGGGCTCGGTGGTCCTCCCGGTGCAGGTGTTCCACGAGCGAAGCAGAGACGCGGCCGCCTTGTCTCCGAAGCGATGGCGGCGGCCGTAGACGAGGATCTGGCTGGGATTGAGGAAGAGGCGGGGGCATCCGGCCTCGATGAGATGGCGATGAAAGACCGCATGTTCGCAGTCGGCGGCGCCATAGCGGCCTTGGCGGAAGGCCTCCATGCGATAAATGCCCATGCCGCCGAAGCACGAGGTCACCGGCACGAGCGGCTCGCCGCGATGGTAGACGTGTCGTTGGGCCTGGGAGGTGGGAATCGGCGTGAGCCGCTCGTCGAGCCGCAGGGCCCACATGTCGTACTGCCGCAGCGCGTTGATGCTGAGCCCTTCGCGGCGGTAGATGAGCCCGTTGGTGCCGATGAAATCCCAGTCGCGCTGGCCGAACGAGTTGGCCACACCGTCCTCGCTCCAGCCGCCGGCCACATCGAGATCGAGCACGATCGTGGCATCGAAGTCGCCGCAGTGATCGAGGACGAGCGCCTGGCATCGTTCGCGATAGCGGGCCATGCGTTCGGCTCTGGCCAGGCAGCGGGTAGTGGGATTGGTCGGGTCGGCACAGTTTTCCATCGTGACGATGACCCGCGGATTGGCGTTCGCCCAGCGCAGCAAGAGCGGCTTGGTCGTATCCGTCGAATCGTTCTCGTAGAGGATCACGCGGTAGTTGGCGAATCGGGCGGCGAGCCGCTCGATCCGCGCGATCGTGAGCGGCAGCAGGTCGCCGATGTTGCGGGCCAGCCCCGTGATCGCAACCCGCATGCCCGCCATGGCGGCATAGCCGCGCTGGCAGGTTTGGCGGTAGGCCGTCGCCAGTTCCGGTCTTGGCGGAAAGGCGTCTTCCGGAAATTCGGTGCCGAAAAAATCAGGCATATGGGGGCGGCTTATCCGATGCGGTTGCATGCGCGCGAGGGGCGGGATGGTAGCGGCAAAACCCGGCCGGGCCACTCCCAAAAAGGTCGGATTTCGTTGGCCACTTCAGCGCACCCGCCGCCGCAGCCCTCCCCTGCTGCCCAACTGTCCCATCTTGTCGGCCGCCGCGTATGGCGTGTGATTCGCGGCCGTTCGCACTCCCCGCGAGGAAGCGTTGGACTTGCGAAATCCCCCTCGGAAGGATGCGAATGTCAGTCAGCTTTTCTGACAAAGAAAAGTGGAGTGAAAAAAGTGGACAAAAACGTCCGAGCGATCGCCAGCGAACGGCGATCGGCCAGGCAGGGAGGCTTTGCGACCCATGGATTGGAATGCGTTCGGCGGGCGGCGGTTGGTCAGGCGGCAGCAGGCGTGCAAGGCCCAGCCACAGCGGGCGGGCAAGGCCCTCGGGGGGCCGGAATCGCTCGAGATGCGGCAGCTGCTTTCGGTGAGTCAGCCGCCGGTCGTGGCGATCATCGATTCGGGAATCGACGTCTCGCATCCCTATCTGGCGGCAAGCATCTGGACGAACCCGGGTGAGGTCGCCGGCAACGGGGTCGACGACGATCGCAACGGCTACGTGGACGACCTTCACGGCTGGAACTTCGTCGCCAACACGGCCAACGTCCACGACGGCTACGGCCATGGCACGCACGTGGCCGGCGTCGTCGCCGCGGTCGGCACCGCAGGCGTGAGCACGGCCGGCATCGGCTGGAACGTGTCGCTCATGGCGCTCAAGTTTCAGGACGATACCGGCCTGGGATTCACCGGTGCGGCGATCGCGGGCATCCAGTATGCCACGATGATGCGGCGGGATTTCGGCGTCAACGTGGTTGCGATCAATGTCAGCTGGGGTGGAACGACCGGCACCTCGACGATGCTGCAGGATGCGATCCGGGCTGCGGGAGACGCCGGCATCACGTTCGTCGCCGCCGCCGGCAACAGCGGGGCCGACAACGACGCCGTCGCCCGCTACCCGAGCGGCTACGACCAGCCCAACGTGATCGCCGTGGCTGCCACCGGTTGGGACGGATCGCTGGCGGGGTTCTCCAATTACGGCGCCACGACGGTCGATCTCGGTGCGCCTGGCGCGGCGATCTATTCGACGCTGCCGGGCGGCCGGTATGGCTCGCTCTCGGGCACCTCGCAGGCCGCTCCGCAGGTCTCCGGGGCCGTGGCACGGCTGGCGGCTGCCAAGCCGGGCATTTCGGTCGCGGAGGTGCGGACCGCGCTCTTCGCGACCGTGGACAAACTGCCGAGCCTTGCCGGCAGGGTGGCGACGGGCGGACGTCTCAACGTCTTCGCGGCGCTCGCGAGCGTGAGCGGCACGAGCCTCGCCGCTCCGGCCCCGGTCGTCACGCAGCCGGTCGCGCCGGTGGTGGTCTCACCGCCGGTGGTGAAGCCGCCGATCGGCGCGGTGCAGTCGGCCGGCCTCGCGCGAGTGACGGGCTGGGCGTTCAGCGAGCGGGCCGGGGCGGCACCGATCCAGGTGAGGGTGGTGATCAACGGGCAGCTGATCGGCGACTACACCGCGAGCTTCTACCGGCCAGGGCTCAGGCGGGCTCTCGGCAGCGTGCACCATGGCTATAGCATCGCCCTGGGTCGGGCCAGGTTCCAGCGCGGCTGGAATGAACTACGGGTCGAGGCCTTCGACCCGGTGTCGGGCCAGTCGACCCTGATCGGCGCGAGGGCCATCCGCCGGGTCGTGTGATACGGCCTCGACGATGACCTCGCGGTGCGTTCCCCGGCCCGGGTATCCTGCTCCCGCCGCAGCGGCCGTCGGCACCAGCCGGCCCGGCGGCTACACCGGCGAGGGAGTGCGAGTGGAACAGGATCGGGCCCGAAATGGCAGACCCATCACGTCGTTTGGCGAACGGGCGAAGGCCCTGCGGCGGAATATCCAGGTCGCGTTCGCCAGAGGCCGGCTCGTCGCCGCCGCGCGCGGCGTAAACGTCAAGGCGATCGCGGAGCGGTGCTCGTCGCTGCCGAAACTCGATGTCATCGCCCTCGCGCGTAGCCCGCAGGAGGGCAGCCCCGATTGTATTCGCCGTGCTTTCGACGCGGGTACGTCGCCCCTTGTCGCCGTCTGTGATCCCTCGACCGTATGGGAAGAAGATGCCGCGCTCTGGGTGGCGTTGGCGTTTGCCCGTCAGCCGCAGGCCAAGGCGCTCTTTGCGGACCATGCCGAAGACGGCATCGCCATCCACAAGCCAGACTTCTCCTGGGCCTATCTCTTGGCACGGGATTTCGTCGCGCCCGTCGTCGTCTACGATCGTCGCCTGCTCGCCGCGGCGATGGATGCCGTCGGCCGGCTGGAACGGCAGCCGCTCACAATGGCGGCGGCGGCTTATGCGATCGCGCTCGAGGCGCTGCATGGCCTGGCGGCCGACGAGATTCTCCATGTCAGGCACCCGCTTTGGCACACGGCAGCCGGCGCAGCGGCAGGCGAGTCGCAGGTGGGGAAGGCGGACGTGGCCCGCGAAGCGCTTCGCCACCGTGGCATCGAGGCTCGGGTTTCCAGCCGGTCAGACGATCCTGCGATCCATGACATTGTTTTCGCGCGCACGAGATCGCCCAAGGTGTCGATCGTCATCCCCACGAAAAACGCCGGCGAGCTGGTCGAGAAGTGCATCGCTGACCTGCGGGCGACGGCGGCCTACGAGCCCTACGAAATCGTCGTGATCGACCACGAGTCCGACGAGCCGAGGCTCTGCGAGTATTTGGCGAGTGAGTCGGCTGCAGGACGGCTCAAGGTGTTTTCCTATCGTGGGCCGTTCAACTATGCCGCGATGAACAACGCCGCCATCAAGCAGTGTGACGGAGAACTGGTGCTGCTCCTGAATAACGACGTCGATGGATTCTCGCCGGCGTGGCTCGACCAGATGGTCGCCACGCAGGAGCTCGACCAGCGGATCGCGGCCGTGGGGGCGCTCCTGCAGTATCCCGACGGGGCGATCCAGCATGCCGGTGTCATTCTCACGCCGAAGCGGCCCTGCATCGCGGCCCACGCAGGGCTGCCTCGCGATGCGCTGGGCTACCAGGGCCGCATTCGGTCGCTGCAGGAGTTCTCGGCGGTGACGGCGGCGTTCATGCTCGTGCGGCGATCGGCGTTCGAGGAGGTCGGCGGTTTCGACGAGGCGTTTCCCGACGACTACAACGACATCGATCTCTGTTTGCGGCTGCGGCAGGCGGGATACAAGATCGTTTACAACCCGCAGGTGCAGGCGAGCCACTGGGAGAGCCGGTCACGGCGGCCCAAGGAGACGGCCAAAGAAAGGTATCTCGCCCGCTGGCGGGAGTATTTCCCACGCGATCCCTTCTATAGCCCGCATCTGTCGATGAGAGCGTTCCAGCCGGACGAGCTCGCGCCGGTCTGGCGGGAACGGAAGCGGGTCGCGCTCCGCGCCGCTGCGGAGCATATGCGATGAGACGGGCCGTCATTCTCGCCCACTACGATCAGGACGGGATCGTCGATCCTTACGTGATCCGGGCGCTGCACAGTTATCGAGAGATCGCCGACAGGCTGGTGCTCGTGTCGGCGAGCGCCTCGTCGCTGCCCGCAGAGCTGACCGTCGTCGTGGATGATTTTCTGCCGCGGGAGAATATTGGCTACGACTTCTGCAGCTGGCGCGACGGCATCGCCCGCTTGGGCGACCCGCGGCAATTCGACGAGATCGTCTGTGCCAACGACAGCGTCTACGGTCCGCTTTCCGACCTGCGGCCAATGCTGTCTGATCCGCGGGTGGCCGCCGCCGATTTCTGGGGCATGGTGATGTCGGGCCAGCGGGGTGACCATGTGCAATCGTGGTTTTTCGCGATGCGCCGGCCGGTGATCGAATCGCGGGCCTTCGGCGAGTTTTGGGGGTCAGTCGCGCCCCAGCCGTCGAAGGAGCGGGTCGTCGACCGCTACGAGGTCGGGCTGACCGAGGCGTTTGCAGCCGCCGGCCTCCGCGTGGCGGCGATCTACGACGGGCGGCGCTGCGGTCCACCGACCCTTCACGAGAAGTTTCGGAATGTCTCACCTCTCCGCCTGCGACGATTTGGCCGCCATGCGCGGCGGGTGGGGCGGATGGGCCCGCCCTACAATCCAAGCGAGCTGTTCTGGGAGCGGGTCTGCGACGCCGGCGTGCCCTATCTGAAGGCGGCTATTTTCAAGGCCAACCCGTATCGGGTGGACGTGCGCAGAAGCCTTGCCAGGGCGGCGGACCGCTGGCCGGAATGGGGACCGCTCCTGCGCGACCATCTCGATCGCGTCGGGATGGCGCCGGACTGACCAGGAAATGCTGTCGCCGCAGTCCCCCCCATAGAAGTATCCTGTCTGCATGAGCCGCCTGTCTGCCTGGATTCGTGCGTGGAAGACCCGCGGGCCGCAGCGGCGCGCCTGGATGACGCTGCCGCTCGTCCAGGAAGGGTTCCCCGTCGTGTGCTGTTGGTCCGCGAAGGCCGGCTGCACGACCGTGCTGAAATGGTTTCTCCAGCACAATGGACTGCTGGAGGAGGCGATGCGACATGGCCATTGGCTCCACGACTATCGCCTGCACCGGCTGATCGAGGAGCCTGGGTATGAGCGGCGCTGCCGGCGGGCGGTCAGGGACGAAGGAGTGCGTGTGATCAAGGTCATTCGCGACCCAGGCAAACGGGCCGTGAGCGCCTACCTGCACTACCTGCGTGCGGCGAGCTCCTTGTGGCCCGGGGAGCGCTTGTTGACGGCATGGAAGGCCGCCAACGGCCTCAGTGCTCAGCCGGGTGTTTCATTCGCGCAGTTCGTCGACTATGTGCTCGATCTCCGGCGGCGCCGGCAGCCGCTGGAGCCGCACGTGCGGCCGCAGTATGATCGCGCGTGGGATCCACACGTGGACGCCTATGTCCCGCTGGAAAATCTCGCCGCCGGCCTCGCGGAGACGGAGCGGCTGTGCGGTTTGCCGACCGTCGACGTGCAATCGCTCAGCGAGTCGCGACACCACAATCGGCCGACGGGCCATCAGCAGTGGCCACGCGATGCATCGCGGTTTCCAGCGACTGCCGAGACGCTGGAGCAGCTTGGCGTGCCTCCCGCCGACGTGTTGCTCGACGCCACGACGATCCCGCTCGTGCAGGCGGCCTATCGCGTCGATTACGAGGCCTACTGGAGCCACTATCGGCCGCACACGGCCTAGGCTGCGGCCGCTTCGCTGGCGGCCGCCTTCTCGAGCGTGACGAAGAATTCACAGCCGTGGGTCGGGCTGAAGTATCGTTCCCGCAGGCCGATCAGCCGGAGATCCCCGAGGTCGCGGATGATCTGTCGGAACGAGTCGCACGTGAACACCCACTCGTGGAGATCGTAGTAGTGCCCCTGCTGGACCATGGCCATTGCCGCGAGGGCATCCTGCAGGCCGTGCACAGGCTCCAAGGCTCCCCGGTGCCCCTCGTGCCACGAGATCTGGCCCCCCTTGCGGCGCACCTTGAGGAAGTATTCCGCGGCGGTGCCGGGGGAGTGATTCGTCGGCCGCGCGAGGCCGACGTCGATGATGCGGGCCAGCGAGGAATTTTCCCGTTCACAGTCGAAGCAGTAGCGCTTGTCGGGAACGGCCAGCGAGAGCACACCCCCGGGCGCGAGAATCCGTTCGCACGAACCGAGGAAGCCGATGAAATCGGGCACGTGCTCGATCACGTGGCTAGCGACGATCCAGGCGAAGCGCTCGCCGCCGACGAGTTCCTCGAGCGACTCTCCGCGCCAGACGTAATCCACCTCCTCGATGGCGGTGACATCGACCCCGTGGTCGGCATACTTGGCCCGCAGCCCGGCGGCGTCGAGATGATCGAGGATGCGGACGTTGAAGCCGTTTCGCTTGGCGGCCACCGGGCGGTGGCTCGGCCCGATTTCGAGGCCCAATGCATGGCGATCGATGCCGCGCAGGAGGATCCCATCCCGGTCCAGGATTTTCCGTGAATGCCGAGACTTGAAAATCATGCCGCCCTCTGGAGTGCATTCGCATGCCGCTGCGGCAAGGCGAGCGAGTAGTCACCCGTCCGCATCGAGAGATTGGGGTTGTAATAGGGGTCGGTTTCGAGCGTTGTGCCCCAGCGATCCTGCATGAAGCGTATTTCCCGGTGAAAGCGCGCGAGCTTCTCGGGGTTGTCTTCGTATCCGCGTGAGGCCGATTCGTGGTGGATCAACTCGGCGAACGGCGTCCAGATGTTGCGGTAGCCGGCCGCGCGAATCCGCAGGCAGAGGTCCACGTCGTTGAAGGCGACGGCGATCTGTTCGTCGAGCCCGCCGACCTCGTCGAAGACCTCGCGACGCACCACGAGGCAGGCCCCGGTGACGGCGGAGAGCTCCTGCTGCAACACGGCGCGGCAGTAGTATCCGGTTCTGCCTTTCGCGAGCCGCGGATGCGCATGCCCGGCCACCCCGCCGGCACCGATGATCACGCCGCCGTGTTGGAGTGTGCCGTCGGGATACCAGAGCCGCGCCCCGACGGCGCCGACATCGGGCTGGACGGCGAAGGAGACCATTTCGTCGAGCCATTCCGGCGTGAGCACTTCGATGTCGTCGTTGAGCAGGCAGAGCACCTGGCCGCGGGTATGCCTGACGGCGGAGTTGTTCAGCCGGGAATAGTTGAAGGGGGAGTCGTCACGGACCACCGTGATGCCGGGCCGGGCCGAGAGGGCGGCCAGATAGTCGAGCGTGGCAGGATCGCGGCTGCCGTTGTCGAGGACCGCGATCTCGTAGTGTGGATAGGTCGTCTTGGCGTGAATCGAATCGATCGCGGTTCGCAGGAGCGACTCGTGGTCGCGGGTGCAGATGACGATCGACACCAGCGGCGCCGGTGATGGAAGTGAATGACGGATGCGGAGGAACATCGGGGCCTCGGCTGCCGGTTCGACCGTGGCGCCGCGATCGAAAAGCCGCACGTGCTCGGTGACGGCCAGCCGCGCCGCGGTGACGGCGACGGGTTTTTCGTCCGAGGACACCGCCGTGCTGCCCGCGATCGCCCGCCAGTGGTAGAGGATTCGCGGAATGTGCACGATCTCGTCCCGCGAGACAGCAGCCACGCACCGCAGGGCGAGGTCATGATCCTGGGCGCCTTCGAAGCCGATCCGGAATCCGCCGAGCGACATGACGAGGTCGCGGCGGTAGACGCCGAGGTGGCAGATCATGTTTTGGGCGAGCAGGAGCACATGGTTGAAATCGCTTTTGAAATGCGGGTCGAAACGGCGGCCGCGGCCATCGATCTTGTCTTCGTCGGAATAGAAGAGGCGGGCGTCGGGATGGCGGTTGATCGACTCGGCGACCCAATGGAGCGCCAGCGGGGGCAGCAGGTCGTCGTGGTCCAACAGGGCGACGAAATCACCCGTGGCCATCTCGAGCGCCGTGTTCGACGCTGCGGAGATGTTGCCACGGATGCCGCGAAAGCGCACCTTGATGCGGGGGTCGGCGGCCGCGTGCCGCCGGATGACGGCGGCGACGGCCGGATCGGTCGAGGCGTCGTCGGCGATGCAGAGTTCCCAGTGCGGATAGGCCTGGTCGCGGACGGAATTGATGGCCTTGTCGAGGATCACCGGCTCGGGGTCGAAGACGGGCATCAGGACGGAGAGCGTGGGCCGCCGCGGGAAGGCCGCGCTCTGCTGGAGGCAGCGGCGGATGTCGGCCTTCGATGGCGTGTCGTTGGCGCGCACCCAGGTGGAATAGGCGGGGCTGGGCCGTGGTCCGGGGGCGCGACGAATCGACTTGAGCAGCGGGCTCTGCCTGAGCACCACCCGCAGCGCGCTGACGGGAGTTTCCAGGCCGGGGACCGCCATGAGGATGTCGCCGAGCCGACTGCCAATCTTCATGCCTGCTCCAGTTGTGTGCCCGCCTCAGCACCCGCGGGCGTTCGACGAGGTCCATCTGAAGGGGGAAATACCATGTTGGAGGCTGGGGACACAATGGGTATTGTGTCGGCTTTCGGCGGATTGACAGCCTTTGGCGGGTCGGAGTGAACCAAAACGATGTCGAGGCTGAAGCACTGGCTCGAACGGACCATTGGCCACCTGCAGGATCGCGTCGCAATCAGCCGGCGTCCCGAGCGCATCCTCGTCATCCACATCGCAAAAACGGCAGGCACGTCGCTGCGGCGGATGCTGCAGGACGAATACGGGCCCCGCCTTGTCTACCCGGGGGATTTTTATCTCGAGCACATGCCCAGCGGCTGGTATCCACTCGGCAGCGAGATGCTTCGGGATTACGGCAGTGTGCCCCCCCACAATGTGCTCGTCGGCCATTTCACGGCCGCCATGGCCGACATGCTCCCACGGCCGTACCAGACCGCCACGTTTTTGCGGGAACCGATCCAACGGTCGCTGTCGATGCTGGGCCAATTCAGTCGCACGTTGAAGGTGCCGGTGTCCGCCTTGGTCGGAGACCTGCAGTTCATGGAAGCGAATATCGCCGATTTTCAGACGCGGATCCTCGGTGCGGATGGGGTGTGTGATCCGCACGAGGTCGGGCCGATCGACGACACCGTCCTCGCGCGGGCGCTGGAGAGGCTTCAAACGCTCGATTTCGTGGGGTTGACCGAGCGGTTCACCGAATCGTGCGCGGTGTTCGACGCGCGGTTTCACACGGGTATTTCGCGGCTCATCCGCCGGGAAGTCGTGCACCGTCCCGAGGGAGGTGAACTGTCGGAATACAGTTCACGAGTCGCACCATTCCTCGAGCGCGATCGGGTGCTGTATGAAAGGGCTGTCGAGCGCTTCGTGGCAGCGACCTCACGTGTCGGGATAGAGAAATAGCCTTGCAAAGGCGGTCGCGGTTTCCTATTTCCCCCGGTCTTCATCATCCCCAGACAAGGCAAGCATGCACCCCATTCTCGTGACCGGCGGTGCCGGTTTCATCGGCGGCGAATTCGTACGGCAGTGGATCGCCGAAGAGGCGTCTCCGGTCGTCAATCTCGACAAACTCACCTACGCCGGCAACCTCGATTCGCTCGCCTCGATCGCCGGCAACCCGCGGCACATCTTCTGCCAGGGCGACATCGGCGATCCCGAATGCGTGCGTGGACTGCTGCAGAAGCACCGCCCGCGGGCCATCGTCAACTTCGCCGCCGAGAGCCATGTCGATCGCTCGATCGACGGGCCTGCCGCGTTCGTCGAGACGAACGTCGGTGGCACGTTTCGGCTGCTCGAGGAGGCGAGGCATTACTGGAAGTCGCTTCCCGAGGACGAGCAGCGCGAGTTTCGGTTCCTGCACGTCTCGACCGACGAGGTGTATGGATCGCTCGGGCCGACGGGCAAGTTCACCGAGACGACGCCTTACGCGCCGAACTCCCCCTATTCGGCGTCGAAGGCCGCCAGCGACCACTTCGTGCGGGCCTACCACCACACGTACGGCCTGCCGACGCTCACCACGAATTGCTCCAACAACTACGGGCCGTATCAATTTCCGGAGAAGCTGATCCCCGTCGTGATCCTCAATTCCCTCGAAGGCAAGCCGCTGCCGGTCTATGGCGATGGCGCGCAGATCCGCGACTGGCTCTACGTGGGCGACCATTGCCGGGCGATTCGCACGGTGCTGGCCCGCGGCCGCCTGGGCGAGGTCTACAACATCGGTGGCGACAGCGAGAAGAAGAATCTCGAGGTCGTGCATGCGATCTGTGCCGCGGTCGACGCGCTGCGGCCGGGTCTGCCCCATGCCCCTTGCACATCGCTGATCACGTTCGTGAAGGATCGGCCCGGCCACGACCGCCGCTATGCGATCGACTTCAGCAAGATTCAGAGCGAACTTGGCTGGAAACCGAGCCTCTCGTTCAACGAGGCGATCAGGCAGACCGTCGCCTGGTATCTCGACAACACCGCGTGGGTGGCCAACATCGCCAGCGGCGGCTACCGCCGCGATCGAATCGGGCTTTCGGGATAAACGTGCTGACAACCGTTCGCGACAGTGGCCTTGGCAGGAACGACCAATTGTTCAAGACACGCGCCAGCGACGTCGCATCTTGGCAACCGCCGGGCGACGAAGGAATTCATCTGGCCATCGATCTTTCGCAGGGGAGTGCCCTGACCTGGGTGGCGGGCGAATTGGCCGTCGCGCTCGCCGACATCGGCCAGCGGGTGAGCATCCCACGCGCAAGCACGCTCTCCCCGACGCTCGAGGAACGGCTGCGACCGCGTCTGTTGGAGTTGATGTCCGACCGGCCCTGCCGGACATACCACATCAAGCTCAATCACTACTGGCCTCAGTTTCTCATGCAGGAGGTGTCGGGAGAGATCAACGCCGAATTGTTCGTCACGAACTATCGATTTCGAGGCGACATTCACCCGCTCGACATGTGGAGCCGCAACCTCGTGACGAACGGCGTTCGCAAGCTGCCCATGAGTTCGTTTTGCAGCGACAGCCTGCAAGACTTGGGCGTTCCGGCTCCCCGGTGTGCGGTGATTGCGCCCGGGTATTCTCCTGAGATTGAATGGCTTTTTCCAACCGGAAAACCATCGGTCGAGGCTGCGGTGCGCCGGCTTCTGGTGGTGACGAACTCGCACGATCTCTACCGCTACGGGACCGACATTCTGATCTCGGCGCTCGCGAAGGCGTATGCGCCGGACGACCCCGTCGAAATCCACATCAAGGATTACGGAGCCTCGTCCGGCTCGCGACAGCTCCGCGATCTGATCGCGGCCCAGCCATCATTCCCCAAGGTGGTATGGCATGAGACATTTCTCAGCAAAGAAGATCTGATTCGGCTTTATGGCGATATGCACTTGATGGTGTCCCCCTATCGTGGCGAGGGCTACGCCATGAAGATCATCGATGCGATGGCCGCCGGACTGCCGGTCATGATGCCGGCCTTCGGTGGCCCATTGGAGTATGCCCCGGCGGGCGGCTTTTTGCCGCTCGAGTTCGACGAGGTCCCCGTTGAGAAGTGCTACGATACGGACCACTACCTCGTGGGCCCGGGAGCGTATTGGTGTCAAGTCCGCGAGGATGCGCTTGTCCAGTCGCTACAGTCATATCTCGCTCATCCCCAGATCGCCGATGATGCGGCGGCTGTGGCGCGATCCCACGTGCTCGGTCGGTACACGTGGAAAAATGCCGCGCGGGCGCTCGTGCAGGCGTTGCACCAGTGGCGCGACGACGCGGAAGCCAAGAGCGCCCACCGGCGAAGGCCGTCGACGTTGCCGTTCTCGGTCATCATGCCGACAAAAGATCGGCCGATCGAACTCGCGAAGACGCTCGCAGGCTACGCCGCCCAAGGCGATCAGTCGTTTGAAATCGTGCTCATCAACGATCACGGTGACGGCAGTGCCGTTCGCGAGCTCGTTGCGTCGTTTGGCAAGGCGCTGCGAACGCGGGTGATTGACAATCTCGGCCCCCCGGGACCGGGCGCCGCGCGGAATCTTGGGCTGGAGGAAGCGGACGGAGAGATTCTGTTCGTCACCGGCGACGACATCATCCCTGCCCCAGACCTCGTCGCCCGCCATCGTGATGCCCATCGGCGGTACCCTGAAACGGAAGCGGCGTTTGTGGGCAAAGTCGATTGGCATCCGGACATGAATCGCGACTGGTTCACCGCCCACATCGTGGGGGCGGGTGGCCAGCAATTCAATTACCGAGCGCTGTGCGATCTGCAGGAAGTGCCCTTCGACAGGTTTTACACGTCCAACGTCTCTTGGAAGCGGGCACTCACCGCGGATCTCGAGCACATATTTCGTGAAGCGTTCCGTTATGCAGCCTACGAGGATGTCGAACTGGGATACAGACTCTCGCAGCGCGGGCTGAAATTGCGGTATCTCGCTGATGCGGTGGGATATCACCTCCATCCGATGACCGCACGTTCCTTTTGTGAGCGGATGCGACGCGTCGGCTGCATGCGCACCGTGCTCACGGCCATGCATCCCCGTCTGATCGGCCAGGAAGGAATCGTTTTTTATCAGGACTTGGAAGTCGAGCGTCGCCGTCGTTTGGCCGCCACGGCACGTGCCGAGAGCCCGTCATGGGAAAGCTCGGTCGAGCCCTTGGTGACGGCTTTCGAACGTCTCGATGCCTGGGTGGCGGCAGACAAGCCGCTGGTCGGCGCGGCTGCGAGCCACATAGGCGAACTCGAGCGCAAGGTCTTGCCGATGCGACGGTCGCTCTTCGACGAACTGTGTGACACGTTCCAGCAGATCGGTCAGTCTCAGGAGTGGGCCAGGGATTCGACAGCACAGGATTGGGCACCGGGGTGGATCGCAACGTTGCGGCTCGCGCAGCGAGATGTCGAAACACGGTTGCCCATTCAATCGCCGTCGTCCACGGTGCCAAAAAGGCAAAGCGTTTTGAAAAAAACGCTTCTGAAGTTTGCATGGGCGCGAACGGCCCGCGAATGGCTGCGCGAGGCGAAGCGCCGCCGTCGTAATGGCTAAGCGGTCTCATTGGAAGGCAAGGTGCTTGATGTTTGGATTCCGGTCACGAAAAAAAAACCTTACGCACGCGGACGTCGTCTGGTGCTTCGCAAACATCGTGGGGAGGCATCCGCACTCCGCGGCTGAGACAAATCACTTCTTCGAATCCTGCGACGACTTTCGGGATTTAGTGCGAAAACTCGTCGCCACTCCGGAGTATGTCACCCGGAGAACGATGTGTACGGAGGGCTTCGTCTACGACGATTCAGAAGGCGTGCAGCGAACCGTGCTGGCGATCCTGAAGCGGCTGGAGCCGATGCGAGCGGTCGAGCTGCAGAAGATCCGCATCGGCAAGGAGTGCGATGGCGGCTATGTGATGCTCGATGATTTCGGCGGCATCACGGCCGCCTATTCCATCGGCATCTGCGACGAGGTCTCGTGGGATCTCAATATGGCCGAACGGGGAATCGAGGTCTTCCAATACGACCACACCATCGACGCCCTGCCGCTCCAGCATCCCCGCTTCCATTGGGAGAAGAAGGGACTGGGGGCGAGCGTGACGGCCGACCTCGAGACGCTGCCCGGGCTCCTCGAACGGAACGGGCATCGCGGCCGTAGCGACCTGCTCCTCAAGTGCGACATCGAGGGGTGCGAATGGGAGGTGCTAGCCGCACTGCCACCGGAGTGTCTGCGGCAATTCAAGCAAATCGTGCTCGAGATTCATTTTCTGGAACGCCTGACCGATCCCGAGTTTGCACGGCTGGTGGAATGTGCAGTCGGTGTGCTCACCGCCGATCATCGGGTGATCAACGTTCATGCCAACAACCATCGCCCCTATTCCATCATCGGTGGCATACCGATCCCATCGGTGCTGGAGTTGACGCTCGCGCGGACCCGTGACGTGCGCATGGAAAGTACCAACGAGGTTTTTCCGTCGCCGTTAGACACGCCGTGTTATCGAGGCCGGGCCGACTTTTGCCTGGGAACATTTCGTTTCTGATCGCTTTTTGGCAGGCAAAAAGCCATTCGCTAGGCCACGGGCTTTTGCTACTGTCCCGGCATGAAGGAGACACAACGAACCGGCAAGACTGCGCTGATCTGCGGCATTGGTGGGCAAGATGGCGGCTACCTGGCCGCTCATCTGCTCGGACTCGGCTACGGTGTCACCGGAACCAGCCGGGATGCGCAGGCAAGTCGGTTCGAGAGTCTCGAACGTCTCGGTATTCGTGATCGCGTCGCGGTCGAGTCGATGTCGCTCACCGACTTTCGATCGACGATGCAGGTGATTTCCCGAACGGCGCCCGACGAAATTTACAACCTCGCCGGCCAGACGTCGGTTGGGCTGTCGTTCGATCAGCCCGTCGAGACGTTCGAGAGCATCGTCATCGGCACGGTGAACCTGCTCGAGGCGATCCGCATGCTCGGGCTGCCGATCCGCCTGTACAACGCGGGGAGTTCCGAGATGTTTGGTGACACGGCAGACGAGCCGGCGAGCGAAAAGACCGTGCTCCGCCCCTGCAGTCCCTACGGCATCGCGAAAGCGACATCGTTCTGGCAGATCGCCCAGTATCGTGCCGCTTATGGAATCGCCGCCTGCACGGGTATCCTCTTCAATCATGAGAGCCCGTTGCGGCCGGAGCGGTTTGTAACACAGAAGATCGTCGCCGGCGCCTGCAGGATCGCGGCCGGCGAGCAGCAGACGCTCGTGCTGGGGGATCTCTCTGTACGGCGCGACTGGGGTTGGGCGCCGGAATATGTGGTCGCGATGCACAAGATGCTGCAGGGCGAATCAATGGAGGACTACGTGATTGCGACGGGAATCACCAGCAGCCTCGAAGATTTCGTGGCAGAGGTTTTCAGTGCGGTCGGCTTGGATTGGAGGAAGCACGTCGAACGCGACCCCAAGTTGATGCGTCCCAGCGAAATTCAATCGGGCCGGGCAGATGTGTCACGTGCCTTCATTCAACTGGGATGGAAGGCTCGGTACGCGATGCCAGACGTGGCAAAGATGATGGTCGAATCGCGGCTGGCACGTTCGGCGATGCCGATCCGCCGCGCGGCCTGAAAGGCTGGGTTTGCGTGGTTTCTTGACCCGGCCGAACCCCGGCCGTAGGACTCACGTATAGTTTTCCCGGTCCCCCAAACCGCAGAAGAGCTCTCGCCATGAAATCGCTGTTGTCCATCTGGTCGCGAAAGACGGTGGCGAAGTCGAAGAAGAGTCGTGCGCAGGGCTGCCGTCTCGCCGCCGAATCGCTCGAGACGCGGGCGGTGTTTTCCGCCACGGCGCTCGCGCCCGATCTCGATGCAGCCAGCGACACCGGCTGGTCTGCGATCGACAATCGCACCGCCGACACCACCCCCACATTCACGATTCAGGCCCCGGGCGCCACGGCGGTGACACTCTTCACGGTCGCCGGCAGGCGGGTGACGGAAGTCGGCACGGCCACCCAGGATGGCTCCGCCTGGACGGCCACGCTTGGCCCGCTCCCGAATGGGAAATACTCGATCGCCGCTCGGGCGTTCGTTGACGACGTGGCCGGCAAACTCTCGAGGCCGCTCGCGATCGAGATCAACACGACAACGCCGGCGGTCCCCACGATCGGCCTCGATGCCACGTCCGATTCAGGGTTCAAGGGAGACCGCATCACGAATCTTCCCTCCCCACTGCTCAGCGGACGCGGGCAGAGGGGCACGACCGTCGTGCTCACGAGTCCCAGCGTCGCGGGGGGGGCCGAGCAGCGTGTTGCCGTGAATGGCAAGGGTGTCTGGGCCTACCGGGCGACCGGCCTCGCCGACGGTCCGCACTCGTTCACGGTGAAAGCACAAAGTGTCTTCGGCGGTCAGAGCGCGACCGCGACGCTCACGATGACCGTGGATACCGTTCGCCCCACGGCTGTGGGGATGCGGTATGTCGCCGACGTCAACGAAATCGAGTTGGAGTTTTCGGACCCGGTGCGGGGCGTTGATGTGAAGGACTTCCGCATTTCCGCCCCGGGATTCGGCATCCGCGACGTCCCGCTGACCGACCGGCGGATCGTGGCGACCGTCGGCCGAATCACGGTTCATGATGTCTCCGCCGGCCGCGTCTACCGGCTGCGGATGTCCACTCCCGATGTGATTGGCGGCACGTTCACCATTCGATTGGCCGCCGCAAAATCGGGTATCATCGATAATGTTTCGGGCAACCCGCTGCTGGTGGATAACGCCGTCAGCGTCACGTTCTGAGCACTGAGCCCCACCGGCCCGGTGGCCGCAGGCATGATCCTCGTCCAGCAGCGCTATGAATCGCCGAATGCCGAGCGGCAGGCGGAGCTCGATCGCTGCCGGGAGATCAATGGCGGGCTCGACGCATTCGCTCACGTGGATCTCGTTGATGGCGCCGCCAAGCGGTGGACGTTCGGCGATTTCTTCCGCCTCACAGCGGAGCGGTATCCCGGCGAGATCTGCGTGGTCGCCAATAGCGATATCGCGTTTGACGCATCGATCGCCCTGGCCGGGCCGTTGGCCGAGCAGGGGGCGCTCGTGGCGCTTTCCCGATGGGACGATCCGTCGGCGCCCTCGATGGAGGGCCGCGTGGCCGGCGAGCAGTGGCACTTCTTTTCGCACTCGCAGGATGTGTGGGTCTTCAAGGCCGGCTCGGTGCCCACGTTCCCGGCCGACATTCAATTGGGGATTCCCCAGTGCGAGAGCCGGCTTGCCTACGAGGCGGCGGCGGCGGGCGTGATCGTGGTGAATCCGGCGCTCTCGATTCGGTCGTTTCACCACCATGCGTCGGCCGTGCGAAGCTGGCGGCGAAAGGACGGCTACCGGGGGCCGATCTTGTTTCCGCGGCTCACCACGGTCGAGGCGATTGAGCCGGAGGCCCTGGTGGTCGAGCGGCTGGGCCGGTTTCGCAAGCGGGAGGCCGTGGTTCGGCTTTCTGGCCGTCCGGGGGCCCTGGCGACCGCCTTGGCGAAACATGCAGCCGAGCGGCAGAAAAAGTCCCTCAAAATCGGGCTGCGGTCGCCGTTTTATTTACGGGAGCGGCAGCCCTAGTGCATTTAGGCGATAAGTCTTTGCGAACAAGAGACTTGCGTTCTTCCGCGACCGGATTTTCCGCCGTCAACGCCTATTGTGGATGAGCCCATCCAATTGGTATCTGCCTATGGGGAATCGAATACTCAGGCAGTCTGTTGACAGCCGTTAATCCCTGCGTAGATTGCGTAACCGAAAGCCCCTATTTGGGTGGTCTGCCCGCCGATGAGGGAGATTGGGAGATTAGGAGACCTGAAGCAACGTTGCGGCCAAAGGCGGCTCGTTGCTTCCTTCGAACCCCCTGTTAGGCTCGTTTCGGCTTCGAAAAATTCCGAAATCTCGATCAAGGCTCGCTGCAATATGACGCCGAATAACCCGAAAACGAGACGATCGCGCCCCGCCGCCGGCTTCACGCTCGTGGAGCTATTGGTCGTGATCGCGATCATCGGCACGCTCATCGGCATGCTGCTCCCCGCCGTGCAGCGGGTGCGCGAAGCCGGCCGCCGGGCCAGCTGCATGAACAACATGAAGCAGATGGGGCTT
>Ga0209985_10000079_pt1 | contig 104465 bp, 96 predicted proteins | sample NOAtaG_FD_187305 | JGI IMG/M metagenome (GOLD analysis project Ga0209985, IMG submission 187305) | Freshwater lake microbial communities from Lake Erie, under a cyanobacterial bloom - NOAA_Erie_Diel6S_1000h metaG (SPAdes) (version 2) | ecosystem: Environmental > Aquatic > Freshwater > Lake ... | reverse complement strand
CCAGACCATCCTCGAGGGTAGCGGCACCGCGGCACTGGCATTCACCGTGGGCGATGCGGAAACCGCCCCGGGCAGCCTCACCGTCGCGGCCGCCAGCGACAACCCCGCGCTCATCCCGGCGGGCAACATCGTCTTCGGCGGCAGCGGCGCCAACCGCACGGTCACCGTCACCCCCGTGGCCAATGGCCACGGGGGACCGGTGACCATCACCCTGAGCGTCGGCGACGGCATCGTCGCCACCAGCACGACCTTCACGGTCACGGTGACGGCGGTCATCGACGCGCCCGCGCCCGCGCCGGTCGTGGCCGACGCCGGCATCGCCGCCCTGCCGGGCCAGAGTGGGACGTCGGCGCAAACCGCCGCCCCGCCCGCCTCTTCCGCGCCCGCCGCCGCCGCGCCCGCCGCCGCCCCGGCCGCCGCAGCGACCAGCGCTCGCACATCGAGCACGGCCGCGCAGGCCCCGGCCCAGGGCCCCGCGCAGGGCGCGGCCCAATCTTCCACGCAGGCCGCCGCGCCGGGGGCGGAGGCCGGCGCTTCGATCGAGGCCGCATTCGCGGCGCCCGGCCGAGCGCCGGTGCTGGCCCTGCCGGTCGGCCACCTCCACGAACCGGGCGAAACGACGCGGCTGGTCAGGGTCGAGGCGGCGCAGCGGCTTGCCGAGGGCGCACCGGCCCCGGCGCCGTTGCTCGACAGCGCCCTGCCGGCCTTCGCCGGGCCGGCGGGCAGCCCCGCGGCCAGCGAGACCTTCCAGGCCTCGATGCGCTCGCGCGTCTTCGTCGAAGACATCGACCGCCAGCGCGAGGAGGCCCGCGGCGGGCTCGAACTCGACGGCAGCGTGGCCGCCGGCGCCGCCGGCATCAGCTTCGGCCTCTCGCTGGCCTACGCGCAGTGGCTGGTGCGCAGCGGGGTGCTCATGGGCAGCATGCTCTCGACGATGCCGGCCTGGCGCGTGCTCGACCCGCTGCCGGTGCTCGCGCAGCCCGGCGCCGAAGGCGCCGCGGACGACACCGAGGAAGACGGCGCCTTCGACGCACCGGCCGAAGCGCGCGACCCGCTACGCACCCTCAAGGACACCTGATGCGACAGCCGCACGACCACGACATGCCGCCCGCGGCCGCCGCCGCGCCCCCCGGAACCCGTTGCGGAGAACACCGGTGAGGCGCCCGGGCACGCGCACCTATGTCGCGCTCGGGCTGGTCGCGATCGTCTCCAGCGCGCTGCTGGCGGCGTCCTTCCTCGGCCTGATCCCGGATCGCGCCGGCGCGCAGCGCGAAGGGCAGGTGGCGCTGGCGGAGGCGGTGGCCGCCGGCACCAGCGCGCTCCTCTCCGGCGAGGACCCGCGCCGCGTGGATGCGGTGCTGCGCTTCGTGCTCAAGCGCAACCCGGACCTCGAATCGATCGGCCTGCGCAAGGCCGACGGCCGGCTGGTGCTCGACACCGGCGGCCATGCCCAGGCCTGGGCGGGCCCGACGAACCCGGCCGGGGCTGACCGCCAGGCCGTCCCGCGGGCCGCGGGCTTCGTGCAGGTGCCGGTGTTCGCCGGCACCACCCGCTGGGGGCAGCTGGAGTTCCGCTTCCGCCCGACGGCGGCCGACGGCCCGGCCGGCATGCTGGAATCGCCCTGGCTGCGCCTCATGCTGCTGTGCGCGGCGCTGTGCTTCGTGGGCTTTCACCTCTATCTCGGGCGGGTGCTCAAAAGCCTCGACCCCTCGCGGGCCATCCCCGGCCGGGTGCGCGCCGCGCTCGATACCCTCACCGAGGGCCTGCTGGTGATCGACCGGCAGGGCAGCATCGTGCTGGTCAACGAGGCGCTTGTGGCGCTGCTCGGCCGCAGCCAGGAACGCTTGATGGGCACGGCCGCGGCGCGCCTCGAATGGCGCGACGCGGAAGGCCGGGTCGTGCAGGCCGACGCCCTGCCGTGGCAGCGGGCGCTCGCCAGCGGCGAGGTGCAGCGCGACGGCCGGCTTCAGTTCACCGACGCCGCCGGCACCCTGCGCACCTTCGTGGTCAACTGCTCGCCGGTGCTGGGCGGCGCCGGCCGGCCCGGCGGGGTGCTGGTGAGCTTCGAGGACATCACCGTCCTGGAAGCCAACAAGCTCGAGTTGAAGGCGGCCAAGGAGGAGGCCGAGGCCGCCAACCGCGCCAAGAGCGAGTTCCTCGCCAACATGAGCCACGAGATCCGCACCCCGATGAACGCCATCCTGGGCTTCACCGAACTGTTGAAGCGCGGCTACAGCAAGGGCGAGCGCGAGTCGACCCGCTATCTCGACACCATCCACGCCAGCGGCCGGCACCTGCTCTCGCTGATCAACGACATCCTCGACCTCTCCAAGGTGGAGGCCGGGCGCCTGGAAGTCGAATCGGTGGCCTGCGCCCCGCACGTGCTGGTGCGCCAGGCGGTGCAGGCGCTGGCCGTCAAGGCCCAGGAAAAGGGCATCGGCCTGGCGTTCGCGATGCGCCGGCCCCCGCCCGCGCAGGTGCTCTCGGACCCGGCACGGCTGCGCCAGATCCTCCTGAACCTGCTGTCGAACGCGATCAAGTTCACCGAGAAGGGCGGGGTGCGCGTGGTCATCGACTACGAGAGCGCCGGCCCCGGCGCGCGCTACGTCATCGAGGTGCACGACACCGGCATCGGCGTGGCCGCCGACAAGCTCGAGAGCCTGTTCGATCCGTTCACCCAGGCCGATGCGTCGATCACGCGCCGCTTCGGCGGCACCGGCCTGGGACTGACCATCAGCCGCAAGTTCGCCCGCGCCATGGGCGGCGACATCGTGGCCAGCAGCCGCCCGGGCGAAGGCAGCGTGTTCACGGTCAGCTTCGACCCGGGCCCGCCGGGCGATGCGCCGCGCCTGACCGAAGCCGAACTGCGCGAAGGCGACGACCCGGCCAGCGCGCCCGGCCGCCCGCAATGGCGCATCCCCGCCGCGCGGGTGCTGGTGGTCGACGACGGCGCGGAAAACCGCGAACTGGTGGCCCTGGTGCTGGGCGAACAGGGCCTGTGGGTCGACGAAGCGGAGAACGGCCAGGTGGCGCTGGACAAGGCGGCCGCCGGCAACTACGACCTGGTGCTCATGGACATGCAGATGCCGGTGCTCGACGGCTACGGCGCCACCCGCGAATTGCGCCGGCGCGGCTTCGACCGGCCGATCGTCGCGCTCACCGCCAATGCGATGGCCGGCTACGAGAAGGAGGTGCAGGCCGCCGGCTGCAGCGCCTACGTCACCAAGCCGGTGGACATCGACCTTCTGCTGGAAACCGTCGCCGGCTTCCTGGGCGGCACGCGGGTCGCGGCCGGCGATGCCGCGGGCACGGACACGGCCGCGACGCCGGCGCCGGACGCGCGCGCGCCCGGCGCCCCGGCCGCCCTGCCGCCCCATGCCGCCCTGCCGCCCGCGCCGGTGGTGGTGGCCGCGCCGGTGGTGGTGCCCGCGCCGGTGGCGGTGCCCGAGGCGATGGTCGCACCCGGGGCCGTGGTGCCGCGCACGCCGCAGGTGCCCGATGCACCGATGGTCTCGCGCCTGGCCGGCAGGGCGCGCATGGTCCCGGTGATCCGCAGCTTCGTCGCCCGCCTCGGGGAACGCGTCGGCGCCGCCGCGCAGGCCGCGGCCACGGGCGACGCCGTCGCCGTGGCCCAGTTCGCGCACTGGCTGGCGGGTTCCGCGGGCACCCTCGGCTACGATGCCTTCACCGAACCGGCGCGCCGGCTCGAACATTGCGCGCAGCACGGCGATACCCCCGGCGTCGCCGCGGCCATGGGCGAAATCCGCGCCCTGGCGGCACGGGTGGTCGCCCCGGAGATGCCTGCGGAGGCCCTGCCCGCCTGAGCACGCCCATCAGGAATGCGGCGCGGCAGCCGTTAATCAGGGCAAGGCCTGCCATGCACGAATCGAACCTCTCGCCACCGACCCTCTGCTCCGCGGCGACGCCGGCCGCGGCGCGCGCGTGTCAGCCGCGCGCGCGGCCGCTGCTGCTGGTGGTCGACGACGAGCCGCTGATGCAGGACACCCTGCGCATCACCCTTGAGGAAGCCGGCTTCGAGGTCGCCTGCGCCGCCGACGGCCGCGCGGGACTGGCCGGCTTCGACCAGCTGCGGCCCGACCTGGTGATCACCGACGCCAACATGCCGGTCATGAACGGCTTCGAGCTGTGCGCGGCGATCCGCGCCCACCCGGCCGGCCGGCATGCGCCCATCCTGATGCTCACCGCGGCCGGCGATTCGGCGTCGATACGCCGCGCCTTCAGTGAAGGCGCGACCGACTTCGCCACCAAGCCGCTGCAGGACGAGCTCATCGGCTACCGCGTGCGCTACCTGCTCGAGGGCAGCCGCAACGTGCGCGCGCTGCTCAGGAGCCAGGCCCGGCTGGCCAGCGCGCAGCGCATCGGCCGCATCGGCCACTGGGACCTGGAGCTCGCCGACGACCGCCTGACCGTGTCCGAGGAGGTGTGCCGCATCATCGGCGCGGAGCGGGCCGGCGCCCCGCGCTCGGGCGGCGCGTTCCTGGCCTTCGTCCATCCGGACGACCGCGCCGCGGCCCGCCAGTGGCTGCGCGATGTCGCAGGCGGCGACGCCGCGGCGATGTTCGAGCACCGCCTCCTGCGGCCGGACGGCACGCTGCGGCATGCGGTCCTGCAGGCCGAACTGACGGGCGAGGAGGGCGGCGGCCGGCCGCGCCTGGAAGGGGTGCTGCAGGACATCACCGAACGCAGGGCGGCCGAGCAGCGCATCCGCTACCTGGCGATGTACGACGGCCTGACCGGCCTGCCCAACCGCCGGCTGTGCGCCGAGCAGCTCGAGGGCGCGCTCGCGCGCGCCACCCGCAACAAGACGCCGCTGGCGGTCCTGATCATCGGCCTGGACGGCTTCACGCGGATCAACGAGGCGGGCGGGCACGCCGCCGGGGACCGGCTGCTGGCCAGGGTGGGCGAACGGCTGTGCCGCTGCGTGCGCGAGGGCGACCATGTCGCGCGCGTGGACACCGGTTCGTACGCGCACGAAGGCGTGGCGCGCCTGGCCGGCGACACCTTCGCCGCGATCCTCCCCGACCTCGCCCGCGCCGAAGACGCCGCCGGCGTCGCCGTGCGGGTCCAGGAGTGCGTGGCGCAACCCTGCTTCATCAACGGCCAGACGCTGTTCGTGACCGCCAGCGTGGGCATCGCCATCCACGGCATCGACGGCGCCTGCGCCGAGGACCTGCTCAAGAACGCCGAATCGGCCATGCATTTCGCCAAGCGGGGCGGGCACGGCGGCCTGCGCTTCTTCACCGCGGGCATGAACGCCGACGCGGCCCGCAAGCTGGCGCTGGCCAACGACCTGCGCATGGCCCTCGCGCAGGGACAGTTCTGCCTGCACTACCAGCCCCAGCTCGACCTCGAAAGCGGACGCATCATCGCCGCCGAGGCCCTGCTCCGCTGGGAGCACCCCGAGCGCGGTCGCATCCCGCCCCTGGACTTCATTTCGCTGGCCGAGGAACTCGGCCTGATCGTGCAGATCGGCGCGTGGGTGATCCGCGCCGCGTGCGCCGCCGCGCGCGCCTGGCAGCAGCCCGGGCAGCCGCCGGTCGGGGTCGCGGTCAACGTCTCGCCCAAGCAGTTCCGCGAGCCGGGGTTCCTGCCGCTGGTGCAGGCCGCGCTGGCCGAGACCGGCCTGGCGCCGCAATGCCTGGAGCTCGAAGTCACCGAAGGCGTGATGGTCGGCGACCCCGCGGCGACCATCGCCAACATGCAGGCCCTGCGCGCGCTCGGCGTTCAACTCGCCGTCGACGATTTCGGCACCGGCTACTCGAGCCTGAGCTACCTGCGGCAGTTCCCGGTGCAGCGCCTGAAGATCGACCAGTCCTTCGTGCGCGGCCTGGACCGCGACACCCACAGCGCCTCCATCGCGCAGGCGGTGATCGTGCTCGGCCATGCCCTGGACCTGAAGGTGATCGCCGAAGGGGTGGAGACGGACGCGCACCTCACGCTGCTGCGCGATCTCGGCTGCGACGAGGTGCAGGGCTACCTGATCGCCCGGCCGATGCCGCAGGCGCAGTTCGCGGACTTCCTGGACGCGCGCCAGGCCCTGCCGGCGTAGGCGCGCCGGCCGGGCCGCCCGGACCGCGCCCGGGGGCTGCCCGCGGCGCGCGGGCCCTGTACACTCCCGGCCTCGACCCGTTCCGGAGATCCCCATGCAAGCTTACGTCCGCCGCCTGTGCGCCTGGCTGTCCCTGCCCCTGTCGCTCGCCGCCGCGCCCGCCACGGCGCAAACGTGGCCGTCGCAACCGATCAAGATCGTCGCGCCTTTCCCGCCCGGCGGCACCATCGACCAGATCTCGCGCATGTTGCAGCCGCACCTGCAGCAATCACTCGGCCAGAGCATCATCATCGAGAACCGCGCCGGCGCCTCGGGTTCGATCGGCACGGCGACGGTCGCCAAGTCGCCGCCCGACGGCAACACCTGGGTATTCGTGTTCGATACCCATGGGGTCAACCCGAGCCTGATCCCCAACATGCCGTTCGATACCCTGAAGGACCTGGCGCCGGTGATGCTGCTTGGTACCGGCGCGATGGTCATCACCGCGCATGCCACCACGCCCTACAAGACCTACGGTGAACTGCTGCAGGCGGCGCGCGGCAAACCCGGTTCGATCAGCTACGGATCGATCGGGTCCGGCAGCCTCGCGCACCTCGCCATGACCGCCCTTGGCAGTCAACTCAAGGTCGAATGGACCCACATACCCTACAAGGGCGGCGGCCCGCTGGCCACCGACGGCGCGGCCGGACATGTGCCGATCACGATGGCCACCTACGCGCTGTGGGCGCCGCACCTCGCCAGCGGCAGGGTTCGCGCGTTGGCGGTGTCCACGCCCACCCGCATGAAGCAGTTGCCGGATGTGCCGACGATCGCGGAATCGGGTTCGCCGGGTTTCGAAGCGCAGGCTTGGTGGGGGGTATTGGCACCGGCGGGTACGCCGCAACCCATCATCGCGCGCATGAATGCCGAACTGGCCAAATCGCTCAAGATCCCTGCGGTGCAGGAACGGCTGACGCAGATGGGCGTGGATGTCGCGTCCTCGTCGCCGGATGAATTGGGCAAGTTCGTCGCCAACGAAGTCGCCAAGTGGGGCAAGGTGGTCCGCGACCACAAGATCAAGGCCGGCGAATAGCGCAGGCCGCAAGGGCGGCTATTGCGGCAGGCGTTCCCGCAACAGCCGCTTCATCATCTTGCCGTTCGGATTGCGCGGCAGCGGCGCGTCGGTGAAGCCGACCGTCTCGGGCACCTTGTAGTCGGCCAGGCGCTCGGCGCAATACGCCCGCACGGCCGCCTCGGTCAGCGCCGCGCCGGGCGCGTGGACGAAGGCATGGACGCGCTCCCCGAGCACCGGGCAGGGACGCCCGACCACCGCCGCCTCGACCACACCGGGCAGCCCGGCGATGGTGTTCTCCACCTCGACGCTGTAGATCTTGAAGCCGCCGCGGTTGAGCATGTCCTTCTTGCGGTCGAACACCCGCACATAGCCCTGCGCGTCGACGCTGCCGAGATCGCCGGAATGCCAGTAGCCGGCGGTGAACTCGCGCGCGGTGGCCTCGGGATTGTCCCAGTAGCCCTTGACGACCATCGGCCCGCCTATCCACAGCTCGCCGGTCTCGCCGGGCGCCACTTCGACGCCGCGGTCGTCGACTGCGACCACGTGGCCGCAGGGCACGGTGACGCCGACGCTGTCGGCATGCGCGCGCGTATCGCCCTCGGGCATGATTGTCACCGGCGAGGTGGTCTCGGTGGCGCCGTAGGCGTTGGTGAGGATGAGGTTGGGCAGCCGGGCCGCGAGCGCGTCGATGGTGGCCACCGGCATCGGCGCCCCGCCGTAGCCGCCGACCCGCCAGGCCGACAGGTCATGGCGGCCGAATTCCGGCGACAGCAGGATCAGGTTGTACATGGCCGGGACCATGATGGTCTGCGTGACCCGCTCGCGCGCGGCCTCGGCGATCCATGCCGCCGCCTTGAACTCGCGCATCATCACCACCGCGCCGGCGACGCGCAGCATGGCGGCGATGATGGCGATCACGCCGGTGACGTGGCTGGCCGGCACCACCAGCGCGGAGCGGTCCGCGCGGGTCAGGCGCATGGTGGCCTCGAAGTGCATCGCCGAATGCACGATGCCGAAATGCGTGAGCATCGCCCCCTTGGGCCGCCCGGTGGTGCCGGAGGTGTAGAGGATCAGCGCGGTGTCCTCCTCTTCGACCGCGGTCGCCGCGTCGAGCGCGCCGTGGCGCAACAGATCCGCGAAATCGCCATCCTCGCCGACCGCCACGCGCGCGCGCAGGCCCGGGCAGGCCTGGCCGTCCGGTACCCGGTCGGCGAGCGCAACCTCGTGGACGATCAGCATCGCGCCGCACTGGTTGAGGATGAACTCCAGGCCCGGCTTCTGCTCGCGCACGCTGACCGGCACGGCGATGGCGCCGAGGCGCTGCAGCGCATGGAGCGTGAACACGAATTCCGGCAGGTTGCCCAGGAACAGCACCACCCGCTCGCCGCGCGCCACGCCCAGCGCCGCCAGGCCGGCGGCGACCCGCGCCACCTCCGCGTCGAGGTCGCGCCAGGTCCAGCACCTGCCCTCGAACACCAGGGCGTCGCCCTGCGCATGCAGGCGCAGCGCATCCTCGAACATCGCATGCATGCTCGGCGGGCGCCCCGCGAAGCAGCGTGTCAGGCGGTCGCCGAAATGCGACTCGATGCGCATCGGCGCGACCGGATAGCCTTGCCAGTGATCCATGGTGTCCCGTGTGTCCCGTGTGTCCCGTGTGTCCCGTATGTGCCTTGCGTGCCTTGTGTCCCGCGTGTGTCGCGCGTATCCCGCGTGTGCCGCCTGTCCCGCAAGGGCGCTCCGGCCGCGGCGCTGGCGCATATTACATGCGCCTCCCGGGCGCCATGCGGCCGACCTGGCCCGGCGCGTGGCCTGCCGCACCGAAACCGCGTGCCGCGCTCAGGTCTCCAACACCGCGTCGATCACCTCGACCCAGTGCTTCACGGGTGTCGCGGTGCCGCTCTGCAGGTGGGCGAGGCAGCCGATGTTGGCCGAACAGATCAGGTCCGGCTTGCCGGCCTCGAGGTTGCCGAGCTTGCGCGCCTTCAACTGCTCGGCGATCTCCGGGTTGAGCACCGAGTAGGCGCCGGCGGATCCGCAGCACAGGTGCTGCTCGGCCACCGGGGTGAGTTCGAAACCGGCGTCCTTCAACATCTGCTCGGCCTTGCCGCGCACCTGCTGGCCGTGCTGCAGGGTGCAGGGCGGGTGATAGGCGATCTTGCGCGCCCGCGCCTTGCCCGCGGCGGTCTCGAGGGCCTCCGGCAGGGCCTTTTCATCGACGACCAGTTCAGACAGGTCGCGCGTCATGGCCGAGACGCGCGCCGCCTTCGCCGCATAGGCCGGATCATGCGCCAGCAGGTGGCCGTACTCCTTGACCATCACGCCGCATCCCGAGGCCGTCATCGCCAGCGCCTCGACTTGCCCCGACTCGATGGCCGGCCACCAGGCATCGATGTTGCGCTGCATGTTGGCCAGCCCGTCGTCCTGGAAATCCAGGTGGTGATTGAGCGCCCCGCAGCAACCGGCCGCGGGCATGGACACCAGCGACACCCCGAGCCGGTCGAGCACGCGCGCGGCGGCATTGTTGATGTTGGGCATCATCGCGTTCTGCACGCAGCCTTCGAGCAGCAGCATGCGGCGCGCATGCCGCGGCGCCGGACGCACGCCCGCCGCCTGCGGCTGCGGCACCTTGGCCTTGAGCGGGCCCGGCACCGCCCAGCGCAGCGCCTGCCCGAGCTTCATCGCCGGCGCGAACATCGGGCTGTTGAGGCCCTTGGCCAGCAGCGTGCGCTTGAGCCTGTCGGCGGGGCCGCGTTCGACCCGCTCGCCGACGATCTTGCGGCCGATGTCGATCAGGCGGCCGTACTCCACCCCGGAGGGGCAGGTGGTCTCGCAATTGCGGCAGGTGAGGCAGCGGTCGAGGTGGCTCTGGGTCTTGGCCGTGGGCGCCTGGCCCTCGAGCACCTGCTTGATCAGGTAGATGCGCCCGCGCGGGCCGTCGAGTTCGTCGCCAAGCAGCTGGTAGGTCGGGCAGGTCGCGGTGCAAAACCCGCAATGCACGCATTTGCGCAGGATGGCCTCCGCCGCCTCGCCCTCGCGCGTGCCCTTGAATGATTCGGCCAGATTGGTCTGCATCGGAATTCCGCGTGTCAAAGGTCGGCGTACAGGCGGCCGCGGTTGAATACGCCGTCGGGATCGAAGGTCTCCTTGAGCCGGGCATGGATGCGCGCGAGCACCGGGTCGAGCGGCGTGAACACGCCCGCGGTGGCGCGCAGGGCCGATGCCGCGCGGAACAGCGTGGCATGGCCGCCGGCGCGCAGGGCCGCCTGGCGGATGTCCTGCGCGCTCGCGTCGGTGCGCGACCAGCGCAGCGCGCCGCCCCATTCGATGAACTGTTCGCCGGCCGCCTCGAGCGGCACGGCGGTCGAGGGCACGGACAGGCGCCACAGCGGCGCAGCACCGGCGAAAAACGCGTGCGAATGTTCGCGCACCCCTTGCCAGAAACTGTCCGCCGCTGCGGCCTCCAGGGTGTCGCCGCCCAGCGTGCGGGTGGCGGACGCCACCGCGGCCTCGGCGCCTTCCAGGCGCAGGTGCAATCCGCCGTCGCACCAGGCGGATGCGGTCAGCGGCAGGGGCAGGCCGCCCCACCGGTTGAGCTTCTCGATGGCCTTGCCCTGGTCGCGCATCGCGAGCAGGAGGGTACGCGCGGCCACCGGACGCGGCAGGACCTTCAGCGAGACCTCGAGGATCACGCCCAGCGTGCCCAGGGACCCCGCGATCATGCGCGACACGTCGTAGCCGGCGACATTCTTCATCACCCGGCCGCCGAAGGAGAGCACCTCGCCGCGCCCGTCGAGCAGCTTCACGCCGAGCACGAAGTCGCGGATCGAGCCGTAGTAGCCGTTGTTCGCCGCGCGCCGCGGCCCGGCCAGGCCCGCCGCCACCGCACCGCCGATGGTGGCGCCGGGGCCGAAATGCGGCGGCTCGAACGGCAGCATCTGCCCGGCGCGCGCCAGTGCCGCCTCCACCTCCGCCAGCGGCGTGCCGCCGCGCACGGTGATCACCAGTTCCGAAGGCTCATGGTTGACGATGCCGGCCAGGCCGCGGGTGTCGAGCGGATCGCCCTGCACCGCCTGGCCATAGAAATCCTTGGTGCCGCCGCCGCGCACGCATAGCGCCCGGCGCTCGAGCGCCGCCTGTTTCACCGCCGCCTGCAAGGCCTCGACCGCGTGCGTCATGAATGGTCCTTGAGGCAATTCTCGTAGATGTGCCAGTGCACCGCGCCGCGCGAGCGCGCGGTGTACATGCGCGACAGGCAGGTCTGGCGCACTTCCTCCGGCGTCAGCCGGGGGGCCGCCGCAGGTCCGGGCGCGGGGGCGGGCGCGGCGCAGGCGCCCAGGCAGGCCGCCACCAGGCAGATCAACGGGGCGCGCATCAGAACCTGGGCAGTTCCGGGTGCGGCAGGTTGCCGCCGGACACATGCATGCCGCCATACTCCGCGCAGCGATGCAGCGAGGGGATGTTCTTCTCCGGGTTCAGCAGGCCCTTGGGGTCGAACGCGCCCTTGAGCGCCCGGAAGGCGGCCAGTTCGGCCGGCGCGAACTGCACGCACATCTGGTTGATCTTCTCGATGCCCACGCCGTGCTCGCCGGTGACCGTGCCGCCGAGCTCGATGCACTTGAGCAGCACCTCGTTGGCGAATGCCTCGGTGCGGTGCATCTGGTCGGGGTCGTTGGCGTCGAACAGGATCAGCGGGTGCAGGTTGCCGTCACCGGCATGGAACACGTTGGGGCACTTCAGGCCGTACTTGGCCTCCATCTCGGCGATGAAGCGCAGGATCGCGCCCAGGCTCTTGCGCGGGATGGTGCCGTCCATGCAGTAGTAGTCCGGCGAGATGCGGCCCACCGCCGGGAACGCCGCCTTGCGGCCGGCCCAGGCCTTGAGGCGCTCGGCCTCCGACTGCGAGACCTTGAGGGTGGTGGCGCCCGAGTTCGACAGCACCGCCTTCATGCGGCCGATTTCCTCCTCGACCTCCTCCGGCGTGCCGTCGGACTCGCACAGCAGGATGGCCTCGGCGGCGAGGTCGTAGCCGGCGTGGACGAATTGCTCGACCGCCGCGGTGGCGGGCTTGTCCATCATTTCCAGCCCGGCCGGGATGATGCCGGCGGCGATCACGTCGGCCACCGCATTGCCGGCCTTCTCGACGCTGTCGAAGGACGCCAGGATCACCTGCGCGCGCTCGGGTTTCGGCACCAGCTTGACGGTGACCTCGGTGGTCACGGCAAGCATGCCCTCGCTGCCCACGACCACCGCCAGCAGGTCGTAGCCGGGCGTATCGAGCGCCTCGGAACCGAATTCCACCGCGTCGCCCTCGATGGTCAGGCCGCGCACGCGCAGCACGTTGTTGACCGTCAGCCCGTACTTCAGGCAATGCACGCCGCCGGAATTCTCGGCCACGTTGCCGCCGATGCTGCAGGCGATCTGCGAGGACGGGTCGGGCGCGTAGTACAGGCCCAGATGCGCCACCGCCTCCGAGATGGCGAGGTTGCGCACCCCGGGCTGCACGCGCGCGGTGCGCGCAGCGTGGTCGATGGAGAGGATGCGGTTGAACTTGGCCAGGGAGAGCAGCACGCCGTCGCCCATGGGCAGGGCGCCGCCGGAGAGCCCGGTGCCGGCGCCGCGCGGCACCACCGGCACCTCCAGGCGGTGGCAGGTCCTGAGGATCTGCGCCACCTGCGCCTCGGTGGACGGCAGCGCCACCACCATCGGCACCTGCCGGTAGGCCGACAGGCCGTCGCACTCGTAGGGGCGCGTGTCCTCGCCCTCGAACAGCACCTGGCCCGCGGGCATGAATTCGCGCAGGGCCGCCACCACGCGGGCCTGGCGCAGCAGGTCGATCAGCGGCTTGCCCGCCGGTGCGTTCATGTGCGCGACCCGCCGCTCAAACCGCGATGACCTTGCCGGGATTCATGATGTTGTCGGGATCCATGGCGCGCTTGAGCGTGCGCATCACCTCCAGGCTGGCGCCGTGCTCGGCGTCCATGAAGGCCATCTTGCCGCAGCCGATGCCGTGCTCGCCGGTGCAGGTGCCTTCCATCGCGATGGCGCGCTCGACCAGGCGGTGGTTCATCTGCTCGGCGATCTCGATGTCGTCGGGGTTGTTCGGGTCGATGATGATGCACAGGTGGAAGTTGCCGTCGCCGATGTGGCCCAGCACCGGCACCATGCGCCCGGACTGCCGGATGTCCTCCTCGGTGGCCGCCAGGCAATCGGCCAGGCGCGAGATCGGCACGCACACGTCGGTGGAGATGATGCGGCAGCCCGGCTGCAGCTGCAGGCAGGCGAAATAGGCGTCGTGGCGCGCCTGCCAGAGCCGGCTGCGCTCCTCCGGCCTGGTGGCCCACTGGAACGCCTCGGCGCCCTGCTCGGCGGCGATCGCCTGCACGGTTTCGGCCTGCTCCCTGACGCCGGCCTCGGAGCCGTGGAACTCGAAGAACACGGTGGGCTTCTCCTGCAGCGCGGTCTTGCTGTGGTTGTTGATCGCGCGCACGCACAGCGGGTCGACGAAATCGCAGCGCGCCACCGGCACGCCCATCTGGATGGCCTGGATGACGGTGTTGGCCGCCGCCACCATGTTGGGAAAGCAGCACACCGCCGCCGAGATCGCCTCCGGCTGCGGATACAGGCGCACGGTGACCTCGGTGATCACGCCGAGCGTGCCTTCGCTGCCCACCAGGAGGCGCGTGAGGTCGTAGCCCGCGGAGGACTTCTTGGTGCGGCGGCCGGTCCTGACGATGCGCCCGTCGGCCAGCACCACCGTGAGCGCCATGACGTTTTCCTTCATGGTGCCGTAGCGCACCGCGGCCGTGCCCGAGGCGCGCGTGGCGCTCATGCCGCCGATGGAGGCGTCGGCGCCCGGGTCGATGGGGAAGAACAGGCCGGTGTCCTTGATGTGCGCGTTGAGCGCCTTGCGGGTGACGCCGGCCTGCACCACCGCGTCGAGATCCTCGGCATGCACCGCGAGCACCCGGTTCATGCGCGAGAGGTCGAGCGACACCCCGCCGTGGATGGCCAGGATGTGGCCCTCCAGCGAGGTGCCGGTGCCGTAGGGAATGACCGGGAACTTGTGCCGCGCGCAGGCCTTGACCACGCCCGCCACCTCCTCGGTGGTTTCCGGGAACACCACCGCGTCGGGCAGCGCGTCGGGGAAATGCGACTCGTCGTGGCCGTGATGCTCGCGCACGGCGCTGGCGGTCGAAACCCGCTCGGCCCCGAGCAGCTGCCTGAGTTCTTCGAGCAGGCTGACGGGAAACTCGCGGCGCAGGTACTGGGTGGCGATCGGCTGGTTCATGGCGGTCTGGTCTCCGGAAAGAAGCGAAATTCTACCCTGCCGCCCGATGCGCCCGCGCACGGGGTAACCCCGATGGCGGCCGGGCCGATCGCGGCGGGCGCCGGCGCCCGCGTGCCGCATAATCCCGCCCTCCTCCAGCGCGCCCGAACCCATGTCCACCACGCCCTACTTCAACGCCGAACACGAAGCCCTGCGCGACTCGCTGCGCCGCTTCATCGCAGACAAGGTCCTGCCCCACGCCGACGCCTGGGAAGAGGCCGGCCAGGTGCCGCGCGAGGTGCTGCGCGCCATGGGCGAGCTGGGCTTCCTCGGCATCCGCTACGAGGAGGAATACGGCGGCTCGGCCCTCGACACCCTGTCCACCGTGGTGCTGGCCGAGGAACTCGGCCGCAGCACCTACGGCGGCTTCGCCGTCACGGTGCTGGTGCATACCGACATGGCCTCGCCGCACCTGCACAACGCCGGCACCCGGGAACAGAAGGCGCGCTACCTGCCGCCCATCATCCGCGGCGAGAAGATCGCCGCGGTGGCCATGACCGAGCCGGACGCCGGCTCCGACCTGGCCTCGATGCGCACCACCGCCCGGCGCGACGGCGACGCCTGGGTGATCAACGGCGCCAAGATGTACATCACCAACGGCGTGCACGGCGACATCTTCTGCGTGGCCGCCAAGACCGGCGAGGCCGCCACCCGCAACCACCAGGTCTCGATGTTCGTCGTCGAGAAGGGCACGCCGGGATTTTCGGTGGCGCGGCCGCTCAAGAAGCACGGCTGGCTGTGCAGCGACACGGCGCTCCTGGCCTTCGACAACTGCCGCGTCCCGGCCGCCAACCTGCTGGGCGAGGAAAACAAGGGCTTCTACGCGCTGATGAAGAACCTGCAGAACGAACGCATCGTGCTGGGCGCGCAGGCCATGGGCGAGGCCGCGCGCGCCATCGAGATCACCCTGGAATGGGTGACCCAGCGCCGCGCGTTCGGCGCGCCGCTGTGGGACAAGCAGGCCATCCGCCACCGGCTGGCCATGCTGTCGGCGCGGGTGGAGGCGGCGCGCGCGCTGGTCTACAACACCGCCTGGCGCGACGCCCAGGGCCACAGCGTGACCAAGGAGGTCTCGATGATCAAGGCCCTGTGCGGCGAGCTGGTCAACGAGGTGATGTACGACTGCCTGCAGTTCCATGGCGGCATGGGCTACATGCGCGAATCCGCCATCGAGCGCATGGCGCGCGACGCGCGCATCCAGTCCATCGGCGGCGGCGCCACCGAGGTGATGCTCGAGGAAATCGCCAAGCGGATGGTGTGATCGCGCCTGCCGGGATTACGCTGCCCCGGACCCGATTCGGTCTACAATTGCGTACCGAATTGATGACATGGATGAGCCATGGACTACGTGACCGTTCGCGAACTGCGCGCCGAATCCGGCAAGGTATGGGAGCGGGTCGCGGCGGGCGAGGAATTCGTCATCACCCGCAACGGCAAGCCCTTCGCCCTGCTGCTGCACACCGAACCGGCGGAAGTGGAAGCCGCCTTGCGCGCCTACCGCGCCGCGCGCCTTGGCATGGTGGTCGACCGCCTGCGCGACTACGCGGCAGCGAGCGGCCTCGACACATTGAGCGAAGACGACATCGCGGCCGAAGTGGCCGCCGTCCGCGAGGAACGCCGCAGCGCCGATGGCACGACGCGCGGTCGTTGACACCAACGTGCTGGTGTCGGCGCTCCTCAAACGCGCCACCCCGCCGGCCGCCGTTGTCGACGAGATTCGCGATGGCCGACTGGTCCCCGTGGTTTGCGCCCCCGTCGTCGCCGAATACGCGGCCGTGCTGGCACGCCCCAGGCTCGGGTTGCCCGCGCAGGGCGTGAGGGAACTGATCGACCTGATCACAGGCCTTGCGCAGTGGGTCCACGTCCCGGCGCGCCCGCCCGACCTCGCCCTGCCCGACCCGGACGACTGGCCCTTCATCGCAGCGGCCTTTGCTGCGGGTTGCCCGGTGATCACCGGCAACGTGCGGGATTTTCCGGGCCATCTCGGGGTTGAGGCGGTGACGCCCGGCGATTGGCTGCGGCAGGGGCGGTAAGGTCGGACCATGGCCGGGAGCGGCAGGTAGTCCGCGCTTGTTGCTCGGGCGGCGATCTTCTGGCGTCCAGCCTGTTCAAACGGCCTCGCGCGGCACAAAACTGGAAAGGACATGCTCGAACTCGCACCTGGCGTGTACTCAGCCCCGCAGATTGCTTCCCCCGCACACGCGGGGATCGACCCCGTAAAATCCGGCACATGACCGTCCTCGAAGCCTACCGCCGCGCGCTGGCCAGCCAGCTGCAGCCCGGCATGCTGGCGCTGGCCATCGGCCCGGTGGTCGCCGCCGGGCTGTTCTGGGCGGTCGTGATGTGGTGGAAGTGGGCGTCGCTCCTGGCCGCCATCGACACCCTGCTCAAGACCCTGCCGTACATCGACACGTTCATCGACCGCATGGTGGTCTACGGCGTCAGCGTCGTGCCGGGCGTTCTCACCGTCTGGATCCTGGCGGCGCTGTTCGTTCCGCTCACGCTGTTGTGCGCGCTCGGCTTCGTCAGCATCTTCGGCATGCCGTTCATGGTGCGGCATGTCGAGGCGCGCGATTTCCCGGCCCTGGCGCGCCAGAGCGGCGGCGGTTTCTTCGGCGCGCTCGGCAACTCGCTCGGCGCGCTCGCGCGCTTCGTGCTGCTGGCGGCCATCACCTTTCCGCTCTGGTTCGTCCCGCTGTTCGGCTGGCTCGTCCTGCCGGTGCTGCTCGGCCGGCTCAACGCGCGGGTGCTGCGCTACGACGCCCTGGCGGCGCATGCCTCGTCCGCGGAGCTGGCCGCGCTGGCGGACGCGCCCGCGCTGCGCTGGCAGTGGCTGGGCTTCGCCGGCGCCGTTCTCAACCTGATTCCGTTTTTCTGGTTTTTCTCCACCACCCTCACCGGCCTGGCGTTCATCCACTACGGGCTGGACGCTCTCGCCGCCAAGCGCGGCGCCACCCTCTAAGGAACTGTCAGCATGAAATTCGGCCTCATCATCATCGGCGACGAAATCCTCTCGGGCAAGCGGGCCGACAAGCATATGGCCAAGATCATCGAGCTGCTCAAGGCGCGCGGCCTGCGGCTCTCCTTCGCCGAATACCTGGGCGACGACCGCGCCCACATCGTCGAAACCTACCGCCGCACCTTCGCGCTGGCCGCCGGCGGCGAGTGGTGCATCTTCAGTTGCGGCGGCATCGGCGCCACGCCCGACGACCACACCCGCCAGGCGGCGGCCGAGGCGCTCGGCGTGCCGCTCGTGCTGCACCCCGGCGCCGAGGTCCACATCCGCGCCCGCGCCGTCGAGATGAACTGGGAGCTCACGCCGCAGCGCCTGGCGATGGGCGAGTTCCCGGCCGGCAGCGACATCATTCCCAACCCGTACAACCGCATCGCCGGCTTCTCGATCGGCCACCATTTTTTCGTGCCGGGCTTCCCGGTGATGGCCTGGCCGATGGCCGAGTGGGTGCTCGACACCTACTACCAGGCGCATTTCGACCATGCGCCCTACCTGGAGAAATCGATCTTCGTCTTCGACCTCGGCGAATCGCAGGTCATCGACATGATGGTCGAAGCCGAGAAAACCGCGGGCCTCAAGACCTTCAGCCTGCCCTCGGTGGGCGACGAGAAGACCCCGCGCCACATCGAACTCGGCGCCAAGGGCGAGCCGCACGCGGTGGAGGCCGCGCTCGAGGCCTTCCGCAAGGGCGTGGAGGCGCAGGGCGGCAGCTGGAAGGCCGGCCTGAAGGCGTGAGGGCGCCACAAAAGACAAAGCCCGGCATCGAGCCGGGCTTCGTCTTTCGCGGCAGGCGGCGCAAAGCGCCGCGCGCCCGCGGTGCCTTACTTGCGCTTGGCGGCGGTCTTGCTCGCGGCCACCACGGTGTTGGCCGCGGAGGCGGTGGCGCTGGCGAAATTCGACTCGGCCATCTCGACGGCCTGCTTGATGACCTTGCTGGCGTTGTCGTAGGCCGACGTGGCAGCGGCCATGGCCGACTTGACGGCAGCCACGGCGGATTCGCTGCCGGCCGGCGCGCTCTTCAACGACTTGTCGACCAGGGTGGTGAATTCCTTGTGCGCCAGGGCGGCCTGCTCTTCGGCGGCGCGGCGCAGCGAGGCCTGGCTTTCGGCAACGATGCCGTACACCTGGCGCGAGTAGGACACGGTCTTCTCGAACGAAGGCTGGGCCAGCGCGGAATTGAGGGTGAACAATTCCTTGGGGTCCTTGATCTCGAGCACGGCGCGGGTGTTGGCGGCGACGTCGTCGAACAGCGACTTGGCGGTGGCGACGTTGAGTTCGGCGAGCTTTTCGAAGCTGTCCATGCTGGCCTTGGCGATGGAGAAGAAATTCTCGAGGCCGGCCTTGCTGGCGGCGGCGAATTGTTCGTTGCTGACGGTCATGTTGAATCCCTCTAGGTTCGTTCAGTTTGGTTGTGATGGGCACAAGGGCACAAGGAAGCGAAGACGCAAAGACGATCAGACGCACACACGCGTAGACACCTCCACCGCGGCAATGGGCCACCCGGCCCTGGCACATCGGGACTGAACAACCTCGGGCACAACATCGGCAACTCCGACTACCCGCCCACCTGAGGCCACCCGATCATGGCTTGTGCAATGCACCATGGCGGAGTATAGGGGGCGGAGTCGCGAAGTCAAGCGTTTTTTGTGGCGTCGCAGCATTATGCCGGCACACCACAAGCCTTTTATTTTCAATGGCTTGCGTGCCACCGCCCGCCTCGCGCCGAATCCCGGCGTGCTACCATCGCCAACGCCGCGTGCTCGTGCGCCGGCGGCCTCGCCCACTACGGGCGTGCCGACCCCGGCGGCCGCCACGCAGCGAGCCAGCCTCACCCATGCCGCCCCCCGACCCCGCCCAGCCCGCCCCCGCAGCCACGCTGTTCATCCGCGCGGCGCCCGCGCTGTTCGTGATCTTGTGGGCCACCGGTTTCGTGGGCGCCAAACTCGGGCTGCCTTATGCGCCGCCGCTCAAGTTCCTGCTCTGGCGCTTCGCGGTGGTGATCGCGCTGATGGCGCCGCTGGCCTTGCTCACGCGCGCGCCATGGCCCAGGGGGCGCAAGATCATGCACGTGGCCGTCGCCGGCGTGCTGCTGCAGGCCGGTTACCTGGCCGGGGTGTTCGTGGCCATTTCCCTGGGCCTCTCGGCCGGCCTGGCGGCGCTCATCGTCGGCACGCAGCCGATCCTGACCGCGGTGGCCGGCCCGCTCATCGGCGAGCGCGTCACCCGGCGCCAATGGGCGGGGCTGGTGCTCGGCTTCGCGGGCGTGGCCATGGTGCTGTCGAACAAGATCGGCCTGGGCGGGTTCGGCTGGGGCGCCGTGGCCTTCGCGGTGCTCGCGCTTGTCACCATCACCGCCGGCACGCTCTACCAGAAGCGCTTTTGCGGCGGCGAGGACCTGCGCACCCAGTCGGTGGTGCAGTTCATCGCGGCGGGCGCGGTGCTGCTGCCGTTTTCGCTGGCCTTCGAGACGCGCGAGGTGGTGTGGAGCGGCGCGCTGGTGTTCGCCATCGGCTGGCTGGTGGTCGTGCTCTCGCTGGGCGCGATCAGCCTGCTGCTGCTGCTGATCCGGCGCGGCGCGGCCACGTCGGTCACCAGCCTCATGTACCTGGTGCCGCCGGTCACCGCGCTGATCGCCTATTTCATGTTCGACGAGCGCCTGACCCCGGTGTCGCTGGCCGGCATGGCGGTGGCCGTCGCCGGCGTGGCCATGGTGATGCGCAAGTAGAATCCCGGCCGCGCCCGCAGCGGGCGCGCCACCCTGCCCGAGGCCCAATGAAAGACCACGAAATCGTCGATCACGCGATCACCAGCCGCCGTTCGGTGCGCGGCTTCTTGCCCACGCCCGTGCCGCGCGCCACCGTCGAGGACATCCTCGCCGTCGCCAGCCGCGCGCCGTCCGGCACCAACATCCAGCCGTGGAAGGTGCATGTGCTCACCGGCGCGGCGCGCGAGCGCTTCTGCGCCGCCATCCTGGCGGCCCACGACGAGGAGTACGCGCGGCGCAAGCGCGGCGAGGCGCCGCTGCACACCGAGGAATACGGCTACTACCCGGTGGAATGGTTCGAGCCCTACCTGGGCCGGCGCCGCAAGCTCGGCTGGGACCTCTACGGCCTGCTCGGCATCGGCAAGAAGGACTACGACAAGATGCACGCGCAGCACGGGCGCAACTACACCTTCTTCGACGCCCCGGTCGGCATGATCTTCACCATCGACCGCAAGATGCTGCAGGGGTCATGGCTGGACTACGGCATGTTCCTGCAGAACATCATGATCGCCGCGCGCGGTCGCGGCCTGGACACCTGCCCGCAGCAGGCCTTCGCGCACTTCCACAGGCTGATTGGCGGGCTCCTGAACCTGCCTGCCGGCGACATGGTGGTCTGCGGCATGGCGCTGGGCTACGAAGACCGCGAGGTGGTCGCCAACCGGCTCGCCACGGAGCGCAGCCCGGTTGGCGAATTCACCACCTTCGTCGAGAGCTGAGCCTGGCCGGAAACCGCAAAACCGGCCCAGGAAAGCCTGCCAAGTCACTCATCGAAAAAGAAAAACCGCCATGGCGACGCCCCCATATCCATTACAATCGCAGGGTTTTGATTTCGATGGCGTCGCCATGGGCCTGAAGGTCTTCACCACCGTCGCGCTGGCTTTGTGCCTGTGCCTTGTCACCGCCCGGGACGGCGAAGCCAGGGAGTCCAGGGCAGCGCCACCCGCCAAGGGCAAGGCCGCCAAGCGCGCCACGCAGGCGAGGCCGGCGGCGGCGCCGCGCGCCGACCTGGCCGGCCAGGCCCTGGACCTGCGTTCCAACGTCGTCCTGGTGATCGACAACAGCACCGGCCAGGCGATCGTCTCGAAAAACGTGCACGACGTGCAGCCCATCGCCTCGATCACCAAGCTCATGACGGCCCTGGTCGTTCTCGACGCCAACCCCGCCCTCGACCAGCCCATCGCCATCGCCGAGGAGGACATCGACGTGGAGCGCGGCAGCCGCTCGCGCCTGAAGGTCGGCAGCGAACTCTCGCGCGGCGACTTGCTGCATCTGGCCTTGATGGCCTCCGAGAACCGCGCGGCGCACGCGCTCGGCCGCAGCCATGCGGGCGGCCTGGCGGCCTTCGTCGCGGCGATGAACGAAAAGGCGCGCGCGCTGGGCATGGAGCGCACCCGCTTCGTCGACCCGACCGGGCTGTCGAGCGCCAACGTGTCGACCGCCGAGGACCTGGTCAAACTGGTCGCGGCGGCGCATGCCGTGCCGCTGATCCGCCGCTACTCGACCGACGCGCAGCACGGCGTGGCGGTGGCGGGACGCGAACTCCGCTTCCACAACACCAACCGCCTGGTGTCGCAGGCGGGCTGGGAGGTGCTGCTGTCGAAAACCGGCTTCATCAACGAGGCCGGCCGCTGCCTGGTGATGCAGGCCAGGGTCGACGGACGCGCGCTCACCTTCGTGCTGCTCGATTCATGGGGCAAGCTGTCGCGCATCGGCGACGCCAACCGCATCCGCAAGTGGCTGACCAGTTCGGCCGCGGCAAGGGCCGAGCGGCGCGCCTGATCCGCGGGGCCGAGCGGCGCGCCCGATCCGCGGGGCCGGGCCGGCCGCCGTCAGCGTCCCCCCAGGGCTTGCAGCAGGCCCGCTTCGAGGTCCCGCATCAGGGCGGCGGCGCTGCGCGTCCGGCTCATCGCGACGCCCTGGCCGGCCCACAGGCTCATGTACTCGGGCCGGTTCGCCCTGCCCGCCGCCGCGCGCAGCGCGCCGGTGAGCGCGTTCTGCACCGGGTAGGCGGGCACCTCGCCGCCGTGCGCGGCCATGCGCCGCATGAAGTCGTTTGCGATGCCGCGCGCCATGCGCCCCGAAAAGGCCCGCGTGACCTGCGTGCTGGTGTCGGAGGCCGACCGTATCGCCTGCTTCCAGGCGGCGTGGATGCCCGACTCGACGCAATCGAGGAAGGCGGTCCCCATCTGCGCCGCCGCCGCGCCCAGCATCAGCGCCGCAGCGATGCCGCGCCCGTCCATGATGCCGCCGGCGGCGATCACCGGCACCCTGACCGCGTCGACCACCTGCGGCACCAGCGCCATGGTGCCGATCATCGAATCCTCGCGCTCGCCGATGAAGGTGCCGCGATGCCCGCCGGCTTCCGCGCCCTGGGCGCAGACGAAATCGGCGCCCGCGGCCTCCCAGGCGCGCGCCTCGGCCACATGGGTCGCGGTGCCGGCGACCTTGCAGCCGCGCGCATGCAGGCGCGCCACCCGGCGCGCGTCATGCACCCCGAAGGCGAAACTGGCCAGGGCCGGCGCGGCCTCGAGCAAGGCCTCGAACTGGGCCTCGGGGTCCTCGCAAAAGCGCGCCGGCACTTCGGGCAGCGCGATGCCGAGTTCGGCATGCATGGGCGCAAGCCAGGCGAGCGCGCGCTCGACCTGCGCCGGCTGCGGCGCGGGCGCGCCCAGGACGAAGAGGTTGACGCAGAACGGCCGGTCGGTGAGCGCGCGGATGCGCGCCACGCCCTCCAGGATGGCCTGCGGGCTCAGGGTGGCGGCGGCGAATGCGCCCATGCCCCCGGCGTTGCATACCGCCGCGACCAGTTCCGGCGTGGTGGCGCCACCGGCCATCGGCGCCTGGACGACCGGCAGACGGGCGCCAAACGCGCGGGTGAAGGCGGTGGCGGGAAGCGGCATGCGGGAACCCTCGATCAGCGCCCGGCGACAGGCCTGCGCCGGTGCGGCGCCCATTATGCGCCGGCGCGGCGCCTGTTTTGCGCTAACCTGACGCTTGCGCATTCCCGATCCCGCCGCGCGCGCCCGGTCCGCCCCAGCGGCGGCGCGCCGGCCCCAGTCTCCTCGGTCTCCTCGGTCACCCCAGTCTCCCCGGTTCCCCAGTTCCCCAGTCTCCCCTGCAACCATGCATATCCCTCCGGTGGCTTTCGGCGGCGCTGCGGCGATGGCCCTGTCCATGGGCGTGGCCCGCTTCGCCTACACCCCCATCCTGCCCGCCATGCACGAGCAGACCGGCCTGTCGCCCGCCGACGCGGGCTTCCTGGCGACGCTCAATTTCATCGGCTACACCCTGGCCACGCTGTGGCCGCTCCTGGCGCGCCGGCTGGGACATGCGCCCGCGCCCCTGACGGTGGTGCGCTACGGACTGGCCGCGTGCCTGGGCACCACCGCGGCCATGGCCGCCACCGATGCGCTCCATGCCTGGTACGTGCTGCGCTTCATCGCCGGGGCGGCCAGCGCGGTGACCATGATCTACGCCTCCACACTGGTGCTCGACGCGCTGGCCCGCGCCGGCGCGGCGGGACGCGCCGGGCTCGGCATGCACTACGCCGGGGTGGGCTTGGGCATCACCCTGTCCGGGCTCATGGTGCTGCTGCTGGAGTGGTTGTCCGTGGGCTGGCGCGGCATGTGGCTGGGCGCCGCCGGCATGATCGCGCTCATGATCCCGGTGGTCCTCATGACCGTGAGCGGGTCGGCGCCCGGGCCGCAGGCGGCCCAGGCGCCGCCCGGCGAGGCGCCCGCCGCGCCGGCACGCAGCCCGGTGTGGCTGGTGGGGGCCTACACCTGCGCAGGCCTGGGCTTCATCGTCAGCGGCACCTTCCTGCCGCTGATCGCCAAGCAGGCGCCGCAGACCGCGCCCTACGCCGCCTTCACCTGGATGCTGCTGGGCATCGCGGCGATCCCGTCGAGCGCGTTATGGGCCCGCGTCGCGCAGCGGCTCGGCGCCTCCGCCTGTCTTGTGGTGCAGTTCGCGCTGCAGGCCGTGGGCGTGCTGCTGCCGGTGTTCACCCAGACGCCGGCGGCCCTGCTGGCCAGCGGCGTGATCCTGGGCGGCACTTTCATGGGCATCGTCACCGTGGCGATCCCGGAGGCGCGCACCCTGGCGCCGCAGCGCACCGCCGAGATGCTCGCACTGATGACCATCGGCTACAGCCTGGCGCAGATCGTCGGCCCGCCGCTGGCCGGGGTGATCGCCACCCGCACCGGCAGCTTCGACGGCGGCCTCTGCATCGCCGCCGGCACGCTCGTGCTGGGCGTGGTGTTCCTGCTGGTCGACCGGCGCCAGGCGCTGCGCGCGCGCCCGGCCTGAGCACAGGGCGGCGCGCCGCCGGCGTTCAGTCCGCGCCGAGGCGCAGGCGGTTCGGCTGGCGCTTCTCGATCGAGAACTTCAGCAGCGCGGCCAGCCGGAAGATGCCATGGGCGAACTTGCCGTAGGGCATGGTGAGAAACAGCGCCATCACGAAACCCAGGTGCACCGCCAGCAGCGCGGTCATCGCGGCGGTATCGCGCAAGACCATGAGCAGGAGACCGGTGAGGCTCACCAAGAAGAGGAGCCAGATCAGGCCGTGATCCATGGCCTTCTGCGCAGGGTCCCCGTGGTCGGGGTGGCGCCTGATGTTGAGCAGGAACAGCCCCAGCGGCCCGATCAACAGGCCGATGCCGCCCAGCGTGCCCAGCACCACCGGCAGGCTGGTGTAAGCGTAGGGCGCCGCAAGGCCCAGCCCGTAGTGGTACAGCGTGGCCACCGTGGTGGACGCCAGGCACAGCATGAAGCCGTAGAAGGTGACGTGGTGCGCCACCCGGCGCGCCCGGGTGAAGCGGTCGTCGGCCTCGTTGCAGCCCTCGCCATGCCCGCCGTCGAGGTACTTGAGCGTCAGCGCGTTGCCGAGCGCCTCCATGGTCGCCGCCGGCGAGGCCGGGCCGGGCTTCCAGACGTTCCAGAAGCGCAGCACGCCGATGCCGAGCGAGAGCGCCACCCAGGCGGACACGGCGCCGAACAGCGTGACCAGCAGGTTGTGCGGAAACACCGCGTAGAAGTTGCCGCCGTTGGCCGGGCGCACCAGGCCGCCGCCCTGCATCAGAGCCAGCAGCAGGAACAGCGCCAGGCCCGCGCCGAGCGAGAGGGCCACGTAGGCGCCGGACTTGCGGTACAGGGCGCCCGCGGCGCGCGGCCAGGCAAATTCGCTGTAGGTGTCGACGCGCAATTCGGCCAGCGCGCGCGGCAGGTTCACGCCGCTCGTGGGGCGGGGCGTACTGGCAGGCATGCAGGCAGGCGCCGCAGTTGTGGCACAGGTTGGCCAGGTAATGCACGTCGTTGCGGCCGAATTCGAGCCGGCGCGTCATTGCCGGAAACACCGCGCAGAAGCCCTCGCAATAACGGCAGGCGTTGCAGATGGTCAGTTCGCGCGCGGCCTCCGCTTCGGCGGCGGCCACCAGCTGGGTCAGGGTCATGTTCATGCGGCCGCCTTCCTGCCGGCGGCGATGAAGGCGGCCGCCTGGCGGCCGGCGATGCGCCCGGAGGAGGTGCCGATGGTCATGCCGATGCCGGCCAGGTAGCCCTTGCCGAGGATGTTGCCGGCCATGATCTCGCCGGCGGCGAACAGGTTGGAGCTGGGCGCACCGCCGAAATGCACGCGCATGCGGTCGTCTATCCTCACGCCGAGATAGGTGAAGGTGATGCCGGGCCGCAGCGCGTAGCCGTAGTACGGCGCGGTGTCGAGCGGGCGGGCCCAGTGCGTCTTGGGCGGGGTCAGGCCCTCGGTGCGGCAGTCGTCGAGCACCGCATGGTCGAAGGTGCCGACCCGGCAGGCGGCGTTGTATTCAAGCACCGTCGCCTCGAAGGCCGCCGGGTCGATGCCCAGTTTCCGCGCCAATTCGCGCAGGCTGTCGGCGCGCTCGCCCGGGAACACCGGCGGCATGAAGCGGCCGATCGCCTTGGCGTCGATCACCGAATAGGCGATCTGGCCGGGCTGCAGCGCGGTGAGGCGCCCCCAGATGGCATAGCGCTTGGGCCAGAAGTCCTCGCCCTCGTCGTAGAAGCGCCTGGCATGCTTGTTCACCACCAGCCCCAGCGAAACGCAATCCAGCCGGGTGACGATGCCGCCGTCGTACTTGGGCGCGCGCGCGTCGATGGCCACGCAATGGCACTGGGTGGGGTCGCCGATCTCGTCGGCGCCGCGGTCGAGGAGCGCGCGCAGCACCGCGCCCTGGTTGTAGCGGGTGCCGCGGATGATGAAATTGTCCGACGGCCACTCGCCCGCCTCGTTCCGGCCCCACGCTTCCCGCAACCAGTCGAGGTTGGATTCGAAGCCGCCGCTGGCGGCCACGCAGGCGGCACCTTCGATGCGCTCGCCGCCGACCCTGACCGCCTCGAACACGCCGTCGCGAACCTCGATGTCGGTGACGGCGGCGCCATAGCGGATCTCGATGCCGATGGCTTCGGCGCTGCGGTAATAGGCGTTGACCAGCGCCTTGCCGCCGCCCATGAAGAACGCGTTGGTGCGCGACAGGTGCAAGGTGCCCGACAGCGAGGGCTGGAAGCGCACGCCGTGCTTTTTCATCCAGTCGCGGCAGGTGGCCGATTCGCGCAGCGCGATGCGCGCCAGGTGCTCGTTGGTGATGCCGCCGGTCACCTTCTTCAGGTCCTGCCAGTACTCCTCCTCCGGATAGGCTTCGGTGAGCACATCCTGCGGCGCGTCGTGCATGCAGCGCAGGTTGCGCGTATGCATGGTGTTGCCGCCGCGCCATGCCCGCGGCGCCGCCTCCAGCAGCAGCACGCGGGCGCCGCCCTCGCGCGCCGTCAGCGCCGCGCACAGGGCGGCGTTGCCGCCCCCGACCACGATCACGTCATACGATTTCGACAACCCCGGCTCCTCGTTTTTTCCCGGCGAGAACGCTTGCGCGGCTCAATCCGCCTTGATCTTCGCGGCCTTGACCACCACGCTCCAGCGCGCCTGCTCCTTCCTGATGAACTCCGCATATTCCGCGGCCGTCGAGCCGATCTCCTCGGTGCTGTCGCCGGCGAAGCGCTCCTGCACCTCCCTGGACCTGGCCGCCTTGCCCGCCTCGTCGGCCAGGCGCTTGATGATGGCCGCCGGCACCTTGGCCGGCGCGTTCAGCCCGTACCACTGCACGGTCTCGAAGCCCGGATAGCCCTGCTCGGCCACCGTGGGCACATCCGGCAGTTCGGGCAGGCGCCGGGTGGTGCCCACCGCGAACACCCGCAGCTTGCCGGCCTTCACATGCGGCATCAGCGGCGGCGTGCCCGCCGAGGAGGCCTGCAGCTGCCCGCCGATGAGGTCGGTCAATTGCGGTCCGGTCCCCTTGTAGGGTACATGCTGGATGTCCATCCCGGTGGTGAGTTTCAGGTATTCGAAGGCCAGGTGCCCCGCGCTGCCGTTGCCCGCCGAGCCGTAGTACACGCGGCCCGGGTTGGCCTTGCAGTACTCCAGCATGTCCTTGAGGTTCTTCACCGGAACATTGGCATTGACCACGAAGATGCTCGGCACCTTGGCGAACAGCGACACCGGCGCGAAGTCGCGGTTGGTGTCGAACGGCAGCCTGGCGAACATGAAAGGGTTCATCGCCAGCGAGCCGATGTGCCCGAGGATCAGTGTATAACCGTCCGGCTCCGCCTTGGCCACCGCCTCCATGGCGATGTTGCCGGCCCCGCCCGGGCGATTGTCGATGATGATTTCCTGCCCGAGCCCCTTGGACATCTCGGCGGCGAACGCGCGCGCGACGATGCCGGAACTGCCGCCCGGCGCGAACGGCACCACCAGCCGGATCGGCCTGGACGGGTACTTGTCCTGCGCACGCGCGTTGTTCAGCCACGGCAGGCCGGCGGCGGCTGCGAGGAAATGACGACGTTTCATACCTGCCTCCTTGAAGCGAAAGCGCCCGCGCAATGACAGACGGGCCTTGCACGGGCCGGTGCCACGGGCAACGCCCTTTCGGCGCGCCTATTCCAGGCTGTTCAACACCCGGTCGACCATGACCCCCGCCTGCCCGAGGTTCATCATCGGGTCGCAGAAGGATTCCAGTGTCGCACGGTCGACATGCCTGACGATCTCCGGATGGGCGGCCAGGATGTCGATCAGCGGCCGCTTTTCCGCGAGCGCCTGGCGGCACAGGTCGTACACCAGGTCATGCGCGTATTCGCGGCCGATGTAGGGGCCCAGCCCCATCATCACGGCTTCGGACATCACCAGGCCGTGGGTCAGGTCGATGTTGCGGCGCATCTGCGCGGCGTCGACCTCGAGCCCCGCGAGGATGAACCTGGCCTGCTTGAGGGCCCCCGACATCAGGCAGAAGATCTCGGGCATGGCCACCCATTCGATCTCCCACGGACCGGTGGAGCGCTCGTGGTCGGCCACCATCGCGTCCATCAGGGCGGCGGCATGCTGGCGTACCACCGAGATGTTGGCGTGGATGTAGAGGCACGAGATCGGGTTGCGCTTCTGCGGCATGGTCGACGACGAGCCGCGCCCGGGCGCGAACGGCTCGTACACCTCGGCGACTTCGGTCTGCATCATCAGCTTGACGTCCATGGCGATCTTGCCCAGCGAACCGCCCACCAGCCCCAGGAAGGCGCCCACCTCGGCGAAGTTGTCGCGCACGGTGTGCCAGGAAATCAGCGGCTGCCCCAGGCCCAGTTCCTCCATCAGGCCGGCCTGGGTTTCCATCGCGCCCTTTTCCAGGGAGGACAGCGTGCCCGAGGCGCCGCCGAATTCGCCGACCAGCACGCGCGGCTTCAACTGCCGCAGGCGCTCGCGGTGGCGCTCGATGCCCGCGAGGATGGAGGCCATCTTGTAGCCGAAGGTGATCGGCGTGGCCTGCTGCAGGTTGGAGCGCCCGATCACCGGCGTGTCGCGGTGTTTCTTCGCCAGCGCGGCGAGCGACGCGGAGATCTCGGCCAGGTCGGATTCCACCAGCGCGAGCGCCTCGCGGATCTGCAGCACGGTGGCGGTGTCGGTGATGTCCTGGGTGGTGGCGCCCCAGTGGCAGTACTCGCCCAGCCTGTCGCGGCAGTTGGCGTTGATCTGGTTGACCACCGCGATGATCGGGTAGCCGATCTGCTCGGTCTTGGCCTTGAGCGTGGCCCAGTCGATCCTGCCGATGTCGCAGGCCTTGACGATTTCGTCGGCCGCCTCCTTCGGAATGAGGCCCAGCGCGCCCTGCACCTTGGCGAGCGCGCGCTCGATGTCCAGGTACTTGGCGGTGCGGTTCTCGTCGGACCACACCGCTCGCATGCGCGCGTCGGAAAAGATGTCGCCGAAGATCCTCGAGTCGATGATGCTTGCAGCCATGGTTGGTTCCTCGGGTCGGTAGCTATTGGCGTGCCGCGGCGTCAGGCCAGGGTGGCGGTGGCGTCCATGGTGAGCCAGCCTTCATGGTCGCGCCCCCACAGGCGCACGCTCCCGCCGTCCCGCGCGGGCAGGCCGTGCACGGAGAAGGGGTTGATGTCGAAGGTCGGGCGCACCGCCTTGAATTCGAACCTGGCCACCTGCGCGTCCGGCATCTGCCGGCGCAGCAGGTCCATGAGCAGGGTGGCGATGAGCGGGCCGTGCACGATGAGGCCCGGGTAGCCCTCGACCTCGGTCACGTACTTGCGGTCGTAGTGGATGCGGTGGCCGTTGAAGGTGAGCGCCGAATAGCGGAACAGCAGCACGTCGTCGGCCTTGATGCGCCGCTCCCAGGCCGATGCGGCGCTCGCCGGCGTGGGGGGCGGGGCCACATCGGTCGGCCTGGGCGCGTCGCGGTAGACGATGTTGTGGTGCTCGGTCAGCGCCACCCCGGCCGCGCCGTTCCTGCGGATCTCGTGGCGCACCTTGACGAAGATGAGGCTGCCGGTGCGGCCCGATTTTTCGTTCACCTCCACGATGGTGGAGGTGCGCGCCAGGCGGTCGCCGACCAGGAGGGGTTCATGGAAGGTGAAATCGCTGCCGGCCCACATGCGCCGCGGCAGCGGCACCGGCGGCAGGAAACCGCCGCGCCGCGGGTGGCCGTCCGGCCCGATTTCGGACTGCGGCGCCAGCGGCAGGAAGTACAGCCAGTGCCACAGGCAAGGCAGGGAGGTCCCGGCCGGCGGGCGCTGCGCCGGCCAGTCCAGGGTGGCCGAGAGGGCGGCCACCGGGGTGGCGGTGACGGTGTCTTCGATGGTCTCGGTGCGGCCGATCCATTCCTGCAGGTTGGGGATGCTCATGCGGTTTCCGGTGATGGAGGGCGCCGTTCGCGGGGGGCGGTACGCCGCGTCGCGCGGGCCGCGCCGCCGGGCCGGCCGCGCCGATGCACATATCTTGAACCATCGGCCGCGTATACGGAAGTGCAATTTTTGCTACGATCATTGCATGGAACGCATCAATTTCGACCTGCAGGAACTGCACGCCTTCATCGCCGTCGCCGAACGCGGCAGTTTCCGCGCAGCGGCCGATGCCATCCATCTCTCCCCGCCGGCGCTGTCGCGCCGCATCGAGCGCCTCGAGACCTCGCTCGGGGTGCGGCTTCTCAACCGCACCACGCGCGAGGTCGAACTCACCGGCGTGGGCCGCACCTTCCTGGAACGCGCGCGCGGCGCCTATGACGACCTGCAGGCCGCCACCCTCGGCATCACCGAGATCGCGGCGCGCCAGTCCGGCCGCGTGACGGTCGGCTGCGTGCCCTCGGCGGCGTTTCATTTCCTGCCTTCGGTGATCCGCCCGTTCTCCGAGCAGTACCCGGGCATCCGCCTGCGCATCGTCGACGAGAACGACGCCATGGTCGCGCAGGCGGTGCTCTCGGGCGAGGCGGATTTCGGCATCGGCTTCCTGGGGGCCCGGGTGCCGGAGCTGGACTTCGAGCCGCTGCGCGAAGACCCGTTCGTGCTGGCGGTGCGCGAGGACCATCCGCTGGCACGGCGCAAGTCGGTCACCTGGCCGGAATTGCAGGGCGAGCGGCTGATGGCGGCCGCGCGCACCAGCGGCAACCGCCAGTTGCTCGACGACGCCCTGGCGCGCGCCGGCATCCGACCGGACATCGTCTTCGAGGTCAATCGGGTCTCCACCCTGCTGGGCATGGTCGATGCCGGCCTCGGTATCGCCGCGGTGCCCGGGTTGACGCTGCCTTCTGCGGTGTATCCGGCCTTGAGGGCGCTGCCCCTGGGCGGCCCGGCGGTAAGCCGCACGCTGGGCGTGCTGGCGCGCCACGGCGCGCGCCTGCACCCGGCGGCGCAGATCCTGCACGGCTACCTGCGGGCGGCCTTCCGCTCGCGCCGCGCGCGCGCCGCCCGGACGGGCGGGCTCCGGGCGGGCCCGGCCCGGGCGGGCGCCGGCCTGCCTACTTCGCTTCGCCCCAAAGCTCCCTGAGGCGGGCATCGCGGCCGCAACCGCTGCGGTAGTAGGCGTAGCGCACCGGATTCTTCTTGTAGTAGTCCTGGTGGTATTCCTCGGCGACCCAGAAATCCTCGGCCCTGGTGATTTCCGTGACCACGCCGCCCTTGAAACCCACCGGCCTGGCCGAGCCGAAGGCCTGGCCCTTGTCGAGCAGGGCCCGCGATTCCTCGGCGAGCTTCTTCTGCTCGGGGTCGTGCCAGAACACCCCGCTGCGGTACATCGTGCCGCCGTCGCAGAACTGGCGGTCCCGGGTCACCGGATCGATGTTCTTCCAGAAGGTCTCGAGCAGTTGCCGGTACGTCACCTTCTGCGGGTCGAACACGACGCGCACCGCCTCGGTATGGCCGGTGCTGCCGCCTGAGACCTCCTCGTAGGTGGGAAAGCGCTTCTTCCCGCCGATGTAGCCCGAGGTGGTCGAGACCACGCCGGGCAGCTTGTCGAACGGCGCCTCCATGCACCAGAAGCAGCCACCGGCAAAGGTGGCCACCGCCATGCCCATCGGCGCGGCGTTGAGGGGCTGGGCCTGGGCCGTGCCTGCCAGCACGCCGAAGGCGGTGATCATCAGGGCGAGGAGTCGTTTCATGTCGGTTCAGTCGGGGTGGCGGTGGGGTTTCTTACAGGCGTGATTCTTGCGCACGGGGTTTCACGCCTGTCATCACGCCAATGCGGCCCGGATGCGGCCACGCCTCATTCGGGGCGCGCCAGCGCGGCGTGGCGCGCGACCTCGGCCTCGCCCATGCCGGCCTGGCGGGCGGCGCGCTGCATGTCGTTCCAGGTATTGACATCGATCGGCACGCCGGCAGCGCGACGCGCACGCATTTCCAGTTCGGGTTCGCCGGAGATGCGCACGCGGTCGAACCCCGGCGCGGGCGGGGATTGCTTCACCCAGGCGAGGAAGGCTTCCAACTGTCGGTGGAAACCGCTGCCGCCCAGCCTGTGGGGGTCGATGATGATAGACAGCATGTTGTTGTAGATGCCGCTGTATGCGTCGATCTTGTGCAGGGTCTCCCCGCCGGTGAGCGCCCCGGCGAGGATCTCGCACATCAGCGCCATGCCATAGCCCTTGTGCTCGCCGAAGGGCAGGATCGCGCCGAGCCTGCCGGCCACATCGGCTTCGAACATCACATGCGGATCGGTGGTCGGATAGCCACGCGCGTCGATCAGGGTGCCGGGCGCCATTTCCTTCTCGGACTGCATGGCCACCCGCACCTTGCCCAGCGCCACCTTGCTGGTGGCGAAATCCAGGATCATCGGCACGCCGCCTTCGCGCGGCACGCCCACGCAGAAGGGGTTGGTGGTGAAGCGCGCGTCCGAACCGCCGAACGGCGCCACCAGCGGACGCAAGAGCGCGTTGACGAAATGGATGGATACCAGCCCGGCGGCGGCGCAATCTTCCGCCCACTGGCCGATGCGGCCGATGTGGTGGCTGTTGCGCAGCGCCACCAGCGCCATGCCGTGGGCACGCGCGCGCTCGATGCCCAGCCGCATGGATTCATGCCCGATCACCTGGCCATAGCCCTTCTGGCCGTCGATCATCAGCATGGACCCCGCCTCGGCGGTCACCCTGGCATGGCGGTTGGCCACCAGCCCGCCGCCGCGCAGGAACTCGATGTAGGCCGGCACCAGGCCCACGCCGTGCGAGTCGTGGCCCGAAAGATTGGCCAGCACCAGGTTGGTCGAGACCAGTTCGGCCTCGCGCTCGCTGCTGCCGCCGGCGCGGACGATGGCGGCCACGAAGGCGGTCAGGTCCGCCGGCGGGATGAGGATGTTGGCCGCGCTCATGCAGTGCTCCGGACATGCGGTCGCCAACTATAGCAGCGCGTATGGCAGCGCGGACCCGCGCGCCGACTCGCCCTGGACGGCGCCGGCGCCCGGCCGCCTCGGCCGCCTCGGCCGCCCAGGCTCAGCGGCCGACCGCGTAGCCCTGCATGCCGCGCGGATTGGCCGCGGCGCGCAGCAGCAGGCCGCCGGGGACGTTCTCGCGCGAGGCGGCCGAGAGCCGCCCTTCGGACCACGCATCGCCGACGCTCACCTTGTGGCCGCGCTCGCGCAGTTCGTCCGCGACCGCTGCATCGATGCGCCCTTCGAGCACCAGCACGTTCAGCTGCGGCTGGCGCGGCCAGAACGAGGCGATCAGGTGCGAGCTGTGCCAGGCCGGCGCGTCGATGGCCTCCTGCAGGTTCATGCCGAAATGCGCCAGGCGCAGCAGCAGGATCGCCTGCCACTGGTCCTGGTTGTCGCCGCCCGGCGTGCCGAACGCGGCCCAGGGGTTGCCGTCGCGCAGCGCCAGCGAGGGCGACAGGCTGGTGCGCGGCCGCTTGCCCGGCGCCAGGCAGGCGGGATGCCCTTCCTCGAGGGTGAACATCTGGCCGCGCGTGTTGAGGCAGAAGCCCAGTTCCGGTATCACCGGCGAGGACGACAGCCAGCCGCCCGACGGGGTGGCCGAGACGATGTTGCCCCAGCGGTCGATCACGTCGATGTGGCAGGTGTCGCCGCGCAGCACGCCATCCTCGGTGGGCAGCTCCGCGAAGGTCGGTTCGCCCAGGCCGTAGAAGTAGGCGTCCTTCTTCACGTCGGCCTGGGCGGCGCGCCAGTCGGGCAGGCGCGGCGGGCGGCCGTCCGGCGCGCCGGGGCGCAGTTCGGTGGAGGCCTGCGCGCCGATGAGCGCGCGACGCTCTGCGGCGTAGTCCGCCGACATGAGCCCGGCCAGCGGCACATCGTCGAAGGCGGGGTCGCCGTACCAGGCGTCGCGGTCGGCGAAGGCCAGCTTGGCGCATTCGACCACGGTATGGATCAGTTCGGCCGACGCCGGCCCCATGCGCGCGATGTCGAACCCGGACAACAGGGCCAGTTGCTGGTGCAGCACCGGGCCCTGGCTCCAGGCGCCGCACTTGGCGATGTCGTAGCGCCCGTACCGGCCCAGCAGTGGGGCCTCGTAGGTGGCCTGCCAGCGCGCCATGTCGTCGCCGGTCAGGAGGCCGCGCTGGCGCGTCCCGGTGGTGTCGATCACCGGCGTGCCGCGGCAGAAGCGGTCGACCGCCTCGGCGACGAAACCGCGGTACCAGGCGCGCCGCGCCGCCTCGATCTGCGCGACCCGGTCGCTTCCGGCCGCCTGCGCCTCGCGCAAGACGCGGGCGTAGGTCGCGGCGATGCCGGGATTGGCCAACAGGTGGTTGGCGCCCGGCACATGGCCGCCGGGCAGGTAGGCGGCCGCCGAGGCCGGCCATTCGTCCAGGAACAACTGGCGCACCGCGGCGATGGCGGCGCGGATGCGCGGCACCAGCGGCACCCCGCGGGTGGCGTAATGGATCACCGGCTCGAGGATGGTTTGCAGCGGCAGCGTGCCGTGGTCGCGCAGCAACAGCATCCAGCCGTCGAAGACGCCGGGCACGGTGGCCGCCAGCAAGCCCGTGCCCGGCACCAGGTTGAGCCCCATGGCGCGGAAATGGCCGATGGTCGCGGCCTGCGGCGCCACGCCCTGCGCGCACACGACCTTGAGCTCCGACTTCGCCTCGCTCCAGTAGACGATGGGCACTTCGCCGCCCGGGCCGTTCAGGTGCGGTTCGAGCACCTGCAGCGCCAGGCCGGCCGCGGCGGCGCCGTCGAAGGCGTTGCCGCCCAGTTCCAGCATGCGCATGGCCACGCTGCTGGCGATCCAGTGGGTGGAGGCGGCCACGCCGAAGCTGCCGCGGATTTCGGGACGGGTGGTGAAGGTGGGGTTCATGGTGTGAAGGTTAGGCGGCCTCGATGCCGCAGGTGTCGATGATGGCGCGCCAGGCAAGCGCATTGGCGCGGATTTCCTCGCCGCAGGCCGCGCCCTGCACCACGTCGAGCATCAGCCCGGCGCCGCGCAGCTCGGCGATCAGGTCGGTGTGGCCGAGAACGATGGCGATGTCGTGCGCCAGCGCTCGGACGATCGCCGGCGCGGTAGCCCCCGGGACGAACAGGCCCATCCAGATGTCGGCCTCGCAGCCGGGGATGCCGGCCTCGGCCAGCGTGGGCACGCCGGGCAGTTCCGGCAGCGCCAGCGACGCGGCCACCGCCAGCGCCTCGACCCTGCGCGCGCGCACGAAGGGCAGGGCCGCGAGGGCGTTGTCGAACATCAGGTCCACCCTGCCGGCCATCAGGTCTTCCAGGCCCGCCATGCTGCCGGCCGCATACGGCACGTGGGTCAGGGTGATGCCGGCACGCCTGGCGAACAGCGCCGCGCACAGGTGGATGGTCTGGCCGGCGCCGGCGGAGGCGTAGCGCAGCTTTCCGGGCGCCGCGCGCGCCAGCGCGACAAGCGCTTGCGCGTCGCGGGCCAGGCCGGGACGGGCGAGCATCAGGTTGGGCGCCCAGCCGATCAGGGACAGCGGAGCGAAGGCGGTGTGCGGGTCGCACGGCAGGGCGCGCCGCAGCGCCGGCGCGATGCAATGGGTGGTGGAGGTGCCGAAGAGCAGCGTGTGCCCGTCGGCCGGCGCGCGCGCGGCTTCGAGCATGCCCGTCACCGCGCCGTCGCCGGGCAGATTGTCGATGACGACGTCCACCCCCCAGTATTGCCCCAGCCGCGCCGCCAGCGCGCGCGCCAGCCGGTCGCTGGCGCCGTCCTTGCCGAACGGCACCACCAGCCGCACCGCCCGCTCGGGAAACATCAGGCCCTCATTCCGCGCGCGCGCCGGTTTCGCGGATGATGCGCGACCATTTCGCTTCGTCGGCCCTGAGGATGCGCGCGAACTCGGCGACGCTCCTGACCGCGGCCTCGGCGCCCAGCGGCGCCAGACGCGCGTTGACATCCGGCAACTGCATGATGCGGTTGGCCTCGGCGTTGAGCCGGCCCACCAGCTCGGCGGGCGTGCCGGCCGGCGCGAACATGCCGTACCAGACCGCCATTTCGTAGCCGGGCAGGGTCTCGCCGACCGTCGGCACCTCGGGCAGCACCCTGGCGCGCACCGCTTCGGTCACGCCGAAGAGCTTGAGCTTGCCGGACTTCACGTGCGCCAGCACGTTGGTCGAGCCGGTGAAGAACACGTCGACCTGCCCGCTCACCAGGTCCACCACCGCCGGCGCGCCGCCCTTGTAGGGCACATGGGTCATGGTGATGCCCGCCATCTTCTCGAACAGCGCCGCCGACAGGTGGTTGGTGCTGCCGCTGCCGGCCGACGCATAGTTGAGCTTGCCCGGATTGGCGCGCGCGAAGGCGATCAGTTCGGTCACGCTGCCGGCCTTGACCGACGGGTGGGCCACCAGCACGTTGGTGACGTAGGCGAGGATCGCCACCGGCGCGAAATCCTCCACCGGGCGGAACGGCATCTTCGCGTAGAGCGCGCCGTTCATCGCGTGGGTGCTCATCGAACCGACCAGCAGCGTATAGCCGTCCGGTGCCGCCTTGGCCACCAGGTCCGAGCCGAGGTTGCCGGAGGCGCCGGGGCGGTTCTCCACCAGCACCGGCTGGCCCCAGGCCTCGTTGAACTTCTGCGCGACGATGCGCGCGAGCACGTCGGTCGAGCCGCCGGGCGCCCACGGCACCACCAGGCGGATCGGCCTGGCAGGGTAGGGTTGCGCGGACGCCGGCACCGCCAGGGTGGCCAGCACGACGAGCGCCGCTTTGCGCAGCCAGGCTTGCAACATCCGTATCCCCGCAGGAGCCGGGCATGACGCCCGCGTCGAGCATACCGGATCGCGCGGCGGCGCAGCGCGCTCCGGCGGCCGAGGCGCGGCGCTTCCGCTATGCTTCGCACCTCATTTCACCGACCAAGGAGCACCGCAGTGAGCAAACTAACCCTCGACCAGGCCAACCGCATCATCGCCGCCGCGCTGGCGAAATCGAAGGCGGAGGGTTTCAAGCCCATGGGGGTGGTGGTGCTCGACGAATCCGGCCACGTGAAGGCGGCGCAGCGCGAGGATGGCGCCTCGATGTTCCGCATCGATGTGGCCACCGGCAAGGCCTGGGGGGCGGTCGGCATGGGCGTCTCGAGCCGGGTGCTGGCCACCCGCGCCAAGGAAAATCCCAGTTTCTTCCTGACCCTCGCGTCGACCGCGCACGGCAAGTTCCTGCCGCAGCCAGGCGCCGTGGTGATCAAGGATGGCGGCGGCAACATCATCGGCGCAGCCGGCGCTTCCGGCGGCACCGGCGACGAGGACGAACTGATCTGCATCGCCGGCATCGAATCGGTCGGCCTCGCGCACGGCTGACCTTGGACGGGCGGCCTGGCATGGGGATAGCGCCGGGCGCGGCGCAGGGGCGGGCCGCGGCGCAGGGGCCGGCCGCGGCAAGCAGGCCGGGCGCGGCGCCGCCGCCGCCGCGGGCCGGGGCGCCGGCATGAGCGGCGCGGCGCGCTACACCGGCACGGCGCAGGCCCTGCACTGGCTCAGCGCAGCACTGATCGTCGCCGGCTTCGCGCTGGGCCTCTACATGGTCGACCTGCCGTTCAGCCCGGGCAAGCTGTCGACCTACGCGTATCACAAGTGGATCGGCGTGTCGGCGTTCACGCTCGTCGCCCTGCGCCTGGCCTGGCGCCTCACCCATGCGCCGCCCGCGTATCCGGCAGGGATGCCGCGCTGGCAGGTCGCCACCGCCGGGGCGGTGCATGCGCTCATGTACCTGCTGATGCTGGCCATCCCCGTGACGGGCTGGCTGTACTCCTCCGCCGCGGGCGTGCCCACCGTGCCCTTCGGCGTGGCCGCGCTGCAGTTGCCCGACGTGGTGGCACGGGACAGGGAACTGGCCGACCTGCTGCGCTTCGTGCACCGCGCGCTCAACTACTCGCTGGCCGCGCTGGCGGGCCTGCATGTCGCCGCCACGCTCGGCCATCGCCTTGCCGGCGAAGAAGGTATTCTTGCGCGCATGTTGCCGGGAGCGAGATCATGAAAGCCATCCTCACCGCCGCGTTGCTGGTGGCCTGCCTGAGCGCCGGGGCCCAGACCGTGGACCCGGCGAAAAGCCAGATTTCGTTCGGCTTCAAGCAGGAGAACGTGCCCGGCGAGGGCAAGTTCCGCAGGTTCACCGCGCAGGTGAGCTTCGACCCTGCCAAGCCGGAAGCCACCAAAGCCGCCATCGAGGTCGACGTCACCAGCGTCGACCTGGGCGACGCCGGCTGGAACAACGACATCCAGGGCGCCTCCTGGTTCAACACCAGGCAGTTTCCCAAGGCCAGCTTCATCGCCACCGGCGCCAGGGCGGTCGCCGGCGGGCGCTTCGAGGCCCCGGCGAAATTCACGCTCAAGGGCACGACACGCGACGTGGTGGCCTCGTTCACCGCCCGCGCCGACGCCGGCGGCACCCTGCTCGAGGGCAGCGTGCCGCTCAGGCGCACCGACTTCAAGATCGGCGACGGGCCCTGGGCCGATACCGGCGTGGTGGCCAATGAAGTGGCCGTGCGCTTCCGCGTTTACCTGAAGAAGTAGCGATCCAACCACGAAAAAAGGAGACCCCATGAGATACCTCGCCGCCGTCATTGCCTGTGCCGCCTTCGCCTGCAGCGCCAGCGCCGCCCCGGTGTCGTATACGCTCGACCCGGACCACACGATTCCGCGCTTCGAGGTGATGCACAACGCGTTCTCCAATCACATGGGCGCGTTCATGAAATCGGCGGGCAAGGCGGTGCTGGACGTGGAAGCCAGGACCGGCAGCGTGGAGGTGACCGTGCAGACCGCCTCGTTCCTGTCCGGCCACGCATTCATGGAAAGCGTGATGAAGGGCAAGGACTTCTTCAATGTCGAGCAGTTCCCGACCATGACCTTCAAGAGCACCCGCATGGCCTTCCAGGGCGACAAGCCCGCGGTCGTCGAGGGCGAGTTCACCATGCTGGGCGTGACCCGGCCGGTGACGCTCAGTTTCACCAACTTCAACTGCGGCCTGCATCCGCGCAACAAGAAGGAGCAGTGCGGCGGCAATCTGGTCGGGCAGATCCGCCGGTCCGACTTCGGCATGAAGGCCTTCATCCCGGCGGTGGGCGATGAGGTCAAGCTGCTCATCCAGGTCGAGGCGTTCAAGGACTGACGCCTTGCCTGCCGCCCGCGCCGGCCTGTTGTTCCTGATCGTGGCCGCGGCCGCCGCCGCGCTGGCCTGGCATGGGCCGATCGCGCAGCCGGCGCGGTATCACGACTTCGCCGACACGCGCGCCTGGCTGGGCATCCCGCACGCCGCCGACGTCCTGTCGAACCTGCCGTTTCTCGCCGCCGGCGCCTGGGGACTGCGTATCGCGCTCGCCCTGCCTGCCGGCAGCGCCGCGCGCGCGCCCTGGGGCCTGTTCTTCGCCGCGGTCATGCTCACCACCTTCGGCTCGGGCTTCTATCACTGGGCGCCGGACGATTTCGGCCTTGCCGTCGATCGACTGCCGATCGCCTGGGCCTGCGCCTGGCTGAGCCTCGCCCTCCTGGCGGAGCGGGTCGACGCGCGCTTCGCCCGGCCGGGCGCGCAAGCAGCCGCGTTCGCGCTCGCCACCCTGTCGGTGTGGATCTGGTACCAGGGCCATGCGCGGGGCGCGGGCGACTTGCGCGTCTATCTGTTCGTGCAGTTCCTGCCGGTGCTCCTGATCCCGTTCGTGTGCGCGCTGTTTCGCGGCGGCGCGCTGGCCGCCGGGCACTGGTGGGGCGCCATCGGCCTGTACGCCCTGGCCAAGGTGTTCGAGCTGGCCGACGCGCCCGTGCTCGCGGCGTCGGGTGCGTTGAGCGGCCACACCCTCAAGCATCTGATCGCCGCCGGTGCGGCATTCTGGCTGGCGCGCTGCCTGGCGCGGCGCGCCTTCACGCCGGGGCAGCCGGGGCATGACGCAACGGCCTGATCCCCGCAGGCCGGCCCCGGCGCCGGTCGCCTTGTACCAGCCCTAGCGCTGTTCGCCCCTGGCCGCCAGGAAAATCCCGCCCAGCAACACCGCCATGCCGGCCAGCTTGACGGCCCCGACCGCCTCGTCGAACAGCAGCCAGGCCAGCAGCGTGGAGCCGATCGGCTCGCCCAGCACCGCCAGCGCGATCATGGTGGCCGACACATGCTTGAGCGCGTAGTTGAAGGCGCTGTGGCCGAGCAGTTGCGGGCCCAGCGCCATGGCCGCGAGGAGGACCCAGGCGAACGTCGGATAACCGCCCATCCGGGTGCCGGATGCGACCGCGAGCAGCATCAGGCACAGCGCCGCCACCGCATAGACCACGCCCACATAGGCCAGGAGCGACATGTGGCCGCGCAGCCGCCGGCCGATCAGCAGGTAGCCGCACACGGTGAGCGAGCCGGCCAGCGCCAGCGCGTTACCCAGCCCGGGCGCGGGCGCACTGCCGGACACGCTGCCGGCGTCCGCCGCCAGGATCACCGCGCTGCCGGTCAGCGACAGCACCACCGCCAGGCGCTGCAGCGCCGGCATGCGCTCGCGCAGCACCAGCACCGAGAAGATCGCGATCCAGATGGGATTGGTGGTCACCAGCGCCACGCTGGAGGCCACGCTGGTGTATTCCAGCGAGACGATCCACGCGGCGAAATGCAGCGCCAGGAACACGCCGGAGGCGCCGGCCAGCCACCAGTCGCGCCGCGCCAGCGCACCCAGCTCGCCGCGCGCGTGCGTGAGCACCAGCGGCAGCAGCACCAGCGCGGCGATGGCCAGGCGCCACGCGGCGATGGCCAGCGACGGCACGCCCTGCCCTTGCGCGAAGCGCACGAGAATGGAGGCGGTCGAGACGATCAGCACCCCGCATCCGAGCGCGGCGTAGGTGCGCCAGGCAGGCGCCGGGGTCACTGGCCGGTGAAACGCGCGGGGCGCTTTTCAAGGAAGGAAGCCACGCCCTCGGCGGCGTCGGCGCTGCCGGCAAGCCCGGCCTGCACCTCGCGGAACAGCGCGATCGCCGCCTCCGGGCCCTGGTCGGCCGCCAGGCGCGCGGAAGCGATGGTGGCGCGCACGGCCAGCGGCGCCTGGGCGGCCACCCGCTCGGCGATCTCCAGCGCGCGGGCGAATTCGCTGCCGGCGGGAACCACCTCCTGCACGAAGCCCATGCGCAGCGCCGCGGCCGCGTCGAACTCGTCGCCGGTGAGCAGATAGCGCATCGCGTTGCCCCAGCCGGCGCGTTCCATCATGCGCAGCGTGGCGCCGCCGGTGGCCATGATGCCGCGCTTGACTTCGAGTTGCGCGAAGCGGCAGTCATGCGCCGCCACCACGATGTCGGCCGCCAGCATGAGTTCGATGCCCAGCGTGTAGGTGATGCCCTGCACGGCCACCACCACCGGCTTCGTGCGGCGCCTGGCGCGCAGGCCCAGCGGGTCGACATGCTCGTCCGGCCAGACGTTCTCGCCGCGCGCCATGTAGGGGCCGAGCTGGTCGAGCTGCAGTCCCGCGGTGAAGTGCGCGCCGGCGGCGCACAGCAGGCCGACGCGGGCGTCCGCACGGCTCTCCAGCGCGCTGTAGGCCGCCGCCAGTTCGCGGATCATCCCGACGGTGAAGCCGTTGCGCTTGTGCGGCCGCTCGATGCGCATCACCCACACATGGCCGCGCAGTTCGGTGCCGATGCGGCCCTCGCCAGCCTCGCTCATCGCCCCTCCCGCCGCGCCGCCCTAGGCGGCTTCCAGCCCGCACCAGCGGGCGATATACAGCGCATACACCTCGGCCACGCGCCTCATGCTGGCGATCTCGACGCATTCGTCCAGGGCATGGATGCGCTGCGCCCGCGGTCCGTAGCAGGTGGAGGGGATGCCGGCGCCCAGCTGGAACGCGCGCACATCGGTGGTGCCGGTCGCCGCGTAGGCCACCGGCGGCGCGCCGTTGACCTCGGCATGCACTTGGGCGAGCAGTTGCATCGGCGCGCAGCCCAGATCGACCACGCAGCCCGGCGCGTGAAAGCCCTCGAAGGTGATGTCGCAGCGCGGCGGCTCGGGCAGTGCGGCCACCGCGTCGCGGATCGCCGCCTCGATTTCGCGCTTGGCCTCAGCCGGGTCGCGGCCGGGATACATGCCGAAGCGGAAATTCACCCGGCAGGTGGTGGGCACCGACGAGGCCCACTCGCCGCCGTGAATCTTGCCCAGGTTGAAGTTGAGCGGATGCGGATGGTCGCCGAACAGCGGGTGGCGCGCGTGCGGCGGGTTCCAGCGCGCCTCCACCTCCTTCAGGCGGGCCCAGACATGCATGGCCGCCTCGATCGGGTTGAGGCCCTTCTGCGCTTCCATCGCGTGCGCCGGGCGGCCGATCAGGACGAACTGCCCCCACACCGTGCCGACCTGTCCGCTCATGATCGACTCACCGAAAGGCTCGGGGTCGAGCATGGCATCGATGCGGATACCGTGGGCCTTGAGGTGCTCCACCGTGGCCAGCGCGCCGTTGCCGGTGCATTCCTCCTCGGCCACGGTGTTGAACCACAGCGGAGCGGCCGGGCGCCAGCCCATGTCGGCCAGCGACTTGACGGCGGTCAGCGCGGCCACCAGCCCGCCCTTCATGTCGCCGGCGCCGCGGCCGTAGAACCAGCCGTCCTTGATGTAGGCCTCGAACGGCGGCCGGGTCCAGAGCGGCAGGTGGCCGGTGGGCACCACATCGACATGGCCGCTGATCAGGAGCGACCGGCCGGTGGCGCCTGCCGCCCTGTAGCGTCCGAGCAGGTTGTGGCAACCGTGCAGTTCCTCCACCACCGGCGAATACAGCGGGCTGGCCTTGATGGCGGCCACGTCGGTGGGGATTTCCGTGACGTCGAAACCCAGCGCGTCGAGCACGAAGCGCATCTCGGTTTGCGCTGCCTGCTCGTGGCCCGAGAAGCTTTCGGCCTCGACCAGGTTGGTGAGGGTGTCGATCATCCAGCGCTCGTTGGCCGAGAGCGCCGCGCCCAGGCGGGTGCGCAGGCCGGCGGGGGCGTCCATCACGCCACCTCCGCGCGTTCCAGCATGGCATGCAGGAGCACGTTGCAGCCGGCGGCCAGGTCGGAGGCCTTGGCGTCCTCGATCTCGTTGTGGCTGATGCCGTCCTTGCAGGGCACGAAGATCATGCCGGCGGGACACACCGAGGCGAGGTAGATGGCGTCGTGCCCGGCACCGCTCACCAGTTCCATGTGCGGATAGCCCAGGCGCTCGGCCGCCTTGCGCACCGCCTCGCGGCACTCCGCCGCGAAGGGGGTGGGCGGGTAGTACACCGTTTGCTCGATGGCCAGTTCCAGCCGGCGCTCGCGGCACACCCGCTCGGCCGCCTCGCGCATGCCGGCCGTCAGGCGCGCCAGTTCCGCGTCGTCGCCCGCACGCAGGTCGACGCTGAAGGTCACCCGGCCGGGGATTACGTTGCGCGAATTGGGCTCCACCTTCACGTAGCCCACGGTGGCGCGCGTGTCGGCGCCGCTGCGGCCCAGCGCGTCGACGGCCTGCATGATGTGGGTGGCGCCCTGCAGCGCGTCGCGCCGCAGGTGCATGGGGGTGGGTCCGGCATGCGCCTCCATGCCGGTGACGGTGAGGTTGAACCAGCGCTGACCCAGCCCGCCGCTGACCACGCCGATGGTCATGCCGGCGTTCTCCAGCACCGGGCCCTGCTCGATATGCGCCTCGAAGTAGGCCGCCACCGGATGGCCCATCGGCGCGTCGCCGCTGTAGCCGATGGCATCGAGCGCGTCGCCCATGCGCACGCCGTCGGCGTCGGTCTGGGCGCGCGCGTGCTCGAGGGTGAAGGCGCCGACGAACACGCCCGAGCCTTCCATCACCGGAGTGAAGCGCGACCCTTCCTCGTTGGTCCATACCGCCACCTCGATGGGCCTGCGGGTGCGGATGCCGTAGTCGTCGAGGCTGCGGCAGACCTCGAGCGCCGCCATCACGCCATAGCAGCCGTCGAAGCGCCCGCCGGAAGGCTGGGTGTCGAGATGGCTGCCGCTCATCACCGGGGCCGCCTGCGCTGCGGTGCCGGCGCGGCGCGCGAAGATGTTGCCCATCCGGTCGATGCGGATGGAAAGGCCCGCCGCCTTGCACCAGGCCACGAACTTGTCGCGCCCCGCCTTGTCTTCCTGCGTCAGCGCGATGCGCCTGACCCCCCCCTTGGGGGTGGCGCCTATCCTGGCCATGTCCATGAGCGAAGCCCACAGACGCTCGCCGTTGATGGTCAGCGTGGCGGATTGCAGCCGCTGGTTCATGCCGGTATCTCCCGAAGCTAAGCCGGAAGGATACATCGGCACGGGCCCTGCCCGGCTGCCCAGTGCGCCCCCTTACCGGGTCGCGCGCCCCCGGGTGCCGGTGACAGGCTCGATGCGCCCGGCCAGCGCATCGGCCTCGGCGCGGCTGGGCAGGCCCTCGATGCGCGCCTCGTAGACGCGCCGGTTCGCGTTGCCGGCAGGGAACACGCCGGTGGCATAGCCCTCGGCGCGCAGCTTCTCGGCCACCGCCAGGGCCGCCCCCGGGTCGTCGCTGGCGGCGACCACCACCTTCCATGTCCCGCCGCGCCGCGCCGCGCCCTGGCCGGGCGCGATGTCGGTCTCGGTGGCCCACTGCCGCAACTGCTCGTCGCTGACGGTGGCCAGTTGCACCGGCCTGGAGGTGTCCGGCCGGCCGTTGGCCTTGGGCGCGATGTAGAACTGCATCGGCTGGTCGAGGTTGACCGGCGGCTCGGCCTCGCGCTGCACGGCCACCCGCCCCTCGATCAGGCAGACGATGTCCCGGTCGCCGGCAGACTTTCCCCACAGGTCGGTGCCGCGGATGCCGGCGGTGACCGTCGAGATGCGGATGTCCACCTCGCGGCGGCTGGCAAGCCGGGCGCTGGCGTCGGTGGTGAAGCGGAAGGCACCGCGCGCGAGATCGAACACGGCCGAGAGCATGGTCTGGCGGTTCTCCTGGCGCTGGCCGAGGCTCTCGAGCGAGAAGATCGCGCCCTCGCCGAGCTTGACCTGGCTGCCTTCGGCCATGCGCATGAGGATGCGCGAATTCGCGCCCGTGGTGATGCGGTCGCCGGCCTTGAGTTCCATGCCGGGCGCGAGCGGCTGGCGCGCGCCGCCGCGCTCGACCCAGGCCGGCATCTGCACGCCTTCAACCACTGCGGTAGGCGCCGCGCCGGCGCCGGCGGCGGCGAGCGAGGCCAGCAGGCCTGCGACGAAGATGCGGGCGCGGGAAACGGGGTACATGGGCGTTCCTTTCCTGTTTTGAGGTTTGCCCGCTAGGGTACGCCGCCTGGCCGGCCGGCGGGGACACTGCGGGGGCGCCGCCGTGACGCATCTCACATCCGGCCGCAGAAAGCCCTGCCCGGGCGCCACCACAGGGGGCATGCGCGGGCCTGCGGCTATAATTTTCGTTTTCGTCGCTGTCGCAGTCGGCACAAGGTCATGCAAGAAAAATACACCCCGTCCGAGGTTGAAAAAGCCGCCCAGGCGCATTGGGAAGCCACCCGCGCCTATCTTGCGGTGGAACATGCCAGGGATGCCGCCGGCCGCGAGAAGCCGAAGTTCTACGCCTGTTCCATGCTCCCCTACCCCTCGGGCAAGCTGCACATGGGCCATGTGCGCAACTACACCATCAACGACGTGATGTACCGCCATCTGCGCATGAACGGCTACAACGTGCTCATGCCCATGGGCTGGGACGCGTTCGGCCTGCCGGCGGAAAACGCGGCGATGAAGAACAAGGTCGCGCCGGCGAAGTGGACCTACGAGAACATCGCCTACATGAAGAAGCAGATGCAGGCGATGGGGTTGGCCATCGACTGGAGCCGCGAAATGGCGGCCTGCGACCCGAAGTACTACAAGTGGAACCAGTGGCTGTTCCTCAGGATGCTGGAGAAAGGCATCGCCTACCGCAAGACGCAGATCGTCAACTGGGATCCGGTGGACCAGACCGTGCTGGCCAACGAGCAGGTGATCGACGGGCGCGGCTGGCGCACCGGCGCGCCGGTGGAAAAGCGCGAGATTCCCGGCTACTACCTGAAGATCACCGACTACGCCGAGGAACTGCTCGACCACACCCTCACCAAGCTGCCGGGCTGGCCGGAGCGGGTGCGCCTGATGCAGGAGAACTGGCTGGGCAAGAGCGAGGGCGTGCGCTTCGCCTTCCCGCACGACATCAAGGGGAGCGACGGCCAACCCATCGGCGGCGGGCGCATGCATGTGTTCACCACCCGTGCCGACACCATCATGGGCGTGACCTTCTGCGCGGTGGCCCCGGAGCACCCGCTGGCCATGCATGCGGCGCTGACCAACCCGAAACTCGCGGCCTTCATCGAGGAATGCAAGAAGGGCGGCACCACCGAGGCCGAACTGGCGTTGAGGGAGAAGGAAGGCCTGCCCACCGGCCTGCATGTCGAGCACCCGCTTACCGGCGCAAAAGTCGAACTGTGGGTCGGCAACTACGTGCTGATGAGCTACGGCGACGGCGCGGTGATGGGCGTGCCGGCGCACGACGAACGCGACTTCGCCTTCGCGAAGAAATACAACCTGCCGATCCGCCAGGTGGTGGGCCATGCCGGCAAGACCTTCTCCACCGACGCCTGGCAGGCGTGGTACGCCGACAAGGAGGCCGGTACCTGCGTCAATTCCGGCAAGTACGACGGCCTGGCCTTCAAGGCCGCCGTCGACGCGGTGGCCGCCGACCTGGCGGCCCGCGGCCTGGGCGAGAAGAAGACCACCTGGCGCCTGCGCGACTGGGGCATCTCGCGCCAGCGCTACTGGGGCACGCCGATTCCCATCATCCACTGCGATGACGATCCGGTCACCGGGCAGGCCGGTTGTGGCGCCGTGCCGGTGCCGGAAAAGGACCTGCCGGTGGTGCTGCCGGAAGACTGCATTCCCGACGGCTCGGGCAACCCGCTCGGCAAGCATGCCGGCTTCCACGCCGGCGTCACCTGCCCGGTATGCGGCAAGCCGGCGCGGCGCGAAACCGACACCATGGACACCTTCGTCGATTCGTCCTGGTATTTCATGCGCTATTGCAGCCCGGGGTCCGATGACGCCATGGTCGACGCGCGCAACGACTACTGGATGCCGATGGACCAGTACATCGGCGGCATCGAGCACGCCGTGCTGCACCTGCTGTACGCGCGCTTCTGGACCAAGGTGATGCGCGACATGAATCTGCTCAGCTTCGACGAGCCTTTCACCAAACTGCTGTGCCAGGGCATGGTGCTTAACCACATCTACTCGCGCAAGAATGACAAGGGCGGCATCGAATACTTCTGGCCGGACGATGTGGACAACATTTTCGGCGCGGATGGCCGCATCACCGGCGCGAAGCTGAAGTCCGACGGCAGCACGATCGACTACAACGGCATCGGCACGATGTCGAAGTCGAAGAACAACGGCGTCGACCCGCAGGACCTCATCGAACGCTACGGCGCGGATACCGCGCGCCTGTACACCATGTTCACCTCGCCGCCGGAAGACACGCTCCTGTGGAGCGATGCCGGCGTGGACGGGTCGGCGCGCTTCCTCAAGCGCCTGTGGGCCTTCGGCTACGCGTGGTCCGGCGCCATCAAGGGCGCCGGGGCGGTCGACGCCGCGGCGCTGCCGGAACCGCTCAAGCGACTGCGCCGCGAAGTGCACACGGCGTTGAAGCAGATCGATTTCGATGTCGGCCGCATCCAGTACAACACCGTGGTGTCCGGGGCGATGAAAATGCTCAACGCCCTGGAAGGCGCGCCCAAGGGTGATGGCGTCGCCGCCGCTGTGGTGCGCGAGGGCCTCTCGATCCTGCTGCGCGCCTTGAACCCGGTGGTGCCGCACATCACCCATGTGATGTGGCAGGAACTCGGCTTCGCCGCCGCCATGGGTGACATTCTCGACGCGCCCTGGCCCAGGGTGCTGGAGGAGGCGCTCAAGTCCGACGTCATCGAACTGGTGCTGCAGATCAACGGCAAGCATCGCGGCAGCGTGCAGGTGCCGGCAGGCGCCGACAAGGCGGCCATCGAGGGGCTCGCCGTGGCCAGCGAAGGCGCGCAAAGGCACCTCGAAGGCAGGCCGCCGAAGAAGGTGATCGTGGTCCCGGGCCGGCTGGTCAACATCGTCGCCTGAGATGCCGCGCCCTCGCCCGCCAGCCACGCGCCGCGCCTTCCTGGCCGCGACGGTCGCCGTCCTGACGGCGGGTTGCGGATTCCAGCTGCGCGGCAGCGCCAGCCTGCCCTACCAATCCCTGTACGTGGACATTCCGGACAGCAACCCGCTCGGCGCGGACTTGAAACGCACCCTGCGGGCGGGCACCAGCACCCGTATCGTCGCCCAGCGGGAAGAGGCGGAAGCCTTGCTCACGTCCGTCGCCGAGAACCGCGGCAAGACCATCCTCTCGCTTTCCAGTACCGGCCGGGTCCGCGAGTTCCGGCTCAGGTACACCCTGGGCTTCCGCATCACCGACCTGCAGGGCCGCGACATCATCGCCCCATTGACGCTTTCCATCGAACGCGATTTCGCCTTCAACGACAACCTCGTGCTCTCGAAGGAGAGCGAGGAGGCGATCATCTACCGCGACATGCAGGTCGACATGGTCAACCAGGTGCTGCGCCGTCTGGAAGCGGCTCCCCTGCTCAAGCGCGAGCGCCAGGGCTGACCGCCCGGCGGCATCGATGCAGATCACCCCGGAGCAGTTGCCCGCCCAGCTGGCACGGGAGTTCTCGCCGCTCTACGCGGTGACCGGCGAAGAACCCCTGCGCGCGCTGGAGGCGGCTGATGCCATCCGCGCCGCGGCGAAGGCGCGCGGCTTCACCGACCGCAAGGTGTACTCGGTGACCCAGCATTTCGACTGGGCGCAACCGCGCAGTGAACTCGCGGGCATGTCGCTGTTCGGCGACCGGGTGCTGATCGACCTGCGCATCCCGAACGGCAAGCCCGGCAAGGACGGCGGCGCCGCGCTGGAACAACTGGCCGGGCTGGCGCATGCCGATGCCGCGCTGCTGGTGACCTTTCCCGGCGACTGGAGCACGCTCAAGACCGGCTGGTGCCGCTCGCTTGCCGACGCTGGCGTGCTGATCGAATCCAGGGCGGTCGAGGCCGCCGCCCTGCCCAACTGGATCGGCGAACGCCTGAAGCGCCAGAAGCAGAGCGCCGACCGCGAAACGCTCGCCTTCATCGCCGACAAGGTGGAAGGCAACCTCTTGGCCGCCCACCAGGAGCTGCAGAAGCTTGCACTCTTGTATCCCGAGGGCCCGCTGTCGCTGGAGGCGGTGCAGGACGCGGTGCTCAACGTGGCGCGCTACGACGTGTTCAAGCTTTCGGAAGCCTGGCTGGCCGGCGACCTGGTGCGCCTGCGCCGCATGCTCGAAGGCCTCAAAGGCGAAGGCGAGGCGACCCCGCTGGTGCTGTGGGCGATGGCCGACGATGTGCGCACCCTGGCGAAACTGCGGCGCGGCGAAAAGGTGTTCGGCAAGGGGCCGCGCCTGGCCGCCTACGAACGCCGCGCCCGCTCGATCAGCCCGCGCCGGATCGGCGAGGCCCTGAAGCACGCTGCCGCCATCGACCGCCTGATCAAGGGCCTGCGTCCGCGCGAGATCTCCGACGACGTGTGGGAAGAGTTCTACCGCCTGGGCGCCCGGCTGGCGACCCCGTGAACAGGTCGCCGCGCGGCCGGGTAGGCCTGGAAAGCGGCGTTTTCACCTAGAATCCGGCTCATGAACGCCGTCCTTGCAAGCGCCACCGACATCCCCGCCCTGATGCGCGGCATGGGCGAGCGGGCGCGCGCCGCTGCCCGCGCCATGGCGCGCGCGCCGACGGCGGCCAAGAACGCGGCGCTGCGGGAAATCGCCGCCGCCCTCCGTGCGGCACGCGCCGCGCTGCAGGCCGCGAACGCGCGCGACCTCGCAGCCGGCCGCGCCAAGGGCCTGGATGCTGCCATGCTCGACCGCCTCACGCTCTCCGACAAGGCCCTGGAGACCATGGCGCTCGGCCTGGAGCAGATGGCCGAGCTGCCCGACCCGGTGGGCGAGATCACCGACCTGAAATACCGACCCACCGGCATCCAGGTGGGCCGGATGCGCGTGCCGCTGGGCGTGATCGGCATCATCTACGAATCGCGCCCTAACGTGACGGCGGACGCCGCCGGCTTGTGCGTGAAGTCCGGCAACGCCTGCATCCTGCGCGGAGGTTCCGAAGCCCTCCATTCCAACCAGGCGATCGCGGCCTGCGTGCGCGCGGGCCTGGCCGCCGCCGGCCTGCCGGCCGACGCCGTGCAGGTAGTGGAAACCGCCGACCGCGCCGCCGTGGGCGAACTCATCACCATGACGGCGTATGTGGACATCATCGTCCCGCGCGGCGGCAAGGGCCTGATCGAGCGCCTGATGCGGGAATCCAGGATTCCCATGATCAAGCACCTGGACGGCATCTGCCACGTGTACATCGATGCCGACGCCGACATGGCCATGGCGGTGGCCGTGGCCGACAATGCCAAGACCCAGCGCTACGGCACCTGCAACACCATGGAGACGCTGCTGGTGCATTCGGCCATCGCGCCCTACGTGCTGCCGCGCATCGGCAAGGTGCTGGGCGACAAGGGCGTGGAACTGCGCGGCGACGCCGCCGCCATGACACTGGTGCCGGGCATGAAACCCGCCACCGAGGAAGACTGGTCTACCGAGTACCTGGCGCCGATCCTCTCGGTGAAAGTGGTGGCGAGCCTCGACGAAGCGATGAATCACATCGAACGCTACGGCTCCAAGCATACCGATGCGATCGTCACCAACCACCACGGCAATGCCATGCGTTTCCTGCGCGAGGTGGATTCCGCCTCGGTGATGGTCAACGCCTCGACCCGCTTCGCCGACGGCTTCGAATACGGCCTGGGCGCGGAGATCGGCATCTCCAACGACAAGCTGCATGCCCGCGGCCCGGTGGGCCTCGAAGGGCTGACCAGCGTGAAGTGGGTGGTGCTGGGTAGCGGGCAGGGTCGCGCCTGAGGGCAGCGTTGGGGCGGCCCGGGGCGGCACCGGGCATCATCCGCAAGCCGCGACGGCGCCGCCCGCGCCGCGAATTGGCGGTAAGCTAGCGACTCCTTACCAACGCATAGGGTGAATCATGCTCAACCATGTGATGCTCGGGTCGAACGACATCGACCGCTCCAAGCGCTTCTACGACGCCGTGCTGGGTGTGCTCGGCGCCGGCGAACCGGTCCGCAATGTGGCCGACTCGGGCCACACGCGTCTGTTCTACATCCACGACGGCAGCGTCTTCTGCCTGAGCGAGCCCATCAACGGCCAGGCGGCCTCCGCCGCCAACGGCGGCACGATCGGCTTCAAGTGCAATTCGGCCGAGCAGGTCCAGGCCTTTCACGACCAGGCCATCGCGCACGGCGGCCAATCGATCGAGGATCCGCCCGGTCCGCGCGGCGGCAGCCTCGGGCCGCGGCACATGGCCTATGTGCGCGACCCGGACGGCAACAAGCTGTGCGCCATCTATCGGCCCCAGTAGTGCGCCACGCCCTCCGCCCGGGCGCCCGCCCGCCGCGACGCGGCGGACAGGTCCGGGCGGCCGCCTACGGACGGCGCGTCCGGCGCCGCCAGGCGATGGTGGCCAGACCCGCGCCAAAGAGCGCATAGACGCCCGGCTCGGGCACCGGCGCAGCGAAGCTCTCGCTGGCGTAGACCTCGGTCCGCGTCCGCGGCCAGGCGTTGAGGGGGGGGCCGCCGCCGAAGGTGCGAAGCCCGGCCGCCGCCCCGCCTTGCCGCTTGGTCGTCCGTCCAACTTCCCTTGCCATGCCGTCGGCCATGCCATCCGCCCTACCGCACCAGTTGCTTGCTGACGCGGTCCTCCTGGTGCACTTCGGCGTGGTGCTTTTCGTCGTCGGCGGGCTGGTGGCGGTGGTCACCGGCAACCTGCTGGGGTGGCGTTGGGTCAACGCATGGCGGTTCCGGGCGGCCCATCTGGCGGCCATCGCGGTCATCGCCGCGCAGGCCTGGCTGGGGCGCTACTGCCCGCTGACAACGCTGGAATCCTGGCTGCGCGTCCAGGCCGGGGCGAGCGCCTACGACAAGAGTTTCATCGAGTACTGGTTGCAGCGGCTGATCTACTACGAGGCGCCGCTTTGGCTGTTTGCGCTGATCTATACGCTGTTCGCCGCGCTGGTGGTCCTTGCCTGGTGGCGCTTTCCGCCCCGGCGCTGACGGCTCGCGGACCGGGCGCGCCTGCGGGCGGGGTTGCGACCGTCCGTCGCGCGCGGCGCGCCGTTCGATACCGATACGCGCCGCCGACGGCGGGAAACGCGCGACACTCCCAGACGATGAATTCGCCCCGCCACCGTCTCGCCAGGCCGGCCTGGCGCCGCCACGCCCGCGGCCGCCGGCATGGAGGTCGCCCGTGACGCCGCCCCCCGCCGGCTTCCGGCGCCGGTTCGTGCGGCGCATGCTGCTCCTGCCCGTGCTGGATCTGGGGGTCACGGGCATTTTCATCATCATCACGCAAAGGCTGGACGTCATCCCCGTCGCGCTGGTCAACCTGGCGCTGCTTGCCGCCGCGCTCTATGGATTCGCATCGCAGGTGTTCAAGCCGGTGGCGCGTTTCGAGCACGTCGGGCAAGGCGCGCCGGAGGCAACCCGCCGGATCGAGCGCCTGCCCGGGCTGAGCGCCTACGCGGCGGCCGCGCTGGTCATGGTGTTCACCGTCACAGCGTCCTCCCTCGGGGTCTATACGCCCGCGCAGACCGACCTGTCGGGCATCTCCCCGCTGGAAGTGGGCCTGGCGCTCGCCTTCTATGCATGCGTCTACGCGACGCTCTACGGCCACTTCACCTACTTCGTGATCAACGACCTGTGCATCGACATGCGCCGGCACTGGCGCGACCGGCTGCAGTTCTCGTCCGCGCGCGCCGAGGGCCGCCCCGGCGCATCCGCCGGTCTGCGCGGAGGCCTGGCCCGCCGCCTGGCGGCGATCTTCCTGGTCATCGGCATCCTGCCGGCATTGCTGCTGGGCATGGACCTGACGCTGCTGGCGCACATCCGCGCCGCCCAGGGGCTTTCGGTGGGCAATGTGGTGGCCCTGGACATGATCGCGTCCCTGTATGTGGTGCTCGCCTCGATGGTCTTCGTGAGCCGCAGCCTGCTCGCGCCGACGCGCGAACTGTTCAGCGCCCATGAGGCGGTGCGGGCCGGCGACCTGGGCTACAAGGCCGCCGTGCTGACCGACGACGAGCTTGGGCAGGTCACCGCGAGGTTCAACGTCATGGTCGATGCCTTGCGCGAGCGCGCGCTGATGCAGGACGTGCTGCACCGCTACCTGAGCCCGGGGGTGGCCGCCGAACTGATCGCCTCCGGCGGGCTGATCGCCTCGCGTTCGGTCGAGGCGACGGTCATGTTCACCGACATCGAGGGTTTCACCGGCCTGTCGGAAACGCTCGCGCCGCAGGAAACCGTCAACCTGCTCAACGCCTACTTCACCGCCCTGACCGAGTTGATCCAGCGCGAGGGCGGCACGGTCAACAATTTCGTCGGCGACGCCGTGGTGGCGATCTTCAACGTGCCGACCGGGCTGCCCGACCATGCCCACGCGGCGGTGCGCGCGGCGCTGGCCATACAGCGCAGGCTGGCCGACCATCCATTCACCCTCGCCGGCGGCCGGCGGATCATCCTGCCCACGCGCATCGGGATCAACACGGGGCCGGTTTGCGCCGGCTCCATCGGCGCGGCCAACCGTCTGGGGTACACCATCTACGGGGATGCAGTGAACCTGGCGGCGCGCATCGAATCGCTCAACAAGCGCTACGACACGCGCATCCTGGTGTCGGCGGCCACGAAGGAACTGGCGCAGGCCCAGGGCTGCGCGTCACCCTTCGTGCCGCTGCCGCGCACCACGGTCGCGGGGCGTCGGGAACCGGTGGACATTTTCGCCCTTGAACCCGTGGCTTGAGGCGGCTCGGCAGACATGGGCGCATGGCGAAGCGCTAGACTCCGGCACGCGCCAGGACAATGGCGCCCGCCCCACCGACCTCTTGCAAAGCCACGATGAAACCCAAACGCTTTCCCCAGATCACGCTCGAACAACTCGATCCCCAGGCACAGGTATTGGCCAAGGAGATCCTCGGCTTTTCCAGCGTGGGCCTGGGCGGCCCGTACAACCCCATGCTGCGCAGCCCGGTGATGGCCGACCGCCTGAAACGCCTGCTCGACTACTTGCGCTTCAATTCCTCGCTGCCGCTGCGCCTGAACGAATTCGCCATCCTGATCCAGGGCCGCCTGTGGACCTCGCAGGTGGAATGGTTCGCCCACTATCCGCTGGCGCTCAAGGCCGGCCTGCCCGCCTCGGTGGCCGACGACCTCAAGGCCAACATCCGCCCGCGCAACATGCAGCCCGACGAGGCGGTGGTCTACGACGTCAGCATGGAAATGTCGACCCGGCACCGCATCAGCGACGAACTGTTCCATCGCGCCAGGACCATCCTCGGTGAACAGCAGCTGGTGGACCTGATCGCCGTCAACGGCACCTACGTGACCGTTGCCATGCTGCTCAGCCTGGGCGAGGAACTGCCGCCCGAAGGCCAGCCCCTGCCGTTCCCGGAGCGGCCGGCGGACTGAATCCACGCGGCGCCCGCGAAGCCGTATGATTCCGGCCTGTCGCGTCGCCCGCGCCGACGCCCCAACCGCACAGGACTTCCATGGCCCTCTCCGGCAACGCCGCTCTGGCAATGCTCTTCGACATCGAATCCGGGTACGAGACCGAGCACGACCATTGGCACACCCATGAGCATTTCGGCGAACGCCTGGGCATTCCGGGCTTTCGGCGCGCGGTGCGCTGGACCGCCATGGACGGCGGCCCGCGCTATTTCATGCTGTACGAAGTCGCCGACGTGGCCACGCTCACCTCGCCCGCCTACCTCGAACGCCTGAACAACCCCAGCCCCTGGACCAGGAGCGTGATGCCCTATTACCGCAACATGGTGCGCGGCCTGATGCGGGTAGTCGGCAGCGCCGGGGCGGGAGTCGCGGGCTTCGCGCTGGTGGTGCGCGTTACGCCGGCGCAGGGACGCGCCGCGGAGCTGGACGAATGGCTGGCCACGCGCCTGCTGCCGCAACTGGCGATGCAACCGGGGCTCTCGGGGGCGCACCTGCTCACCTCCGCGGCGCCGGCACCGAAGACCCGCGAGCAGGAGATGCGCGGGGGCGACCTGCCGCTCGACCGCGTGCTCGTGGCGGTCGGCTACGACGAGGCGGCCGTGCGCAGCCTGGCCGGCGACGCGCTCGGCGAGGTGGCGCTGGCCGCGCACGGCGCGAGCCACGGACGCATCGCGCACCCGTATCGGCTCGCCGCCACGGCGACGGCGGCCGAACTGCACGGCTGAAGCCGGCGCATCGATCCTTTACCCCACCCCGAGGAACCCGACATGCTCAAGGGCAGCTGCCTGTGCGGCAACATCCAGTACGAACTCGACGCGCCGCTGGGCGTGGTCGGCATCTGCCACTGCCGGCGCTGCCGCAAGGCCAGCGGCAGCGCCTTCGGCGTGAACGCAACGGTCGACGCGGCCGGCTTCCGCCTGACCGCGGGGGCCGATTCGCTGGCGAGCTTCGCCGCCCCCACCGGCGTGACCCGCAGTTTCTGCCGCAACTGCGGCTCGCAGCTCTACAGCACGCGCGACACCCTGCCCGGCGCGCTGCGCCTGCGCCTGGGCACCCTCGACACGCCCATCGAGGCCCGGCCCAAGTTCCATTTCTTCACCGCTTCGAAAGCGGAATGGGACGAAATCACCGACGCCCTGCCGCAGTACCCGGAGCGCGCGCTGGATCCGGCGGCGCTGCTGCCGGGCAAGTGAGCCTGGGGTACAGGCGCAATGGCGCAGGGTAAACCCGCAAAGCCGGCGCTTAGGCGCTGCGCCCGGGACACCACCGATTGACAGCCCCCCGGCGCTATGGTGTCCTCTCATCCGTGCTCTTCGCAGAGCGAAACCGCCGCCATGCGCCTCCTGCCCAACCCCACGCTCTTCAAGCGCCTGCCCGTCGGTCGGCGCGCGTGGATCGTGCCGTTTACGGCACTCGCGCTGTTCGTGGCGGCGATCCTCGTGCTGCTGTGGTTCGTGCATCGCCATGAAACCGAGATCCAGCTGGCCAACCTGCGCCGCGACACGCAGTACGCCGAGCTCGCGATAACCCGCGAGATCCTCGCCCATCAGGAGTTCGCCGACCGCTTGGCCGGCGGCATCGCCTCCGGCCAAAGTCCCGGCTCGATGATCGAGCAGGCGCGCGCCTACCAGGCCCTGAACAGCGAGATCCGCAACGTCATATGGTCTTCGGCCGACGACATGCACGGCTGGTCGATCCCGTCCTGGAAGGACTTGACGGCGATCGCGCGCGAGCGCTCTTCGGTGGAGGAGCGCGAGCGCATGCGCCGCCTGGCAATAGCCACCGGCCGGCCCACCTATACCGAGCCCTACCGCGACTCTCAGGACGAGCCCTACATCGAGTACTTCAGCCCGGTGGTCGATCATGGCAGCTACCGGGGCTCGATCAGCATGACCTTGTCGCTGCGCACGGTGATGCAGCGCCTCGTCCCGGTGGCGGTGGCGGAGAAGTACCGGCTCTCCCTGGTCGACGCCGAGGGGCGCGAGTTATTCAGCCATGACACCGGCCTGGAGACCTCCGACTGGCTGACCCAGTCGGTTTCGCTCACCCTGCCGTGGCGCAACCTGGTGCTGTCGGCCACCTCCTACAAGACCGATTCGCTGCTCGGGCGCACGCTCCTCACCGGCGTGATCCTGATCATCACCTGCGTGCTGGCCTGGAGCCTGTGGTCGCTACGCCGGCGCGTGGAGCTCCAGGCCCAGGCAGACAGTGCCCTGATGGCCTCGCACGAGCGCTTCGTGACCGTGCTCGATGCGATCGACTCCGGGGTGGCCGTCTCGGACATGCAGACGCGCGAGCTCCTGTTCTGCAACGAAAGCTTCTCGCGCATCTTTCCGGGGCACGGCATCGGCAGCAACGGCGCCGAGGTGGAGCGCGCCTTTTCCCCGCTGCCCTCGCAGGCCATTCCGCCGGACCTGCTGGTCGACATCGAGGGGAACCCGGCCCACGCGCAGCGCATCGAGGTGCGCGACGAGAAAAGCGGCCACTGGTACGCGCTGCGGGTGCGCGCGGTGCGCTGGGTGGACGGCCGGCTGGTGCGCCTGACCATGATTTCCGACATCACCGACCGCAAGGCCGCCGAGGAACGCAGCCGCGTGCAGCAGGAAAAGCTGCTCCTGACCTCGCGGCTGATGAGCGTCGGCGAAATGGCGTCCACGCTCGCCCACGAGATCAACCAGCCGCTCTCCGCCATCGCCAACTACAACATGGGCGCGGTGCGGCGCCTGAAGTCGGACCACTGGAAAAAGGAGGACCTGGTCTCGGCCCTGGAGAAGTCGGCGGCCCAGGCGGAACGCGCCGGGCGGGTGGTGCACCGGGTGCGCGAGTTCCTGCGCCGGCGCGAACCGGTGCGCGAGCCGATGTCGATCAACGAGGTGGTGGTTGACGTCACCGAACTGATCGAGCTGGAGGCCGAGAAATCGAACGTGCAATTGCGGCTGGACATGGGTCACGACGTGCCCCTTGTCAGCGGCGATCGCATCATGATCGAGCAGCTGCTCCTGAACCTGATCAAGAACGGCATCGAGGCGATGAAACAGACGCGCGTCCAGGATCGCATCCTCACCGTGCAGACGGCGACGTCCGGCGGCCAGGTGGAAATCCGCGTGATGGACCGCGGCCACGGCATCGCCGCCGACGTCGCGCCGGAACTGTTTTCGCCCTTCTTCACCACCAAGGACAACGGCATGGGCATGGGCCTCAACATCTGCCGTTCCATCGTCGAGCTGCATGACGGGCACTTGTGGTTTTCCGCCAATCCCGCCGGCGGCAGTGTCTTCCACTTCACCCTTCCGCCGGCCATCGAACCGGCCACGCAATCATGAACCCAAAACCGACCATCCATGTCGTCGACGACGACGAAGCCATGCGCGACTCGCTCGTCTGGCTGCTTGACGACGACCGTTACGAGGTACGCACCTACGCCTCGGGCGAGGATTTCCTGGAACAGTTTGCGCCCGCGCCGCCGGCCTGCGTGATCCTCGACATCCGCATGCCGGGCATCAGCGGGGTGGAGGTCCACGAGCGCATGGCGCGCCAGGGCATGGTCACCCCGGTGGTGTTCGTGACCGGGCACGGCGATGTGCCGATGGCGGTGGACGCGATCAAGCGCGGCGCCTTCGATTTCGTCGAAAAGCCCTTTAACGAGGCCAAGCTCACCAGCATCATCGAGCGGGCGCTCGACAAGGACGCCAGGCACGCCGGCCAGACCGCGGCCCAGTCCGAGATCGCCGCGCGCCTGGCCAGGCTATCGCCGCGCGAGCGCGAGGTGCTCGACCTGGTGGTGGCCGGCAAGATGAACAAGACCATCGCCGACGTGATGAACATCAGCATCAAGACCGTGGAGGCGCATCGCGCCAAGGTGATGGAAAAAATGGGCGCCCGTTCGCTGGCCGAGCTGGTCCAGTCGGTGATCAAGGTAGGCGAGCGGGCGGCGAACTAGCCGCCGGTCCGGCAAGGTCAGGCGCCGGTCAGGCGGGCGAACTCGGCGAAGTATTCCGGGAAGGTCTTGCCGACGCATCTCGGGTCGTTGATCGACAGCGGGGCCGACCCCGCGGCCAGTCCGAAGGCCGCCAGCGAAAAGCACATCGCCATGCGGTGGTCGTCATAGGTGTCGATGGCGGCGGGCCGGACCGCCTCGACCGGCCAGACCCGCAGGGAGTCCGCGCCCTCCTCCACGCGCGCGCCGAGCTTGCGCAGCTCGGTGGCCATGGCGGCGATGCGGTCGGTTTCCTTGACCCGCCAGGAGGCGATGTTGCGCAGGGTCGAGGGCCCGTCGGCGAACAGGGCCAGCACGGCGATGGTCATGGCCGCGTCCGGAATGTGGTTGAAATCGGCGTCGATGGCGCGCAGCCTGGCGGGATGGTCCTCGTTGGAAAAACCGCGCACCTCGATCCAGTTGGGGCCCGCCACCAGGTTGGCGCCCATCTGCGCCAGCGCATCGGCGAAACGGATGTCGCCCTGGATGCTTGCGCTGCCCACGCCCTCGATGCGCAACGGGCCGCCGCCGAGCGCGCCGGCGGCCAGGAAATACGAGGCCGACGAGGCGTCGCCCTCCACGTGCAGGGTGCCCGGGCTGGCGTAGGACGCCCGCGCGGGAATGTGGAAGGCGCGCCAGTCATCGCGCAGGACCGTGACGCCGAAGCGGCGCATCAGGTTGAGCGTGATCTCCACGTAGGGCTTGGAGATCAAGTCGCCCACCACCTCGATGGTGGCCGGCTCGTCGGCGTTGCGCGCCAGCAGCGGCAACGCCATCAGGAGCGCGGTCAGGAACTGGCTGGATACATTGCCGCGCACCGGGACCGGGCCGGCCAGCGCCACCTCGGCGGGGAGGATATGCAGCGGGGGATAGCCGGCTTGGCCGGCATAGCGCACATCCGCGCCGATGGCGCGCAAGCCGTCGACCAGGTCGCCGATGGGCCGCTCGTGCATGCGCGGCACGCCGGAGAGGCGGTAGTCGCCGCGATTGAGGGCGAGCGCCGCGGTCAGCGGGCGGATCGCCGTGCCCGCATTGCCCATGAAGAGATCGGCGTCCTTGACCGGGAAGCCGCCGCGCATGCCGTCGACCAGCCAGTCGGAACCGTCCCGCGCGGGCGGCAAGCCAAGCGCCTTGAGCGCCGCCAGCATGATTTGCGTGTCGTCCGAATCCAGCAGATCCGCCACCCGGGTGCGCCCCTCGGCCAGCGCCGCCAGCAGCAGCGTGCGGTTGGATATGCTTTTCGAGCCGGGCAGGCGGATGGTTCCGGCGGCGCGGGTGCGCCTGTGCAGCTGCAGGGTTTCCATCACGGCGCTTTCGCGGCGGCGCCCGCCGGCTTGTCGCCGGCCTCGATGGCATCAAGCCAGGCGCGCCGCGCATCGCGGGCATTGCCGAACACCGCATCGAGGGCCGCGGCGTCAGTACGGTCGATCATCGACCGCACCTCGGCCAGGCGCGCCGCATACTCGTCGATTTCGGTCAGCAGGGCGCGCCGGTTGGCCAGCGAGATGTCGCGCCACATCTCCGGCGAGCCGCCGGCGAGGCGGGTGAAGTCGCGAAAGCCGCTGGCGGCATACTGGAACAGCAAATCGGCATGCGGCTTGCGCGCGATCTCGTCGACCAGCGCGAAGGCCAGCACATGCGGCAGGTGGCTGACGGCCGCAAAGGTCTTGTCGTGCAGCTCGGGCGTCATCGCGAACACCCGCGCGCCGCACGCCTCCCAGGCCGATGCGACGCGCGCGGCAGCCGCCGGATCGGTCTCGGGCAGCGCGGCCAGCACCAGCTTCTTGCCGCGATAGAGTTCGGCGCGGGCGGCGGATGCGCCGTTGAGTTCCGCGCCGGCGATCGGATGCGCCGGCACGAACCGGCCGATGTTCGCGCCGAACGCGCTGCGCGCCAGCGCCACCACGTCGCACTTGGTGCTGCCCCCGTCGGTGACCACCGCATCCGGCCTCAGCACCGGCGCGATGGCGGCGAAGACCTGGCCCATCTGGCCCACCGGCGTCGCGACCAAGATGAAATCGGCGCGCGCGTAAGCGTCCGCCGCCTCGCCGATCTCGTCGATCACGCCCAGGCGCAGGGCCGAGTCGAGATTGGCGCGCCCGCGGCCGACGCCGATGACGTGACGGACCGTGTTGGCCTGCCTGAGCGCCAGGGCGAACGAGCCGCCGATTAGGCCGACGCCGGTGATGACCAGGGTATCGATCAAGATGCGGCCCCGCGGCGCGCTCAAGCCCGAACTTCCGCCAGCGCCTCCTTGAGGCTAGCGAGGAAGCGCGCGTTCTCGTGCGGCAGGCCGATGGTCACCCGCACGTGGCGCGGCAGTTCGTAACCGACGATGGGCCGCACGATCACGCCGCGCTTCAAGAGCGCATTGAAAACCCGCGGCCCGTCGCCCACGTCGACGGTCACGAAATTGCCGTACGAGGGAATGTAGTCCAGGCCGAGCGCCCTGAAGCCCTCGACCAGTTGCTGCATGCCGGCGCGGTTGTTCTCGTAGGTGCGGCGCACGAAATCCTCGTCACCCAGCGCGGCCACCGCGGCCGCCTGCGCGATGGAGTTCACGTTGAACGGTGCGCGCACCCGGTTGACCATGTCGCACACCTGCGGGTGCCCCAGCATGTAGCCCACGCGCAGGCCGGCCAGGCCGTAGATCTTGCAGAAGGTACGCGTCAACACCAGGTTGGGAAACTCCCGCAGCCAGGCGACGGTATCGACGCGCAGCTCGGGCGGCAGAAAGTCGTTGTAGGCCTCGTCGAGCACCACGATCACGCTGGCCGGCACGCGCTTCAGGAACGCGTGGATCTCGGCATAGGGCGTGAAGGTGCCGGTCGGGTTGTTGGGATTGGCGATGAACACCATGCGGGTGTCCGCGCGGATCGCGGCGGCCATCGCGTCGAGATCGTTGCCGTAGGCCCGGGCCGGCACCTTGATGCCGGCGGCGCCGCGCGCCAGCACGGTGATGGGGTAGACCGCGAAGCAATGCTGCGAATACACCGCCGAGACGCCCGGGGCGAGGTAGGCCATGGCCAGGTAGTCAAGCAGGTCGTTGGAACCGTTGCCGATGACGATGGACTCCATCGCCACGCCCCACTTTTTCGCCAGTGCCGCCTTGAGCTCGAAAGCCGCCCCGTCCGGGTAGAGATGGACTTCATCGAGCGCGCGGCGCATGGCCGCCTTGGCGGCCTCGCCACAGCCGAGCGGATTCTCGTTGGAGGCCAGCTTGATGATGTCGGCCTCGGGAATGCCGAGTTCGCGCGCCACCTCCGAGATCGGCTTGCCGGGCTGGTAGGGCGCGATGGCGCGGATGTATTCGGGGGCGAGTTCGGTGTAGTTCATCGCGATCTTGAGACCTGTTGGCAAATGGACAATCGGGGCCGCGAGCAGGCGTGCCCCGGCGGCGGTTCCGCGCTAGTAGTCGCCTACCGGATAGGAACCGAAAATCTTCAGGTAGGGGGCGATCGACTTCAGTTCGCCCAGTGCCTTGGCGACGCCCGGATCGTCCCGATGGCCTTCGACGTCGACATAGAACATGTACTCCCACGAACCCGGCATCGAGGCCAGGCGCGCCGGGCGCGACTCGATCTTGGTCATCGACACGCCATGCGACGCGAAGGGCGCGAGCAGCCTGACGAGGCCGCCGGCCACGTTGGGCGCCGACATCACCAGCCAGGTGCGGTCGCGCCCGGACGGCGCGGCATCGCCGTGCCCGACCACCATGAAGCGGGTGCGGTTGGTGGGGTCGTCCTCGATGTTGGGCGCCAGGATGGTGAGCCCGAAATTTTCCGCGGCATTGACGCCGGCGATCGCGGCGGTCGAATCATCCAGGCTCGCCAGGCGCGCCGCTTCGGCATTGGACTCGACGGTCACGCGGTCCACGCCGGGCAGGTTGCGGTTGAGCCAGTTCTGGGTCTGCGCGAGCGACTGCCCGTGCGAATACACCTTGGTGATGCCGTCGCGCCCGGCGCGCTTGCGCATGAGGTTCTGCTGCACCCGCACCACCACCTCGGCGCACACCTTGAGCGGGCTGCCCAGCAGGAGGTCGAGCACCCGCGAGATGGTGCCCTCGGTGGAGTTCTCCACCGGCACCACCGAGAAGTCGGATTCGCCGCTTTCGGTGCGGCGGAAAGCCTCGTCGAAATTAGCGCACGGCAGCGCCACCGCGGAGCGACCGAACTGCATGACCGCGGCCTGTTCGGAGAACGTGCCGGCCGGGCCGAGATAGGCGACCCGGATCGGCCGCTGCAGGGCGGAACTGGCCGACATCACTTCGTGAAAGATGCGACTGACCGCCTCGTTGGGCAGCGGCCCCGGGTTGGCCGCCTCCAGGCGGCGCAGGACCGCCGCCTCGCGTTCGGCGCGGTAGACCGGCGCCTGCGGATCCTCGGCACGCTTGGCCTCGCCGATCCTGCGGGAGACACCGGCGCGCGCGTTGAGGAGTTTCAGGAGCTCGTCATCGAGGCGGTCGATTTCCGAGCGCAGCGTGGGAAGATCGCTCATCCGTGTGCCTTTTCGAATTCGCGCATCCAGGCGACGAGCGCCTGCACGCCCGCAAGGGGCATGGCGTTGTAGATGGAAGCGCGCATGCCGCCCACCGACCGGTGCCCCTTCAGCTGCACCATGCCGCGCTCCTCGGCGCCTTTCAGGAACGGCGCGTTGAGGCGCTCGTCGTGCAGGTAGAACGGCACGTTCATGCGCGAACGGCAGTCCGGCGCGACGCTGTTGGTGTAGAAACCGGTCGCGTCGATGGCCCGGTACAGCAGGTCCGCCTTTTCGATGTTGCGGGCTTCCATGCCGGCCAGGCCGCCCTGCGCGGCGAGCCACTTGAACACCAGCCCCGCGATGTAGATGGCGTAGGTGGGCGGGGTGTTGTACATCGATTCATGCTCGGCGACGGTGCGGTACTCGAAGGCGCTCGGGCACAGCGCATGCGCCTGGCCGAGCAGGTCCTCGCGCACGATCACGATGGTGAGCCCGGCCGGGCCGATGTTCTTCTGCGCGCCGCCGAAGATCAGGCCGTATTTCGACACGTCCATCGGACGCGACAGCAGATGCGAGGAGGCGTCGGCCACCAGCGGCACGGCGCCGGTGTCGGGCGTGAAGAAATACTCCACCCCGTCGATGGTTTCGTTGGTGCAGATGTGCACATAGGCCGCCGCGCGGTCGAGCTTCCAGGCGGAGGCCGGCGGAATGCCCCGATAGCGGCCGTCGACCGCGGCATCGGCCGCCAGGCTGATGCTGCCGTAGCGCTGCGCTTCCCTGAAGGACTTTTTCGACCACGCGCCGGTGACCACGAAATCCGCCCTCGGGTTGCGGCCCAGCAGGTTGAGCGGGACGATCGCATTCTCGCCCAGCCCGCCGCCCTGCATGAACAGGACGCGGTAGTTCGCGGGCACTGCCAGCAGTTCGCGCAGCAGCGCCACCGCCTCCGCGTGGATCGCGATGAACTCCGGGCCGCGATGCGACATCTCCATGACGCCCATGCCGGAGCCGTGCCAGTCGAGCATTTCCGCCGCCGCCTGGCGCAGGACCGGCTCCGGCAACGCCGCCGGCCCGGCGGAAAAATTGAATACGCGCATCTCGGACGGAAAAGCGGGGATCAGGCGGCCGGATCGTCCGACGCCGCCTTGCCCTCGCCGGCGGCGTCGCCCTCGGTCGGCGCGCTGGCGGCGTCGCCGTTGTCGGCGTCGCTCTCGACCACGCGCTGCAGGCCCGACAGGCGGGTGCCGTCGTCGACATTGATCAGCGTCACGCCCTGGGTGGCGCGGCCCATCTCGCGGATCTCGGACACGCGGGTGCGGATCATCACCCCGCCGGTGGTGATGAGCATGATCTCGTCCTTGGCCTCGACCAGCGTGGCGGCTACGACGCGGCCGTTGCGCTCGGAGGTGGAGATGGCGATCATGCCCTTGGTGCCGCGGCCATGACGGGTGTACTCGGAGACCGGGGTGCGCTTGCCGAAGCCGTTTTCGGTCGCGGTGAGAACGCCCTGCTGCTCGGAGTCCGCCACCAAGAGCGCAATGACGCGCTGGCCTTCTTCCAGCATCATGCCGCGCACACCGCGCGCGGCGCGGCCCATGGCGCGCACGTCGTTCTCGTCGAAACGCACGGCCTTGCCGGAATCGGAGAACAGCATCACGTCGTGCCGGCCGTCGGTGAGCGCGGCGCCGATGAGGTAGTCGCCGTCATCGAGGTCGACGGCGATGATGCCGGCGGTGCGCCGGTTGGAGAAATCGGTGAGCGAGCATTTCTTGACCACGCCCAGGGCGGTGGCCATGAACACGTAGCGGTCCTCGACGAAGGCCTTGACCGGCAGCACCACGGTGATCTTCTCGCCTTCGGCTAGCGGGAACATGTTGACGATGGGCCGGCCGCGCGAGGTCCGCGTGCCTTGCGGCACCTCGTAGACCTTGATCCAGTAGACCCGTCCGCGGTTGGAGAAGCACAGGATGGTGTCGTGCGTGTTGGCGATGAACAACTGCTCGATGTAGTCGTCTTCCTTGGTCGCCGCCGCCTGCTTGCCGCGCCCGCCGCGCTTCTGCGCACGGTATTCAGCGAGCGGCTGGCTCTTGATGTAGCCGGTGTGCGACATGGTGACCACCATGTCCTGCGGGGTGATCAGGTCCTCGGTGTCGAGGTCGTAGGCGTTCTGCTCGATGGTGGACCGGCGCGCGTCGCCGAACTCGTCCTTCACCTTGGCCAGTTCCTCGGCGATGATGGCCGTGATGCGCTCCGGCTTGGCGAGGATGTCGATCAGGTCGATGATCCTGTCCATCACCTCCTTGTATTCGCCGACGATCTTGTCCTGCTCGAGGCCGGTCAGGCGCTGCAGGCGCATCTGCAGGATCTCGCCGGCCTGCACGTCCGACAGGTGGTAGCCGTTGTCCTTGAGCCCGTAGGCCTCGGCAAGGCCCTCGGGGCGCGACGCGTCGGCGGCCGCGCGCACCAGCATCTCCTGCACCACGCCGGAGTTCCACGCGCGCTTCATCAGCTCGTCCTTGGCCACCGGCGGGGTCGGCGCGGCCTTGATGAGCTCGATCATCTCGTCGACATTCGCCAGCGCCACGGCCAGGCCCTCGAGCACATGGCCGCGCTCGCGCGCCTTGCGCAGATCGAACACGGTGCGCCGCGTGACCACCTCGCGGCGATGCTGCAGGAACTGGTCGAGCATCTGCCACAGGTTCAAAAGGCGCGGCTGGCCGTCGACGAGCGCGACCATGTTCATGCCGAAGGTGTCCTGCAGCTGGGTCTGCTTGAACAGGTTGTTGAGCACCACTTCCGGCACTTCGCCGCGCTTGAGTTCGATCACCAGGCGCATGCCGGACTTGTCGGATTCGTCCTGGATGTGGCTGATGCCCTCGATCTTCTTCTCGTTGACCAGCTCCGCCATCTTCTCCTGCAGGGTCTTCTTGTTGACCTGGTAGGGAAGCTCGTCGATGATGATCGCCTGACGGTCGCCGTTCCTGCCGATGTCCTCGAAGTGGGTCTTGGCGCGCATGACCACCCGGCCGCGGCCGGTCCGATAGCCCTCGCGCACACCGGAAACGCCATAGATGATGCCGGCCGTGGGGAAGTCGGGCGCCTTGACGATCTCGATGAGCTCGTCGATGCTGGTCTCCGGGCGCTTGAGCAGGAGCAGGCAGGCGTCGACCACATCGGTGAGGTTGTGCGGCGGGATGTTGGTGGCCATGCCGACGGCGATGCCCGAGCTGCCGTTGATGAGCAGGTTGGGAATCCGCGCCGGCATGATCAGCGGTTCCTTCTCGCTGCCGTCGTAGTTGGGCCCGAAGTCGACGGTTTCGCGGTCCAGGTCGGCGAGCAGTTCGTGGCCGATCTTGGCCATGCGGATTTCGGTGTAGCGCATGGCCGCGGCGTTGTCGCCGTCGACCGAGCCGAAGTTGCCCTGGCCGTCGACGAGCATGTAGCGCAGAGAGAAGTCCTGGGCCATGCGCACGATGGTGTCGTAGACCGCGGTGTCGCCGTGCGGGTGGTACTTGCCGATAACGTCGCCCACGATGCGCGCCGATTTCTTGTACGCGCGGTTCCAGTCGTTGTTGAGTTCGTGCATCGCGTAGAGCACGCGCCGATGCACCGGCTTCAGGCCGTCCCGTACGTCCGGCAGCGCGCGCCCGACGATCACGCTCATGGCGTAATCGAGATAGGAGCGGCGCATCTCCTCCTCTAGGCTGATCGGGAGGGTTTCTTTGGCGAAGGAATCTGAGGGCTGGGTCACGTTCTTGGCTGCCCGGCAACAGGGGCGCTGGGACCCCGGAAACCTGCGGTTTGCAGCCCTTCGGCGGAAGGCATGCTCCGGCGCCCGGCTGCGGATTTAAAGCCTGCGATTTTAACACGTGGCGCCCCCGGGACGCGCCGCGCGCACGGGCGGAATTTGCCTTGCAGGCATGCTTCTGCGAGGATGCGGACCATCATGGAAAACATCGATACGCTCATCGAAGCGCGCTGGGTGATCCCGGTGCGACCCGCCGGCATCGTGCTCGAGGACCACGCCGTGGCCATCGCGGGCGGCCGCATCCTGGCCGTGCTGCCGGTGGCCGAGGCGCGCGCTCGCTACGCCGCGCGGGAGACTGTGATCCTCGGCGAGCACGCGTTGATTCCCGGCCTCATCAACCTGCATACCCACGCCGCCATGACCCTCATGCGCGGCTACGGCGACGACCTGCCGCTGATGACCTGGCTCAAGGATCGCATCTGGCCGGCGGAAGCCAGGCATGTGTCGGCCGAATTCGTCCGCGCCGGCACCCTGCTGGCGGCGGCGGAAATGCTCAGGGGCGGCGTGACCTGCGCCAACGACATGTATTTCTTTCCGGAGGCCGCGGCCGATGCCTACACCACGACGGGCATGCGCGCGGCGCTCGGGCTGATCGCCATCGAATTCCCGACCGCCTATGCGAGCGACCCCGACGACTATCTCGCCAAGGGCCTGGCGCTGCGCGATGCGCGGCGCCACGACCCCTTGCTGTCGTTCTGCCTGGCGCCGCACGCGCCCTACACAGTGGCCGACAGGACCTTCGAGAAGATCGCCCGCTTTGCCGAGGAACTGGGGCTGCCGGTGCACATCCACCTGCATGAAACCGCCGAAGAGGTCGCCACCAGCCTGGCGGCGCACGGCCTGCGCCCGCTGGCACGGCTTGCCCGGCTGGGCCTGCTGGGACCGCAGACCATCGCCGTGCATGCGGTGCATCTGGACGATGCCGACATCGCGCTGCTGGCGCGCCACGGCGCCTCGGTGGCGCATTGCCCCGCCTCCAACCTCAAACTGGCCAGCGGCTTCGCGCCGGTGGCCAGGCTCCTCGAGGCCGGCGTCAACGTCGGCATCGGCACGGACGGCGCCGCCTCGAACAACCGGCTCGACATGTTCGCCGAGATGCGTCTGGCGGCGCTCCTGGCCAAGGGCGTGGCGGCACGGGCGGATGCCGTGCCGGCCGCCAAGGCGCTCGCCATGGCCACGCAGGACGCCGCCCGCGCGCTCGGGCTTGAGGCCGCGATCGGCTCGATCGAACCCGGCAAGTACGCGGACCTGGCGGCGGTGAATTTCGCCCGCCTGGAACTGCAGCCGGTTTTCGACCCGCTGTCGCACCTAGTCTATGCGGCCGAGCGCACCGACGTATCCGACGTATGGGTAGCGGGCCGCCGTGTTGTACACGAACAACAACTCGTCGGGCGGGTGGCCGGGGAGTTGGAATCGACCGCGCGCCTGTGGCAAAATCGACTACGAGCAGGGGTCTGAATGGGGCTTTTTCGGTGCGTCTGTGGGTCGGCAGCCGGCGGTTGTTTAGGCGCGATCGCTTCCGAACCGGGAACAAGAGCGTCGTTATTTCGTGCATCCCGGCGGAATTTGTCCGATAATCTGGAAAAAACCTGAACAGCTCCGAATCAATCCCACTTCGCACAGAGGAGAAAAATGAAAATCTCGTTCAAACTTGGCGCGTTGCTTGCCGCAGTTGGCATCACCGTGACCGCGGGCGCATCTGCCCAGAACAGCAAGGACGCCTACGTCCAGGACGGTCGCGGCGTGATCGTCCGCAACTCGAATTTCGGCGACCCGAAAATCGGTAACCTGTGCTGGCGTACCGGCTACTGGACGCCCGCCACCGCGAATTGCGAGTGCGACGCACCGATCGTGGGCGCAGCCTGCAATCCGCCCCCGCCGCCGCCGGCTGCCAAGCCCGCGCCGCCCCCGCCGCCCCCGCCGCCGCCCCCGCCGGCAGCTAAGCCTGCACCGAAGCCCGCGCCGCCGGCCGTGGTTGCCACCAAGGTGACTTTCGCTGCTGACGCGTTCTTCGACTTCAACAAGGCCGTTCTCAAGCCCGAAGCCAAGGCCAAGCTCGACGATCTGACCGGCAAGCTCAAGGACATCAGCCTGGAAGTCATCATCGCCGTCGGTCACACCGACGCTATTGGTGGTGACGCCTACAACCAGAAGCTCTCGGTCAAGCGTGCCGAAGCGGTCAAGGCCTACTTGGTGTCCAAGGGTATCGAGCCGAACCGCATCTACACCGAAGGCAAGGGCAAGAAGCAGCCGGTCGCCGACAACAAGACCGCCGAAGGCCGCGCCAAGAACCGCCGCGTGGAAATCGAGGTCGTTGGCACACGCGCCAACAGGTAATCGCAGTCTGCGTCGCAAAAGCCCCGCTTCGGCGGGGCTTTTTGTTTGTCAGTCGGGTTCTGTCAGTCAGGGAGTGCCATGTCCACACGTCCAAGCGGGCGCCGCGCCGATGAATTGCGCCGCGTCAACATCACCCGCAACTACACCAAGCATGCCGAGGGATCGGTGCTGATCGAATTCGGCGATACCAAGGTGATCTGCACCGCAAGCGTCGAGGAACGTGTGCCCGGCTTTCTCAAGGGCAAGGGGCAGGGCTGGCTCACCGCCGAATACGGCATGCTGCCGCGCGCCACCAATACCCGCACCGACCGGGAGGCCGCGCGCGGCAAGCAGTCCGGCCGCACCCAGGAGATCCAGCGCCTGATCGGCCGCAGCCTGCGCGCGGTGGTCGACCTGACCATGCTGGGCGAGCGCACCATCCAGATCGACTGCGACGTCATCCAGGCCGACGGCGGCACCCGTACCGCCAGCATCACCGGCGCCTGGGTCGCTGTGCGCGACGCGATCGACCGCCTGAAGGCGGGTGGCGTGATCGCGACCGAACCGCTGCGCGACCACGTTGCGGCAATTTCCGTCGGCATCTTCGGCGGGCTGCCGGTGCTCGATCTCGACTATGCCGAGGACTCGAATTGCGACACCGACATGAACATCGTCATGACCGGCGCCGGGCATTTCGTCGAAGTGCAGGGCACGGCGGAAGGCGCGGCTTTCACGCGCGCGGAAATGGATGCGCTGCTGGGTTTGGCCGAGAACGGCATCGCCGAACTGGTACGCCTGCAAAAAAGCGCCGGCGGCACGCCATGACGCCGGCGGGCATGAGGCAGCTGGTCGTGGCCTCCGGCAACGCGGGCAAGCTGCGCGAGATCGGCGCCATCCTAGCGCCCCTCGGCTTCACGGTCGTGCCGCAGGCGCAGTTCGACGTGCCCGAAGCGGAAGAACCGCATCCGACCTTCGTGGAGAACGCGCTGGCCAAGGCGCGCAACGCGGCGCTCCATACCGGGCTGCCGGCGCTTGCCGATGATTCGGGCATTTGCGTCAATGCGCTTGGCGGCGCCCCCGGTGTGCATTCCGCCCGCTATGCCGGGGAACCCAAATCCGACGAGCGCAACAACGCCAGGCTGGTCGCGACCCTCGCCGGCCACCCGGACCGCTCGGCCTATTACTTCGCGGTGCTGGTCCTGGTGCGCCACGCGGATGACCCGGAACCGCTGATCGCCGAAGGCCGCTGGGCAGGCGAGGTGGTCGACACGCCGCGCGGCGCTCACGGCTTCGGCTACGACCCGTACTTCCTGCTGCCCGACCTGGGCATGACGGCCGCCGAACTCGATCCGCCGCTGAAAAACCAGGTGAGTCATCGCGCCAAGGCATTGCGCCGTCTCGCCGCGCTGATTGCAGAGCGCGGCACATGAAGTCCGTCGGGGTGCCGCTGGTCGCGGCCGGGTCCGCGGCCGCCGGCCCCGGTGCCGCGACCGCGGGCACGGCGGCGGCGCGCTACGCGCTGCCCGGCCGACCGGCGTTCACCGCCCTGCCACCGCTCTCGCTCTATGTGCATTTCCCCTGGTGCGTGCGCAAATGCCCGTACTGCGATTTCAATTCGCATGCGCTCAAGGACGGCGCCCCCATTCCGGAACAGCGTTACCTGGACGCGGTAGTGCGCGATCTCGAACTCAGCCTGCCGCTGGTGTGGGGCCGGCGTGTGCACTCGGTATTCATCGGCGGCGGCACACCCAGCCTGCTCTCGGCCGCCGGTTTTGACCGTCTGCTGGCGGATATCCGTGCACGCCTTCCTCTGGAAGCCGATGCCGAAATCACGCTCGAAGCCAATCCCGGGACCTTCGAGGCGAAGCGCTTCGCCGCCTACCGCGCCAGCGGCGCGAACCGGCTTTCGGTCGGCATACAAAGCTTCAATCCGCACCACTTGCGCGCGCTCGGGCGCGTGCACGATGGCGCCGAAGCGCGCGCCGCGGCCGCCATGGCGCGCGACGTGTTCGGCAACTTCAACCTCGACCTGATGTACGCCCTGCCGGGCCAGACCGGGGACGAACTGATGGCCGACCTGCGGGCCGCACTGTCTTTCGAGCCGACCCATTTGTCGGTGTATCACCTGACACTCGAACCCAACACGGTGTTCGCCAAGTTCCCGCCCCGGTTGCCGGATGACGACACCGCAGCCGACATGCAGGCGCTTATCGAGCGCACGCTGGCGGCGGCGGGCTACGACCACTACGAGACCTCGGCCTACGCGCGCCCGCGCAAGCGGGCCGCCCACAACCTCAACTACTGGCGATTCGGCGACTACCTGGGCATCGGCGCCGGCGCGCACGGCAAGCTGTCATTTCCGGACCGCGTGCAGCGCACCGAGAAACCGCGCAATCCGGAGACCTACATGGCCGCGTGCGAAGCCGCCGCGGATGCCTCGGGAATCGGCCTGACGCGCACGCCTGCGACGGACGACCTCCCGTTCGAATTCATGATGAACGCATTGCGCCTGACCGAAGGCTTCGAGACGCGGCTGTTTTCCGAACGCACCGGGCTGGCCATCAGCCATGCCATCGCCGGCCTCGAGGCAGCGGAGGCGCGCGGCCTGCTCGAGCGCACGCTCGCGCATGCACGGCCCACCGAACGAGGACGCCTGTTTCTCAACGACCTGCTGCAGTTGTTCCTGTAGCGTCCACGCGTTCACCTGCCCACGGATCTACGTCGCACGGACGCCGCGGCGCTGCGCGGACGCGTTGGCACAAAAAACAAAACGGGCGCCGCGCGGCGCCCGTTTGCAGTGCCGGACCCTTGCTCAGGCGGCGGGGGCTGCCGCGGGCGCGGGGGCTGCCGCAGGCGCGGGGGCCTTGCGGGCCGACAGCTTTTCCTTGATGCGCGCCGACTTGCCCGAGCGCTGGCGCAGGTAGTAGAGCTTGGCGCGGCGCACGTCGCCACGGCGCTTGACCTCGATGGAGGCGATCAGCGGTGAATACAGCTGGAAGGTACGCTCCACGCCTTCGCCCGAGGACACCTTGCGGACGATGAAGGAGGAACCGATGAGGCGATTGCGGCGCGCGATGACGACGCCTTCGAACGCCTGGACACGCTTGCGCTCGCCTTCCACCACGTTGACATTGACGACGACGGTGTCGCCAGGGGCGAATTGCGGGATGGTCTTATTGAGGCGCGCTATTTCTGCGGCCTCGAGTTCGGCGATGATTTTGTTCATGCTGCTTCCTTTCGTTTCATGGGCCTGCCTCGGGACGAGCCCTGGCCGGACTTGACGGTAGAGCAAAGGGCCGTTCGATGCCAACTCACATGGCAAGACCAGCCGTTTGATGCCGCCGTTTGTGCAGGTCGAACCCGGAATCAACTTTCGGTACCGGACTGCGACACCTAATCGAATCGCGGCGCCCCGTCTTCGGAGCGCCGCGATCCGCTGTTTCAACTTCCTCGTTGTTCAGCCCGACTCTTGAAGCAACCCCGGCCGGATCTGTTTGGTCTCCTCACACACCACCAGCACCTGCTGATTCGGCCAGTACCTCGGCGCGAATCCGTACTTCCTCCTTCGAAAGCTTGCGCTCGGACCAGGCAGCGAACAATTCGGGCCGCCTTGCCAGCGTGCGCGCCAGGGACTGCTTCAGGCGCCAGCGCGCGATTTTAGCGTGATCGCCGGACAACAGCACATCCGGAACCCGCAGCCCTGCAAATTCTTCCGGCCGGGTGAAATGCGGGCAATCCAGCAACCCGGCGGCAAACGACTCTTCCACCGCCGAGGCCTGATGTCCCAGCACACCCGGCAGCAGCCGCACCACAGCGTCGATCAGCACCATGGCGGCTAATTCGCCGCCGGAAAGCACATAATCGCCGACCGACCATTCTTCGTCGACATGGCGCTCGATCACGCGCTCGTCGATGCCCTCATACCGCCCGCACAGCAGGACCATCCCCGTCCCGCCCTGCAGTGCGTCGCGCAGGCCCAGCACGCCCGCATGGTCGAGCTTCCTGCCCTGCGGCGAGAGGTGCAACACACGCGGAGCAACCCCTGCCGCGGCCTGCGCGGCCTTCGCCGCCACCAATGCCGCTTCCAGCGGCCCCGGCATCATCACCATCCCGGGCCCGCCACCGTAGGGCCGGTCGTCGATGGTGCGATACGGGTTGTCGGTGTAATCACGCGGGTTCCAGCGCCCGAGCGACCATACCCCCGATTCCACCGCCCGCCCAGTCACACCCGCCGACGCCACCGCGTCAAACATGGCCGGGAAGAGCGTTATCACGTCGAATCGGACTGCCATTCCATGAAATCCCGGTGACGTCTCTCCGGCTGGTACGGGGATCAGTAATCCTCGCCCCAATCAACCGTAATGCAGCCGCCTGCCACGTCGACCTTATCGACATACGCGGCGACGAAGGGAATCAGGGTTTCCGGTCGCCCTTCACCCCGCACCCTGAACACATGATGCGGCCCCAGGTCGAGCAGGTCCGTCACCTTGCCGAGGACCACGCCTTCGCGGTTCACCACCGCGAGGCCGATCAAGTCGGCCCAATAGTATTCGCCTTCACTGCTGGGCGCAAAAGCCGATCGCGCCACTGCGATCTGCCACCCCTTGAGCGCGAACGCCTGGTCGCGGTCGGCAACGCCCGGGAACTTCGCGACATAGCCGCCACCGCGCAGCCCGAAACTCTCAGGCGCTATCTTCTTCCAGACCGGTATCGCCGCCGGTGCGGCGACCCACCATTCATTGAAATCCTGCAGGGCCAACGGATCGCCGGAAAACACATGCAGCTTGAGCCCGCCCGCAAGCCCGTAGGGCTCCTTGACATACGCCATCAGCACCAGGTCATGCGGCACGCCCTCGGCATTTTGCCCGGGCGCATTGCGCCTTGCGCCCGGCGCGGGCGCGTTCATGCGAAGCTCAGGCGGCTGCGGGCGCAGCGGCCGCGGCGTTTTTCTTGGTGTACTGCTTGAGCAGGCGCTCGACCGAAGGCGACACCTGAGCGCCCACACCCTTCCAGTAATTGAAGCGCGCCAGGTCGAAACGCAGGGCTTCTTCAGCGCCGGCGGCGATCGGGTTGTAGAAGCCGACGCGCTCGACGAAGCGGCCGTCGCGACGATTGCGCGAGTCGGTGGCAACGATGTTGTAGAAGGGGCGGCCTTTGGCGCCGCTGCGGTTCATGCGAATGGTAACCATGGGTGTGTCCTGTAAACGGTTCGGTCGCCTCGCGCGCTTGAATCCAACGACCGCGCGCGGGCGAAATCCGGAAAGCCTTTAATTATAGAACAAAATCAAGGGGATCCGCAAGACGCCCGGGCATCGCACGGTATGCGTCACGGCACCGTCGACAGAACCTCGCGGACTACGCCAAACACTTGTTCCAATTGGGTTTTATCGATCATCAGCGGCGGGCAGAAAGCGATGTTGTCACCGATCGGCCGTACGAAGACGCCACGCTCCCAGGCGCGGTTGTGGACTTCCAGCGCCCGCGCGCCGGGCGCGCGGGCGCGCGGCGCGAGTTCCACCGCGCCGATCAGGCCGAGGTTGCGGGTATCGATCACATGCGGCATGTCCACAAAATCATGGATGCCGTCCTCGAAGGCCTGTGACAGACGCGCGGCGTTGCCGAACAGGTCTTCCTCGGCATAGGTGGCCAGCGTCGCGAGCGCCGCGATGGAGGCCAGCGGATGTCCGGAGTAGGTGTAGCCATGGAACAGTTCGACCACCGGGCCGGAACCGTTCATGAAGGCCTCATACACATGGTCGGAGACCAGCACGCCCCCCATCGGCACGGTCGCGCTGGTGACACCCTTGGCGAAGGTGATGAGGTCGGGCCTGACGTCGAAGAACTGGCTGGCGAACGGGGTGCCCAAGCGCCCGAAGCCGGTGATCACCTCGTCGAAGATCAGCAGGATGCCGTGGCGGGTGCAGATCTCGCGCAGGCGCTGCAGGTAGCCGCGCGGCGGCACCAGCACGCCGCCGGCGCCGGATACCGGTTCGACGATCACGGCGGCGATATTCGAGGCGTCGTGCAGGGCGACCAGGCGCTCGAGGTGATCGGCGATGTCGGCGCCATCGGCCGGCAACCCGCGGCAATGGCGGTTGCGCGCCAGATCCTGGGTGTGCGGCATGTGGTCCACCGCGATCAGGTTGCCGAAGGCCTTTCGGTTGGCCGGCACGCCACCGACCGCCACGCCGGCCAGGTTGACCCCGTGGTACCCCTTCTCGCGCCCGATGAAACGCTGGCGCGAGGCCTGCCCATTGAGGCGGTGGTACCCCAGGGCGATCTTGAGTGCCGTATCCACCGCCTCGGAACCCGAGTTGGTGAAGAACACATGCCCAATGCCGGCCGGCGCCAGGCGAGCGACCGCGTCGGCGGCACGAAACGCCAACGGATTGCCGACCGAGAAATTGGAGGCGAAATCGAGTTCGCCCGCCTGGGCGCGTATCGCCTCGACGATCTTCGGCCGACAGTGGCCGGCGTTGACGCACCACAGGGTGGCCATGGCGTCGATGATGCGTGCGCCCGACGCGGTGGTGTAGTAGACGCCGTCCGCCTTCGCGATCATGCGCGAGGCGATATCCTCGCGCGACTTGAACGCCCGGTTGTTGGTATAGGGCATCCAGAACGCATCCAGCGGCGGCACCTCGACGCCCGCGGCATTGGTCACCCCGTCTTTGATCACCGCACTCATGACCTGGCCTCCAATGTGGCAGCGTCAGAACCCGACGTTGCTGCCGCCCTTGAGCATGAGGATCTCGCGTGCCTCGTCCGGTGTGGCCACCTCCATCGACAGCGCCTCGATGATGGTGCGGATGCGCCGCACCTGCGCGGCATTGGTGGCCGCCAGCGTGCCCGGGCCGTCCCACAGCGAGTCCTCTAGGCCGACGCGCACATTGCCGCCGAGCACGGCCGACATGGTGGCGATCGGCATCTGGTTGCGCCCGGCGCCGAGCACCGACCACACGTAGTCATTGCCGAAGAGCCGATCCGCGGTGCGCTTCATCTGCATCACGTCTTCCGGGTGCGGTCCGATGCCGCCGAGCAGGCCGAACACCGACTGGATGAACAGCGGCGGCTTGACCAGGCCGCGCTCGAGGAAGTGGTTGGCGGTGTAGAGGTGGCCGATGTCGTAGCACTCGATCTCGAAGCGGGTGCGGTTCTCGGAGCACGATTGCAGGATATAGGCGATGTCCTTGAAGGTATTCTTGAAAATGCGGTCATCGGAGCCGGCGAGATATGGCTCCTCCCAGGAGTGCTTCCAGTCCTTGTAGCGCGACAGCATGGGGTACATGCCGAAATTCATCGAACCCATGTTGAGCGAGGCCACCTCGGGCTTGAGTTGCAGCGCGGGCTGCAGGCGCTCCTCGATGGACATCGTCGGCGCGCCGCCGGTGGTGAAGTTGATCACCACGTCGGAACGGCGGCGGATTTCCGGAGCGAATTCACGGAAGTACTTCGGGTCCTGGGTCGGACGGCCGTCGACCGGATCGCGCGCATGCAGGTGGACGACCGCAGCGCCCGCCTCGGCCGCGCCTACCGCCGCATCGGCGATCTCCTGCGGGGTGATCGGCAGATAGGGCGACATGGTCGGCGTATGGATCGCGCCGGTCACGGCGCAGGTGATGATGACCTTGTTCTTCGGCCTGGATGCCATGCTGTTTCTCCATTGAGTGTTGTACAAACGCCAACCACCAACTATACCCGGCATGCGCGCATCGAATGGGCGCACGGAACTTCAAGACACACGAGAAGTCTGCCCGGGGCTTTGCTCCTTGTCCCGGCCCGACCACCCTTCTTTCCGCTTCCCGCCCCGCACTGCGCCTGCGCCCTCGACCTGCGCGCGCGCCGACCAGGAAACCATGCCGCACACCGACCTTCTTCCAGCGCCGGCATTCGAGCCCACCCGGGCTGCCGCGCTGGCCCGCCTGCGCGCCGTGCGTCCGGCGGCTTATGCGCGCACCCGCAACCACCTGGACGGCGCGGTGACCCGGCTTTCGCCCTATATCACCCACGGCTACATCAGCATCGGCGAGGCGATCGGCGACATACACGCGCGCACCCCGCTCACGCCGGGCCACAAGCTGGTGTTCGAGTTCGCGTGGCGCGCCTTCTTCCACCATGTCTGGCAGCATCTTGGCGATGCGATCTTCAGCGATCTGCGTCCCGCGCTGCCGGGCGTGCGCTACGCGCCCGCGCTGCCGCCCGACCTGCGCGAGGGCCGCACCGGCGTCCCGGTGATCGACTGGGCGGTACGCGAGCTCTATACCACCGGCTACCTGCACAACCATGCGCGCATGTGGCTGGCCTCCTATGCCGTTCACCTGCGCAAGGTGCACTGGCGTGCCGGCGCCGACTGGATGTTCGCCCATTTGCTGGACGGCGACCTGGCAAGCAACCACCTGTCGTGGCAATGGGTGGCCGGGACCTTCTCACACAAGCCCTATCTGTTCAATGCCGAAAACGTCGCCCGCTACGCACCCGACCTCGACTGTCGCGGCACCTGCATCGATCAGCCGTATCCGGCGCTCGACAGCCATGCCCGCGCCGACCGCGCCTGCGGCGCGGAACCGGGCCCGCATCCCGGCGTCGAGGAACCGGCCATGGAGGTCGCTGCGGGGGTGGCTGGGGGAGCGGCCGCGGCGCCGGACGGGGCAACCGAGATGCCGCCCACGGGCGGCAGGCGCGTCGCCCTCGTCCATCCCTGGAGCCTGGGCGCGCGTCCCGATGCGGATCTCGTGATCGGGCTGTTTCCCGCAGCTTTCCACGCAAGCCATCCATGGAGCGCAAGACGCCGGCAATTCGTGCTCACGCGCATGCGCGCGATATGCGACCTCATCCATACCGGCCCCGCGGAGCGCCTGTCACACGTGCTGCGCGACGCCGCGGCAGTCGGCGCGCAAGCCACGCATAATCCCGGCTACCGGACGTTCCTGGAAGGTCACGCGACCCTGCTGACCTCTCCCATAGCCTTCTTTCCGGAACCGGCGCGGCTGTGCACCTCCTTCTCGCGCTTCTGGCACGCCATTTCCCCCCACCTCGCCGATTTCGACGCTTATGTCCATCGCCACGCCCAATGACCCGAAAATGCCCCTGCCCGCCCTGGTGCTCGGCGCGGGCGGCCTGGTGCCGTTCTTCGCCCTCGCGACCGGCATCGCGCTGTTCCCGGAGCCGAACCTGTCGTACTTCCTGGGCTGGCTCACCCAATACGGCGCGTTGATCGTCAGCTTCGTCGGCGCGCTGCAATGGGGCCTGGCGATGCGCATGCCGCAGGCCGACGGCGGCGAACAGTGGGCCGCTTTCGGCTGGAGCGTATGCCCGGCGCTGGTGGCATGGGTGGCGCTGCAATTGCCGCAGTACGAGGGCGTCTACCTGCTGGCGGCCCTGTTCGTGGTGTGCCTTCTGATGGACTGGCGCTTCGCCCGGCGCCATGCGCTGCCGGCCTGGTTCATGCGGCTGCGTGTGGCGCTCACCACGGGCGCGGTACTGTCGCTGGGCATCGCCGGCTGGGTGCTGGCCGGCCACGGAGGACACCACTGATGCCGGAGGGTCCCGAAATCCGCCGCGCCGCGGACAAGCTCAAGCGCGCGCTCGAGGGACAGCGGGCGCTCTCGGTGCGTTTCGCGGCGGACCGCTTCCCGGCGCTGCAATCGAGCGGCAAGCGCCTTTCGGGCCGGGTGATCGAGGCGGTGGAGCCGCGCGGCAAGGCCATGCTGACCCGCTTTGCCGGCGGGCTCACGGTCTACTCCCATAACCAGCTCTACGGCGAGTGGGCAATCTACCGCGGCGAGGCGCCGCCTTCGCATCTGCAGACCCGCCTGGCCATCCGCACCCCCACCCATAGCGCCATTCTGTACAGCGCCTCGGAGATCGAGGTGCTCCGGACGGCCGACGTGAACCGCCATCCCTACATCGCGAAACTCGGCGTCGAACTGCTCGATCCGGCCGTCACCGAGGCGGATGTGCTGGCCCAGGTGTGCGCGCCGCGTTTCGCGCGCCGCAACCTCGCCGGCCTGCTGCTGGACCAGGGCTTTCTTGCCGGGGTCGGCAACTACCTGCGCAGCGACATCCTGTTCGCGGCGCGCCTGCACCCGGCCGCCCGCCCGGCGGACCTCACGCCGGCGCAGCGCGCGGCACTCGCCCGCGTCGCGCTGCGCATGACGCGCCAGTCCTACCGGACGCGCGGCATCACCAACGATCCGCAACTGGCCAGGCGCCTGAAGGCGCAGGGCCTGGCCTTCGGCGCCTATCGGCACTGGGTGTTCGACCGCGCCGGCGCCCCCTGCCACGCCTGCGGCCACCCCATCGTGCGCGTCGACTTCGGTAGCCGCGGCCTGTACCTGTGCGAGCGCTGCCAGCCGGGTCCCGCCTGAACCGCATGCCATAAAATGGGGTCTGACCCCATTTCTGCTGTTTCCCGCCCACTTGCGCCGATTCCGGCGCCCATCCTGGAGCACCCCATGCGCGGCATCCTCTTGTCCAAACCCGAATCCGGCTTTCACGCGACCGTCACCGAAATCGAGGAGGCCGGGCTGCCTGAAGGCGAGGTCACGGTCGCCATCGAGTACTCCACGCTCAACTACAAGGACGGTCTGGCGCTCACCAACAGGAGCCCGGTGGTGCGCAAGTGGCCGATGGTGCCGGGCATCGACTTCGCCGGCACGGTGGAGGCTTCCGCGCATGCCGACTTCAAGCCCGGCGACCGGGTGCTGCTCAACGGCTGGGGCGTGGGCGAAACCCACTGGGGCGGCCTGGCGCAAAAGGCGCGCGTGAAGGCGGAGTGGCTGATCCCGCTGCCCGCGAAGTTCACCACCCGCCAGGCGATGGCGCTGGGCACCGCCGGCTACACGGCCATGCTCGCGGTGATGCGCATGGAGCAGTTCGGCGTGGCCAAGGAACAGGGAGAAATCCTCGTCACCGGCGCCACCGGCGGCGTCGGCAGCGTGGCCGTGGCCATCCTGGCGGAGTGGGGCTACACGGTAGTGGCATCCACCGGCAAGACCGCCGAGGCGGACTACCTCAAGGCCCTCGGCGCCGCGGAGGTGATCGACCGTGCCGCGCTGGGCGCGCCGGGCAAGCCCTTGCAGAAGGAGCGCTTCGCCGGGGTGATCGACTCGGTCGGCTCGCACACCCTCGCCAATGCCTGCGCGCAGGCGAGATACGGCGGCGTGGTTGCCGCCTGCGGGCTGGCGCAGGGCATGGATTTTCCCGCCACGGTGGCGCCCTTCATCCTGCGCGGCGTGACGCTCGCCGGCATCGATTCGGTCATGGCGCCCAAGGCCCTGCGCGTGAAGGCGTGGAACAAGCTGGCCTGTAACATCGTGCCGGCCAAGCTCGATGCGATGACCAGGGAACTGGGCCTGGGCGACGCCATCGCGGCGGCTGCCGACCTGATGGATGGCAAGATCCGCGGGCGCGTGGTGGTCGACGTCAACCGGTAGCACGGCGCGCCGCCGGCCGCCACGCGCCGCTGCGCTGGTGCGTGCCGGTGCGCTGGCGCGCGGCACCCCGCCTTCCCGCGATGTCGGCGTGGGGCGCTTACCTATAATCGCGCGTTTTCGCGTCGCCCGGATCGCCCATGCCCTTGTTCGCCGCCACCGTGTTCCTGTCGGCCTTTCTGCTGTTTCTGGTTCAGCCGCTCATCGCCAAGCAGATCCTGCCGTGGTTCGGCGGCGCCGCCGGGGTCTGGACCACCTGCCTGGTGTTCTTCCAGTCGGCGCTGCTGCTGGGCTATGCCTATCCCGACCTGATCGCACGCCGCCTGGAGGGCAAAAGGCAGGTCTGGCTGCACGCACTGCTGCTGGCCGGCAGCTGTGCCACGCTGCCGGTCCTCGCGTCCGAGGCATGGAAGCCTACCGGCGAGACCAACCCGATCACCGGGATTCTCGCCCTGCTCACCGCCGTGATCGGCCTGCCCTATGTGATGCTCTCGACCACCAGCCCGATGGTGCAGACATGGTTCGCGCGTGCGCATCCCGGCCAAAGCCCGTACCGCCTGTTCGCCCTGTCGAACCTCGCCTCGATGCTCGCGCTCATCGGCTACCCCTTCCTGATCGAACCGAACTTCGGCGTGCGCGAACAGGCGCTCGCTTGGTCCGCGCTCTACGTGGCGTTCGCCGGTCTGGCGCTGGCATGCGCCATCCGCGCGGCGCGCGCCGCACCGATGGAAGCAACCGCCAGTGTGACCAGTGAAGCCGCCGCAGTGCCCCCCACCACGCGCGTGCAACTCCTGTGGTGCGCGCTCTCGGCCACCGGCTCCATTCTTCTGCTCGGCATTTCCAACCATGTCACGCAGAACATCTCCTCGATACCCCTCCTCTGGGTGGTGCCGCTCGCCCTCTATCTGCTGACCTTCATCCTGTGCTTCGACGGCGACGGCTGGTACAAGCGCAAATGGTTCATGCTCGCCGCCGGGGCATGGCTGGCGGCGATGGGCGCGACGCTGGTAGCACCGCAACTGAAGTTCGCGCTCAAGTTCCAGATCGCGCTGTTCTTCAGCGGCCTGTTCGTGGTGTGCATGTTGTGCCATGGCGAACTGACGCACTTGAAGCCCGCGCCGCGCTACCTGACGCGCTTCTACCTAATGGTCGCCTTGGGCGGCGCGGCCGGCGCATTCCTGGTGGGCATCGCGGCGCCCCTGCTGTTGCCTGCCTACTACGAGCTCGAACTGGGGCTCACGCTGGCCGCAGTGCTTCTGTTCCTCCGCGTGGGCGCATGGCCGGATGGCGCGAGACCGGCGGCGGTCCACCTGCGGACGGCGCGGGTGTTCGCGGGCCTCCTGGTGGCGGGCGGCATCGGCATCACCATCACCCAGGTGGTCAACTACAGCCGCGACGCGCTATTCACCGGGCGCAATTTCTATACCGTGCTGCGCGTCAAGGAATACGGCACCGTGGGCACCGAGACCCAGAGCCGGGTGCTGGTGCACGGCGTGATCAACCACGGCGAACAGAACATGTCCGACAAGTACCGGCGCGCCGTCACCCGCTACTACGGCCATGGCTCCGGCGTCGGACGCGCCCTGCTCTCGAAGTACGATCTGCCGTCCATGAAGGTCGGCATCATCGGCCTGGGCGCCGGCGCGGTCACCGTCTACGCCCGCAAGGACGACCATTGGCGCCTCTACGAGATCAATCCCATGGTGCCGGAGATCGCGCGACGCTGGTTCACCTACCTGGGCGATTCGCCGGCGCGGCTGGAGGTGGTGCTGGGCGACGGCCGCCTGGCGATCGAACGCGAACCGGCGCAGGGCTACGACCTGCTCGCGATGGATGCCTTCACCAGCGACGCGGTGCCTGCCCACCTGATCACCAGCGAGGCCTTCACCGCCTATGAGCGCCACCTGAAACAGGACGGGATTCTTGCGGTGCACGTGTCCAACCGCTTTCTCGACCTCGCGCCGGTAATCAAGGCGCTGGCCGACAAGCACGCCTTCCATGGCGTGATCGTCTACGAAACCAGCCCGACGGTGAGCGACTGGATCCTGCTGTCCAAGGACCCGCGGGCGCTGCAGCATGAACGCATCAGGTCGGCCGCGCAGCCGCTGCCGACCAAGGCCGGGATGCGCCCCTGGACCGACGACTTCCACAACATCGTCCAGGTGCTGCGCTGAGACGGATGCGCCCGCGTTGTTGCGCCGCCCGCGCGGCGGGACATAATCCTCGCTTCATCCACCGAAACCGCCCGGCATGACGAGCTTTCTGCGCCGCCTGTTGGTCGCATCCCTGTTGCTGGGCGCGGCGAGCGGCTGCGCCACGCTCGACAGCAAGCAGAGCGAATGGATTTTCCAGCCGGCGCGCGAGAACTGGCGCGGCTTCCAGGGGTTGCCCGCAGGCGTCGAGGAGGTCTGGCTCAAGGTACCCGGCACGCGCGATGAACAGGTGCATGGCTGGTGGGCGCCGCAGGCGGATCCCGACGCGCCGGCGGTGCTCTACCTGCACGGCGCGCGCTGGAATCTCACCGGCTCGTCTTTCCGCATCCAGCGCTGGCGCGAGATGGGCTTCTCCGTGCTGGCGATCGACTACCGCGGCTTCGGCCAGTCCAGCGGCGCGCTGCCCACCGAGGCCCAGGCCTATGCGGATGCGGCGCTGGCCTGGGAATGGCTCAAGACGCGCGTGCCGCAGCCGCGCCGGCGCTTCATCTACGGACATTCGCTGGGCGGCGCGGTGGCGATCGACCTGGCGACCAGGGTCGCGCCGGCCGAGGCCGCCGGGCTGGTGACCGAAGCCACCTTCACATCGGTCCCCGATGTGGTGGCCGCCTCCCGGTACGGCTGGCTGCCGGTGGGCTTCCTGATCACCCAGCGCTTCGAGGCGGCCGTGCGCATGCGCCGGGTGGCCCTGCCCACGCTCATCCTGCACGGCACCGCCGACGGCGTCATTCCGCACGGCATGGCCGACCGGCTGTTCGAAGCCGCCAACGAACCGAAGCGCCTGGTCAAGTTCGAAGGCGCCGGCCATAGCGGCCTCGCCTGGGCCGACTACGAGCGCTATCGCGCGACCATCGCCGAATTCGTGCGCGACGCCGCGGGCGACCCGCCGCGCTACGCCGCGCGCTGACCGCGAAGCCGCACATGGACGAACAACACGACTACCTGGACCGGCTGGCGCGCTTCGTCGGCGAGACGCCCTGGGCGGCGATTCCCGCGCAGGTGCTGGCGCGCACCCGCGAAATCCTGGTCGACTCGATCGCGGTCTACGCCACCGGCATGCGCGCCCCGGAACTGACCGCCCTGGCCGACCGGCAGATCGCCGCCGGCATGCCCGGCCGCGCGTGGGTGATCGGTCACGGCCGCACCAGCAATGCGCAGGATGCCGCCATGCTCAACGGCATCGCCGGTGCATGGCTGGATTTCGACGAGGGCAACACCCTGGCCAACGGCCATCCCGGCGTACAGGTGATTCCCGCGGCGCTGGCGGTGGCGCAGGAGCGTGGTGCAAGCGGGCGCGACCTGCTGGCCGCCATCGCCCTGTCCTACGAGGCGGTGGCGCGCATCGGGCGGGCCACCCGCGTCAAGCTGATCGTCAACCCGCATGGCACATTCGGCGTGATGGGAGCGGCGCTCGCCGTCGCGCGGCTCTCGGGCATGCCCGCCTCCCAATTGCGCAACCTGGCGAGCCTGGCGGCGTCGTCCTGCATGGCGACCAATCGCCACACCATGCAGGACGGGGCCACCGTCCGCAACTGGTACGCCGGCCACAGCGCCTTCATGGGCCAGATGGCGGTGCGCCTGGCGCAGGCCGGCTTCAGCGGCCCGAAGGACGGCGTCAACACCACGTTCAGCCTGGTGCTGGGCGACGGCTTCGAGCCGGAGGTCGCGGTGCAGGGCCTGGGCGAGCACTGGATGCTGCCCGAGGGCTATCTCAAGCTCTATCCGACCGCGCGCTATGCCCACTCGGCCATCGACGCGCTCTTCGATGCGCTCGGCCGGGCGCCGGGCGGCACCGTCGCCCCCGAGGCGATTGAGCGCATCGACGTGCGCGCCTACAAAATGGCCGCGTTCCTGTCCAACAAGGCGCCACGGGACTGGTTCGGCACGCGCTTCTCCGTGCCATTCGCGCTCGCGACACTGATCGTCGGCGGCCGCGATGCGCTGGCGGCGTTTTCCAATCAGGCCGTCGCCGATCCCCGCGTGCAGGCGGTGACCGCCAAGGTCGACCTCAGCGAAGATCCTGCATTCACGGCCGCGTATCCCGTCACCCAGCGGGTGGACATCGCCATCCGACTGAAGGACGGGCGTACGCTCGAAGGCCGTTCGGACGTCACCAGCGGCGAACCCTCCCGCCCGCATGCGCCGGCCGCGCTGGCCCGGAAGTACCTCGACCTGGCCGAGCCGCTGTGGGGCGCGGCGCGCGCCGCGCAATTGCGCGATGCGCTCATGACCATCGAGACCTGCCCCGACGTCAGCCGGCTCGCGGACTTCAACCCCTGACGGGTCAGGTAGGCGACCCGCGGCATCCGTTATTCGCACACCCTCGGAGAACACCATGCACCGATTCCTGCGCCCGCTGGCCGCCCCGGCCGCCCTGGCCGCCCCGGCCGCCCTGGCCGCCCTGGCCGCCCTTGGCGTGCTCGCCGCACCGCTGGCCGCACAGACCTGGCCGACCCAACCGGTCAAGTTCATCGTTTCCCAGTCGGCCGGCGGCAGCATCGACATCGCCGCCCGCCTGATCGGCCAGAAACTCGGCGATGCGCTCGGCAAGCAGGTGGTCATCGACAACCGCGCCGGCGCCAACGGCATGATCGCGGGGGAGGCGGCGGCACGCGCCTTGCCGGACGGATACACCTTTCTCATGACCTCGCCGTCCACCCTGACCATCAACCAGCACGTCTACAAAAAGGTGCCCTACGACGCACTGCGAGACTTCACGCCAGTCACGCAGACCACCTCGATCGTGTTTGCCCTTGTGGTGAACGCCGCCTCGCCGTATCGCAACGTGGCCGAACTTGTGGCCGCCGCCAAGGCGAGGCCCGATGCGATCCGCTACGCGTCGGCCGGCACAGGCAACCAGTCGCACCTGGCCGCCGAGATCTTCGCCGGCGCCATCGGCGCGCAGATGCTGCATGTGGCCTACAAGGGCGAGGCCCCTGCGATCACCGACCTGGTGGGCGGGCAGGTGGACATGATTTTCGGTACTGCTCCGGCGCTGCTCGGCCAGGTGAAGGCGGGCAAGCTGCGTGCCCTTGCCGTCGGCCAGCCGCGCCGCGCGAGTGCCGCCCCGGACGTGCCCTCGATCGCCGAGGCCGGCTATCCGCAGGTGCTGGTGACCGGCTGGACGGGACTGGTTGCCCCCACCGGCACGCCGGTCCCCGTGATCAGGCGCCTGCACGACGAGGTGGTCAAGGTGCTGGCCATGCCGGATGTGCGCGAAACGCTCGCCAAGGCGGGCGCCGAACCGGTCGGCAGCACCCCTGAACAGTTCGGCGAATTCATCCGCAGCGAGACGCAGAAATGGGCTGCGGCAGTCAAGCGGGCGGGGATCATGCCGGAATAAGGCAGCTTAGTCCGATGGGGCGCGCTTCCGCGAGGCCAGCACAATGCCGGCACCAATCAGCAAGATCCCGACCGCGTGATGGACGTGGAATTGTTCCCCGAGGAACACCACGGCCAGCACGGTGCCGATCAGCGGCATCAGATGTACGGATTGGCCGGCGCGCGCCGCGCCGATCAGCTCCACGCCGCGATTGAAGAACAGGTAGGCCACGAACGACGGCAGCACGGCCGTGTAGCCGATGGCGGCGTAGGAGGTCCAGCCTCCCTGCACCACCGCGCCCTGCCCCGCCTCCCAAAGGTAGAACGGCAGCATCATCAGCGAACCGATGCCCATGGCGGCCACCAGAAAACTCAGGGGGTGAACCGCCGGCCGGCGCCTGAGCAAGGGCGAATACATCGCATTGAGGAGCACGGCCGCCAGGATCCATGCATCGCCGCGATTGACCGAGAGGTGCAACAGCGTGTCCAGCGACCCGGCGCTGGCGATCGCCGCCACGCCGCCCAGCGACACCACCACGCCCAGCGCCTGCGCGATGCCGGGGCGCTCGCCGAACAGCGTGTAGGCCCACAGGAGGATCACCACCGGCATCGACGACTGCAACAGCAGGGCATTGAGCGCCGTCGTGTAGTTGAGCCCTACATAGCACATCGTGTTGTAGGTCGCGATGCCGGTCATCGACAGCAGCAGCATCATGCGCCAGTGCCGCACAAGCAACGGCCAGTCGCGCCGTAACATCGGCCAGGCGAATCCAACCGCGATGAGAAAGGCGCCGGTCCAGCGGAAGTAAGCCAGGGTGACCGGCGGCACGTTGCCGACGATGGCCCGGCCGATGATGATGTTGCCGGTCCAGAACAGGTTGCCCAGAAACAGCAGCGTCCAGGCGGAGGACCAGAGGCGCGAGATCAAGGAGTTCGAAGCCGTAGGGCGGGAGGGCGCAAGAACCCCGCCCCCGCCGCACCCGCGCTCATGCGCCACTCCCTTGGGCGACTTCCTGCACGCGCCGCATCGAAGACCGGGTGAACTCGTTTTGCGGCGCATCCCCGCCGACCACGAACAGCAGCATGTGCTCGGCCTCGGGCTCGTCGTACGTCACGTTCTGGAAGCGGCGCGCGCATCCGGCCGGTATCGACACCGTGTCCAGCGGGCCGGCTTCGATGAAGTCGAGATCACGGCCCTCGTTCCATTCAAAGCGCCAGCGGCCCGACATCACAACAAAGGTTTCGTTGGTGTCGTGGTTGTGCATCAGCACACCCTTGCCGGGTTTGGTCTTGACGAAGCCGAGGTTGAAGCCCTCGGAGATCTTGATGGCCGCATTCGCCGAGGCGCTTTTCCCGACCGGTGAGTTCACCCCGCCCACGCCCGCGGATTCCGGAGTCTGGAAGCCGAGCACGTTGTAGACGGTCTTCTGGCATTCGGGCACGGCCGAATCCTGCAGGCCGTCGCTGAAGCCTTTCAAGTCCGTGAAACGTGCAACGCGCTTTAGCATTTCGGCCCGCGACCAGACCTTTAAGGGAGGAATCATCGGTGTTCTCCTGGCAACTTGAGTAGGCAGGCAATCTTACTGAACCTGCGGAACCATGGGAACAAGCCGATGCGGCTATTCCGGGCGGGCTTCGCGGTATGGATCCGTCAGGCAAGTCCGCAAGTCACACCGCCCGCCGCCTCCAGTCCTTGGTGATCTCGCGGGCCGCGTTGAGGCCCGGCGCGCCAGTGACGCCACCGCCGGGATGCGCGCCCGATCCGCACAGGTACAGGCCGCGAATCGGCGTACGGTAATCGGCATGCCCGAGGAGCGGTCGGCTGGAAAAAAGCTGCTCCAGCGACAGCCGGCCGTGGAAGATGTCGCCGTCGGTGAGCCCGAAGGTGCGCTCCAGGTCCAGCGGGGTCAGCACCTGGCGTGCGATGATGCTTTTCCTGAAATTCGGCGCGAAACGGTTCACCGCGTCAATGGCCAGGTCGGCGGCCGCTTCGCGCTCCGCGTCCCAGGAGCGCCCGTCGGGCAGGTGCGGAGCGAAATACTGGCAGAACATCGAGGCCACGTGCTGGCCGGCAGGGGCCAGGCTGTCGTCGAGCGCGCTCGGAATCAGTACTTCGACCACCGGATTGCGCGACATGCCGCGCTCGCGCGCCTCGGCATAGGCATGCTCCATGTAGCCGAGCGAGGGCGCGAGAATGATGCCCGCGCCATGGTGCGCCTGCCGTGCGGTGCCAAGGCCGCAAAAGTCGGGCAATTCCGACAAGGCCACGTTCATGCGCAACACCCCGGAGCCAGTCTTGAAGCGCCTGATGCGTTCAAGGAACTCCGGGGCCAGGTGGGCGGGGTCAAGCAGCTTGCCGAACAGTAGCCTGGGGCCCACGTTCGAGACCACCATGCGGGCGTCGATCTCGTCGCCGTTGACAAGTACGACGCCGGCCGCCTTGCCGCCTTTCACCCGGACCTGCGCCACCGGCGCGGCGGTGCTGATTTCCACGCCGAGGCGCCCAGCCTCCTTCGCCATGGCCTGCGTGATGGCCCCCATGCCGCCGATGGCATGCCCCCACGCGCCCTTCCTGCCATTGACTTCGCCGAAACAGTGGTGCAGCTGCACATACCCCGAGCCTGGCGCATAGGGCGAGGCATAGGCGCCGACGATCGAATCAAAGCCCAGCGCCGCCTTGATCGGTGCGGACTCGAACCAGTCGTCGAGGATTTCGCCGGCGCTGCGGCCGAACAGTTCGATCAGGTCGCGCTGCGCCGCAAGCGGCAGGCGCTTCAGGCGCATCGCCAATTTGAGGGTGTCGAGGATGCCGGCAATCCCGCGGTTGGGATCCGGGGGGGTCACCAGGACGAGCTCGCGCAGGGTGTCGGCCAGCCGCTCGAGCATCGCGTAGTAGTCGGGCAGGCGCGCCGCGTCCGCGGCGGAGAAGCGCCGCACTTCGGCCTGCGTGTCAGCCACGTCGGGGCCGACACGCAGGGCATCGCCGTTCTCCAGCGGCAGGAAATTCGACATCGGCCGAAACACGACCGCAAGGCCGTGGGCGGCCAGATTCAGGTCGGCGATCACACGCGGGTTGAGCAGACTCACCGTGTAACTGGCCACCGAATTGCGGAAGCCGGGATGAAATTCCTCGGTCACGGCGGCCCCGCCCACGATGTCGCGGGCCTCGAGCACGCGCACCTTGAGCCCGGCACGCGCAAGGTAGCAGGCGGTGGTCAGGCCGTTGTGGCCGCCACCTATGATCAGGGCATCGTATGGCATCGGCGACAGGTTAGCAGGCCGCGCCGACTAACCGCGCGCCGGCGCAGGCGCGTCGTCGACGCCGGCCTCCGCTGCAGGCACGGGATGCGCGGTTTCCGGCGCCGATACGGCGACCGGTTCAGTCGCCGTATCGGCGGACATCGCATCCGGCGCGAGAAATCCGCCGGATTGATGCTGCCAGAGTTTTTCGTAATGGCCGCGCAGGGCCAGCAATTCCTCGTGCGAGCCCTGTTCGACAATCCGCCCCGCATCGAGCACGATCAGGCGGTCCATGCGGGCGATGGTGGACAGGCGGTGCGCGATGGCGATGACGGTCTTGCCGTCCATGAGGCCGTGCAGCTGTTCCTGGATGGCGATCTCGACTTCGCTGTCGAGCGCCGAGGTGGCCTCGTCGAGCACCAGGATCGGCGCGTTCTTGAGCACCACCCGGGCGATGGCGATACGCTGGCGCTGGCCACCCGAAAGCTTGACCCCGCGCTCCCCCACGTGCGCCTCGTAGCCGGTGCGACCTTTCCAGTCCTGCAAGCCGGTGATGAACTCATGCGCCTGCGCGGTACGCGCAGCAGATTCCACCTCGGCGTCGGTCGCCGCCGGCCGGCCGTAGCGGATGTTCGCCGCGATCGAGCGGTGCAGAAGCGAGGTGTCCTGGGTCACCATGCCGATGGCGGCGCGCAGGCTTTCCTGCGTAACCGCCGCGATGTCCTGGCCGTCGATCAGGATACGCCCCTGTTCGGCTTCGTAAAAGCGCAGCAGCAGGTTCACCAGTGTCGACTTGCCGGCGCCGGAACGCCCTACCAGGCCGATGCGCTCGCCGGGCCTCACCGTGAAGCCGAGGCCGTCGAGCACCTTCGCCCCGTCCTCCCTGCCGTACGAGAACCCGACATTTTCGAAACGGATCTCGCCGCGCGCAACCGCCAGCGGGGCGGCACCGGGGCGATCCAGTCCGCCCTGCGGCACTGCGATGGTCTGCATGCCTTCCTGTACCACGCCGATGTTCTCGAAAATGCCCGACACCTCCCAGCTCACCCATCCGGCGGCGTTGGCGATCTGCCACGCCAGCGGAAGGGCGGTGGCCACCACGCCCGCCTCGATCTGCCCCTGCGCCCACAACCAAACACCGATGGCGGCGGTCCCAGCGAGCAGCACCGCGTTCATGGCCGACAGGCAGAACATGAATTGCGAAATCAGCTTCATGTGAGCGCCGACGGCGGCCTGGTGTTCATCGATGACTTCACGCACATAGGCATCCTCGTCGGAGAGGCGGGCAAACAGTTTCACCGTGAGGATGTTGGTGTAGCTGTCGACGATGCGCGCCATCACCAGCGAGCGCACCTCGGAACTGGCTTTCGAGAGATCGCGCATGCGCGGCACGAAATGGCGCAGGAACACCGTGTAGCCGGCGAACCAGACGAGCGTGGGCACGGCCAGCCGCCAGTCCACCAGGCTCATCAGGACCAGCGCGCTGACCCCATAGACGGCGATGTACCAGACTGCGCGGATCGCCGACATCACAGATTCGCGCAGCGCCATCGCCGTCTGCATCACCCGGTTGGCGATACGCCCGGCGAAATCGTTCTGGAAGAAAGGCAACCCCTGGCGGATCACGTGCCAATGGCTTTGCCAGCGGATCAAGCTGGTGGCGCCCGGGATGAGCGCGTTCTGGCGGATTGCCACGTCGACCAGGAGCACCAGCGGCCGCACCACCAGAACCGCCAGCGCCATCCCCGCGAGCATCGGCGCGTTCTGGGCGATGGCGGCCTTGCGGTCGGCAGCCTGCATGAGCGAGACCAGCGCGCCGATGAAAAGCGGGATCAGGGTATCGATCAGCGCCACCGCCATGCTGGTGACGAACATCGCGCCGTACCAGCGCCGTGTCTGGCTGGCGAAATGCCAATAGAAGGCGAGGAGGCCGGCAGGCGGCGCGCCCGGCCCGGGACTGGCGGTGCCGCGCACGCGCGACTGCAAATACCTGAACATTGCCCCAAGCCTAGCAGGAACTCAGGCGCCTTCATTGCGCCGCGGCGGCGCACCCGTCGGGCGATCAGCGCCGGCGCATGCCGTCGATCAGCAGTCCGGCCGCGAACCTGCCGTAATCGGCCCGCAGCCTGGCCGCGGCGCCGCGCCGGCCGAACAGCGCCTCGACGAGCGGACCGGCCGTCGCAAAGAACTCCGTCAGCGCCACGATTGAAAGATAGGCGAAGCGCGGCTCGACCTCGCGCAGTTCGCCATTGGCGACGCCCTCGCGGACCAGGGCTTCGAGTTCGGGATAGGCGCGCTCGACGAATGCGCGCACTCTCCGCGGGGCGTCGGCCGCCTCGGCGTTGAACACCTGCTCGACGACCAGTTCATGGAAATGCGGGTTCTCGGTGAACACGTCCAGCCATACCTGCAGATAGGCGGCAAGACGGTCCACCACCGGGCCGGCGGCAGGCAACGCGGCGCGCCGCGCCTGCAGTTCCCCGCTGACCGCGCGGATCACCTCGGCGAACAATGCCGACTTGTTGCCGAAGTAGTAGCGCACCAGCGCCGGATCCACCCCCGCCGCGCGCGCGATCTCGTCGCGCGTGACCTTTGCCGGCCTGGTCTTGTGCAGAAGGGTGCGCGTGGCGGCAATCAGGCGCGCGCGCGTGGCTTCGGCATCGGCCTTGGGCGGGCGCCCCTGGGCACGCTTGACCGTCGGCGGGAGTGCACTCGCGGTACGCCGGCGGCTGACTTCACTTGACTTGGAAACGCTCCGGCTCATCGGCAGTTCTTCGGGCAGAGCGGCAGGCTCGCCGGCACGGTGGGATCAGGGGACGATGTTAACCGCGCCGTAGTTGCGCCGCAACGAAGGTCGCGCGTTGACATTATTCCTTGCCTGGGGAATACTCCGCAGCCGTCGCCGGACGCTCTCCCGACCGCTCCGCAACTCCGGGAAACGCCATGAAACTCGTCCTCTACCGCACGCCCGCCGCCGCCGCCCTCTCGCCCGGCCTGCTCACCGACCGCGGCGTCATCGACATCGCCACCATCGTTCGCGCCGGCCACAACGCCCAGGCGACCATGCAGAACCTCATCGACGACTTCGAATCGCTGCGGCCCTCGCTTGAGAAGGCGGCCCGCGACAATCCCGCGCTCGCGCTCGAGACAGTGCGCCTGGGGCCACCCTTGCCGCGCCCGGGCAAGATCCTCGCCTGCATCGCCAACTACTGGGAGCATGCCCAGCGCGAGGCGCGCGCCCTCAACATGTTCATGAAAAATCCCGACGCCGTCATCGGCCCGGGGGATACCATCCGCCTGCCGGAATTCACCGAGCCCTGGGCCTTCATGCACGAGGCCGAACTCGCCATCGTCATCAAGGGCCCCGCGAAGATGGTCAAGCAGGTCGACTGGCGCCGCGCGGTGTTCGGTTACACCTGCATGATCGACGTCACCGCGCGCGGTGAAGGGCGACGCACCTGGCCTTCGAACCCGCCGATGAGCTGGCTGGGCAAGTCGTTCGACACCTTCGCGCCGCTCGGGCCCTGCATAGTCACCGCCGACGAGATTCCCGACCCGAACAACCTGCATGTGCAGTTCTGGAACGACGGGCAGCTGCGCCACAACTACAACACCGACGACATGGAGCACCCGGTTCCGGAAATCATCGAGTTCGCCAGCACGGTCATGACCCTGAACTCGGGCGATGTGCTCTCCTGCGGGACCAACCACGAGGGTCTCGGCTTCCTCCAGGACGGCGAGCAGGTGGAAATCCTCGTGCACGGCATCGGCCGCATGACCCTCGACGTGTCCGACCCGCTCAAGCGCTTCTGGGAGCGCGGCATCTACCAGGGGCAGGATTCCACCCATCATGACGCCGTGCGCCGCTACCGCCCGCAGACGGTGCTGCGCCCGACCACCAACTAGCCCGTCACTACCCGTTCGGGAGCCCCCATGTCGCTGCTTGGCGTCCAGTCCCTCGTGTACGGTGTCGACGACCTCGACGCCGCCGTCCGCTTTCATGACGACTTCGGCCTCGTCGCCGTCCGGCGCGACCCCGACGCGGTCGACTACGCCCTCGAGGATGGCAGCACGGTAGTGCTGCGCCGCAACGACGACCCCGCGCTGCCGGCACGCTTCACCACCGCGCCGGGGGTACGCGAGGTCATCTGGGGTGTCGACACACCCGCCGCGCTTAACGCGCTGCGCGCCAACCTGTCGGGCGACCGCAAGGTGGCAGTCGACGCCGACGGCACGCTGCATACCCGCGACGACAACGGTATTGCCATCGGCTTTCGCCTGTTTGCGCGCAAATCGCTCGAGGCCATCGCCTCGACCGAGAACGCGCCCGGCGACATCCGTCGCTGGAATACCCATCGACGCTGGGTCAAGCGCGCGGTGCCGCGCTGCATGAACCACGTGGTGTTCGGCGTGCCCGACGTCGACCGCGCGATGGCCTTCTACATCCACCGCCTGGGCTTCAAGCTTTCCGACGTTTCGCGCGGGCTGGGCGTGTTCATGCGCTGCGACGGGCGCAACGAGCATCACAGCGTGTTTTTCCTCAAGACCGGCATCATCGCCTGGCACCACGTCGCCTACGGCGTACAGAATGTCGACGAAGTCATGGTCGGGGCAGACCACATGCAGCGGCGGGGCTGGAAGAGCGACCTGGGCATCGGCCGGCACCGCATCGGTTCCTCGGTGTTCTATTACCTGACCAACCCGGCCGGCGGCATGTCGGAGTACTCGGCCGACACCGACTACCTCACCGACGACTGGCAGCCACGCCTGTGGGAGCCGCGCTTCGGCAACTGGCACTGGCTGGGCAAGGTGCCGGACGCCTTCATGAGCGAGCCGGACTGGGACGTCAGCATCATCGCGGACACCAACAAGTCATTCAGCGAACTCTCCGGCAATGCGCCACCGGTGAAGGCCATGAATGGCTGAACCGGACGTAGAAGCCTGCGCTTGCCGCGCGCCTGCCGCGCCCGCGGCCGATCCGGCCCGGTGGCGCGCGGACGCCACGACCGGTTTACCGTCGACCTCCACTGCCACGTGCTGTCGAAGCGTGCGCAGGGGCTTGCGCAGCCGCATTTCCGCATCGAGCGCGAACCGGCGCTGGCCTTCGCGACCGACCAGGACCGCGAGATCAACCGGCGCCAGATAGAGAATGGCACGTGCCGCATGACGGTGGCCGCGCAGCGCATCATCGACATGGATGCCACCGGCATCGACATGCAGGCCCTCTCGCCGGCCCCCCGCGCACCCTTGCTGCTGGCTCGACGCCGAACTCGGCCGCGATGCAAGCCGCATGGTCAACGATGACAGTCAATTCGCACGCCTGCGGCGAGAACTGGCCTCGCCGCGCCTGGCGCCGTTCTTCGCGGCGGCCGAGGAACAGGGCGTGCTGCTCTTCATGCATCCGCCGGGGTTCACCCGGGGTGGACGCCTGTAGCGCCACTACTTCAACAACGCGATCGGCAATCCGCTCAAATCGACCATCCCGGTTTCGCGCCTGATCTTCGAGGGCGTTTTCGAACGCTATCCGAAGCTGTGCATGTGCATGGCCCGCGGCGCCGGCCACGTGCTGCTGGGCGCCGACCATCCCTACGACATGGCCGAAGCCAACCCGGTCGATTTCATCCTCTCGGTGCCGGGCCTCTCCGACGCAGACCGCGCGCGCATCTGCGGCGGCAATGCCGCGCGCCTGCTCGGCGTCAAGCGCGAAATCGCCAGACCCCGCCAGCGGTGCGCCCCGATGTCACGGCCGGGGTATCACGCAAACGGCTCGGCCAGCGTGGCGAAGCGCCTGGCCACGTCGGCCTGCATGTGGTTGCGCATGTAGTTGTCGCGCGCCTCGATCGCCCCCGGTGACTCGTCATGCGAGCGGCGGCCGGTTTCCATCGAGCCTTTCTGCACGAACAGGCAGCGCTCGAGACGCCGCGCCATCCAGTCAGGCAGCACCGCGGCCGCCTCGGGCGTGCGCTCGAGCAGCATGGCCAGCAACACCGCGTCCTCGATGGCCATGGTCGCCCCCATGGCCCAGAACGGCGTGCTGGCATGCGCCGCATCGCCCAGCACCACCACCCGCCCGCGATGCCAGGGCGCCGGCATCAACACCTCCTCTATGGGGGTGAAGACCACCTGCGCCGGGTCGTTCACCTGCGCCAGAAGCGCCGGAGCGAAACCACCGAAAGCGGCGAATTTCTCGCGGCACAGAGCCGGCAACCGTTCGCGCGGATAACGCCGGTTGCCCGGCTCCTTGGTGACGCCGCCGACGTAGACCGTGTCTCGGGCGACGGGAATGATGCCGAAGGATGTGCCCGGCCCCATCATCCAGGTGGTACGTTCCAGGCCCGCTGGGCGCGGCAGGATCACCCGCCAGTTGGCGTAACCCGTGAATACCGGTTCGATGGTCTCGAACGCCAGCGAACGCACCCGCGAGCGGATGCCATCTGCGCCGACCACCAGGTCGTACTCTCCCGCCGTCCCGTCGGTGAAGCGCACCCGCGCGGCGGGGCCGGTATCGTCGATCGCCTCCACCGTCACGCCCATGCGCACGCTGACCCCGGCACACGCCACCGCGGCAGCCAGGATGTCATGCAGGACCTTGCGCCGGATCGGTACCACCGCCGGGATCGCCGGTCCGGCGATGCGCGGATATGCAAGGGCCGCCAGCACGTTGCCGGCCGCGTCGCAGGCCAGCGAATAATCGTCCGCCAGGGGTTCGCCCTGCGCGACGATCGCCTCGACCACGCCGATGTCGAGAAAGGCCCGCAAGGCCGGGCCCTGCACATACAGGCCTGCACCGGCGATGTCAAAGGCGGGCTTGAGTTCGATCATGTCGCAGGCGATGCCGCGTCGCGCCAGGGCGCACGCCAGGGTCTGCCCGGCAATACCGCTGCCGACGATCAATATGCGCATGGACTACTCCGGCAGTTTCAGGCCGGGCAGCAATGCGCCCTTGGCCCGGAAGTCAGCCTCGATGCGCGCCGAGAAGCCGGCACGGTCAACATGGTTCGACAACTGGAACTGCTTGACCGCGAGGTCGCGATAGGCCGGATCTGCGGCCGCGTCCCTGCAGGCGGAGGCAAGTCTGGCGACGATCGGCGCCGGCGTTTCGGCGCGAATGAAAATACCGCCGTAGCCCGAAGGCAGCACCGGGAAGCCGGCCTCGGCGAGCGTGGGCACGTTCGGATGAGCCGCAAAGCGCTCGTCGGCGTACACCGCCAGCGGCCGCAGCTTGCCCATGTTGACTCCCGTGGTGGTGACGATGCCAAGGTCGATATCCCCGGATACCAGCGAAGGCATGGCCTGGATCTCCCCAGTGAAGGGCACGTCGGTCAACTGCACGCCGGCCTTCTGCCACAACTCGGCGCCCGCCAGGTGCGGCGAACTGCCGATGCCCGGCGTCGCGTAGCGCAGCTTGCCGGGATTCGCGCGCGCAAACGCCAGCAGCGCCTGCAGGTCCTGGAATGGCGACTTCGGCCCGACAGCAACGAAGAACAGGCTCTCGTACACCTGGCACAAGGGAATGAACTGTTCGCGCGTGTAGGACAGGTTCTTCATCCGGTGCGGCTGGATGGTGATCGGCGTCACTGGCGTGTAGATCATGGTGTGCCCGTCGGCGGGCGCCTGCCCCACCGCGGCCATGCCGATGGTGAGGCCGCCGCCGGGGCGGTTGACCACCACCACCTGCTGGCCGAGGCGGGCGCCCAGCGCTTGGGCAAAGCCGCGTCCCATGATGTCGACGATCCCGCCGGGCGGGAACGGCATGACCATCTGCAGGGAACGCGCGGGAAACTCCTGGGCTGCGGCGGTCATTGCGGTAATTGCGGCCATTGCCCCACACACCGTGATCGCCAGTGCGCGCAGGTGGCGCCCAAAGCCATGCGATTGCTTCATGTCTCCACTCCTTGTTCGCACGGCGGCGCGACATGGCTGGCGCGATTCCGTGACGTCGTTTTGCAAACCCGATTCCGCCTCAGTCGCGCCGCCCCCGCCGCCTTGATGACACGGTTCCATTCGTCGACATCCTCGCGCCCGCGCGCGGTGAGCGCGTCCGGCGTACTCGACGCGGCCCGAAGACCGAGCGCAAGGAATCTTTCGCGCCCCTCCTGCTGGGCCGGGAGGCGGGCGACTTCCGCGTTGAGCTGCGCGATGTTCGCAGGCGCCATGAAGGCCGGCGCATACAACCCGAACCAGCCGATCACCTCGAAATCCTCCTGCCCCTGCTCGGCCATGGTGGGTACCGCCGGCAAACTTTGCCGGCGCTTGCGTCCCGCCTGCCCGAGGGCGCGCAGCTTGCCGGTGGCAATATGCGCGCGGAAGGGCATGATGTCGGCCGCCGCCACATCAAGAATCCCGCGCCAGCAGGGCTTGCAGTGCCGGCGCGCTGCCGCGAAACGGCACATAGGTCGTCTCCGCGCCGGTGAGGATGCTGAACAGTTCGCCGGTGAGCTGCCCGACGATCGCACCGGACCCGTAGCTGATCTTGCGCGGGTTGGCGCGCGCATACGCAAGCGGTTCGGCGATGGTCGTCGCCGGACGCCGCGGGTTGGCCACAAACCACACCGTCTGGGTGCTGATCAGCGAAACCGGGGCAACGTCCTTTTCCGGGTCGTAAGGTACACGCGCGAACAGCGGCGGATTGACCGTCATCGCCACGTCGAGCGTCAAGAGCAGGGTGTGGCCGTCGGCGGGCGCCTTGGCCACCGCCTCGACGCCGATGAACAGATTGCCGCCCGGACGATTGTCAACCAGCATCGGTTGCCCGAGCGTTTCGCCGAGGCGCTGCGCAAGCAGGCGTATGGCGCAGTCGGTGCGGCCGCCCGGCGGAAACGGCACCACCAGGCGAACAGGAGAGGCAGGAGAGGCCTGCGCATGGGCCGCCGGCGAGATCAGGCCGACCATGGCCGCGCAGCCGATCCACAACGGCACCAGCAGCGGGCACGGGCGCAACCGGCGGACCTGCAGCCGCATGGCGACGACGAAGGCAGTCAAGGGTGTCCTTCCATGCCCGGGAGTGGTGATGCCAGGGGCCATAAAGTATTCTCCACACCGGGAATTTAGTCAATGCCGTGCGATGTGGGCATACTTGCCGCGTCCAGGCGGCTGCGGCCGGCGCCACGCAGCGCAATCCACGGGAGACTCCATCATGATCGACACAAGACGGCGCGCCGCGATGGCTTTCCTGCTGGCGGGCGGCCTGTGCCCGGCCAAGGCCGCTTGTGCGGCTTCGAAAGAGGAAATCGACGCCAGAGTGCAGGAGGTGACCGACAGCTTCTACAAGCAGACCGCTGCGGGCAAGTCCCTGGCGCAAAAGGCGGCCGGCATGCTGGTGTTTCCGGAGGTCATCAAGGCCGGCATGGGGGTGGGCGGCGAATACGGCGAGGGCGCGCTGGTCATCAAGGGCAGGCCCGCCGCCTACTACAGTACGGCCTCCGCCTCGATCGGTTTCCAGGTGGGCGCCCAGGTGAAGTCGCAGATCATCCTGTTCATGAATCCCAAGGCACTGGCGGAATTCCGCAAGAGCCAGGGCTGGAAGGCCGGCGTGGATGGCAGTGTGGCGCTCGCAACGCTCGGCGCGGGCGGCGAGATCAGCACCGAAACCTTGAAAGAACCCATCATCGGCTTCATGTTCTCCAACAAGTGGCTCATGTACAACCTCACCTTCGAAGGCTCGAAAATCACCCGGCTGGGACGCTGAGCGCGCCAACAGGCGGCACCACGCGCAGGCTGCTGGCGGGCTGGGAGCGGCGTGGCGATACCGTCGGGCCTTACGGTTGGACGCTACAATGTCGTCCCTGCAAAGGACAAACGCACCATGGATTCCGTCGATCTCAACGTACTCAAATCCGCCCTGGCCTGGCGCCGCGCCGGCCAGACCGTCAACCTGGTCACCGTGATCGAAACCTGGGGCAGCGCGCCGCGCCCGCCCGGCGCCCTGCTGGCGATCCGCGGTGACGGCCAGATCGTCGGCTCGGTATCCGGCGGCTGCGTCGAGGACGACCTGATCGAGCGCTGCCGCAACGCGCCGCTGCTCAACGCCAAACCCGAGGTGGTGAGCTACGGCGTTACCACCGAGGAAGCCGCGCGCTTCGGCCTGCCTTGCGGCGGCGCCCTGAAGCTGGTTCAGGAGCCCATTACCGACACCGGATGGGTTGAGGACATCCTCGCGCGCGCCGAAAAGCACGAACTGGCGATGCGCACGGTCGACCTCTCGACCGGCAGGGTGTCCGTATCCGGCGCATCGCGCGCCGACAAGACCGCCTTCGACGGCACCGTCCTCAAGGTGATTTACGGACCGCTGTGGCGCATGCTCATCATCGGCGCCGGGCAGCTCTCGCGCTACCTGGCCGAGATGGCGCAGGCGCTCGACTACCAGGTCATCGTCTGCGACCCGCGTGAGGAATATCGCGCCGACTGGAACGTGCCCAACGCCGAACTGGTCACCGGCATGCCCGACGACGTGGTGGTGCAACTGAACCTCGACGCCCACAGCGCCGTGGTGGCCGTCACGCATGACCCCAAGCTCGACGACATGGCGCTGATGGAAGCGCTCAAGTCGCCGGCCTTCTACGTGGGCGCGCTCGGTTCGCGGGTGAACACCGCCAAGCGCAAGGAGCGCCTCAAGGAGTTCGACCTGTCGGAGGCGGAGATCGATCGCCTGCACGGCCCGATCGGTCTGCGCATCGGCAGCCGCACCCCGCCGGAGATCGCCATTTCCATCCTGGCCGAGGTCACGGCGGTGAAAAACCGCTTCCCGCTCGAGAAGGTGTCCGACAAGGCCACCGGTAACTTCGAGGCCTGCGCCACCTGAAAATGGGGTCAGACCCCATTTCCGCGGTTGTTGCTGAAAATGGGGTCTGACCCCATTTTTCCTTCCGGCATCCTGCTGGCGGCCGGGGCCTCCCGGCGCTTCGGCGGCAACAAGCTCGCGCACCTGCTCGACGGCGAACCCATCGCCCTGCGTGCCGCGCGCGCCTTGATCGCGGCGCTGCCGGGGGCCGTCGCGGTCACCCGGCCCGCCAGCCCGCTCAGGGGCCCACTGGAGACTCTGGGCTTTCGGGTCATCGAATGCGCCCGCGCCGACGAAGGCATGGGCGCAAGCCTCGCCGCCGGCGTGGCCGCGACCCGCGACGCCGCCGGCTGGGTAGTGGCGCTGGCCGACATGCCGTTCATCCGTAGCGCGACCCATGAAAAGATCGCCCGCGCCGTCGCCGCGGGCGCAGACCTGGTCGCCGCCGGCCATCGCGGCGAACGCGGCCATCCGGTCGGCATCGGCCGGCGCTTCCGCGACGACCTGCTCGCGCTCGAGGGCGACGCCGGTGCGCGCCATATCATGCGCGCCAACCCGCGCCTGATGCGCCTGATCGAATGCGACGATGCGGGCGTGCTGCGCGACATCGACACGCCCGCAGACCTGCCGCCACCACCCGGCCCGCCCGGGACGACCCCGTCATGACCATACCCGCCCCCTTGCGTTACCGCATCACCCCGATCCGCCCGGAGGCGCATTTGTTCGAGGTCACGCTCACCATCGCGAAGCCCGCGCCCGCCGGCCAGCGGGTCGCGCTGCCGGCGTGGATTCCGGGCAGCTACATGATCCGCGAATTCTCGCGCAACATCGTCGCCATCGAGGCCAGCTGCCGCGGCAGGGCGGTGGCGCTGACCAAGCTGGACAAGCACACCTGGGCGGCGGCGCGCTGCACAGGCCCCCTCCTGATCCGTTGCGAGATCTACGCCTGGGATCTTTCGGTGCGTGCGGCGCATCTCGACCAGACCCACGGTTTCTTCAACGGCACCTCGGTGTTCCTGCGCGTCCCGGAACTGGAGGACGCGCCGCACGAGGTGGAGATCCTGCGGCCGCGGGGCCCCGGCTACGCGGGCTGGAAGGTCGCCACGACGCTGCCGCGCGCCCCCGGCACGCACCTGCACGCCTTCGGCCTGTACGGCGCCGCCAGCTATGACGAACTGATCGACCACCCGGTCGAGATGGGCCGCTTCACGCTGCTCAAGTTCAGCGCCTGTGGCGTCCCGCACGAGATGGCGATCACCGGCAAACATGACTGCGACACGCGTCGCCTGGCGGCCGACCTGCAGAAGATCTGCGAGACGCAAATCCGCTTTTTCCACGGCCGCAACGCCGGTGCGAAGCAGGTGCCGTTTGGGCGCTACCTGTTCCAGACCATGGCGGTAGGCGAAGGCTACGGGGGGCTGGAGCACCGCGCATCCACCGCGCTGATCTGCAACCGCAGGGACCTGCCGCATGCCGGCATGGAAGGGGTGCCGGAGGGCTACCGCACATTCCTCGGGCTGTGCAGCCACGAATATTTCCACACCTGGAACGTCAAGCGCATCAAGCCGGCCGCCTTCGCCCCCTATGACCTGTCGCAGGAGAACTACACCCGCCTGCTATGGGCCTTCGAAGGCTTCACCTCCTACTACGACGACCTCATGCTGGTGCGCGCCAGGGTGATCGACGAGACCGCCTACCTGGGACTTCTGGCCAAAACCATCCAGGGCGTCTTGCGCGGCAGCGGCCGCCTCAAGCAATCGGTCGCCGAATCCAGCTTCGACGCCTGGACCAAGTATTACCGGCAGGACGAAAACGCGCCCAACGCGATCGTCAGTTATTACACCAAGGGTGCGCTGGTGGCGCTGTGCCTCGACCTGCTGCTGCGCAGCCGCAGCGGTGGCGGCCTGTCGCTCGATGACGTGATGCGCCACCTGTGGCGCCAGTACGGGGCGCACTTCGACACGCGCGGCGCGGGGGTGCCGGAGGACGGGCTGTTCAACGCCGCCGTCGCGGTCGCGCCGGGCATGAAGCGCGTGCTGAAGCGCTTTTTTGACACGGCCGTGCACGGCACGGCGGACCTGCCACTGAAGGCGCTGCTGGGCTCGGCCGGGCTTGAACTGGCCGTCGAGCGCGGCGGCACGCCGGCGTTGGGCGCGAGAACCGCGGCCGCGGGCGATGGCGTGAGGCTCACCCATGTGCTCGATGGTGGCGGCGCCCAGGCGGCAGGCTTGTCGGCAGGCGACGTCGTGATCGCGGTCGACGGCCTCAAGGTGACCGGCGCCAGCCTCGACGCGCTGCTGGCGCGCCGCAAGGCGGGCGCCACTGTCCTTGTGCATGCGTTCCGGCGCGACGAACTCTTCGAGCGCACCGTCAGGCTGGAACATGCCGAGCTGACGGCGGAAATCCGGCCCGCCAAGGATGCACCGGCCGCAGCCGTGCAGTTGCGGCACAGGTGGATTCAGACTTGAGCGCCGCGTTGAGCGCCGCGTTGAGCGCCGCGTTGAGCGCCGCGTTGAGCGCCGCGGCCGCGCCGGGCGCCGCAGCAACGGCGCAAGCCGGCTAGCCGAACATGCGCCGCAGGGCTTCGCCCGGGCTGGGAGCGCGCATGAAGGCCTCGCCCACCAGGAAGGCATGGACGCCCCTGTCGCGCATCAGGGCGACATCGTCCCGCGCGAGGATGCCGGATTCGGTGATCACCAGCTTGCCGGCCGGAATGCGCGGCAGCAGGTCCAGCGTGGTCGACAGCCTGGTTTCGAAAGTGCGCAGGTTGCGGTTGTTGATGCCCAGCAATGGCGTACGCATGTCGAGGGCGACGGCAAGCTCGTCGGCATCGTGCACTTCCACCAGCACGGACATGCCCAGCGCCAGCGCCACGCCCTCCAGATGCGCGAGTTGCGCCGGCCGCAGGGCGGCCACGATCAGCAGGATGCAGTCGGCCCCGGCAGCGCGCGCCTCGTGAACCTGGTATTCGTCGACCATGAAGTCCTTACGCAGGCACGGCAAGTCGCAGGCGGCGCGCGCTTCGCGCAGGTAGTCAAGCGAACCGCGGAAATACTCCACGTCGGTAAGCACGGACAGGCACGCCGCGCCGTGGGCGGCATAGTCGCTGGCGATCTCGGCCGGCACGAAGTTCTCGCGCAGGATGCCCTTGGACGGGCTGGCCTTCTTCACTTCGGCGATGACCGCGGCCTGGCCGGCGGCCACCTTGGCGCGCATTGCCGCCTCGAAACCGCGCACCGGCGGCGCGGCCGCGCTCGCGGCGCGAACGGCATTGTCGTCGATGCGCGCGCGCGCGGCGGCGATCTCGCGCGCCTTGGTGGCCAGGATCTTGTCGAGGATGTCGGACATGGCTGAGCGCCTTCAGGCGGCGAACTGCTGGGTGAAGCGCACGAAATCGGCGAGCTTGGCGCGCGCCGCGCCGCTGGCGATGGCGTCGCGCGCCAGCCCAATGCCGGCCTTGATCGTGGGCGCGACGTTGGCGGCATACAGGGCCGCGCCGGCATTGAGCGCCACGATCTCGCGCGGCGTGCCCGGGCGGTTTTCGAGCGCCTCGAGCAGCATGGCCTTGGACTCGGCGGCGTCGGCCACCCGCAGTCCGCGATTGGACACCATGGAAAGGCCGAAGTCCTCGGGATGCACCTCGTATTCGGAGACGTGCCCGTCCTTGAGTTCGCCGACCAGGGTGGCCGCGCCCAACGAGAGTTCGTCGATGCCGTCCTTGCCGTACACGACCAGCGCATGGGTCGCGCCGAGGCGCTGCAGCACGCGCGCCTGAATGCCCACCAGGTCGGGGTGGAACACGCCCATCAGGATGTTGGGCGCGCCCGCCGGGTTTGTGAGCGGCCCGAGGATGTTGAAGATGGTGCGTACGCCCATCTCGCGGCGGA